>Ga0157375_10006450_pt1 | contig 10221 bp, 8 predicted proteins | sample M35metaG_FD_115311 | JGI IMG/M metagenome (GOLD analysis project Ga0157375, IMG submission 115311) | Miscanthus rhizosphere microbial communities from Kellogg Biological Station, Michigan, USA - M3-5 metaG | ecosystem: Host-associated > Plants > Roots > Rhizosphere > Soil | place: USA: Michigan... | reverse complement strand
GTGCAAGGTGCGCTGGCGTGTCATGCCTGCGGCGACGTGCCTGGCGAGGATGCGATGCTGCAGGGCGCCGCTCCCTGGCCGCCGCAGGCGCTGGACCAGGCGTTGGCGCTGGCCAATGTCCTTTCCACGCGCGGCGAGCAGGCCAGGTCGTTCGCCGTACTCGATCAGGCCATCCTGCCGGGCGATGCGCACTCCGACTCGATCGCGGCATGGCGCCTCGCCGCGCAGCGCTGCCTGCTGTTCGAACGCAGCAACCAGCTCGACCAGGCCGATGCGGAGCTCGCGAAGATTCCGTTCGATGCCCTTGCCGCATCGTCCGATGCGCAAGGCGAGTTGCACCACGATATCTGGCACGCACGCGCGCAACTGTGCGTGCGCCACGGCGACCATGCCGGCGCCGCGCGCTGGTGGCAGGCCATGCTCGACCGCGCCGATACCGCCGCACAGCGCGCCGCCGCCGCGTTTGGTCTGGCCGCCGCGCTCGACAAGCTCAAGCTTCCGGCGCAAGCGCTGCCGGCCATTCGCCTGGCGCACGCCGAGCAACTCGAGTCGCTGCGCTATGTCGCGCCGCGACTCGTCGATGCGAATGCGCAGTCCTTGCCGATGGTCGAGCAGCGCGTGTCGCAGCGCGAGCGGGATGGCTGGACAGCGCTGCCGTCGCCGCGAGCGGAGCAGAGCCCGGTGTTCGTCGTCGGCTTTCCGCGCTCGGGCACGACCCTGCTCGAGCAGATGCTCGACGCCCATCCGGATTTCCGCTCGATGGACGAGCGCGCCTACATCTACGACTTGCTCGAGCGCATGGAACAGGCCGGTCAGCCGTATCCGGCAGGCCTGGCGGACCTGACCGCCGAGGAGGCGCGCATGCTGCGCGAGGTCTACGACGGCCTGGTCGCGCAGGTGATTCCCGACCTCGGCGCCAAGCGCCTGGTCGACAAGAATCCGCTCAACATGCTCGCCTTGCCCATGATCATGCGGCTGTATCCCGAGGCGCGCATCATCCTGTGTCTGCGTCATCCCTGCGACGTGCTGCTGAGCTGCTACTTCCTGCCGTTCCGCTCGCCCTCGTTCGCGACCCTGTGTTCCACGCTGCCTCGCCTGGCGCGCGGCTACGTGCAGGTCTTCGAGCAATGGTTCGCGAATGCCGAGGTGTTCGCGCCGAGCGTGCTGGAATGGCGCTACGAGTCCGTCGTCGAGCGCTTCGACGAGCATGTCGCGCGCCTTGCCCATTTCCTCCGCATCGAAGATGCCGAACCACTGAAGCGCTACGCGGAACACGCGCGGGGCAAGGGCTTCATCAGCACGCCGAGCTACGTGCAAGTGACGCAGGGCGTCAATCGCAATGCGGTGAACCGCTGGCATGCGTATCGCGAGGCGTTCGAGCCGGTGTTGCCGATTCTGCGACCGATGCTGGAGCGATTGGGCTACGAGGCTTGAGCATGCGCAGGCCGGGCAGTACGCGCCCGATGACGGCGGGCAACTCGCAGAAGAGCGACGCCTTTTGTGCTCGCTGAACGGTATGATGTGTCGAACTACGACCTGCCGGGCCGGTTCTGGTACGTCGAAGCGACCCTGAAGTTCTAAAAAGAACAACGAAAGCGTTGCGAACAGATTGCGGGCCGCTTCATGCGGCCCCTTTTTTTGGCCGCCATGGATGGCGGACATGCCGGAAATGCAGGAGCATTTTCCGGCGCGCCATGAATGGCGACCTCTCTCGGCCATCCATGGCCTCCGAGGCACTTGGGCTCCTGCCCGGCGGGGATGCCGGAAATGCCGGAGCATTTTCCGGCGGGTTCGGAAATGGAAGAACGCAAACCGTGCCTCGGCGTCGATGCGCGCGGTGCATCCCTCACGCGCGTGGCGCGAGTTCGATCGGCACGCTGACGCGCGCTGCCAGCGGCAGGTGATCGGAAACCGGATGCGGCAGTGTCCACAGTTCCTCGATGCGCACGCTCGGCGTCGTCAGGATGTGATCGATCGCGCGGCGCGGACGCCAGCTCGGAAACGTCGACGGTGGCGACTCGCCGTGCGGCTCTAGCGAAGTCTTCTGAAATAGCGATTTGAGTTCGTCACTGTGCAGCGTGCAATTGAGATCGCCCATCAGCACGGCGTGGCGCTGCTTGCCGATCAGTTCGGCCAGGAACCCAAGCTGACGCTTGCGCGCCTTCGGGCCGAGCGACAGATGCGCAACGACCAGGACGAGCATGGCATCGCCGTGGCCGAAGCGCACCCACAGCGCGCCGCGTCCGGGAATGCGGCCCGGCAACGGATAGTCGAGGACTTCGTCGGGCTTGATGCGCGTCAGCAGGCCGTTGCTCGACGCGGCGAATTGAGCGATCTTGCGGTTCGGCTGGTGGCTCCAATAAGCAAAGCCGGCAGCCTCGGCCAGGTACTGCGTCTGGTTGACGAAACCCGAACGCAGGGATCCGGCATCGGCTTCCTGCAGACCGACGATGTCGAAATCGGCGAGCAGGCCGGCGAAGCTGTCGAGATTGCCGCGCTTGCTGCGCGACGGCAGCATCTGCTTCAGACTCTGCGTGACGTAGTGGCGATAGCGGCCGACGCTGCCGCCGGCGAGAATGTTGCTGCTGAGCAGCCGCAATTGCGCCGTGGCCGTGACGGGTTCGTTGCGCGCGGCGGGCTTCATCGCCCGAGCCTACGGCGGCGGCGCGCCTGCCGCAAGCCCGCGGTCGTCAGCGGCTCCATGGTGCAATTGATCCGCACTTCAGCAATCCAAAAAACAGGAGCTTTTTTTGACGCGGATTACGCGGATGAACGCGGATAACGCAGGAACAGATCTGATGGATTTTTTCTTGATCCGCGAATCGCCTTGATCCGCGTCCAGGCCGTTCTTGCGATTCCCGTCCTGCGATGGGGTCGATCCGTGACGCGATCGAGCGCCGCGGTCAGTGCTTTGCCGCGCCGGCTTTGCTTTCCTGCTGCACGAGATACAGGGCGATCTGCACCATTTCGGGGAAGCCGATGTTGCGCTGCGAGTTGGCGCCGACGCGGTACTTGCCGTTGACGACCAGTGTCGGTGTCGCCTCGATGCCGTAGGCGCGGACCATGTCCGAACCGTGTGACATCTTCGCGTCGATCACGAACGAATTGGCGGTCGACAGGAAGTTGCCACTGTTCGCACCGTGGCCGGCATAAAAATTGGCCAGCGCTTCGAGCGAGCCGAGCGGCAGGTGATCGCGATGCAGCGCGTCGAACAGCGCCTGGTGCGTCTTGTCGACCAGGCCCAGCGTCTGTGCCGTGTAGAACGCGCGCGCGAACGGTTCCCAGGCGGGGTTGAAGACTGCCGGTACGAGCACGAACTGCGCGTTGGCGGGCAGCTTGCTCTTCAACTCGTCGACGTACGGTTGGAAGTGGGCGCAATGCGGGCAGGCGTATGAAAACACTTCGACGACTTCGATCTTGTCGCCGGTCGAAGTCGGCTGCGCCGGCTCGATCATCGCGTAGTCGGTGCCGGCGGTCCAGGTCTTGGCCGCCGCGGTCGCGCTACCGTCGGCGCTGCACGCGCTCGCCGCGAACAGTCCGCTCAGCAGGAGCAGCAAGGTGGGCAGGCGCTTGAGCATTGTCGTTCCTCGCATGGAATGTCCGCGGCTGCAGGCCGCGACTCTGTTCCTTCCCCTGCGCAGCGGGGGAAGGGTGGCCGAAGGCCGGAAGGGCGCGCGCGTGAGCAGGCGCGGGAATGGAAACGGTGTCACTTGGCGGTGGATTCTTTCTGGATCAGATAGTGGATCAGTTGCTCCAGCAGTTTCCAGTCGTTGCCGGCCGTGACATACGTCAGCCGGTATTTTCCTGCGACGACGATGGTCGGCGTGCTGTCGGTTCCGGTCGCGCGCACGTAGGCGTCGGCCTGCTTCATCTTGGTGCTGATCGTGAACGAATTCGCGGTGCCGACGAAGTCCTCGGCCTTGATGCCGTACTTCGCATAGAACTTCGCCGCGTCCTCGATCGTCGGCAGCGGATCCTTCAGTGTGCGCGCGTCGGCGTTCATGATCGCCAGCGGAGCGTCGGGCTTCCACACCGCGTCGAACATCGCCGCGTGCGCCTTGTCGGCGACGCCGAGGGCGAGTGCCGTCAGGTAGGCGCGCTGGAACATCGGCCAGTCCTCGTTCGGCTTGAACGATGCGGGCACGTACGTCATGACCGCGTTCGGCGGCAGGCCCTTGGCGATCTTGTCGATGAAGGTGTGGGCGAAATTGCAGGCCGGACAGCCGTACGAGAAGACTTCCGTCACCTCGATCTTGCCGCCGCTGTCGTGCTGCTGCGGTGGGTCGATGATGAAGTAGTGCTTGCCGGCTTCCCACGGCGCCGGAACATCGGCGGCATGACCCGTCGCCGCGAACATCGAGATCAACAGCAGGGCAAGCGCGCGCAACATCAAATCACCTCATCAGGAATCGGAACAGCATCAGACCGGCGCCGAAGCGATCCGGTTCCCGTCGTGGCCGTTTATTTTGCGGCCGTCGTCGCGCCGGCGTCGGCAGCGTGCAGGCCCTCGATGTAGCTCGCCAGCGCGGCAATGTCGCCGTCGCTCAGGCCCCTGATGACCGCCGGCATGACCTTGGCGCGGTCGTCATCGCCCCAAGTCTTGCCGTCGTGCCAGTCTTTGAGCTTCAGCGTCACGTAATCGGCGAACTGACCGGCAAGCTGCGGATAGCCGGCACCCGGATTGCCGCGCCCATCCGGACCATGGCAGGCCATGCAGGCCGGTGCTTCGGCTTTGGCGTCGCCGCCGCGATACAGCGCCTCGCCGCGCGCGACGAGCTTGCTGTCGGCGACGCCGGGCAACGATGTCTTGCCGGCGAAGTAGGCGCCGATGTCGTGCATGTCCTGGTCGGTCAGCGCCATGACGAAACCCATCATGACGGCGCTGTCGCGCTTGTGCGATTTGAACAGGCCGACCTGGCGCACGATGTAGTTTTCGTGCTGGCCGGCGAGCTTGGGATACTGCGACGAGGCCGGATTGCCGTCGAGGCCGTGGCAGGCCGCGCAGACGCCGGCCTTGGCCTGACCGGCCGTCGCGTCACCGGGCTTGGTCGCTGCGGCGGTTGCGGCCTCGGCGTGCTCCGCCGACGCTACGGCTGCTGGCGGCGCGGCTGCCTCGGAGGGTTTTTCCGCCGGCGCCTGCGCGCACAGGCTTGCGCAGAAGAGCAAAGCCGAACCCGCCATTACCAGCCGAAAACTCATACACTGCGCTCCGAGAAAGGGTAGCTGCGCCGCCAGGCCGCAACGGTGGCCGAGCGGCGACACAAGTATCGAATTATCCCAGCCGCCCCGAACACGGTCAAACCCCGCACTCATCCATGTCTGCAGCAAAGCGCAATCCCTTCCGCCAGGCGCAGTTCGTCCTCAGCGCCCCCGAGCTGCGCCAGCTGCCGGACGACGAAGGCGCGGAAATCGCTTTTGCCGGAAGGTCCAATGCCGGCAAGTCGAGCGCGTTGAATGCGATCTGCGACCAGACCGGGCTGGCGCGCACGTCGAAGACGCCGGGACGCACGCAGCAGTTCGTCGTCTTCGCGCTCGACGGCGGCCAGCGCCTGATCGACCTGCCCGGCTACGGCTACGCCAAGGTGCCCGAGGCGATGCGCGCGCACTGGCGCAAGGTCATCGATGCCTACCTGCAGCAACGCCAGTCGCTGCGCGCGGTCGTGCTGATCATCGACAGCCGCCATCCGCTGAAGGAATTCGACCGGCAGATGCTGGACTACTGCCGCGGCATCGGGCTGGCCTGCCACATGCTGCTGACCAAGGCCGACAAGCTGTCGCGCAACGAGGCGACCGCGACGCTCGCCGACGTGCGCCGCGAGTGCAAGGCGCAGGGCTGGCCGGCCAGCGCGCAGTTGTTCTCGGCGCTGGCGAAAAGCGGGCTCGACGAGGCGCGCGTGACTTTGTACGCATTGTTGAACGCGCCGCCCGGTGTCATGCTGGAAGGCGCAGGGGAAGCATCGGGCTGAACTTCGAAGGCGGCGCGGGCTTGGCGCACGCCGGGCTTTTATTCGCCGCCGCCGCCCCCAGATCGCGTATCTCCTTTAAGTTGCGAGCCAGTCATGTCCGGACCCAGCGCCGTGAAGGAAACGCCGATCGAGCGCCGCGAGCAGCTCGTCGAGTATCTCGTCTCCGGCACGCGCGAAGTGGACAAGTGGAAAATTGGAACCGAGCACGAGAAGTTCGGCTTCCGTCTCGACGACCTGCGTCCGCCGCCGTACGAGGGCGAGCGCGGCATCGGCGCGATGCTCAAGGGCCTGACGCGCTTCGGCTGGGCGCCGGTCGAGGAAAATGGCAACGTCATCGCGCTGACGCGCGGCGACGGTTCGATCACGCTCGAACCGGCCGGCCAGCTCGAATTGTCCGGCGGTCAGGTCGACACGATCCACGACACCTGTCGCGAAGTCACGACCCATCTCAAAGAGGTCAAGACCGTCGCCGACGAACTGCAGCTCGGCTTTTTCGGCATGGGCTTCCAGCCGAAATGGAAGCGCGAGGACATGCCGTGGATGCCGAAGGGCCGCTACGCGATCATGCGCCGCTACATGCCGCTCAAGGGCAACCTCGGCCTCGACATGATGACGCGCACGTGCACGGTGCAGGTCAATCTCGATGTCGCCGACGAAACCGACATGGTGAAGAAATTCCGCGTCGCGCTCGCCCTGCAGCCGGTCGCCACCGCGCTGTTCGCCGATTCGCCATTCACCGAAGGCAGACCGAACGGCTACTTGAGCTACCGCTCGCATATCTGGACCGACACCGATCCGGACCGCACCGGCATGCTCGATTTCGTCTTCGAGGACGGCTTCGGCTTCGAGCGCTATACCGATTACCTGCTCGACGTGCCGATGTACTTCAGCTACCGCGACGGCAAATACATCGACCTTGCCGGCAAGTCGTTCCGCGACTTCCTCGCCGGCAAGCTGCCCGAATTGCCCGGCGAACTGCCGACGCTGAAGGATTGGGCCGATCACACGACGACGGCGTTTCCCGAAGTGCGCCTGAAGAAGTACCTGGAAATGCGCGGCGCCGACGGCGGCCGCTGGAGCCGTCTGTGCGCGCTGCCGGCGTTCTGGGTCGGACTTCTCTACGACTCCACCGCGCTCGACGCGGCCTGGGATCTGGTCAAGGACTTCAGCATGGCCGAACGCCACGCGCTGCGCGACGGCGTGCCCAAATTCGCCTTGAAGCTGCCGTTCCGCGGCGCGAAGGTGCGCGAACTCGCGGTCGAGACGTTGAAGATCGCCGCGGCCGGACTGGCGCGGCGCAACCGCCTCAGCAACACGGGCGTCAGCGAAGCGTCGTTTCTCGAGCCGATGATCGAATACGCCGATGCGAACCAGACGCCGGCCGAACGCAAGCTGGAACTTTTCCACAATGTATGGAAAGGCAACATCGATCCGCTATTCAAGGAATTCGCGTACTGACGCGAGTACGGCCTCTCGGATGCGCCTGCGCGCCGCGTTCGATGGACCGGCGCTTGCCTGACCCAAACGATCGGTGTCGGACCAACGTCACCAGCGCCGATCAGTGGCGATCGTCCGGGGCGTTGTCGCGCTCGCGTTGCAGCGCTTTCAGGTAGGAGCCGTACTGGCTCTGCACGCGTTGATGTGCGAGGTTGGCAGGATCGATGCGTTCGATCCGCGGTGAGGAAAACTGCTGCACGATCGCCTGCGTGATGATCCAGTTGATCGTCACGATCGCGTCGGCGCGCACCGCAATACCATCGCGTTCGGCGGCCTTGAACGTGTAGCGATCGAGGCTCTCGAGCGCCGCCCGGTCGAGTGAAGCATTGCCGCTCGAGCGATCCACCCGGGCGGCAACGAGTGTCCCGTTGCTGTCGATCGTGACGAGCAGATCGACCGTGCCTTGGTGATTGCCGCGAAATGCGTCCTCGGGGTACGGCGGCAGCCACGCATGCAGCGTCTTCGGTGGGTGGAAGCGGGAGTGCGCGCCCGTTGTGCCCATGCCGCGGGAAGGTTGGTCGCCTGCGTTGCCAGGGGCACTCATGGCCGCGCCAAGAACCGCGGCTCCAGGCTGCTCGGCGTCCGCCGCATGCACAGGGACGACACTTGTCGGAGAACGCACGGGAGTGCCGGCCGGATTCGCAGCGCGCACTCGCGCAGCCGCTGGGGCCGAGTGACCATCAGCCATCAGCTGCATGCCATTCGGTTTCGATGCCGGACGCGCTGGCGCGTCACCCAGTTCGACCACAATGAGGTGTGACGCCGAGTCGAGTGCATGCTTGCCTTGGGGCGACAGCAGAAGCCAAAGCAACAGCAACACATGCAAGCCGACGATGCATGTCGCGACGATCCGCTGGGCGCGACGTTCGCCGTCAACCGGCGGGCGATCGAAATACAGTGGGTACGCGCGCGGCATTGGCGTTTTCGACTGCGGAGCCTTGCAGACTATGAGCCCGAAGCGTCGCCGTCAACGAATCGTCGGTCCAGCAATGTCCCAATGACCGTCCACAGGACAATTCGCCAGCGGACTTGTCGGCTGATCTTGGTCTTCTGCTCGAGACGTTCTTACGCACGTCTGGTGAATGGCTACGCAATCCACGCGTTCGAGACGCGCTGAATATCGACGCAGAAATTCCGGCGAGGAAGAAGAACGGGCCCGTTGCGCAGGCCCGTTTTTCCGTCGCAGCGATGCGGCGATTACTTCTGCGGCGTTGACTTTGCTGCCGGCCTGGCCGCCGCCTTCGTCTTCAGCCCGCGCTCGATCAGCAGCGGCTCGACGCTCGGATCGCGGCCGCGAAATGCGCGATATACCGCGTCGGTGTCTTCGCTGTTGCCGCGCGACAGCACCATGTCGCGGAAGCGCTGGCCGTTCTCGCGCGTCATGCCGCCGTGCTCCTTGAACCAGTAGAACGCATCGTCGCGCAGCACGGCCGTCCACAGGTAGGAATAGTAGCCGGCCGAATAACCGTTGCCCCAGATGTGCGCAAAGTAGCTCGAGCGATAGCGCGGCGGCACGAGCGCGTAGTCGACGTGATAGCGCGCGAGGGCCTTGGCTTCGAACGCATCGACGTCCTGCTTCGGCGCGTCCGGCGGCAGCAGATGCCAGGCCTGGTCCAGCAGCGCCGCGCCGAGGTATTCGGTCGTCGCAAAGCCCTCGCCGTAGGTGCCGGCCTTGCGGATCTTCGCAACCAGCGCCGCCGGCATCGGTGCGCCGCTCTTGTAGTGCTTCGCGTAGTTGGCGAACACGCTCGGCTCGTCGGCCCAGTGTTCGTTGAACTGCGACGGAAACTCGACGAAGTCGCGCGGCACCGCGGTGCCGGTCAGGTACGGATACTTGACCTTGGAGAACATGCCGTGCAGCGCGTGGCCGAACTCGTGGAACATCGTGATCACGTCGTCGCGGCTGATCAGGGCCGGCTGGCCGGGTGCCGGCTTGGTGAAATTGCACACGTTGAATGCGACCGGTTTCGTGCCGTTGAGGCCGGACTGGTCGACGAACGTGCTCATCCACGCACCGCCATTCTTGTTGTCGCGCTTGAAGTAGTCGGCGTACCACAGCGCCATCGGCGTGCCGTCGGCGTCGAACATCTCGAACACACGCACGTCGCTCTGGTAAACCGGGATGTCGTGACGCTCCTTGAAGGTGACGCCGTACAGCTTGTTCGCGGCGAAGAACACGCCGTCCTGCAGCACGCGATCGAGTTCGAAGTATTGCTTGACCTCGTCGGCGTCGAGCTTGAACTCGTCTTTCTTGACCTGCTCGGAATAGAACTGCCAGTCCCATGGCGCCAGCGCGAACTTGCCGTGCTGGCGCTTGATGAGGGCCTGCATCTTGGCCGCCTCGCCCTTGGCCTTGGCCACGGCAGCCGGCGCCATGTCGGTCATCAGCTTGATCGCGTGCTCCGGCGTCTTCGCCATCTGGTCTTCGAGGTAGTACGCGGCGAAGTTCGGGTAGCCGAGCAGTTTCGCTTTCTGCGCGCGCAGTTCGGCCAGGCGCGCGACGATCTCGCGTGTGTCGTTGGCATCGCCGTGCTCGGTTCGTTCGATCGAGGCCTCGAACAGCTTTTCGCGCGTCGCGCGGTTGCTCAGCGATTCCTGCGCCGGTTGCTGCGTGGTGTTCTGCAGTGCGACGACATACTTGCCTTCGAGCTTGCGCTCTTTCGCCGCTTCCGCGGCAGCGGCCAGATCGGCCTCGCTGAAGCCGGCGAGTTCGGCCGCATCGTCCGCGACCAGCGCACCGGCCTTGGTACCGGCGAGC
>Ga0157375_10006445_pt1 | contig 10222 bp, 6 predicted proteins | sample M35metaG_FD_115311 | JGI IMG/M metagenome (GOLD analysis project Ga0157375, IMG submission 115311) | Miscanthus rhizosphere microbial communities from Kellogg Biological Station, Michigan, USA - M3-5 metaG | ecosystem: Host-associated > Plants > Roots > Rhizosphere > Soil | place: USA: Michigan... | reverse complement strand
TGAAGTTGGTCACCTGCGTGAGGTCTTCCTTGCAGGTGATGAACTCCATGATGTCCGGGTGGTCGACCCGGAGAATGCCCATGTTCGCGCCGCGCCGCGTGCCTCCCTGCTTCACCGCATCCGTGGAGGCATCATAGAGCTTCATGAAAGAGATTGGACCACTCGCGACCCCGGTCGTCGAGCGGACCATCGATCCCTTCGCGCGCAGGCGCGAGAACGAGAAGCCGGTACCGCCACCACTCTGATGAATGAGCGCCATCGCGCTCAACGTGTCATAGATGCCGTTCTTGCCGTTGGCGAGCGCGTCTTCGACGGGCAACACAAAGCACGCACTGAGCTGGCCGAGTGGACGACCGGCATTCATGAGCGTCGGCGAGTTGGGCTCGAAGCGACGCTGAGTCATGAGCGCGTAGAACTCGTCCGCCACCGCCTTCACGGCACCCTCGGTCGCTCCGTACCTGCGATCCGCCTCGGCGACGACTGTCGCCACGCGCCAGAAGAGGTCTTCGGGCTGCTCCACCGGCTTGCCCTTTTCGTTCTTCACCAGATAGCGCTTTTCGAGCACGGTGCGCGCATTGGCGGAGAGCGAAACAGGCCCCGGGGGCGGATTGAGGGGAAGCGTCATGGGGACAAGACTCCTATATGGAAGCAGCGTGGAGCGAGGCGAAACGATTGTCGATGGGAGTGTTACAGCCCGTTACAACCGGCCGCGTCAGCGCCAGGAAGGTGGGCGGCGCGTGCCAAGGGGCGACAGTCTACCGACGTTCGTGTTTCCACGCCAGTAGTAATATAAGCGACTGCGGAATCTACAGTTACGAAAAGATGATCACGAAGCTTGCTGTCAGTGGCCGCTTGCGTTGATAACGGGCCGGTCTGTGTCGAGAACTGGCCGGAAGTAACCACTGGCTCGAGGGGGATTGTGATCTGGAGCATGGGACAACTCCGATACAGCAAACGAGTTGGGTTGTTCTTGACTTGGGCGACTCACGACGGGCGACGGACGACGGACGAGGGCCGTTGACGCAGCAAATTCGTTACCACTCCGTGATGCCTTGCTCGGAATCACGTGGTCGGATCAGCGGGACCGGTACTGCTCCTGAAGGTCTAGGTACGACTGGACGGTCTTCCTGATTCGCTCGAGCTCTTCCGCAGTCGTGCTCCGGGCGATTCGGCCGGGAACGCCGAGGACGAGTGAGTTTGGAGGGATCTTCATCCCTTCGCGCACGACCGCGCCGGCGCCAACGATCGACCCCGTTCCGACGTGCGCTCCGTTCAGCAGAATCGCACCCATCGCGATCAACACATCATCCTCGACCGTGGCGCCATGAATAATCGCGCGGTGGCCTATACCCACCCGTCTGCCTATGGCGACCGGAAAATTGTGGTCGACGTGCACGACCGTTCCGTCCTGGACATTGCTGTCGTCGCCGATCGAGATCGAATCGGTATCGCCGCGGATGACGGCCGTGGGCCACACGGACACGTGAGCGCCGAGGGTGACGTCGCCGAGGACCACAGCTGTTGGGTGGACGTACGCGGTGGGATGAATCGTGGGCATCGCGGAGGAGGAAACTATTCGCTCTGTCGCGATTGGGAAATTTTCGTAACCGTTGACAGGGGGCATCGTCGCAGGTCGAAACTATTTGCTAGAACGGGCAGGCGACAGGACCGACTGCTTTAAAGAATTGTAAATAAACTTGGCAGCGGCAGCCGTGGTTCGAAACGCGGCCCTGTGTAGTGTCCGTCACATCCCGTCGCCTTGTCCCGTCTCCAAATTGGACCAGCCGTCCACGGTAATCCGAGTGACGGCGTTGATCGCGATCTGGAGGGAACCCGGATGAGTTCCTCGCAAACGAAACTCACCCCGCGCAGTGCGATCGTCTTCGGTCTCGTCTGCGTCGCGGCGTCCGCGTTGCCGATCCTCGGTGGGCTCCGCGTGATCGACCTGAAGCCTGCCCCGGACACGCCGCAGTGGCTCGGTGTCGCGGCAGGCGGCGCCTTTCTCCTCGCCGGGATCACGCTCATCGTCGATGGGGCGAGCGGAGCGATTGGATCCGACGGGCAACTAGCGACGGACGCGCCAGGCTGGCTGCACGTATTTCAGTCGCTGATGGGACTCGGCATCGTCGGGACGATGGGAGCGATCGCGACCTGGATCGCGTTCGGGCCGGGTGAGCGGCATTTCTCGACGACGATCTCACTGCCGTTCGGCTGGTGGCATCCGTCGAACAGCGACGCGACCGGACGTTGGGCCTTCGGGATTGCGGCGGTGCTGATTTGGTGCATAATCGCCAGCGTCATCGTCGCCAGCATTCGGCGACTGATCGTGCGCGCTCGACTACTCGGGTCGCGGCGAGTCGAGCAGTAGTCGTTCCCTCCTCCCCTTCCTTCGCTTTCCCTCCTTCCTTCTCCGCGCTCGGAGGACTTCGTGCAACCGGTCCAAATCCATCCGTTGCCGTTCGTCGTCGCCGTGCTCGTCAAAGTCTTCGTCGGCGCGCTGTGGTACTCGCCGGTGCTGTTTCTCAAACCGTGGCAGCGGCTGTCGGGGATCAGCAACGAGCAGATGAAGGGCGGCATGGCCAAGGGAATGACGACGTGGATCCTCGGCGCCGTGGTCATGACTTTCGTTCTCGCGCACGCCGTGTACTACGCCGGCGCCAAGACGATCCCCCTCGGCGCCGCGGTCGGCTTCCTGAATTGGCTCGGCTTTATTCTCGTCGTGCAGCTCGACGACTGGGCTGCCGCCAAGCGACCCACTCAGCTGCTGCTGATCAACGCGGGGGGCAATTTGGTGGCGCTGGTCATCATGGGCGCGGTCCTCGCGGCCTGGTAACGGCACGGAGCACGCACCGAACGCCTTACTTCTTCGACTCAGAACGGTACACGATCTTCCAGATTCGGCCGCCCTTATCGTCGGTCAAGAACAACGAGCCATCCGGCCCCTGCGCCAAGCCAACAGGCCGATGCTCGGCACCCTGTGGGGTAACCATGCTGCCGGCGAAGCCGGATGCGAAGATCGTGTCTTCGGCGGCCATGCCGTTTTTGAACTGAAGGAAGACGAGCTGGTAGCCTTCCTCCGGGAATGGCGCACGTGCGCCGGATCCGTGGAACGCGATGAACGCGCCGGTGCGGTATGGCGCCGGGAACATCGTGCCGGTGTAGAAGAGGAGTCCCATCGGCGCCCAGTGCGCGGGGAAGGCGACGATCGGTTGGATCAGGCGGTCGCAGCGATCCGTGCGCTGCTTGTCGCCACCGTACTCGGGAGCGAGGCGGCGTTCCTGTTTTAGATAATCGTAATAGCAGTACGGCCAGCCGAAGTCAGCGCGGCTCGAGGCGACGCGGATCATCTCCTCGGCGGCGGTCGTCGCCGCTTCCTGATCGCTGTAGAGATTGGGCCACGCATCGCGTAGACCGTCGCGGCCCTGGGAGACCGCGTAGACCATCGTGTCGCGTGGATTCACGGCGAGAGCGATGGCGTTGTGGAGACCGGTTGCGATGCGCGTGCCTTCGGCAATCGTCTGATTGGCCTTCTCGGTACCGAAGCGCCAGACGCCGCCGGCATTCTGGAGCTCGGGACAGGGATCGAGTCCCGGCTTCCGCGGCGCATCGCCCGGCGCGCAGGCGTTCGTCGCGGCACCGACGTTGACCACGATGTTGCCGCGCAGATCGATTGCGATGGTATGCGACGGCGGTTGTCGCACGGGCAGACCGACGACAATCGTATCGACGCGCTTCTTCGGCAGGAGCGAATCGGTCAGGTGAAAGCGAAGAATCGCCGTCGCGTTCGACGCGTAGAGCGTCGAGTCGCTGGCCAGCGCGACGCCGTGTATGCCGCCTTCGCCAAAGCGCTCAGCGAGGTCGGCATGGCCATCCTTGTTCGTATCGCGGAGGGCAAGTATCCCGCCGGGTTGTCGCCGCTGATCGAGGAGCCCGACGAACACGTCTCCGTTCTTGCGAACCGCGATGTCGCGGACCGGTCCAGCGCTCTCGGCGAACACGATCGCGCAAAAGCCGGTCGGAAGTTTGATCGACTCATCGCAGCCGCCGCTCGCACCCGTCGCGGATTTTTTGGTGCCGTTACAGGCGAGCGCCAGGGCCAGCGTCGCCAGAGTCAGGATTGGTACAGACGCGTGGAGCCTCGCGCTGGTGGGGCCGCGTTCAAATTCGATCACTTTCGAAACTCACGGAGCAATACGCGAGAGCACAGAACCTAGAACGACAACCCCGACACCAAATACACCTGAAACGCCGACTGCTGGAACAGTGCACGATTGTACGTGGGCGCGACGAAGCCTAGGCGGAACTGGTACGGCGAATCCCACGACAGCACTCCCAGGTTCAGGTTCAGCTCCGCACCGGCCGACGCGATGGCGAGGCGGCGGGTGAGGAACTCGCTGTTCGTGTTGCAGACTTCGCGCCCGATCTGAACCGTGGGGCACCATGCCGTGCCATAATCTGAGAAGAGCGTGAGCGAGCTGCGGTCGAGGAAGAACGGAAGGATGCCCGGGGCGCGGCCGATCATGAACAGTGGGACGCGGTACTCGATCGATCCGGCGAACGCGCGCGTGCCGAGCAACGTCGACTGCTCGAAGCCGCGGACCGGGAAGGTCACTCGGCCTTCGCCGAGGGTGTAACCTGGAACGATCTGGAACGTCCCACCGCTCACGCCGCCGACGCCGAAGTAGCCGGCGGCGCGTTCGTCGGCCCAACCCACCGAGCCGCGAAGCGCCAAGACATGGTGCGAGAAGCCGGGCAAGTCGAGCGACTTGTAGGCGCTCGCGGTCGAGATGACGCTGTAGCTCGATCCCTTGTTGCCGGCCGGCCCGCTCTTGAGGCGATCACGTCCCGTCACGGCGAGTCGGATGCCGTCTTCAGGCGAGATGCTGAAGATCGGACGCTGCGTGTTCGAGAAGGTCGCGGCGCCGATCAGGTTGGGAAACACTGGCGGCGTGAATGCGCCCGTCGTATCGAGGCTCGAGAGGGGAACGTTGGCGGTCGTCGTGAAGGTCCGCTGCTCCAGTCCGGTGCCGACGGTGAACGACATCGACGTGCGATACCGCGGGCGGAGCCAGGTCGCGAGCACGTCGGCCGTGCGCGTGCGACGATAGAGATTGCCGAGCACCTGTCGCTGCGCGTTGCGCTCGAAGACGGAGCCGAGGAGATCCCAGGCTTGCGTGAGGTCGACGTCGATGACGGGGTTGCCAAGACCACTGTACTCGTAGTTGCCGAATCCGGTGACACCGGTCTTGTTCGTCGGGAACTCGATCTGCCCGCTGATGCGGTGGCGTCCGATGACGTCGGAGCCGCTCGTCTCGAAACCGATGCGATAGCCGCCGGCGATGCCGTCGTCGATCGTCGGCAGCCAGTAGCGCGGATAGAAGGTGCGCCACGGGCTGTACTTCGTCGCCCGCGACGAATCATTGACGAGTGGGGCGAGCAGCGGAGAAGGCGCCACGCTGCGGTAGTCGGCGACGCGCTGCTCCTCGCCGAACTGACAGCATGCACCGTCGCCCAAGTGATAGCCGTCGGCGCGAAATAGGACGGTGGCGGTGTGTTGGCCGCTCGGAGAGCTCGACGGCTCGAACATGCCGACCGGGGTCGAGCTCAGTCGGTACGTGGTGCTGTCGGCGAGTCGTTCGACGTAGATCTCCGTGCTTCCCGTTCGATCGGAGCTGTACATGACGCCCGAGTCGTCGGGGAGCCAACTCGGCGTGGCCTCGATCGAGGTGCCGCTCGAGACGAGGTGCTTGATCCGACCAACGGTGTCGATGATGACTATTTGCGACACGTTGCCGCGCAGCCAGCGCGACGCGGCGATGAGAGTTCCTGAATGGGACCAGCGCGGCTCGGTCCACTGTTCGTCGAAGCTGCCCGTCGTGATCGGCGTGATCGTTTTGCCGTCGGGCGAGACGCGGACGAGATGCGTGGCGCCCGGAGTGATCTGTACGGCGACGATCTGTCCGTCGCTGCGCGCGTCGGGGTTGTCGAGGCGGCGACTGAAGGTGATCTGCCGCTGGCGGCCGTCGCGCTGAACGTAGAGATCGGATCGCTGCTGATACGGGTTCGTGTAGTCGATCTGCGAGAAGAGGAGCGAGCCGTCGCTGAGTGGAACGTTCGGCGATTGGCTGTTGCGGCGCCCGATGTTGGTGCGCTTGCCGGCGAGATCCACCTTCACCGCGGCGAAGCTCTCCTTGCCGCCCGTTCCGGCGTAGACGATCGACGAGTCGGAGAGCCAGCGCGGCATGAAGACGTAGGTGCCGGCGTTGGTCAGCTGTCGCCACCCCGGAAAAGGCGGATTCGGCGATGCGTCGACGGAGTGCGTGACAGAATCGGCGAACTGGCGCCAACCGTTCGAGAATGAGATTCCGAACGAGCGCTTCGCGGGTTGGTTGATGAGGTATGGAATGACGTACGCCGCGGACTTGTCGACGAAGCGGCCGACATTCTGTTGGCCATGAGTCTTCGCGAGATAGTCCATGAACAGAGAGCCGTAGCCGTAGGCCGTCTCGCCGAAAGGAAACGCGGGCTGCGCGAGACTCAGCTTACCGATCGGGGGAAAGCGATGGTCGACGGCGGTGGAGCGCGCGATCATGCGATGCTCGGAGCCGTAGATACGCCCGGCGCCGGTGAGCTTCGACTCCTCGTAGACAGCGAGTCCCTCGGTCAGCCAGGAGGGCGAGTACGAGTTGGGAAAGAGCGGCGCGGCGCGACCGAAGACGTGTTGGCCCAGCGACCAGATGCCGCGCGTCCGGTCGAGGTGGAAGATGTGCGTCAGCTCGTGCGTGACGACGGTCTGCGCCCAATCATTCGTGTAGCGGAGCGCGGATTCGGAGACGGGCGGATTGGCGTAGACGACGATGCGGTTCGTTGGAAAGGGCGTCGCGAAGCCGTTCGAGAAGTCGACGTCGTCGGAGAGGACGAGATCGATCATCCCGCGCGGGGGATGCATCTCATGTGACAGTTGCTCGTACGCCCGCTCGGCGTTGGCCGCGATGCGGCGGGCGAGCGCTTCCGTCCACGGGTTGAAGTGGACGTAGAAGTGGCGGGTCTTGATCGTGCGCCAGTCGAGATGGGGATCCTGGGCGAAAGCGGACCCCGACCGCAGAGCGACGAACGCGCTTATCACTGCTGTCATCCTGAGGAGCGCAGCGACAAACGCGCTTATCACTGCTGTCATCCTGAGGAGCGCAGCGACGAACGCGCTTATCACTGCTGTCATCCTGAGGAGCGCAGCGACGAAGGACCTACTGACCCGGACTGGCAACCGCTCAGGGACGATAGGTCCTTCGCTTCGCTCAGGATGACAGATCATCTCACGATGACAGATCATCTCACAATGACAGATCATCTCACGATGACGGATCATCTAATGAGTGATCGGAAGTAGGCTTCGATGCCGTCGGCGACGCCGCGGGCGTAGCGGTCTTGGAATTCGGGGGTCTTCACCGCGTTCTCTTGCTCGGGGACCATGAGGAACGCGCCCTCGCAGATGAGCGACGGCATCCACATCGTGCGGCCAATGGCGATGTTTTGATAGTGAACGCCCAAGTCGCGGAGGCCCATCTCGCGCATCATCCCCGCCTGTACGAGGCGCGCGAGGGGTTCGGTTTGCGGGTGGAAGAAGAGAGTGCTCGTGCCGACGTTCGGGAAGGGATTCACGCCGTCGCCGAATGCGTTGAGATGAATCGAGATCAGCGCGTTGGCGTTCGCGCGGCGCGCGATGACACTCCGAAGATGCAGGTCGACCGCCTCCATCGTCGTGCGCGTCATCACAACCGTCGCGCCGCGCTGCTGCAAAATGTCGCGCAACTTGAAGGAAATCGGGAGAACGCCTTCGGGCTCGGTGAGTGCCGTCGGGCCGATAGCGCCGCCGGGTGGATGGCCGGCGTCCACCGTGATGACGAGTCCCTCGAGCGGACGATTCGGATTGACGTGCGGCGGCCGGCGGAGTCGCAGGATGAAGCCGCGCGCCGGCTCGAAGAGGACCAGATACCCGTACGGTGGACGGGTCAGCTCCATCCGAAAGACCACCCGATCCGACTGGACCGGGATCCAGTTGATGATCCCGACCAGCGAATCATTCTGGAGGAACTTGATGACGTCGGGCGACGCCGTCGTGCCATATAGCGTGAGCGTGATGTGGCTGAGGTCCTGCTCGATGAGATACGGCGGGGGCGACGACACGGGCATCACCACATCGACCCAGTCGGCGGCCGGCACGAGCGACATCGCGCCAACCGTGCGACGCGGTGCGGGATAACTCGTTGGGAGGGGACGGACGCTCGTCGAATCGACCCAGACCTCGAGCTGCGAGTCGAACCGCACGCGAACGTTGTCGCCGAGTCGTCCGGTCTCCTGCACGATCGTTCCCGGAACCAGCATCCACTTGTACGTGCCGGCGGGGGTCGAGCGGCCGATGATCGTGGCGTCGGTGTCGTTTTGCGCCGCCGAGTCGCCGAGCGAAATCCACTGCTGGCGGACGTCGCGCGGTTTGACGAGCGCGAACCGAACGGTGTCGCTACCTCGGGCGATATAGAGGGTGGCGCCTGCTCGGAGCATGGCGACGGGAACATCCGTCGCGAAGGTGTTGCCGCTGGTATTTACGAGCGCGCGACTCGGCGACTCGGGCGGGTACCCGCTCGCGGGCGCACGACGGCTCGACGGCTCCGACGATGGGTTCGACGATACCCAGGCGACGGCGTTGACCGGGGCACGGACGCTGACGCGAACGGGTTCACTATCGCGCAAAGCAATGAGCCCGGTGCGGGGCGAAGCGCTGGCCGAGTCGACGACGAGGCGGCCGGTGAGCGCGAGATCGGGAAGGGGACGTGGAACACGTACGGGAACTGTCGCCCGCACGGTGTCGGCGCGACCCGCAGTATCGCCGGCCGGCCTGGCAACGTAGGTGACGAGCTCGTAGCGCGGCGCAGTCGAGGGAGGAACGGGGAGATAGGCCAGGAAGGTCCCGTTTGGAGCGACGGGAACCGGGGTGCCATTGATCGTGAGCTTGGCGTGACCGTTGCCAACCGAGCCGAAGATGAAGTTGGAATCGCGGACGGTGATTGCTTGATTCCTTTCTGGGAAGACAACTTTCGGGTTGAGCGGCCCGTCGACGAGGGGGATGGGAGGCAGCGCGGGGGCCGGGGCGCCTCGGTCAGGGCGAGGCTCAGCGGGCGTCGGTGAGGGAGCCGGCGTCGGCCCTGGTTTGGCGGGCGCCGGCGCCGGATTGGGCGGCAGGGGGGCGGGCATATGACAGCCCGCGCCGAAGGCCGCCGCGAGGAAAATCGTGTACAGTCGCCGGAGTCGCATGCAACGGAAGCTTATGGTGCAGTGGCGGTTTGACCATCCCCTAGCCAACGGTCTATATTCGCGCCCCATGCCTTACCACTACGTCGCTGAGCGACGTCAGCCGGACGAATGAAGGCCCGGGTCTCGTGGGCTCCGTGAACACCCCCGCCGAGCCAATGCCTGCGGTCCCGCCGCCCCAGTCGACACCGAGCGACGAGATCGTCGTTCAGGTGTTCGGGCGCACCGATGTCGGTCGCACCCGCGACCACAACGAGGACGCGTTCATCGTCGCGGATCTCACCGCCGACGTCGCCACCGTTCCGACAGAGGTCCGCCGGACGATCAGCGGCGCGAAGGGCTCGTTCTTCATGGTGGCGGACGGGATGGGGGGTGCGGCAGCGGGAGAAATCGCCAGCGCGATGGCGGTGGAGGCCATCCTCGGCGAGCTTCGCACAACGTGGGTGGCCGGCGACACGCACGATCCCGAATCGTTCGTGCGCGCGATCAAGCAGGCGACGAAATCGGCGAATACACAGATCCACGGCTACGCGACGCAGCATCCCGAATACCGCGGAATGGGTACGACGGCGACGATCGCCGGTCTGCTCGGCGACACGCTGTACCTCGCCCAGGTGGGAGACAGCCGCGCGTACATCGTCCGAAACGGCGTGGCGCGACAGATCACGAAGGATCAGTCGCTGATGCAGAAGCTGATCGAGGCGGGCGAGCTGACCGAGGAAGAGGCGAAGCTCAGCGAGCGCCGAAACATCATTCTGCAGGCACTCGGGCCGGAGCCCTACATCAAGGTCGACCTCACCCACCAGATGGTGCGCCGAGGGGACACGCTCGTGTTGTGCAGCGACGGGCTCTCGGGGCAGGTGACGAAAGAAGAGATCGCGATGGTCGTGACCGACGAACCGGATGTCGCGACGGC
>Ga0157375_10006444_pt1 | contig 10223 bp, 8 predicted proteins | sample M35metaG_FD_115311 | JGI IMG/M metagenome (GOLD analysis project Ga0157375, IMG submission 115311) | Miscanthus rhizosphere microbial communities from Kellogg Biological Station, Michigan, USA - M3-5 metaG | ecosystem: Host-associated > Plants > Roots > Rhizosphere > Soil | place: USA: Michigan... | reverse complement strand
GTCAATCCGAATTGCTTGAGATCGAGCGGCGAGGGGCGGTGCTGACCGTGGGCCTGAACCGGCCGGCCAAGCGCAACGCGCTCAACGACGGCATTATCCTCGCGATCCAGGATTGCTTTTCCAATCTGCCTGACGGGATCGGTGCGGTGGTCGTCCACGGCATCGGCGATCATTTCTCCTCCGGCCTCGACCTTTCCGAACTGACCGAGCAGGACGCCACCGAGGGCCTGCGGCACTCGCAGATGTGGCACCGGGTGTTCGATCGCATTCAATATAGCCGCGTGCCCGTGATCGCGGCGCTTAAGGGCGCGGTGATCGGCGGCGGGCTGGAGCTTGCCTGCGCAGCGCATATCCGCGTTGCCGAGCCCAGCGCCTATTTCGCGCTCCCTGAAGGGCAGCGCGGCATTTTCGTCGGTGGCGGCGGTTCGGTGCGGCTGCCGCGGCTGATCGGGGTGGCGCGGATGACCGACATGATGCTCACGGGCCGCGTCTATTCCGCCACCGAAGGCGCGGCCTATGGCTTCTCGCAATATCTCACCGAAGCCGGCGGTGCACTGCCGAAGGCACTGGAGTTGGCCGAGCGCGTGGCGGCGAACGCGCCGCTGACCAATTTTGCGGTGCTGCAGGCATTGCCGATGATCGCCGAGGCCAATCCGCAAACGGGCCTCTTGATGGAGTCGCTGATGGCGACGGTGGCGCAGAGCGACAAAGAGGCAAAGCGCCGCATTCGCGCCTTTCTCGATCGCAAGACCGCAAAGGTGAAACCCGGCTGACATGAGCGCCAAGCCCAACATGTCCGGCCCTACTGAAAGCACGGCGCGCGCCGGCAGCGCGCACCCCTTGCGCGCGATCTCGTTCGGCAATCCCACTGTGACCGTCGAGCGGCATGACAACGGCACCATCTACCTGCGGCCGAAGGCCCAGCTTCGCGATTATCCGGTGCGCCTCACCGATCGCCTGCATCACTGGGCCAAGGCTGAACCCAATCGCGTCTTCATGGCGGAGCGCGATGCGAAGGGCGGCTGGCGGCAACTCACCTACGCGCAACTGCTAACGTCGGCGCGGCGCATTGCCTCGGCGTTGCTCGTGCGCGGGCTCTCGGCCGAAAAGCCGATCGTCATTCTCTCCGGCAATTCGATCGATCATGCGCTGCTCGCATTCGGCGCGCTCTATGCCGGCATTCCCTTTTGCCCGGTGTCGCCGGCCTATTCGCTGGTGTCGCGGGATTATGGCAAGCTCGGCTTTCTGATGAAGCTGTTGACGCCCGGGCTCGTCTTCGCCGATGACGCGTCGAAATTTTCCGACGCCCTGACGGCCAACGTTTCCTTGGGCACCGAAATCGTCGCTTCACGTGGCGTCGTGCCCGGCCGCGACGTGACCTGGCTATCGGACCTGCTGGCGACATCGGAACATCCGCGCCTCGACGCTGCGCATGATGCCATCGGTCCGGATACCATCGCAAAATTCCTGCTGACGTCAGGCTCGACCGGAAATCCCAAAGCGGTCATCAACACCCAGCGGATGATCTGCGCCAACCAGGTCATGCTGCGCGAGACGCTGGCATTTTTGAAAGACGAGCCGCCGGTCATCGTCGACTGGCTGCCGTGGAACCACACCTTTGGCGGCAATCACAACATCGGACTGACGCTGTTCAATGGCGGCTCGATGTATCTCGACGAGGGCAAGCCGATGCCCGGCGGCATCGAGGAGAGCGTGCGTAACCTTCGCGAGATTTCGCCGACGGTCTATTTCAATGTCCCCAAAGGCTATGAATCGCTGCTGCCCTATCTGCGCGAGGATTCGGCGCTGCGCGCAAAGTTCTTTGGCCGGCTGCATGCGATGTTCTTCTCCGGTGCGGCGCTGTCGCCGTTCGTCTGGAACAGCCTCGACGAGCTCGCCGTGCAGGAGACAGGTTTTCGTGTTCCGATGCTGACCGGGCTTGGCGCCACCGAGACCTCGCCGTTCTTCATGTCGGTGCGGCCCGCGACCTCCCGTTCCGGTCATGTCGGGCTCCCCGTGCTCGGCAATGACGCAAAGCTGCTGCCGAACAACGGCAAGCTGGAAGTTCGCGCCAAAGGGCCCAATGTGACGCCGGGTTACTGGCGTCAGCCGGAGCTCACGGCGGCTGCGTTCGACGAGGAAGGCTTCTATAAATTCGGCGATGCGCTGAAGTCTGCCGACGCAAACGATTTCGATGCCGGCTTCGATTTCGACGGCCGTATCGCCGAGGATTTCAAGCTTGCCAGCGGCACCTGGGTCAGCGTCGGCCCGTTGCGCGCGCGCTTTGTTGCAGCCTGCGCGCCATTGGTGCGCGATGTCGTCATTGCCGGAATCAACCGCGACGAGATATCGGCGCTGGTGATTCTCGATCTCGACGGTTGCCGCCTGATCAATCCAAACCTGCCGTCCGATGATATCGCCACCGCCGCATCCGATTCCGCGATCCGCGCCGCATTCCGCGAGCGATTGCAGAAATTGCTCGCAAGCGCCACGGGATCGTCGAGCCGCATCGCGCGTGCGGTGCTGCTCGATACGCCGCTGTCGATCGACCGCGGCGAAGTCACCGACAAAGGCTCGATCAATCAGCGCGCGGTGCTTGAGCATCGCGGCGCGCTGATCGAAGCGCTTTATTCGCCGTCACCGCCGGCACAGGTATTCACGCTGAACTGAATTCGAAGAAGAGGCGTCAGGGAGAAGACCATGCAGTTGAAGGACCAGGCCGCCATCGTCACCGGCGGCGCATCAGGATTGGGCGCCGCGACGGCGCGCAGGCTTGCCGCGCAAGGCGCCAAGGTCGCGGTGTGCGATCTCAATGCCAAGCTCGCCGAAACTGTCGCGGCCGAAATCAAGGGCGTTGCCGTCGCTTGCGATGTTGCCGATGCGGCCTCGGCCGAAGCCGCGATCGCGCAGGCCGCCAAGGCGCATGGTCCGGCACGCGTGCTCGTGAACTGCGCGGGCATCGGAGTGGCAAAACGGGTGATCGGCAAGGAAGGCCCGATGCCGCTCGCCGATTTCGACCGGGTGATCAAGGTCAATTTGATCGGCTCCTTCAACATGCTGCGGCTCGCGACCGCGGAAATGGCGAAGCTGGAGCCGCTCTCGACCGGCGAGCGAGGCGTCGTGATCTCGACGGCTTCAGTCGCGGCCTATGAGGGTCAGATCGGCCAGTCCGCCTATTCGGCCTCGAAGGGCGGCATTGTCGCGATGACGCTGCCGATCGCGCGTGAACTGTCGCAGTTCGGCATTCGCGTGCTGACGATTGCGCCTGGCCTGTTCCTCACGCCGCTATTGGCCAATTTGCCGCAGGAGGCGCAGGATAGCCTTGCCGCCTCGATCCCGTTCCCACGCCGGCTCGGCCAGGCCGATGAATTCGCCTCGCTCGCACTGCACATGATCGACAATCCATATCTGAACGGCGAAGTGGTGCGGCTCGATGCCGCGCTTCGCATGGCGCCGCGGTAGGGTATTGCCATGTTCGTTCATCGGCGCGACGTGCAGATACAGTGGGGCGATTGCGACCCCGCCAACATCGTTTACTACCCGCGCTACTTTGCGATGTTCGACGATTCGACCTCGATCATGTTTGAAGCGGCCGGTTTTTCCAAACAGGACATCATTCACAAATATGGCTTGGTCGGCATACCCATGGTGGATACGCGGGCGAAATTCCATATTGCCTCAACCCATGGCGACTGGATCGCAATCGAAAGCCGGGTCGAGAGCTTCAAGCGTTCGAGCTTTGAGGTGACCCACAAGGTGTTCAAAGGCGAGGCGCTGGCGATCGAGGCATTCGAGACGCGTGTGCTGGTCGGCCGTCATCCGGACGACCCCGCACGGCTGAAATCGGCTCCGATGCCGCAGGAGATCATCGAGCGGTTCATGCGGGGATGAGCCTCAATTAGGCTGACTTGGCCTCCCGCATGACCTAAAGAAGGGGCTGAATCGACGATCAAAATTTGCTCTAAAAAGATACTCAAGGGAGGAATGAATGAAGAAGGCTCTTCTGTCCGCCGCAGCATTCGTGGCGGCTCTCGCGCTGCCGGGTTCGCCAGCGCTGGCGCAAACCAACGAGATCGTCATCGGCATCAGCGTCACGACCACCGGCCCGGCGGCGGCTCTCGGCATCCCCGAGCGCAACTCGCTCGACTTCGTACCGAAGGAAATCGGCGGCGTGCCACTGAAGGTGATCGTGCTCGATGACGGCGGCGATCCGACCAACGCCACCACCAACGCCCGGCGCTTCGTGACCGAATCCAAGGCCGACGTCATCATGGGGTCGTCCACCACGCCGCCGACGGTCGCGGTTTCTACCGTCGCTAACGAAGCCGGAATTCCCCATTTCGGACTGGCGCCATTCCCGATCACCGAAGCGCGCGCAAAGTGGTCCGTCAGCATGCCGCAGCCGATCCCGATCATGGGCAAGGTGCTGTACGAGCACATGAAGGCGCACGCGATCAAGACCGTCGGCTATATCGGCTACTCCGATTCCTACGGCGATCTCTGGGTCAACGACTTCAAGGCGCAGGCCGTGCCGCTGGGATTGACCATGATCGACGAGGAGCGTTTCGCCCGTCCCGATACCTCGGTCGCGGGCCAGGTGCTGAAACTCGTCGCCGCCAATCCCGACGCGATCCTCGTTGGCGCCTCCGGCACCGCGGCGGCCTTGCCGCAGTCCGCGCTGCGCGAGCGCGGCTATAAGGGCCTGATCTATCAGACCCACGGCGCTGCCAGCATGGATTTCATCCGTATCGCAGGGCCAGCGGCCGAAGGCGTGATCATGGCATCGGGGCCGGTGATGTCGCCGGAAACTCAGCCCGACAGCGCGCTGACCAAGAAGCCCGGGCTCGCGCTCAACACCGCCTATGAAGCAAAGTACGGCGCGAACAGCCGCAGCCAGTTCGCCGGCCATTCCTACGACGCGTTCGAGGTGCTCAAGCGCGTCATCCCGGTTGCACTGAAGACGACGAAACCGGGAACGCCGGAATTCCGCGAAGCAATCCGTCAGGCCCTGCTCAGCGAACGCGACATCGCCGCCAGCCAGGGTGTCTACAACTTCACCGAAAAGGATCGCTACGGCCTCGATGACCGCTCGCGGATCATTTTGACGGTGAAGGACGGCAAGTACGTTCCGGCGATGTAAAGCGAGTTCGCTTTCAAATCGCCAAAAATTAAAGCCGGCCTCTGCTACGAGACCGGCTTTTTTCTTGACGCTGGCTGGCTCCGATCGGGTGCACTCAGCCCTTGCGCATTTTGCCGAGCAGGTAGTTGTCGTAATAGTTTTCCGCGATCTGCGTGTAGAAGAGCACTTCCTTCATGTAGGCGTCGTGGCTCTCTTTTGTCTTCTTGAAGATCGGGCTCTTCTCGGCGATCTCGTTCAGATGGTCCTGGGTGGCGTTGTAGCTGGCCTCCATGACCGGCTGCGGAAACGCGCGCAGCTCTGCCCCGCCTGCAACGAGCCGCTTCAGAGCGGCAGGATTTACGCTGTCATATTTCTCGATCATCCACGAGCCTGCCGCCGCGCCGGCCTGGTTGAGGATCGACTGGTATTGCTTGGGAAGTGAATTCCACTTCTCTTCGTTCACGATCATGTGCAGCATCGCCCCGCCTTCCCACCAGCCGGGGAAGTAGTAGTACTTCGCCACCTTGTAGAAACCGAGCTTCTCATCATCGTAGGGACCGACGAACTCCGCGGCATCGATTGAACCCTTCTCGAGCGCCGAATAGACGTCACCGCCCGCTATCTGCTGCGGCACGATGCCGAGCCTTGCCAGAACGTGGCCGCCCATGCCGGCGATGCGGAACTTGAGGCCTTTGAGATCGTCGACCGTCTTGATCTCCTTGCGGAACCAGCCGCCCATTTGCGTGCCGGAGTTGCCGCACAGGATGGCATGCGCCTTGAACGGTTTCAGGGCTTCGTTGACGAGTTCGTCGCCGCCGCCGAATGTCCACCAGGAATGCTGATGGCGATGATTCATGCCGAAAGGCACGCCCGTCGCATAGGCAAGCGCCGGCTCCTTGCCGATGTAGAAATAGAGCGGCGTCTGCGCCATCTCGACGGTCGCGGTGCTCACGGAATCGAGCGCCTGCAAGCCGGGCACGATCTCGCCTGCGGCAAACGTCTGGATCTGAAACTTGTTGTCGGTGGCATCGGCCACGTATTTCGCAAAGGTCTGCGCCGTACCGAAGATGGTATCGAGCGATTTCGGAAAGCTCGAAGTCAAGCGCCACTTGATCTCGGGCGCCGATTGGGCAATCGCAGGTGCTGCGACCAGCGTCGTCGCGCCGACCACGGCGCTGCCTTTGAGGAACGTACGGCGTTTCATGAGGTACTCACTCCCTGTGATTGCAAGTCCATTGGCGCTGACAAAAAGCCCTCAGGGCCATTTGACTCCCATCATATAACGAACTTCGAGCCATGCGTGGAAGCGCTACTTTACCCGTGACTCAGGGCGCCCTGCGCCGGGCCCACCTTGTCGATCGGCCAGAGCCCTATTCCGGTGGGCTATCGCTACTTTACAATTTGGCTTGCGAGGGTTGCCATGCGGCGGACGGCCTCCTCTTGGGCGACCACATCGTGGTCGTAGTTGTCGTAATGCGGTGACGCGACCAGGAACGCTTCATCCATCATCCAGACGTCGAACAGGCGATAATGGCCGATGGTCTGTTCCCGGCCGCCCTTAAAGACGATCTGGCGTGGATCGCGATCCTTCAGGCAGCTCTGAAATAGTTCCGCCAGACGTTTTTGATCGGTATCGGATACACGGGTGCTCTCTGCCGATAGCCGCGTCGCAAGCTCAACGCCGACCGCACAGCGGCTTCGCGGATGGCCGCCTTGAGCGGCTGCCTCGATCCAGCCTGCCGAAGAGCGAACCGCTACACGATCTGCAACGGCATCGCCGGCCAGCAGTGGCGTGGCCTCGGCGGCCAGCCGGCCGATACCTTCATAGGCCGCCGGCCGGCCATGCTCGGCCGCCCGGAAAAGATAGCGTGCCGCTTCCTGCGCGACGCGCGGCTTCAGGGAATCGGCCTGGCTGCCGTAGCCGTCCAGTTTCCGCAACCGTTGCAGCAGCAGCCATCCAAATTTCAGCTCTTCATCCGGATTGGACGTAGCGGTGGCGATCGCAGCCATTGCCAACAAACGATGCGTCTCTTCAACGATCGCCCCGGTGGGAATAAAGGCGTCGAGGCAATCCGCTGCGATTGAGGCAGCGCGCCGGTCGCCGGCCCGCGCAAAACCCTCCAGAGCCGCTATGGTGCGGGCGCGCTCGTTGGTATCGCAGGGCGCCCGAAGCAGCAGCAGATTGAGCTGCGCGCGCGCAAGTCCGGCGGCAGCGGCAGCGTTCAGGAGAGCCGCGGCCTCGATCGGGTCGCGCTTGTCCTCGATGCCGCGGTAGAGCAGCACACCCAGATCGTTCTGGGCGATGGCGTCGCCGCCGCTGGCAAGCGGCTGGAGAAGCCCGGCACCCAGCGGCACCGCGCCAAGCCGCACTGCCGTCACGGCCAGGGCCCGGCGTTGATCGGCACCGAAATTGTTTGGCATCAGCAGCAATACGATCGTGACGGCAGCCAACATCGCCACTGCAATCGCGGCCCGGATCATTGCTTGCGTCCGGCCGGCCCGCTCGGCGTGTTTTCGCTGAGCTTGCGATCTCGGTCGAAGAACAGGAACCCGTTGAGCACGGCCTCGGTCGACGCGATGTCAAGCACTGGCCGCGCCTGACGCGGCAACCGCGGTGTCACCATCAGCCATTCAGGCTCGCGGTACCATCGCGGTTCCTGTTGCTGTTCTTGCCGGTCGATGCAGTCGCGCGCCAACGCTACAGCGCTGTCAAAAGCCTCTCGTGTGTAGGGCTTTCCGTCAAAGCGCAGATGTGTGATGCGCGCTTGCGCCACGCGACACCGCGCCGCCCAGTCGCCTTTCTCCGCGCCAACTTCGAGCCATTCCCAGTTGCTGCGTTCGCGCAATCGAACCGCCAACGGATCGTCGCCCAGTTTGTCGCCAAATTGCATCGCGAGAATGCCGAGCGGCTCGTACGCGCCGGGTTCACCGGCCTCCGCCGCCGCGAAGAGCAGCTCCATCGCCTTGCGCGCAACCGGCACGACAGCGTTGTCATAGCGGTGCTCGTCGTCGGCATTGCCATAAACCGGCCGCTGCATCGTTCGCGCACGATTGAGGAGCGCCGAGCCGGAATGCAACAGGGTTGCGCTGTCATTGGTTTGCTGGACCTGTGTGGCCGCCGCGATCGAGCGCTGGTCGCGATCCGGTAGCGTCTGGCTGGTGGCTTCGAAATACAGACAGTCCTGGACGTGGCTGGCCGCGGCCGGGTCGGCTTCCGCGATCGGCGCGAGCGCCGCGGCCGTTGTCGCTGCCTGCGAGACATTCAAGTTGCAGCGGCCGTTCGGGATCATAACGCTGTTCAAACGCGCCCGTGCCGAGCCGCGCTCCGCCGCGCGGGCAAAAAAGCGCCCGGCGGCGTCGAAGTTTCTTTGCGTGCCGACGCCGCGGGCGCGAAGCACGCCCAGATTGTTCAGCGCGCGGGAATCCGACATTTCGGCAAGCGGCGTCAACAACGCCGCAGCAACGGACGGCCAGCCGGAAGCGAGGGCTTTCTGCACCAGCGCATGTCGCTGCGGAACGAAGTAGTTCAATGGTGCGAGAAGCGCGACGCTTGCAATAGAAATCAGCACAGTGAGGGCTATGGCGAGTCTTTGCATCGCAATGTCGCCGGCGTCCGGACCGCCGGACTCGGATCTACCCGGCCAACAGATCAAAAAGATAAACCAGCCCGTCGCAAGCAGGCCGCCCAGCGGGGTCTGTCGGGCAAACGGCGAAAAGAAGCGCAAATCGGTGAAACGAGTCAGGACCGTGTCGTCGAGCGCGAGCAATGCGATTGCCCCAATCAGCAACGGTAACGGAGCCAGGCCAATGTCGCGCACGCGCTTGCTGAGGAGGGCGAGGGTCATCCAAATTCCGGCGCCGCCAGCCGTCAACGCCATCAGGACGCCAAGAATGGTCGCGCCGCCAGATGGTACGCCGAGCGCCGCAAGGACGGTGCCAAGAACCAGGAATGCGATGGTGATCGCCCCGACCAGAATCATTCCGACCAGGTTCCAGCCCAGGAAGGCCAGTCTTCCCAGGCGTCCCCGGAATCCAAAGAGCGCATTGATCATGAACGATTCCGAGCGTCAGGCCGAATGTGGGCCCACGCTTGGGACCCAGGTCGGGCCTGACTATCACGAAAGGCTCATGCAAGCGTTTGGCAGGTCATCAGCATTGCGCTTGCGCCGTTAGGAGGTTGTCAACCTTGGCGATCCGGAACGCGGGCCATCGGGATCGTTGCGCTTCGAAACGCCCGTGGTTTGCTTGAATTCGTCGAGCGTGCGTGCCGAGCCGGGCACGGAGTTCGTTTCGGCAACGCTAGATCGCACTCCCGCCTTCGTGTTGAAAACCGAGATAGCTGGCCGCCACGCGCTGGTTGGCTGCGATGTCCTTTGCCGGTCCGCTCAAGATGAACTCGCCGAGCTCCATCACATAGGCGCGGTCGGCGATCTTGAGCGCGGCTTGCGCGTTCTGTTCGACCAGCAGCACCGATACGCCGGCGGTGCGAAGTTCGCCGATAGTGCGAAAAATGTCGGCGACAATGATGGGTGCCAGACCAAGGCTCGGCTCGTCCAGCATCAGCAGTTTGGGTGCCCCCATCAGCGCACGGCCCATCGCCAGCATCTGCTGCTCGCCGCCGGAGAGCGTGCCGGCCAGTTGCTTGCGCCGTTCCTTCAGCCGCGGAAACAGCGTGTAGACGCGTTCGAACGACTTTGCGGCGGCCGCCTTGGCGACTCGGAACGCGCCGAGCTGCAGATTGTCCTCGACATTCATGGTGGCGAACAGCTCGCGATGCTCGGGCACGAGGCTCAGGCCCGCTGCGACGCGATCCTCGATATCGAGCGGCGCCATGTCCTCGCCTGCGAAAGCAGCACGACCCGTCAGTGGCAGGATGCCCATGATGGCGTTCAGCAGCGTGGTCTTGCCGGCGCCATTAGCGCCGATGATGGTGACGATCTCGTTGGCCGCGACGTCGAGCGACACCGAGCGCACGGCTTCGACCTTGCCGTAGGCGACATGGACGTCGGAGACCGACAACAGCGCGCTCATGCGGTCGCTCCGAGATAGGCCTTGATCACATCAGGATTGGTCTTGATCGCGGCTGGCGTGCCTTCGGCAATCT
>Ga0157375_10006443_pt1 | contig 10223 bp, 6 predicted proteins | sample M35metaG_FD_115311 | JGI IMG/M metagenome (GOLD analysis project Ga0157375, IMG submission 115311) | Miscanthus rhizosphere microbial communities from Kellogg Biological Station, Michigan, USA - M3-5 metaG | ecosystem: Host-associated > Plants > Roots > Rhizosphere > Soil | place: USA: Michigan... | reverse complement strand
TTGGCGCGGATGCCCGTGGATATGTTCCCAGCCATGAACATTCCCGTGGTGGTGGTGGCGACTTTTTATTCCGGGATGCCGCCAGAGCAGATCGAGACCGATATCACCAGCCGCTTTGAACGCTTCTTCACTCTAGGTAGCGGCATCGAGCACATCGAATCACGCTCGCTGCCTGGTGTCAGTGTCATCAAAGTCTACTTCCATCCCGGCACCAACCCGGATTCGGCGGTGACCACGATCTCCAATCTGGCGATGGCGCAATTGCGTCGTCTCCCGCCCGGCACTTTGCCGCCGGTGGTTTTGAAGTTCGACGCTTCCAGTCTCCCGGTATGCCTGGTCACATTCAAAGGCGAAGGCCTTGACGAAACCTCCTTGCGCGATCTGGCCCAGTTTCAGGTGCGTAACCAGATCGCGAGCGTCCCCGGCGCCAGCGTCCCACAACCGTTCGGAGGCAAGTACCGGCAGATCATGGTCTACGCCGATCCGTACAAGCTCGAAGCGCATCAGCTCAGCTTGATGGATGTGGTGCGCACGCTTAACATGGCAAATCTGATTTTGCCAGCGGGCGACGTGCAGATCGGACCGCTCGACTACAACATTTACACCAACAGCCAGTTGCGCACTGTCGGCGAGATCAACCAGCTTCCCATCAAGATGGTGGGCCAGTCTCCTGTGCGCATTGCCGACATAGGCGCGGCTCAGGACGGGCACCAGATCCAGACGAATATCGTTCGAGTGGACGGACAGCCTTCCGTGTACTTGCCCGTGCTGAAGCAGGGCGGCGACACCAACACCATCGCAGTCGTCGACGGCATCAAAGATGCCGTGCAGCATCTTTTCGATGTGCCCAAGGAATTGATCACGCGCGTGGTATTCGATCAGTCCGTTTTCGTGAAAACCGCCATCGAGACGCTGCTGCACGAGGGCGGGTTGGGTTTGCTGCTTACCTCGATCATGATCCTGGTGTTTCTCGGCAGCCTGCGTGCGACGATAGCGGTGTTCTTTTCCATTCCGCTTTCCGTGCTGGCGGCTTTCATCGCCATGGCCCTCGGCGGCGGATCCGTCAACAGCATGGTGCTGGGCGGCCTGGCGCTGGCGTTTTCGCGTTTGATCGACAACTCCGTAGTCGTGCTGGAAAATATTTACCGCCATCTCGAGTTGGGAGAGGACCCGGCCACAGCTGCGGAAAAAGGCGGCCAGGAAGTAGCGCTCCCGGTTCTCCCCGCGACGCTCACCACGGTAGTCGTGTTCTTTCCTGTGACGTTCCTTTACGGAGTCAGCAAGTTCTCGTTCTCCGCACTGGCGCTGGCCGTGGCGCTCTCCTTGTTCGCGTCCTACGCGGTGGCGATGACCGTGGTGCCCTTGTTCTGCGCCCGGTTTCTAAAGCCCTCGCATCATCACACGCCGTCCGAAGAAGTCTCCGTGATGGTGGAGCAGTCGCAAAAACGCAAATCGCTCGGCCAGTGGTTCAATGTTTGGTTCAACGATCGCTTCGAAGCATTCCTCCGCATTTACGACAAGCTCGTCGGCGTCGTGCTGCGAGTTCCGGCGACTACTCTGCTTGTCTTCGGAGTGATTTTCGTTGCCAGCCTGGGACTCTTTCCGCTGCTCGGCCTCTCTTTCTTCCCGCGCACGGACGCCGGGCAATTCGTCATTAACTTGAAAGCGCCTAGCGGAACCCGACTCTCGGTCACGGAAGACGAGGTAGCCAAGGTCGAAGACGTGGTTAGAGCGGCCGCGAATGTCAGTATTCCGGTGTTCAACGGCCACCTATTCTCAGCGCGCCGCGAAGCTGCCCTCGAGCGGGCCATGGAATCCAATCAGCGCCTTCGCGACCAACAGCAACGCGTCTCGCGTGACGTTCGCGTGGCTTGGGCCAGCACTAATGACGCGTTTCAGCGCATCGACGTCACGGCTCAGTTTCTGCGTCAGGCTGCGCTTGCTTTGGATCTCGCGCAAGGCCGTTACAACCTGGGCTTGTCCTCCATCGTTGAATTGACCCAAGCGCAGTTGAATCTCACGGAAGCCGAGATTGAGAACCTCAACGCGAAGTACGATTACCAGACTCAATACGCGGCGCTGCAATATACGCTTGGCCAGCTCCGCTGATCGAAACTCTGCCACCGCGGCAACACGACGCAAGATCGCGGATTAGTATCCCGTGAAAAACCTGAAGATATTTGTAAACGCCCACGGCGACTGGATGATGCCGCTGCACGTCCCCGTGACCACCGGCGCGCCGGGGCACTCCTGGTCGCGGCCCGCGGACCAGAACGTCAGCATCCCAATCCCTGCCGACTGCGCCGCCGAATACACCGTCGACGCGTCGCCCAGCGTGAACACTTCAGGTATAACGTCGTTCAAGCCGATTTCAGGCGTGACGCCCATCATCGCGCGCACTTGCGCATCGGTCTTCGTGGCGCCGTAGAGTGCGGCCACCTGTGCGATGGTGGCATTCATGGCGTCAACCGCGTGTGCGCCCATTTGGTTGGGATCGTAATAACTGCCGTAGTCCATCGTCATCACGTTGACGATGCCGATGTTGACTCCATTCGTCAAAGCGTTTTTCAGAAGGTTCAATCCTGGTGAGGTCAGGCCCGTGGGGAGCACCGGGAGCGTGTACTGAACAACGAGAGTCTTCCCGGCGCTGGCCGCGGCAGCTTGTAGCCCTGCGATAGCCTTGTTGCGCTGGTCGATGGAGGTTGTGTTGCCAAGCGCCGATCCTTCAATGTCAAAGTCGACGCGCGTCAGATTGTACTTGTCGATCACCGCCTGATACTGCGCCTGTAGCGTGGAGACGGTGGAACAGGCCAGCGCCAATTCCGTTCCGGTGGCGCCGCCGAAGCTGACGATCACATCGCCGCCCTGGGCACGCAGCGCCGCCACATCGTTCACCTCGAAGTTCTGCGCCATCGTGTAATAGCCGCCCCAATTGGCCTGGCAGCCGCTACCGGCGACAATGAACGCCATAGAGAAATACTTTTGACCCGTTGCGGTCGCGAGTCCCGCGAGCGAAGGCGTCGGCCATTGCAGCATGTCGAGATAGGGGGCGAACAGGTGCGCGGGGAAGCCGCCGGAGGTGCCCCCGCCCGCGGCCGTGGTTGCGCCAACCTGGTCCGACAAGAGCGAGCTTCCGAATGCATCCGTGGAAGAGACCGCGAACCGATACGTCGTCGATGGCGACAGACCGCCTGCATTGTAAGTCGCAACACTGAGACCGCTGGCGATCTGCGTGCCGTCGCGATAAACGTTGTAGGTTACGGTGCAGCCGACCGGCGGCGCGACGGCGTCCCACAGAAGATTGGCCGAGTTGCTCGAAACCGAGGTCACCTGCAATCCCGCCGGCGTCGCTGGATACGAGGTGCAAGATGGCCCCTTGGTGGTGGCGCTCACGGTATTGCTGAACGCGGAAACGTTGCCCGCATTGTCACGCGCGCGAACTGCGAACTGAAAAGTAGTTGACGGCGAAAGCCCCGTCACCGTGAACGTGGTATTTGTCGCGGAGGCGATTGCCGAGCCGTTCTCAAAGATGTCATAGCCCGCCAGTCCGCTACCTTTACGATCCGCGGAAGCCTTCCATTGCAGACTCGCGGATCCCGAGGTGACTGAGGCGATGCGAAGCTGAGTGGGAGCACTCGGCGGCGTTGTGTCGGCGCCTGCGAGCATCGAGTTCAGCAGAAGCAAAGCGAGAAACATCGATTTCACGGTATGGCAAGTATATCCCAGCCGGCGTGCTCGACCGGTACTTGAGACTAAAACAAAAGTACCGGTACTTCAGCGATCCCTAGCGAACTCCCAACAGAAGATCCACGGTTAATTGATCCAATCGCTCATATGCCAACCCCTTCTGCGCGAGCGCAATGCGATCGAACTTCTCACCCAGCAGAGTGTCCCGGCTCTGCGGTGAATACTCCGACAACGGCGGCGCTCCTTGGCCGGTTTGACGGATGATCTGAAGCAGCGCCTGAATCTCCGCATCGGCATTCCAGCGGGCGGCACGCTCTTTCAGGATGAGATAAGTTCGCATGCATCCGCGCGCGAAATCCTTCACGCCGTCGTAGTCTTCAGTTCGATAGGCGTGGGCGTCGAAGTGGCGCGGCCCCGCGTACCCGACATCTTCCAGAAATTTCACCAGCCAAAACGTCGACTTCAAATTCGCCGAGCCGAAGCGCAGATCCTGGTCATAGCGCCCCGGCATCTGATCGTTCAAGTCGATGTGAAAGAGCTTCCCGGATTCCCAAGCCTGCGCCACCGCATGAGCAAAATTCAGTCCGGCCATCTGTTCGTGTGCGAACTCCGGATTCACACCTACCATCTCCGGATGCGCGAGCGTCGGGATGAAGCCTAGATAGGCGCCAGTGGTCGCCATGTAGATATCGGCGCGCGGCTCGTTGGGCTTTGCCTCCATCGCGAACTTGAATCCATACCTGCGATCGACAGAATACTCACAAAGATAGTTGACGGCTTCCCGCAGACGCTTCACGGCTTCGTCGGGACGGCGGCAGGCATCGGTTTCAACTCCTTCACGCCCGCCCCACAGAACGAAGATGGTGGCTCCCAACTCGGAGCCGATATCCATTGCGCGCATGGTCTTCTGGACCGCATAAGCGCGGACTCGCGGGTCGTTCGATGTGAACGCTCCATCCCTAAAGATAGGATCGAAGAACAGATTCACGGTGGCCATTGGAACCACGATTCCGTTCGCCTTGCAGGCCTGACTAAACTCTTTCACGATCCGGTCCCGCTCGGCTGGCGTGGCGTCGATCGGCACCAGGTCGTTGTCGTGTAGATTCACTCCCCATGCGCCGACTTCCGCCAGCAGTTTGACCGCATCCACGGGAGGCAGCGGCGCTCGCACGGCGTCGCCAAACGGATCGCGTCCGCGATTGCTGACGGTCCAGAGGCCAAACGAAAACTTATGTTCGGGTAGGGGAGTGTATTGATCAGGCATTAAATTGTCCTATGTCGTTTGAAGGTGTGGGATAAATGCTGTGCAGAGCCGGATAGAGACGCTGGTAATCGCGATAGCGCTCGTTCATTAATTTAGCAACATGCGGCTGGCATGGGATATTCTCGGTCGCGTGTATAACCTGGTCGCAAGCTTCGTCGACTCCCGGCCACAGTCCTGCGCCGACCCCGGCTAGGATCGCCGCTCCGAAAGCAGCGCCCTCTTCGGCAGCAATGATCTCTACGTCGCGGTTGTAAACATCCGCCTGAATCTGCCGCCAGAGCGGGGATCGCGCGCCGCCGCCGCCGAGTCGAATTTTTTCCACCGGCACATTTAGCTCGGAAAAAATCGTAAGGCTATCGCGCAGGCTGAACGCGACCCCTTCCATCACCGCACGGATGACGTGCGCCCGCGTATGACTTGCCGCGAGCCCCACCAGCCCGGCTCGGATATTCGGGTCCATATGCGGGGCTCGCTCTCCCATCAAGTAAGGCCCCCAAAGCGCTCCATCGGCGCCGGGCGGCGCAAGAGCCGCCTCCTCAGTCATGCGCTCGTAGGACCACGATTCGGTGAACAAATCGCGTAACCAGCGCAAAGAGAGACCGGCGGCCTGAGTCACGCCCATCACGTGCCAGCGGCCTGCAATCGCATGACAGAACGTATGCAGCCGGCCCTTGGGATCGAGCGCCGGATGGTCGGTAGCCGCGAACACCACTCCAGATGTCCCAATCGTCGCGCTCACAGTTCCCGGGCGAGTGATCCCCATGCCAACCGCGCCCGCCGCCTGATCTCCCGCCCCGGCAACGATCGGAGTTCCAGCCACAAGTCCGGTGAGTTCGGCAGCCTGAGCACTGACGCGCGCGCAGATTTCCGGAGATTCAAAAACTCTCGGCAGCAGCGCTGCATCCAGATCGACCGCACCTAAAAGCTCTTGCGACCAGCGCCGGTTCGCCACGTCCAGCAATAGAGTGCCGGACGCTTCTGCGGCATCGGTGGCATACTCGCCGCTCAGGCAGAACCGAACGTAATCCTTAGGAAGGAGCACATGACGGACCCGGCTCCATATCTCAGGCTCGTGCTCGCGGATCCACAACAACTTGATCAAAGTGAAATTGGTGAGCGCCGGATTCGAGGTCAGCTCCAGAAGACGCCGCGCGCCGACGGTTCGATTGAGCCACGCGCATTGTTCCTCGCCCCTCTGATCGCACCAGATGATCGACGGCCGCAGAACTTGCCCGTGGTGATCGAGAGCCACGGTCCCATGCATCTGACCGGATAAGCCAACGCAGGCGATTTGCCGCGGCTGCACGCCGCTCTGCGACAACACCGCCCCGGCCGCTTGCCGGCAAGCCTTCCACCAATCCGCGGGGTCTTGTTCAGCCCACGCCGCGCGCGCTGAAGTGAAAGCCTGATGCTCCGCGGTGGCCGAAGCGATCAGAGATCCGTCGTCCGCCATGATGATCGCGCGGGATCCGCCCGTGCCGATATCGATACCTAAGATGGGAATAAGTATTCTCCTTCTCCGAGCCAGATTCCAAAGAAAACTACGCCAACGATAAAGTATAGGCCACGCGTGGAACCAGCAGGGACGTAAGGCGGCACCCAGCCCTATTCTCGACGCCCGATCCCGCCGATTGGGAATAAATGGAGGGCAACTTGAAAACCAACTACGAAGCCTGGATGACCTGGATTGTCCTGTCGCTCTGCGGGATGCTATTACTGATCGGCAGCCTCGAGGGCGCGCTGGTAAAGGGATAAGCTTCTAGGTTCGAATCGTCAAGCGTGTGAAGTCTATCGGCTTGAATCTGCCCCACGGGCGCGGCAGCGTGCGGCCGCCTGGAATTCCAGCGCGATCTTCATTTTCTCCGCCAGCCCGGCGGCTGCATAGGGTTTTTGAATAAAGCCTGCGAGCCCCTTGCCGGTGAAGCGGCGCGTCGCATCGGCCTCTTCGTATCCGCTGGACAACACCACCGGGATATCCGACTGAAGGCTCCTCAATCGCGCCAGCGCCTCTTCCCCCGACATCACTGGCATGGTCATATCCAACAGCACCGCATCGATCTGGCCAGCGAATTCCTGAAAGATGCGAACGCCTTCCTTGCCATTCGTCGCGACCACCACTTTATAGCCGTAGCTTTCGAGTGCCGATTTGGCAGCCTGCCGAACCGTGTCCTCGTCATCGATCACCAGAATGGTTTCATCCCCCGCCAGACTCTTTTCCGAAGCAGACGAAACGATGCTCGCGGCGGCGTCAGCGGTCATGGGGAAAAGTACCTTGAAGCAGCTCCCTTGCCCCGGCGCGCTCTCCACATGAAGGGCGCCCTTATGTCCCCGCACCATGCCCATCACCGCGGCCAGACCGAGGCCCCGGCCGGTAAACTTGGTGGTGAAAAACGGATCAAAAATTCGCGACAGCGTCTCGGCATCCATTCCACATCCGCCGTCGCGCACTTCGAGCGTGACGTATTTGCCGGGCGCGGCGCCGTTGGGGGCAATCATCTGGTTGATGTAAGCCTGACTGACTTGTTCGGAGCGGGTGATGATCCACACCGTTTCCGTCCGTCCTTCCTCGACGGCTTCGGCGGCGTTGATGACCAGGTTCATGAGCAGCTGTTGAATCTGAGCGGCGTCGCCTTCGATCGAAGGCAGGTCATCTTGTAGTTGTAAGCGCAGCTCTACAGTTCTCGGGATGGAAGTTTGCAGCAGGCTGGTGATCTCGCGGGCGAGCTCGGATAAGTTCAGCGGCTCGATGACGAAGCGGCCCTTGCCGGCATAAGCCAACAGTTGCCGGGTCAAGGCAGCAGCCCGTTCGCTTGCCTTCATCACCGCTTCCAGGTTTTCACGCACTGGGGTTTCAGCCGGAAGATCGTCCAGCACTATGCTGGCGTTGCCCATGATGCCGGTCAGCAAATTGTTAAAGTCATGCGCGATGCCTCCGGCCAGCACGCCGAGGCTCTCCAGTTTCTGGGTTTGCTGCAACCTGTCGTTGAATCGTCGTCGCTCGGTGACGTCCCGTCCGAAGATCGCCAGGCCGTCTTTAGTGGGATAGGCGTCTACTTCGAACCAAATATCGAAGGGGGCGTAATGCTCTTCGAAATGCACGAACACTCCGTCTTCCATCGCGCGGTGAAGCTCGGCGTAAAGCGGCGTCTTGGTGCTGTCCGGAAACAGCTCCCAAATATTCCTGCCCAGAATTTCATACCGGGAAATACGGCTCAATTCCGTGGCTTTGTCGTTGACATAAGTACAGCGCCAGTGCCGGTCGAAGGCGGCGAATCCATCGCTGATGCTTTCGAGAATATTTCTGGTCTGCTCGCTGTACTCTTCCAGGGCAGCGCGCGAAGTCTTGAGAGACAGCGCCATGGCCTGAAAGGTCTGGGCAAACATGCGTACTTCGGAAGGTCCTTCCATCGGCACCGGACTATCGAAGTCCCCTCTCTGCAGGGATCGCGCTCGGCTGGTCAGCCGCTTCATCGGGCGTGAGACCAGTTGCGCCAGCAGCAGCGAACAGACAATCGCCATCATCGCCAGGATGCCCGATACTTCCGCTACATCCTTCGCAACGCGCTTGGTGGGCGCGAAGGCCTCGGTCTGATCGATCAGAGTCATGATGCAACCGCCGCCGATCTCCGGCACCGAACGGAACCCGTGAATCGCGGCGACTCCGCGGTAGCTTTCTCCCAGGCCTTCGCCGTCCATTCCGTTGAGACACGCCTGCAAAGGTTGGCCGCTAATTGGTTGGTTGTCACCTGTTACGGCGGGATACTTTGGCGGCGTTAGAAAGAGTCCCCGGCTATCGGTTAGGAAAGTCTCACCGGATTGACCAAGTCCATAGCGGTCCAGAAAGATCTGGTTGGGAAGTTGCATGTCCCCCCGAATCGTGAGGACTCCATTGCCGTTCCCCGACAGCACCTGAAGAACGTACGACGGCTGGCCTTTTTTATCGAAGCTGAAATGGGCGATTTGGCCGGCATCTGAAGGAACGGCGGCGGGCAGCGAGGCCGCGTCCTTGCCGACCATCACTGCGGCGCGATCCCGATATGCCAGCCGGGCGGCCGTGGCGCCCTCGGTTGCAACGAAATCCAATAGCAGTTTGCGAAGGCACCAAGTCTCGCTATGCAGACAGCCGAGTTCAGCGGTCTTCACCAACGCATCCGCTCGGTCGCGCTGTTGGGCGAGGACTCGAATCAGTACCTGTTTGCGAACTGTGGCTGTCACTCCCACGTCGCGAACCGCACCCTGTTCGATGGTCGTGCGCGACGTCCGGTAGGCAATCGAACCCAGGCTTGCCGTCGCCAGAAGAACTAGAATGCCCAGAAACAGAATCAGCTGAGTACGCAGCGAAATTCCTCTGCGATGCGCTTTGATGCTGCCGGCCCGAACGTTTCTGAACCATCGATTCGCGCGATGCCGCTCGTGCCTAAGCTCGAAGTCGGACGCGCGATGATCGACAGGCAGCAACATCAACTCCCGCAGGCCACTTTGAGCGGAGCCGCAGCAGCTGTCCTCGCGAAGGCAGCTTGCCGGGGCCGATCGAAAGGGCTCCTGGTTGCGCAAAGCGTGGTCTCGAACACACGGTTTGCGAGCAGCACCAGCGGATTAAACAAATGTTTCGGGCGATATTTTTGTTCAGACCACCTGCAGCCCGGATAAAATTGCATTTCAACTAAGTACCCGAGGCCCCTGAGCAGCTTTTGGCCGCTCACTTGGCCGCGGAATTCGGAGCCTCCGCCCCGAAAAAACAGAGATGTACACTGCCGTATCCGTACGTCGGTCCAGAAAATCGCGCCCCCTGGCCAGATCTCCTCGAGGTTGGCCTTCAGGATGCGGCTGCGTCCCGCCCCGCCCTGCACATTCAGGCTGACAATCTCCGAACATAACATACTGCGCCGCGCGACCTTAGAATCCATTCCTTACTCCCGCTCGAATTCAATCTTAGGAGGTACCACGACCATCGTACTGGTCTATGGCGCGCATGAACAGGGGGGTAGGCCAACAATAATTACCTAGATCGGTTAGGGTGAATACCCTAACGGATACCCACAATTGCGGGCCGCGAACGTTCAATTGCTTAACGCACTTGGTATTTTGCCGCAGTCCTTTCATTGAGGCGGATCCCCAATCCAGCACGCGGGGCAAGTTCCAGAAATCCTTTTTCGATTCGTTCCGGTGGATCGATTAATTCAGCGCGCCACGGCACTTCGCCATAGGAATACTCCAGAATCAAGAAGTTCGGCATGCCGGCGCAAACGTGCGCCGCCGCGACATTCCCCAC
>Ga0157375_10006442_pt1 | contig 10225 bp, 8 predicted proteins | sample M35metaG_FD_115311 | JGI IMG/M metagenome (GOLD analysis project Ga0157375, IMG submission 115311) | Miscanthus rhizosphere microbial communities from Kellogg Biological Station, Michigan, USA - M3-5 metaG | ecosystem: Host-associated > Plants > Roots > Rhizosphere > Soil | place: USA: Michigan... | reverse complement strand
TCACGCGCAACAGTAGCCCTGATACAGCCAATGAATGGAACAGAGTGGATTGTCGATGCGCAGGGATGTTGTGCGGACTCGCTCCGAAGCCTTTCATTGCTGCGGACCCTGTTCGCGCAAATGATTGCGGAGCTTGATCTTCGCACGATCGGAGAGACGCATTGGCACCAGTTCCCAAGCACAGGGGGAATTACCGGTCTTTGCCTGCTTTCCGAGTCCCATCTTACCTGCCATACCTTTCCTGAGTTCGGCTCTCTTTGCCTAAACCTTTTTTGTTGCGTGCCGCGCTCGGAATGGGATTTCGAATCGAAGCTTGCGAAGCTCTTTTCTGCAAGATCAATTCAGATTCGAGTGGTAGGCAGAGAGTATTCGGAATTCGAAACACCAAATCTGATCAGTGCTGCAAGGGAGGAGCGATGACGCAGCCCATCGCCAATTGCCCGAATTGCGGTGCGAAGATCACCTTTCGATGGTCTGCCAGCGTGCAGACTACCTGCGAGTATTGCAAATCCGTGTTGATTCGGACAGATGTCGACCTTCAGAAAGTCGGGCAAGTTGCAGACCTTCCGCCGAATAGTTCTCCCATTCAAATCGGAACGGAAGGAGTCTATGGAAAGCGGTCATTCGTCGCGATTGGTCGCATCATCTACGAGTACGACCAGGGGAACTGGAATGAATGGCATCTGATGATGAACTACGGCACCAGCGGATGGCTGTCGGACGCTCAATTGGACTACGCCGTCACGTTTGCGGCAGCTGGACAGAAGCTGCCTCGGGACTGCAGGGTTGGCCAAAGCCATACGTGGAATAACCAGACTTACACCGTGAGTACGGTGACAAAAGCTCATTACTGCGGAGTTGAAGGCGAGTTGCCGTTTCAGTATTGGGATAAGACTGACGTCGTGTTCGTCGACCTGATGTCTCACACCGAAAAATTCGCGACGATCGATTACAGCGAAGATCCGCCACTACTCTTTCTGGGTGAAGCGGTCGAATTCGATAGTCTCAAACTCAAAAATCTTCGCAGTTTCGAGGGATGGTCGTGAGCACGCGCGGGCCGGCGCCCGCGGGTGCGCCCCAGGTCAAGTCACTGAATTGCCCCGGGTGCGGGGCGAGCTTAACAGTGCGTTCGTTCGGCAATGCAATAACGGTTATCTGCAGCAGTTGCCACTCCGTGCTGGATGCCCAGGACCCGAAGCTGAAGATCCTGCAAAAGTTCCGCGTGGCAGCAAATGAAGACCCACCGCTCATTCCACTCGGTGTGCGTGGTTCAATCCGTGGCGTTGTGTATGAGGTTATCGGATTTCAACGTCGCACGATTCACGTGGAAGATATCGCCTATAGCTGGCATGAATACGTGTTGTTCAATCCCGTAAAGGGCTTCCGGTACCTGACTGAATACGATGGCCATTGGAATGACGTCAGTATCCTGCGCTCTCTTCCTGAATTGAGTGCGGGGGGCGCCTCTCTGAAGTATCTGGGCGAGACATATCGTCACTTCCAAAAAGCCGATGCGGCAACGACCTTCGTGCTTGGCGAATTTCCATGGCAGGTTCGCGTCGGCGAAACCGTGAGTGTGTCTGACTACGTTTCGCCGCCACGCGTGATCTCGAGCGAAGGCACCGGAAAGGAAGTAACGTGGTCGATGGGAGAGTACGTCGGTGGACGCGACATCTGGAAGGCGTTCAAGCTCCAAGGGGATCCTCCTACGCCCATCGGTGTTTATGAGAATCAGCCATCATCCCTCAGCGCAGATGTCAGAAGCGTATGGGTTCTCATGGGTGTCTTTCTCATTCTTCTGCTTTCACTGGCGGTGGGCGTTTACTGGATGGAAAGCGACGAACAGGTTTTCGAGCAGATGTTCGAATTCAATACCAATGCCAAAGGCGAGGCTTCGTTCGTTACCAATGTTTTCCAATTGAAAGGGCGCACTGCCGATGTCGAACTGACCACGAAGGCAAACGTCGATAACAACTGGATATATCTGAACTTCGCGCTTATCGATCAGGATACGGGTCATGCTTATAACTTTGGACGAGAAATCTCCTACTATCACGGTTACGACTCAGATGGCTCATGGACGGAGGGGAGCACATCCAACACCGTAACGGTGCCAAGTGTCCCTGCCGGCAACTACTATCTGCGCATAGAACCGGAGAGCGATTCAGACCATGGACTTATCCGCTACTCCGTCACCGTCAATCGCGATGTTCCGCAAGCCAGCTTCTTCGGGATTGCCGTGCTCGCTCTGCTGATACCTGCCGGACTCATAACGTGGCGATCACTCAACTTTGAACATCTTCGCTGGGCTGAAAGCGACTACGGCAGCGCACCAAACGACGGCTCCCTTCTCAGCACGGTTGAAAGCATTACAGATTCCTTCAAAGGCTCCTCCGGAGATGATGAATGATTCGATCTGTTTTTCTGATCTATGGTCTCGCTGTGCTTGGCGCGGTCTCATTCGCCGAATATCGTGGATGGAGCCTCAACCGTGTCGACCAGATGCTGAATGTGCCGAGGTCCATTCGCGACAACCCGGGTTCCTACCGTTCGGTCTACGGCTATTACCACCACTACACAGGAGGCAAGTGATGAGCATCCAGCTAAACAACGTGGTGAATGCGATCGTCTACGCAGCAATCGGTATCGTGATTTTTGCCGGTGCATTTCTGGTGCTCGATAAGGTCACCCCCTACAATCTCTGGAAAGAGATCGTCCAGGAGCACAACCTGGCTCTGGCGATTCTGCTCGGCGCCATGTCCCTTGGCCTCTGTGTGATCATCGCGGCGGCTGTTCACTAACGTGGGAATCCTTCTCTTTATCACTGTCCTGTTGATTGCCGCCTGCGGGCTCATTTACGAGCTGGTAGCGGGTACGCTTGCGAGCTATCTGCTCGGCGACAGCGTACTTCAGTTCTCAACCATCATTGGCTGCTACCTGTTTGCCATGGGGATCGGGAGCGCTCTCTCCCGCTACATCGACCGGGGACTCGCATACCGCTTTGTCTGGATTGAATTGCTTCTCGGAGTGGTGGGTGGCTTCTCGTCGGCCCTGCTCTTTCTGGCCTTTGCCTACTCCCAGGGATTTCAACTGTTGATGTATGCCATTGTGATCGTGATCGGTGTACTGGTAGGGCTTGAGATTCCGTTGCTGATGCGCATCATTCGGGACCGTTATCACTTCCGCGACGTGGTAGCCCACGTGCTCACCTTTGACTACCTCGGAGCACTGGGCGCGTCACTCCTCTTCCCAATTCTGCTCGTACCCCATCTGGGTCTGGTCCGCTCGGCAATGTTGTTCGGCATCGTCAACGCCGCGGTTGCCCTGTGGGGCACGTTCCTTTTCGCCAACCAGCTAGCAAGGACGACTGCGCTGCGCATTGCCTGCGCGGTTGTGCTGGTTGGCCTTGGCGTGGGCCTCGCGGAAGCCAAGCACATCACGACGGCGGCCGAAGACAATATTTATGCCGACGAGATCATATTCGCTCGTGACACGCATTACCAACACATCGTCCTCACCCGCTTTAAAGATGATATTCGTCTGTTCCTGAATAGCCATTTGCAGTTCAGCTCGCGCGATGAGTACCGCTATCATGAGGCGCTCATCCACCCCGGTCTCTCTGCCATACCTGCGCCACGCCGCGTTCTTGTTCTTGGCGGCGGAGACGGTCTCGCTGTACGTGAAATCCTTAAGTATCCGCAGGTCGAGAGCATTACGCTCGTAGACCTTGACCCGGAGATGACGCGGTTGTTCTCGACCAATCCGATGCTTACCGCGCTCAATCAGAAGTCATTTCTGTCGCCCAAAATCCGGATCATCAATGCTGACGCGTTTCCCTGGGTTGACTCGAATGCGGATAGCTTCGACTTCATCGTTATCGATTTCCCCGATCCCACCAATTACTCCCTTGGCAAGCTCTACACGACTGCGTTTTACAAAGCTGTCGCTCGCCACCTGAGTGAGCAGGGTCTCATGGTCGTCCAGAGCACATCACCCATGTTCGCCCGCGACTCCTATTGGTGCATCGCCGAGACCATCAAGCAGGCGGGCATGCTGACCTATCCGTATCATGTCTATGTCCCTTCATTTGGCGAATGGGGTTTTGTACTTGCCTCACACCACGAATACAAGTTCCCAACAGCTGTTCCGGCCGGACTTCGATTCATCGACATCAAGAACCTTCCAAGTCTTTTTCAGTTTCCACCTGATATGGCTCCTCTCACAATGGCGCCGAATCGCCTGAATGATCAGGTTCTGATTCATTTGTATGATCAGGACTGGAAGGACATCAGCCATTGACGGTCACTCGTCGGAGTTTCATCCAGTCTGCGAGTTTCTCGCTCGCAGGTCTCTCGCTCAAGACTGAGCCCAAGATCGCTGGAACTTTCGTGAACGAATCCTTTCAGCAAGGCCACATGCTGCGCGATCGTGCCTCCTTTCCTGCACCGAAACAAGTCATCAAGGTTCCTGTAGTCATCATTGGCGGTGGCATTGCTGGTCTCAGCGCTGCTTGGCGCCTCGAGAAGAAAGGCTTTCACGATTTCGTTCTGATCGAAATGAGCGATCAGGCCGGTGGCAATGCTCGCTGGGGAGAAAACGACATCACCGCGTACCCGTGGGCAGCGCACTACATCCCTGTGCCAGGCCCCAAAGCTCATTACGTTCGTGAACTCTTCGAAGATCTTGGAGTACTCAAAGATGGCAAATGGGAAGAAAGGTACTTATGTTTTACGCCGCAGGAGCGGCTATTCCTCTATGGACGATGGCAAGAAGGAATTGAGCCAGCAATTGGACTGAACCAGAAAGATCGCGACCAATTTCGACGTCTAGAGGAACAGATTCAGATCCACCGCGCCTCAGGAAAGTTCACGGTGCCAATGGAGGTCGGCTTTTCGGACGATACAGCCGCTCTCGATCAGATATCTTTCGCAAATTGGCTCCGCCATCAAGGCATGGACTCGCGAATCCTGAACTGGTATATGACCTACTGTTGTCGGGATGATTATGGCGCTACTGCCGACCAAACCTCGGCATGGGCGGGAATCCAATACTTTGCGTCGCGCGAACCGGAAGAAAAGGGTCCGCTCACGTGGCCGGAAGGCAACGGGTGGGTTGTGCGCCACCTGCTCGAACGCGTGGGGAAGTTTGTGCGGACCGGCCAGATGGTCCACCGGATCTCGGAGAGCGGCTCACGACTTAGAATCTTCGCAGGCGACATCGAGTATCAGGCAGAATTTGCAATCTTCGCCGCGCCTACGTTTCTGGCACCGTATCTAATCGAGGGCATGAAGCGCCTAAGCGACTTTGAATATTCGCCATGGCTGACGGCCAACCTGACCCTCGAGCGGATTCCCAAGAGTTATGGAAGCGACCCCACATGGGACAGCGTTTTTATGGACTCGCCAACGCTTGGTTACGTGGATGCCACCCACCAGACCGTTCGCAGCCGAGTTGAAAAAACGGTCTGGACGTTTTACTGGGCGCTCGCTGACGGTCCCCCGGCCCTGAATCGTCGATTGCTGTTGAGCAGCGATTGGAACTACTGGAAGGATGCCATCTTGCACGACTTAGAACGCGTGCACACCGATATCCGCCAGTGTGTTTCTCGCATCGACATCATGCGGATGGGTCACGCTATGGCCCGACCCGGGGTTGGCGCAATCTATTCCGAGGAGCGACGGACGCTCGCTAAACCGCGAGGCCGCATCCTGTTCGCGAATTCTGACCTCAGCGGTTTCTCGATCTTCGAAGAAGCGCAGTATCGAGGCGTAATTGCTGCCGAGAGTGTACTGAATCACCTCTCTGGAATCCATTTGAGATCGCCGAGGGTTCACGGCTGAACAGACGTTCTCTGCGTCGCTATTTGACCAGTTGAGGCCTAGCTTTCCATTCTGCGCTTACTCGGTAATTCTGTTTTGTAACGAGTGCCGCCCCATCAGTCTGTTGCACTGTTGATCTTGGCTATTCGAACACGGTTTCACAAGGTATCCTTTGTAAATGCTTCCCCGGAGCATAATCCTCTTCTGGCTGCAGATGTTCGTCGTAGCTGCCGTTGGCTCTAGCTGCGCTTTAAACGCTGTTGCAGCAAGCGAACACCCTGAGCGGATTCTCGTAATCGACGGATTAGGGCATGGCAAAGCAGATCTCGACGGCCTCTGGCAATTTCGAATCGGAGACGATCGCAGCTGGGCGCAACCGGCATTCGACGATTCTGGATGGGAGTCAGTGAATGCGGACTCGCCATGGGGATCGCAAGGTCATCCTTCCTATGCGGGAATTGCCTGGTATCGACGCCACCTCAAGCTTATCCCCTCGCCCAATACTGACGGCACCTTCAGGATTCTTATCCCGAATGCGGAGGACTCCTACGAGGTTTACTGGAATGGAAGTCTGATTGGACAATACGGAAGACTGCCGCCACATCCTACGTGGTTCTACAGTGTGTTTCCCCGGTCCTTTCCCTTGAGCGGCGCAACGTCGGGCGTGCTTGCGATTCGCGTCTGGAAGGCACCCCTGGACATCTTCTCTACGGCAGAGTCAGGAGGACTCGCTGGAGCTCCGATCGTTGGCGACCCGGACACGATCTCTCTGTACGAACGGGCGCTCACGTGGCAGTACATTCAATTGGAGCTATTTGAGTATTCCCTCGTACTGTTGCGACTATTCGTTGCCGTGTTGTGCATCGTGTTTTGGAGCCATAACCGGCGGGAAAAATTTTTTATCTGGGTCGGAATTTTCACGGTGGCGCCGGTTGCCCTGCATATGTTGCAGGGTATGTTCCTGATCCCCTTCCCTTATGGGTTGGCTCGCTGCCTCAATCAGCCTCTCTATGTCGTTTCAAACATCTCTCTGTGGTTTCTTCTTATCTGGCTACTGCAGCTTAATGAAAACCGAAATGTAGTTCGATGGACCAGGATCTTTGCGTGCCTGAGCTTAATTGCGGGCGCAGCGGACGGAGTGCTTGCCCTCGTATGGGGCTCGGCGGGGACGGGAATGAAAATGGCGAACGGGTTTCTCGCCAGCATCATTTTGCTTTTTGAGGTTGTCCCTTTTTTTCTGATCGCTATAGGGCTGCGCAACCGGCAAAGTGTCTCCCGATGGGCGGTGGCTCTGACGGCTTTTATATTGCAGGCGATTCATTCCATTGCGGACATAAGCGCTTTCGGCCAGCGATTCACGCATTGGACTTTGTTTACTGCTTTGGTCGATACGCCTCTGTTCACGATTCAAGGAGTGGAATTTCAATTTGAAAAGGTAACCTCCCTCGCGCTATTCGCGTCAATTCTTTTCGCTGTCTATCACTATGTTCTGGAGCAGCAGGCGCGCAACGCCGCGCTTGAGCAGGAGATGCAGAGCGCAAGAGAGATTCAACAAGTTCTTATTCCCGAAGTTCTACCCTCGCTGGAGGGCTACGGTATTACGAGTGCGTATACGCCCGCACAGGAAGTGGGAGGAGATTTCTTTCAGATACTCGCGAATCCGGACGGCTCGACGATTGTTGCACTGGGAGATGTAAGCGGAAAGGGACTGAAAGCGGCAATGAATGTCGCTACGATCGTAGGTGTGATTCGCGCAGAGGCAACAAACACTTCGAGCGCGGGAGAGATGCTGAGCACGCTCAACAGGTGTCTTGCAGGACGTATGCAGGGAGGGTTCGCCACAGGCATCGTCTTTCGTCTCGACTCGAACGGGGAGGCAACGATAGCGAATGCCGGCCACCTGCCGATTTTTCTCAACGGCCAAGAGTTTGCCCTGGAACCATCGCTGCCCCTGGGGTTAGTGAGTGAAACCATCTACGAAGAAGTTACGGTGCGCCTGCAGCCAGGTGATCAACTCAGCCTTTACACAGATGGGTTGCTGGAGGCGCGGAATGCGAATGGAGAGTTATTCGGATTCGAACGTCTTCGTACCTTGTTTGCAAGCCGCCCCACTGCGCAGGAAGCGAGTCAAGCTGCTGTCGCTTTTGGACAGGACGACGATATCACTGTGCTCACGCTCACCCGGTTGGCAGCGGGAGAAGAATCAACCACGCAAATTGTCGCGCCGATCTTGGACGATGTTTCGGTCCGGATCTGAGGCGTGAATCGGCGGACCAAACCTAGACTATCGAGTTATGTGCGTGCCTGCGGGATAACAAGGGTCTGACGAGAATGGTCAGACCCTCGGGGTTGTTCACGTAGCGGACTATTTCGCTACCTGGACCGTAATAGACGAACTTCCCGTCCCGTAATTCGTTCCTCCAGCATACGTCGCGGTGATTACGTCATTTCCTTTTGGCAGTGAAGCAACCAGCACGGAAGTGCTTGCCATGCCCGTGGCATTAACGGGAACGGATGCGAGCACGGTGGCGCCGTTCTTAAACGTCACTGTTCCTGTGGCGTTGGGCGGACCTGCGCTCGAAGACTGAACCGAAGCCGACAAGGTAAGAGTTCCCCCGGTTACATACCAAGCCGAAGGCGTGAGCTGCACAACGACGGGCGCGGGAGTCACAGAGAAATTCTGTACCTTCGGTCCCGCCGCCGCATAGTTTGTCTGGGCAGGGTAACTCACGGAGAGGCTGTGATTTCCAACTGGAGGCTTAGGCAAGACGATATTCACTGCGCCGGAAACAAGCGGAACCGTGATGGGGGAATTCCCATCGTAAATGTAGGTAATGGATCCGAGCGGAGCGCCTGCGTTCGAACTTGCGTTGACGACGCACTGGAAATTCGCACCATAGGGATAAGGCGTGTTCCAGCAGGAGAGCGCCAAAACGACGGGCACGGGCAACACATTCAATGCAACAGGGGCCGAGGTGCCAGCAGGATTATACCGATCTCCGGAATAGACTGCAGACAGAGAGTGCGTGCCCGCTGAAAGGTTCTTTAAGTAGTAGTAAGCAGCGCTGCTGCTCAGGTTCAATGTGACGAGAACCGTTCCTTTATCGACAATCTTCACGGTGCCCGTGGGCACGTGGCCATTGATATTTGAAAGTTGAACCGTGAGATTTGTTCCCAGGGGGTAAGTCACCGTATCAGGCGATAGGCTTAGATGAATCTGACTGTCAACAGCATTGACCTGATAATTTACCGATTGCGATTTCTGGTTGCCAGCCGCATCCATAGCAAGCACGGTGAACGTTTGCGATCCAGAAGAGGATGTGGGTACTGTTGCCGTTAACGTTCCTGTGTCGGCAACTCCAGAGCCGTACGTCTTGCCGCCGCAACCAACTATTCCGGAACGATCGTCAGTGCATCGATAAGTGGCGCTTACGATCTGTCCCTGGTAGTAGGGGCCGGCGGGGCTTAAAGTCGGTCCGGATGCTACATCGGGTTGAACCGTGTCAACGTTAATGGGAAACGTATAGAAACTTGTTACCCAACTGCCAGTGTTATCTTTTGCAAATTTCAACTCCTGCGTCCCTGCGCAATCCTGGGCGAAATAGTGCAGGAGATAATTTCCGTCCTCAAGACCGGTGAGGGACTGGACGGGAGGAGTAAACACGGTTGCGGCAGGATTATCGGGACATTGCGACGTGTTCTCTAGAACAGTATCGCTGGGAATGCTTGCGCCAGGAACTGGCACGTTGTTGGCTGCCGAGATGCCGTAGGTGATGCTTCGAATGGGTGAAGCAACGAAGTTTGCCGCTCCAGGCAAAGCAGTTCCGGTTAGATTCGGCGGCAGGCTCGACAATTTGACGTAAGGGTTGGAGTTGTTCGTCCAGTTGCCGGGCCCTAAAGAAACGGGCTGGCCTGAACTGTTCGTCACAGTGACGGTCGTAAGATCTTCGGGCACTTTTGCGATGGAAATGAAAGTCGAGTTTGGGCGAGTTGTCTGAGATGTGCCGATGTATAGTCCGGGGCCGGTGAAGCTAGTGAGCAGATTTTGCGGGCATGACAGATCTTGCAACGACGACGCCGAATCGAAGGTGCATGATCCGTGATCCCAACCCTCGCTCGCCATCAAGAACCCCATCCCTTCGTGGAAGGTGGGCCCTCCGGGTGTTGGAATATCGTTCAGATCGAACGCGGGTCCGTCGAAGACATCACGGATCTGCTCGTTTGACAGAGTCGAAGAGGGACATTGTGCTCCAGTTGCCGTAGCACCGGTGCCGGTGGTGCAGGTTAGCGTGTAGAGTTTGCAGGCAGGTTGGCCATCGAGCAATTCGCCATTGTGTACCAGGCAGATGGAGGTCGCGAACGAGGTTCCACTCACCTTGAGTGGATACGCCGCGAGAGGCTCAAGG
>Ga0157375_10006439_pt1 | contig 10228 bp, 9 predicted proteins | sample M35metaG_FD_115311 | JGI IMG/M metagenome (GOLD analysis project Ga0157375, IMG submission 115311) | Miscanthus rhizosphere microbial communities from Kellogg Biological Station, Michigan, USA - M3-5 metaG | ecosystem: Host-associated > Plants > Roots > Rhizosphere > Soil | place: USA: Michigan... | reverse complement strand
GCTGCTTTGCTAATTCTAGCTTGTGGTAGTATTTTCTTGGGAATTTTGGGGCGCGACCTTTTCGTAGGCCCAGGAACGGATTTTTGAAATGACTCCGTTGCTATTGCCCCGGCGCTCACTCAAGGACAGCTGTCAGGTGAATTTATGCCTACCATCGTGAAACTTATCCCTCTTGCTAGTGCTATTACTGCAGTACTACTTGTTGGCCACATTTACGCCATCTTTGCACTTCGAGATACGATGTACGGAACGTTTGCGCAGTATTTAGCGTTGTACCGCTTCTTGTCGCACAAATGAGGGTTTGACACCGTTTACAACCAGTTTATCAATAAGCCGCTAATGCTGGGCGCGTACAATATCACCTTTGCATTAATCGACAAGGGAATTCTAGAAGTTGCGGGGCCAACAGGCTTGGGCAGACAGACTATTCGCTTGGGTCGTACATTGGCCTCCGCACAAACTGGGCGTGTATACGATTACGCCGGTTTTATGCTTGCTTCCCTCTGCCTCGCTCTCCTCTTCAGTAACTCCTTGTAGGTTTTACCCGCCGGAATACCACTCACGTTTCCCCACGGACATATTTGTTACGCATGCAAAAAGGCCCTAATACAAGAGTCCAAATACGTAAAAACGCTCTCCTACCCATTAATCTAGCCAAAGCTCCCGCCAAAAGGAGTCTACTTGTAAAAACATGCCCGTGAGTTATTTTAGGTCTTGATCGACCTTACCTGCAGCGCGCCCGTACAATGCGAAGTATATCGCCGCGCGGTACCAGATTCAAAAATTCAGGCGGTGTAAACCGGTTTCTACGGTACATTGACGCCGCAGGGCGCCGCGTACTGCGTTCCTATCTACAGCGCGCTGCTTTACGCCTGCCGCCTCTACGAAGGCAGAAATTCCGCCTAAAATTATATAGTGCTGTTAATTTGCATGCAGACGCCGTGCGCCCTGTCTTTAAATACAGAGCAATGCAAGCCCTAAAACGCTGCCGCCGTGCCGCTGCCACAGCTCCCCGCAAGACACAGGGGGCGACATTTTTGCGTTTTAATTCGCGCACTTGAAGGCGGGCCCTTCTTTTGCGGCGTCTTGTCTCACCACGCCCCCCTGTCCGCATCTATATGCGTCGACGTAAACGCTGAGAACCAAAATTAGGGGCTGAACACATCCCGCCTGCTGTTGTTCCCCTGCCTATGCAGGTTGCTGACCGCTTGGGAGCCTTTCGCTATCGGCTGACTCGCATCAACGCGAAAGGTGTCCTGGTTCGTAAGTTCTATCGTTGGTGACATCGTAAAAAACCTATTAGGAGCCGTCGCCGCTACGGGAAGCGGCTTTTTTCTGGTGTCTTCGGTCGCCGGCGCTGACGCCTCGAACGCCGAGATAAGTTTATACTAAGGCGCGAGCGTCGCCGCTATCCTCTTCAACGCAAGGTTTTCTATCGGGTCGCACAGGCAAACTTCTCCCTACATGTCGCGCGTTGGGCCTTAAGACATACTGCTCACGCAGCAAAGGTCTCTCACCACGCGCGCCGGCATTACGCCCCCCGCAATGTCTCTGGCCTTTATTTACCCCGTCCCACCAGCGACCTTCCGGTCTCGAAAGACACTCTGCCTTCGAAAGTCGCAGCGCCTGCGAAGAAGGTGAGACGTAAGCGTATACGAAAGGTTCGTTTTGATCGCCGGCTCAAATGATTTGATATCAAAGCGCGCCAGGCACAATTGTTCCGGTCGCTCTCGATTACAGGAAGCACACGCCCGCCCCTTTTGGCCCGTACAGCCGTTTTACCCCCCTACAGGTACGCGCCTGTAACTGCGGAGGTTGCTGCTCTAAAGCGTTCGTCTACCCCAAATACAACGGTGTCCGCTTCTGCGCTGCCCCTCGTCGACGTCTCTAAAGTTTGGCGCTCTCGTCTTAACCCCCGACTTAATCGCTGGGGCGTAGCTCGGGCGGGGCGTAAACTGACTGCACAACGCCGCCTACGCGCGGCAACCTTTTCGTTGGGCAAAATGCCAACAAGGCGTCTTACTTCCTGTCGGGGAGTACGGCGTACTGCCGTGTCCGCAAAACTTTATAGAAACGCCCTGTTCGGAAGCACGCCGCTTCTTTACGGGGTGAATTCGGCTGTACCACGAACTGCCCTGCCCGTCACCCCCACCACGATTGCACGCGTGCTTTCAGCGCGCTGACCACGGAAGAACGTTTTCCATAAATCTAGCTTCTTGGAAAAAGGCGCCAAGTACACCTCTTACGGAGCGCCACTACCAGTAACCGCCGGATTGCACGCGGCGAGTACCACACTACAACAGCACCGCCGCTATAAAGAATTACGTTTCTATCACCGCCGTCCACGTATTCGTCTCCCAGGTAATGTAGTAACACGCGCCCGCCGCCGCAAAGGGGGGTTTGTTACGTTTGCACGAAACTCCTTAAAGCGCCCGCATACGCTCCGTGGGCGTGAAAACTTGCTCCTACCTCCCGCAACGACTTACAGCGGCCTTACGTCTACCCATACTTTCCGTAAATCTGTAGCCCTAGATGCGCTCTCTGCCGCAGAGCAGTATGAGGACGTCTGACCACAGTTTTGAAAACGCCCGCACAACCGTGCTAATATCAAGGCCATCAATCGCGTTAGGCGCCGACAGTACGCTAAGCATAAGCGTAGTTACTGCCTACGTGTAAAAAAACAAATTCGTCAGCGGCGTATTAGCCTTCTCACGCACCCGCACAATCTGGTATTGCATGCTCGCGCTACAGGCCGGGGAAATGCCGCTCGTCCGACAGCGTCGCAAGTCGCAGCTAAACTCAGTGTACTCCGCGCGGTGTTCGCACGTGTAAAGCAACCAACTACAAAAGATGTGAGCCCAGCAACTGCGCGGGTACAGTTTACCTCTCGCCTACGTAAGCGGGCCTGCAAACGTATGCTTGTTGCGCGGCCCATCGTTGCTGACGCCCGGCGTACCACACAACATTTAAGCCCAACATTTTCGCGAGCTATCGAATGAAACACCCTTCTACCCCAGGCGCGTGCCACGATGACACAAAAAATGCACGGCCTATGACAGGTGCGAAGTGTCCAAAACATGCTTGTTACAGAGCGTAATCTTTCCGCGTGATCCCCGCAACTTTCTGTGCGCAACCGCCGGGCGCATTCCCCCCGTGTGGGCGGCGTCCCGCGACCTCGCCGATGACTAGGTTTTACAGCCAAGCGGGAGCGACGAGGCCATAACGCGAAGCTGTTAGCACGAAATATACCTCAACGCAGGTACACCGATTACACGCCTATAAAGCTTCAGTATTACTACGGTTCTGTAAGCAGCGGCGGTTACGCCCGCTTTAGGCGAGTGCACCGACTACATTCTGACCACAGTCGTTGATGACGGGCAAACAAAGTAGCTGTACCTTTTGCGCACCCCTTCAGTCGCCGGGGATTAAACGCGAAACGTTACCGCCGTCTAGACCTTACCCGCACCCGTGTGCCCAAATACGGCGCGTTGGAGCGATTGGCCCGCGACGCACGCGGTGTCTCCCTTCACTCCAAATTCCCGCCACGTGTTATTCCCTGGCGTAACTTCCGTTTCCCCCGCCCTCGTCGCGGGGGTACGCCGAAGACGTTGCGCCGTTGAACTTTTACAACACGTACTGGAAAAACGGGGCGCGTTACCCCGAGCAGAGAGCGGCTTATCGTTTCCCGAACTGCCCGAGAAATACGTACGCTCGAAAAGCAGATTTCTATCAGTAATGTTTGGAAGAACCACCGCTGAGGGTCTTTAGATACAGACGGTGCTATTACAAGCGTGAGTGGCCAGCTCTTCGATGCTATTCGGGCGCTTCCTGCTGGTGTGTGGAAAACACTGCGACAAGAAGCATCCTCCCCTGCGGCTTACGCCGCTACGCAGCGAAGTATTCTGTCAACCTTTTGCCGGTGACTACGAAAAGAGCAGCAATTACACGCAAAACCCGCGTCTGCGACTGCGCACGCGGCCCAAGTCTTTTTAGGTAATCTTATCTCACTAGCGCTACAGGCAGGTTTACAAAAAATTACCCCCGCTGTAGACACCGCGCAGTGACATAGTACCCTACGCGCCGATGCGTTTGACAAGCGCGTAGCAATTAAAGCGCTGCGGTTCTTACACTTAAGGACGCTACCCCGGTTAGGGGCCATGCTTGACACAGAGAGTATTCTACAACGAGAGCACAGCGGCCTGTACAAACGCTGATTACAGGGGGCTGCGGGTGCGGCTAAACGTACACAATTTGGTTACACGCCAACCAATCGGAGTCGATACACGGCAAATGTTGCGACCGCGTTTGGGCGCCGTCGCACTCGTTTTCCCGGGTCCGGACGACGACGCAAGTCTTATGATTCCCTTTTACACGCTTTTGCTAAAAAAATTACCCCGGCGCGCTTACGCCGCGTTTCTACGTTACGCTTCAAACGCGTTTCTCCACGCCTGACCGGAGACTTCCGAGAACACCTTCTTGCAACTAATGTACTTTACGGAGTAAAACGCCGTCGCTCACTGGCGCAGAGCTTATCACAGCAGGCCTATTTATCGTCCCCGTGACGTGAACTCGCCGCTTACCGCGCTGCATCCAGCAAGGCGTCGCAACACCTCCAGACACGCACTGGGATAAAACGCCGCTTCATTTCTTTGCCGGTACGTACTATCTTTGAAGAGCGTAGTGCGCGAGCACGTCATGCGATTTCCCCCTACAAGCAACAAATGCGTGTTATTCGGTCCGGTATCCTTCGCCGTGCGCTTCGCCGCCGCCGCCAAGAGCGCCTCTATATTGATCTACGCCACGCAGCAATACAGCGTCGTCTTCCTCGCGAGCAGGCGGCGCGCCCGTGAAAGCTACGCCGGGCGGCAAAACGCCGTCACGCAGCGAAGCTTGGACCCTACAGCCATTATACAGTTCGTGCCCGTGCAGCTATCGCGGGCCGGTGAACGCTAGTACACTTAAGCGCAGTCGGCCCTCGTCGCGAATACGTAGAGTTGACACCTCTCCCGTGTACACTCCCGTCGGGGGAGCATGTTTCTCGGCCAACTAACAAAGTGTGTAAAGATAAAAAAGCTTTCCGTGGCTTTGTTCTACCTGTAAATGCGCCTAAACGCCGCAAACTCCGCCGTCAGATTCGTGACACGCGCAAGCGTGCGCGGAGGTCGAAACGCGTAAAACGCGCAAGCCGTCTCGCGGCAGTCCGTAATACGAAACATTGGTCTGAAAAAAAAGATCGACGCTTTCGGAATATCGCTTTCAGCCACAGACGTGGTGGCTTTGCCAAAAAAGTTTCGCGCGCTCTTGTTGGTAAGTTTGGAGCTCGGTACAGTTCACTCGCCAGCACACAGCCGGGCATAAAGCGCATTGCCTTGAATCGTTTGGCCAAATTTGCGTTACACGCGCAAGCTGCTGCTGCCTGCACCACTTCCACCGCGCAGCAATCCTCTCCATCTTCTAGGGGGCTACTTGCTGCAAGCTCCCTCGTTCACCAATGACGAGGTTATACAATTCGCCTCAACTCCCGCATTATACGCTATAGATACCGCTCGCACGCGTTAGAGGGGCTCGTTTTCTCTAAAAAGCGTTTCTACGACGCGAAATTCGAATTCCGCTCAAAGCGTAAACCCTCTGTAGCAGAGAAGCTTATCGCAAGCGCGGACGCTGTGCCCCTTGTGACCCCACTTTGATTCCAAAAACCTGTAACTTGCGTTGTTAAATCCGCGCTCGCAAAGGAGAAAGAAGCACTAGCTGAGATTGCTATGAAAGAGGACCGCTTTAAGCTTACTGCACAGTACGTCGATAGTCTGACTGCGTTTATTCCTGAACTTATGAATCACATGTTGTCAAGAAAGCTCGAAAATGGCTCCCATCCGATTACTTACAAAACTGCACAGCATCTTATTCGTAACATCTACTGAAGCTTACGCGTCTATTTAAACGTTGATCCGTTTGATACCCGATTCTTTGCGCGTGATGGCAGAGCGGCAGCACGAGTACATCTGTTCGAGAGCATTTCCGACCTCTCCAAGGATCAAAAAACCGAGCAGCCGCAACGTGCCGTCATTCGTTACCGTTTCCAGCCGGGTAAAGTCGTACGGTCCGCGAATACGATGCGGTTCCGTGGCGATTGATTGCGTGCCTTCTTCCCAGCAAAGCACGCGCTATATCAGGAAAACCCAGAGGATTATGGTAATTTCCTCTTCAAAACACGACGAATTCGCCGCTTACGAATCGGTCCCCGTGGTATGGACTCTTGGAATACGATGCATCAGCTCGTCAACCACGAGACGCGCGCGCGCCAGATTCTAAATCTACGCTTTTCTCGAACCCAAAAGCGTTTTGAAACAATTTTACAGACTACACGCCGTACACCCCAACGCGAATGCGCCCCGGTAACGTTACCTGAATTATCTCGTAGCCCTTTTTTCACACGAGCGTACAGTACTTACACGAACCGCGGCCTTGTCCTCACGGCGCGCTGACTTCACAGAAAAAAACGATTTATTGCTCTCGAGAGCGGTTGACGTACTGTATCCCCCCTAATGCTTGTAACCGCGCGCAATCGCGCCTTACCGCGTATCGAGGCGCGAGGGAGAACAAACTACATCGCAACAAAGTGGTCCGCCTATAGCAACAGCTTGTTGGACCCTCGTTTCGCACGCGCGAAATCCCCCCGCAGTCGCCAGTACCTTCTCCGTACTACAAAAAATGTCTTACAATTTAATAAAAGTGAAAGGCTTGCAAACCTCGTTTTCTACCGCGGCCTTCTTAAAAAACGGTTTACTGTCGATGTTCCGAAGAAGCGGTACTGAACGCGGCTTAACCGCCGTGTTATTGCCGAGTCTCTAAGGGGTAACTTGCCTCGTACGCGTAAGAGTACGCTACACAGCGCACGAACTTCCTACCGCACACGACGCACGCACGTCGCCCTTCACACCCGTAGGGCACCCTGCATTAAAGAAGTCCACGTAACCTCGGCTACCGTTGATTCGCGTCTTTTAGCAGCCCATCAGCGCGTAAAAAGTTTGGGATTCACAAACGGAGTAGCCCTGCGAACGTCACGCTCTATTTTACAACACCGTGCGGCTTCTCGCCGTACGACCCGAGTTACTTATAAGAAGCCTAGCATCCTACCGCAGTACGCGTTGTACGCACGACATTCCTTCCGTCAGATGCGTACCACGTGAAAAGCACGAGTTAAAGCAGTAGCGCACACAAAACTACAGCGCACTGACTATTGAGGGGCAATTAAAGCGAAAAGGTTTACTCTAGGGGCAAAGTTATCCAAAATTTCGATCTCTCCGTTTGGCGACGTAAGACAGACGCTCACGGAGCGACGGAAAACGCCGGGGCCTACGTCTTATTTTAGAAGCCGCATTGGGCGAAATAACCTTCGCGAGCTCGATTTTGCACGAGGTTGCGCGCTATATACCAAGTTTCGACGACAAACACCCTTTGAGACACACCGGCCGCGCCTCTGAGATCGTTTGAGTCAGCGTTGAATGAAGAAGTTTCGTATTGGCCGCTACTGGCTTCGAGACACCGGGCGGTGGTTACGTGACCCCTGGCTTTCGGAGATTGTTGCCTGTGATATGTCGCTGCGCCCAGATCGTCTTGGTGGTGAACTTCGCTCCCAGCCACAGAAAGTTGGTGAGTACGTCGCTGACGTCGACGCCGAAGGGCGCGATATTCGACGGAAAGACGCCTTAAAAGAGCGACACAAGTTCCAGCCTGAGGCCCTTCCTGTTATTAAGGATCGAGAAATTAAAAAAACGAATAGGGTCCTCAAAAAGGGCCCAATTAGTGACCGTATTGTTACCCGGCATCGTTTAGGGATTACGCGTGAAGCACGCCGTAAACCTGTTCCCACTATGCGCTTAGCAAATTACGAATACCGCGACGCCATTCGTGAACACAAGGAGAACAAAGCCAAGTCCGCAAAACAAAAAGAGGAGGAAGAACAGCTGCGTGTCAAGAAGTACTGAGCGCGCAAAGCAAAAAACTTAGCGCCGGTCAGAGCGCGCCGCCTCCCCCTCAAACATCCGGCTAATCTTTGATTGCCTCATGTTATTTGAAAAGAAATTCAGCGCCGTATTCGTAAGTTCGAGTGGCGTGAGTCTGACGAGGTGTTTTTTCGCAGAGGTTTCCGTACGGCCTTTCAATTTTATCCTAATGAGCGACGAAAAACACCGTGGTTGGAGCACCTAATGTATACTCGCGCCACCTACAGTACTCGCTTACGAGAATTCCGGCGCAGGCAGTACCCTCACGAGCAGAAGAAGTTCAAGTGGTTACAGCGAGTCCGTAAGATGCTTTACCCGGGACGACGCGCGCGTTATATTAAGTGGCGCCGCTGACCGCAGCTCCGCCGCTATAATCAGAAGCTTCACTACTCTCTGTTTAATCTACGCGATCGTGGTGCTGCGAGGCGCCACTTTAAGCGGTTAAATGGGCGCACAAGACCCGCAATTAGTGCGTTTATTTCCATGTCCCGCGGGCTAACTGACCGCTTGGATGTTACCTGTTTCCAAATGGGTGTTGCACCTTCAATCTACTGAGCACGCATTGTAACTGAGTTTGGTCTGCTTCGTGTAAACGGCAGTACGATTTACGACCCTAGCTATCGGATCAAACCCGCAGACGTCATCTATCCAAATTGGGACACCATCGCCCGCTTTCAACATTACTTCAAACCGCACCTGAAGGCTCGCGAGGAGTACCAGCGCCGCAACCGTACTTCAACAGCATTCTATCCCACGAACATGGAGTACCACAGTGGTACTCGTGCATTCGTGTACAAGCATGCCCCTGACGAATCCGATCTACGAAGAAGCAGCCGTATTCGGCCCGCCTACTTCCGTTGGTTTAAACTGGATTCAGTATAAGTCTTCCCGCTAAGACACGTAATACTTGGCCTCGCCCCCTTCTTTTTGCTGCCCGCCGGCGTCCTGTTGCTAGCCTTAAACTTTACCGTTTCTTTTCTCAACGTGCACACTATTACCTCACTTGATCCCCTCGAACAATTCGACGTACTTGCGCTGCCTCTAATTGGTGGTGGACTGACCAACTTATCTCTTCTTCTTGCGCTTAACGTCCTAATTATGAGCGCCTGATTTACAAGCTACAGTGTCCAAGTAAGCAACAATTACGACTTTGCGCTACGCGCCCTTTACATGCTTGTTCGCTCGATGGTTCGTGAAAACTTGTATGTACGCAAACAACAGTACTTCACGGTACTCTTCTACCTGTTCTTTACCTTACTAATCGCGAACTTAGTCGGAATGGTTCCTTACTCCTTCACTATCACGAGCTCTTTCATCGTTACTTTTTTCATTGCAATGACGCACTTTGTGGCCATTAACCATCTAGCCGTTGTTAAACACCAATGGCAAGTTACTGACCTCTTCCTACCTTCTGGTGCACCACTAATGATTGCGCCTTTTCTTATTTTCATTGAGGCCGTTTCTTACATTGCGCGCGTCTTCAGCCTAAGTATTCGACTTTTTGCTAACATGCTCTCCGGACATGCACTGCTAAAAATTCTGATCGGGTTCTCTTGGGCCTTACTTAACTCCGGCACTGTTATGATTATCCTAGCAGTTTTCCCTTGAGTTATTGTTACAGCGATTATGTTCCTAGAACTTCTTATTGCGTTCCTCCAAGCTTACGTTTTTACTATCCTAATTACCCTATACATCAACGATGTTCTTAATATGCACGACTAACGTGTTAGTTTATCTTTTAAATTTAGTGACAGTCATCCTGTTATCTATACTTAAAGTAGTATGCTTGCTTATTGCCATTGCTTACTTTACCCTGGCAGAGCGTAAGATCATGGCAGCAGTTCAACGCCGCGTTGGGCCGAATGTTGTGGGTCCCTTTGGTCTCTTGCAACCTCTGGCAGATGGTTTAAAGCTCGCAGGCAAAGAACTCGCGATTCCTGCACAGGCATCTAGTCGCATCTTTCTGGCGGTTGCAATGACAGTTCTTTTATTTGCACTGAGTGGATGAGCGGCCATTCCTTTTGGCCTGTTTGACCATTCTGAGCACGTAAGCACCACTGCTATTGTGAAGATCCTCGTTCTTACTGACCCAGAAGCGGCATTCCTCTAGTCCTTTACCTTACATCTCGGCGGCCTCTTACCAAAAGCGGTGCCTTTGTCTAAATTTATCAGTAGTCACGCGAAGTAGGGCCTCGGGCCTTCACGAAGCGCAAAGCAGTACTGCG
>Ga0157375_10006437_pt1 | contig 10232 bp, 12 predicted proteins | sample M35metaG_FD_115311 | JGI IMG/M metagenome (GOLD analysis project Ga0157375, IMG submission 115311) | Miscanthus rhizosphere microbial communities from Kellogg Biological Station, Michigan, USA - M3-5 metaG | ecosystem: Host-associated > Plants > Roots > Rhizosphere > Soil | place: USA: Michigan... | reverse complement strand
CTCCTCGAAATGGCGGCAGTGCGGGCAGGCGAGCGAGCCATATTCGACCAGCCTGACCTTGGCCGCGGGGCTTCCCATCCTGAATCCGCCCGCTCCCGTGGCAACAACGATTCGCGACCAGTCCGCCGCCGCCTTAGTTCCAGGCCGCGCCGAAACCGGATCGGCCGGGATCCCGACTACAGAGCAGGCCAGGGCAATCGCGAAAAGTGCCCTGGTCACTTGAGAGCGGCGTCCAGCTGGGGTTGGAGCTCTTTCCAGTTTCCGGTCTTCGCAAGCAGTTTCCCGTTGAGCACGAAGGACGGGGTCCCCGAGAAGTCCGGATATTGGGTGTTCACGTCGCTGGTTATCTGCACCTCGCGGTCGATCATCTTCTGGTCGCTGAGACACTGGTTGCTCTTCGCCTGCGGCAGTCCGCGCGCCGCCGCCCAATCCTGAAGGCCCAGCAGGTTCGCATAGGTCACGAACACCTGGTTGGTCGGCAGGTTCTGAATTTCCTGGAGTTTGTCCTGCGGCACCGTCTGGATCTTTGCCTCCAGGACCGGCTGGTCCTTGTACAAGGCCTTTGTCAGCGGGAAGAAGGTCTTCAGACCGCTGCAGCGTGCGACGATATTCGCCGCGACGTCGATCGGCCCGTGAATAACATAGGGCCGGAATTCCCAGCTGACGTTGCCGGTCTTCACATATTTCTCGACCAGCGCGTCTGAGCCCTCGTCCTCGAAACGCTTGCAATAGGGGCAGAAGAGCGACCCGATTTCGAGCAGCTTCACCTTGGCGTTGGGGTTGCCCATCACGAAGCCGCCCGCCGAAGTCTCGTTCACGACGTCGGCCCACGTCCCGCCCGGCGGCGGGTTGGCGGTGGTGACGATGATCTTGTCGTTCTCGGCGGGCGCGCTGCCGCTTTCTCGGTTGTTCTTGTTGCACGCGGCGAGCGCCGCGATTGCCATGCTGCACGCGAGGAAAGTGCGGACCTTCATTCAAATGCTCCGGTTGATCGCAGGTATCGGGTCGTCGTCCTCAGCGAGGACCGACGGCGGGCCGCTGCTAGCGGCAATTTGCGCGGCAAGCGACTCCAGGCAGTGACGAAGCTCGGGATCGGCGATTTCGCGAAGCCCTTCGCCGAGTTCCTTCGGCACCGGGCGCAGCTGCGGCCGCTCCGGCCTTGGCGCCGGCGCCGGCTGCTTGCCTTGCCTGAAGACGATCCGGTTGATCGCCGCATAGCCGAAGAAGCGGTTGACCCGATCGACGATCATCGGCGTCAAATGCTGGATCAGCGGAGCATGAGCGCCATCGACCAGAAGGGTCAGGACTCCGCCCGCCTTCTTTCCCGCGGGGAACTTGATCGATTCCGGCGAAGAGACGTTCGAGTAGCGTTGGCCTACGATTTCGCCCCAGCGGCTGACGATCGAATGCTGGACGAAGCCGAAGCGTCGAAACGACTGGCCGCCGACGTCGCCGATCAGCTCGCCCGCCGCGCGCGCCCTTCCGCTCCGCGGCGAATCCTTGTTGTCGTTCAGCCTCTTCGACATAGGCTCTGACCATGCCATAGCGGATTGGTGACCGCCAACACCGCAGCACGCCTGCTCCAACATTATGTGGATAACTTCCGCTCGCTGCCGTGGCGCTCGCCGCCGGGCTCTCCGCCGCCCGATCCCTATCGCGTGTGGTTGAGCGAAGTGATGTTGCAGCAGACCACGGTGGCGACGGTGTGGCCGCGGTTCGAGCGGTTCGTCGAACGTTGGCCGACGGTGGAGGCGCTCGCGGCGGCAAGTGACGAGGCGATCCTCGCCGAGTGGGCCGGGCTTGGCTATTACGCCCGCGCCCGCAACCTCATCGCCTGCGCTCGCGAGGTCGTTCGTCGTGGCGGCTTTCCGACCACCGCAGCCCAGCTTCGCAAGCTACCCGGCATCGGCGCTTATACCTCGGCGGCGATCGCCGCGATCGCCTTCGGCGAGCGTGCTGCCGCCGTCGACACCAATGTCGAGAGGGTGATCGCCCGCTTGCACAGCCTCAGGCAAATCTCGCGGCCCGAGATCGAGCGCCTGACGCTGGAGTTGATGCCTGCCGACAAGCCCGGCAACTTCGTCCAGGCGATGATGGACCTTGGCGCGACCATCTGCCGTCCAAGGAACCCGCGCTGCAAGGCGTGCCCGCTGGCTCGGGACTGCGCGGCCTTCGCCAGCGGCGCGCCCGAAGCCTTCCCCGAGCGCCGCAGCCGCGCCTCGCGCCCACACCGCAACGGCCTAGCTTACTGGATCGAGCGAGGCGGTTCGGTGTGGCTCGTCCGCCGGCCGGCAAGCGGACTCCTCGGCGGCATGGCGGCGTTGCCCGGAAGCGACTGGTCGGAAGCCAAGCCAAGCCAAGTCAACGCCATCGCTAGCGTTCGCCACGTCTTCACCCATTTCTCGCTCGACCTCGCAATCGTCCCACGCGCCGAGCCCGAAGGCGAGGGTTGGTGGCAACCTTTGGAGAGCCTCGCGGAGGCCGGATTGCCGACCCTCTATCGTCGCGCTGCGGAGCTCGTTCTCGCTGCGCGGGAGGCCGCTTGAGTTAGCCTCGCCACGACCGTAAGAGGCGGCGCAAATCATTCATCTTTCGCATCCGCGAACACAGGGAAACTCATGGACGATCGCTTCAACACCATTGCCGGCTGGGTGCTGTTCGCAGGTATCGTGGCGCTCGGATCGTCGATCGTCGCGGGCGAGATGTTCCATTCGGAGCGGCCCGAGAAGATGGGCTACCCGATCGCGGGCGTCGCTCAGGAAGGTGAGGGCGGAGCAGCCGCCGAGCAGCCGATCGAAGCCTATCTCGCGAAGGCCGACGTCGCCAAGGGGCAGCAGGTCTTCAACAAGTGCATGGCCTGCCACAACGCCGACAAGGGCGGCGCCAACCAGCTCGGCCCGAACCTGTGGGGGGTGCTCGGCGAGCCGATCGGCCAGGGCAAGGGCTTCGCTTTCTCCGACGCGCTGGCCAAGAAGGGCGGCAATTGGGATTGGGACAATCTCAGCCAGTGGCTGTCGAGTCCGAAGAGCTTCGCGCCCGGCACCAAGATGACCTTCGCGGGCCTCGGCAACCCCGAGGATCGCGCCAACGTGATCGCCTTCCTCAACTCGCATAGCGACGCGCCCAAGCCGCTCCCGGCGGCGCCTGCCGCGACTGCGGCCAAGTCCGATGAAGGCGCCAAGACTGCAGAAGATAATGCGGCTGCGCCGGCTCCGGCGGGCGCAGCGCCGGCCGAGAAAAAGCCGGGCGCCTAGCCCGCGCTCATTCGGGCGGGCCGGACTGCATCAGCGGGGCGGCCGGGTGGTCCGCATAATAGGTGCGCACGAATTCCCAGGCTTCATTCGCGTCCTCTGTCCAGTGAATGAGGTCGAGGTCGTGCGGCGCAATCACGCCTTCCTCGACCAGCCCCTCGAAGTCGACCACGCGCGTCCAGAACTCCTTGCCGAACAGCAGGATCGGTAGCGGGCGCACCTTGCCGGTCTGGATCAGGGTCAAGAGCTCGAACATCTCGTCGAACGTCCCGAAACCGCCGGGGAACACGGCAACCGCCCGGGCTCGCAGCAGGAAGTGCATCTTCCGCAGCGCGAAATAGTGGAACTGGAAGCTCAGGTCCGGGGTCACGTAGCGGTTGGGCATCTGCTCGTGCGGCAGCACGATGTTGAGCCCGATCGAATCCTGCCCGACCTCGGCCGCGCCGCGGTTGGCGGCCTCCATGATCGACGGACCTCCGCCCGAGCAGACCACGAAATGCCGTTTGCCTTCCTCGTCGCACTCACAGCCGCTGGCCAGCTTCGCGAGCTCGCGAGCGATCTCATAATAATGCGACTTGGCCTTGAGCCGCTCGGCGATCCTCTCCTGCTCCGGATTGGTCGCTGCCGCGATCAGCGCGTCCGCCATGTCGGGCGCCGGAATGCGCGCCGAGCCATAGAAGACGAAGGTCGATCCTATGTTCGCTTCGTTGAGCAGCAGCTCGGGCTTTAAGAGCTCGAGCTGGAAGCGCACCGGCCGCAAATCCTCCCGCAGCAGGAACTCGCTGTCCTGGAAGGCGAGCTTGTAGGCGACGCTTTCCGTCTGCGGGACGGAGGGGACATGCTCGGCCGACCGTGCGTCGACCTTGGAGCTTGGAAAGATACGCTTTGGCGGCAGTGGTTGTGACGTCATCACTGCCGCCTAGCGTCAAAGATTCGTCGCGTCACGCCACGGTTGATGCTTCCTTGCGTCCGCTCCAGTCGATCCGCCGCGTTCCGTACATGACCCCGGCCAGCGCCGCGAACAGCAGCAGCGAGCCGATCAGCAGCGAGTAAGCCTCGAGGCTGAGCAGGATGTACAGCACTGCATAGAGTCCCGCGAGCAGCCCGCCGATGAAGCCCGCGCGTCGCCAACTGCCGAGTACCGCGGCAGAGTAAGCGGTATTCAGGCCCGCGGTCGCGCCCGACGCCAGGATATAGGCGGGCGTGAAGCCGATGACCTCGGCGAAGGCGAGCAGAAGCACGAAGAACAGTACCAGCGCCGCGCCCATCAGCAGATATTCGACTGCCGACACACGCACGCCGCCGATGACGTCGAACATCAGCAAGGCGAGGAAGGTGAAGCCGATGAACAGGAAGCCGTATTTCACCGCACGGTTGACGTGCGAATAGAGGTCGACGGGCTGGATAAGGTCGATCTGCGCGGTCTGCGCCGAGCCTGCATCCGCGACTGGCCGCGGACCAGATTGATCCGGGCTCACTGGTTGCGGTGGTGAAGGCGCAGCACCAGCGTCACCGGCGCTGACCAGCGACCGTCCGAGGGCCAAATTGCCGATCCGGTAGGTGGCGTCGAAGCCCTTGGCCGAGACCGGCGGATGCTCGGGCAGGAAGTCACCGGTGAAGCTCGGGCTCGGCCAAGACGAATGGACCGTCCAGCGCGTGTCGCCCGCCTGCGGCGCCAGGCTCAGCGACGCATTGCCGCGGAAGTCGTACGCGAAGTCGACGAGAAGCGGCTGCGACGGCAGGCCAGTCGCGTCGACCCAGGCGAAGAAGCCGCGTCCGCCGCCGCTGCCGCCGCCCGGCTGCATCCTCAAGGCTTTGCCGCCGGCGTTGACTCGCGGATTGGCGCCGAGCCCGCGCGGATCGCTGAGGCCGAAGCGAAGCTCGGCGCGGCTCAAGTCCATCTGGCTCGGGTCGACGCCGGTACGGGCGAGGTCGGGCGGAAAGGCGAAGCGCGCCTTGCCGCTCACCCGCGCGTCATAGACGACCGCTTCATAGATCGAGCGCTTGCGGACCTTGGGCGACAGGTCGGTTGAAAGCTCAGCGGCCTCGGGCGCAAGCGTCAGCTCGCGCATCACGTCGCGGCTGCGCGTGACGCTCTGGCCGTTCTCGACCACCGTCTCGCTCGCCGTAGCCCGATAGGGAATCACCAGCAGCGGCCCGTTCATCGCCTGGGCTCCGCCCCAGCCACCGATAATCGATGTCGTGGCCTCGCGCATCTGCGATTGCCGGTCGTAGGCAAGCAGGTAAACCGACACCAAAGGCACGGTCAGGACAAAGGCGACCGCCAGCGCCAGCAATAGCTTGAACGCCGGTGTGCGTTCGCCGTCGAATGTCAGCACGTCTGTTCTCCCCTTGTGTGCGGCGAGGTTAGACCGGGGAGGTGCTGAAGGTCATGAGCGAGTTGTGATCAATCGCTGAAAATCAAACGGGCTTTCTAGCGACGTTCCAATCCACGCGTCCGCGCACTCCATCCAGCCGGCGCGAGCTCGACGACTGCCAGATCGTCCAGCCGCGAGCTCCGAAGCTGGGCTTTGACCCGAGGCTGCGAAGCCACAGCCTACGTTCGAAAGTGGCGCTGACCCGATAGCGTTTGTCGAAATGCGGGGTCGTGTAGAGAACGGCATGCTTGCCGTAATGCGCTTCGACGATCCGCAGGAAATCGCCCAGCTCTCTGTGGAATTTCGCCCTTGAAGGACGGCTTTTGCAGTTGCCGGGAAATTCGAGGTCCACGGCCGGCGGCAATGCTGCGGCCTCGTACGGCACATTGCGCACGAAATGGGCCGCTTGTTCCCGGCCGCTTCGGCACAAAGTGAAGAAATGATAGGCGCCCCGGCGCACACCCGCGGCGTCGGCTGCCTGCCAATTATGTGAGAATCGCGTGTCGGCGTGGTCGGCGCCTTCAGTCGCCTTGATATAGGCGAAGTCCACGCCCTGGCGTGGCAACTTTTCCCAGGCGATGCGCCCCTGATGGTGTGAGACGTCGATGCCTTGGAAGGGATAATGCCGCTCGGACGGACGCCAGCCGCGGGCGTGCGCTTCGGCAGCGGCGCTCGCGAACGGAATCGCCGCCGCTGAAACGAGCACAATCCATTTGTACGCACCCGCTCCCATGTTCCTGAGGCTAACGGCCGTCGCAAACCCGTTCAATCAGCATCGATGCCGAGTGATATCCTGTCCGCGCTAGTCACAGCGATGACACTTGAAGGCACTTACTGAGCGGCCATCTTCATGACCAAGCACAACCATTCGGGGGTAATTTCGCGATGATCGACGTCCGCAAATTCGACAGTCTCGGCCACGCCAACCATGGCTGGCTCGATGCCCGGCACCATTTTTCTTTCGCCAATTATTACGACCCGTCGCGCATGGGCTGGGGCCGGATCCGCGTCTGGAACGACGACAAGATCGGCGCTCAGAGCGGCTTTCCGCCGCATCCGCACCGCGACATGGAGATCGTGACCTACGTCCGCACCGGAGTGATCACCCACCAGGATTCGATGGGCAACAAGGGCCGCACGGGCGCGGGCGACGTCCAGGTCATGAGTGCCGGGACCGGCGTCACGCACGCCGAATATAATCTGGAGGACGAGGACACGACCTTGTTCCAGATCTGGATTGAGACCGACAAGCCGTCGGCCCCGCCGAGCTGGGGCGCCAAGCCCTTCCCCAAGGATTCGCGTGCTGGCCAGTTCCAGCTCCTCGCAAGTGGCGACAAGGAAGATGGCGCGCTGACGATCAACGCCGACGCAAGGATCCTCGGCGCGACCATCAACGCGGGCGAATCGATCAGCGTCGAGGCCGAGCCCGATCGCCACCTTTATCTGGTTCCTAGCGGTCGCGTTCGCGTGAACGGGGTCGAGGCGGGTCCGCGCGACGGTGTCGCCATCACCGGCGAAAGCAAGGTCGAGATCGAGGCGGAGGACGACAGCGAGCTGGTGCTGGTCGACGCTCGCTAAGGCGGGCCCCGATCGAAGTTCCGCCGCCGTTCATCCGCCAAATGCTTGAATGTTGGGCACGCGGCGGGCAATTGTCATTGCTCGCCGTCGGGGAAAGAGCGGCGTTCACTTGAGAAGCGGGTGCGGATGAAGGCGATTTTGCGCGCGGGTACGGCAATTCTGGCGGCGGCTTTGGCAGCTGCGCCGGCGATTGCGCCTGCCCAAACGGCCCCGGCGCAAACTCCCACGCCGCCTCCCGCTGCAACGACCAATTCGACGTCGCCAGTCGCCATTGGGCCGAGCGAGCTGCAGAACTTCAACCTCAAGGGCACGGTCACGCGCCAGGCTGACCAGCCGGCTGTTGTGACCCCATCCCGGCCGCAGACTGCCCCCGTCCGTCGGCCTGTCCTGAGCTCGGCGCCGTCGCGCACGCCACAACCGCGGAGCGCTGAGCGGAGGGCTACGGCCGGCGCTTCTGGAAACACGGCGTCGACCGAGCAGGCGGTTTCGTCTAACCTCACTCCGCCGCCGGTTGTGAGCGGGCGTTCGCCGACGCTGCAGCAACCCATCTCAATTCCATCGGCGCCCGTTTCCCAGTCGGCTCCGATAGAACAATCGAATTCGTTTAGCCGGTTGCCCCTGTGGCCGTGGATCGCTGCCGCCCTGGCACTCTTCGCGGCCGCCGGTTTCCTTCTCTGGCGCCGCTCACAGCGCGAGCCGGCATATGAGGGCGGCCAGTACGACCTGCTCGTTCCGGCATCGCCGGAGCCTGAGCCCCAACCACTTCCGCGCGCGCCTGCACCGGCTCTACCTGTCGAGGCACCTGCCGCCAGGTCCGCCGTTCCGGCGGGGACGGTGACCTCACGCCTCAGGCCCGCAGCGCCTTCGGGCATTGTCGCCTCGCGCCTGCGGCCGGCACTCGAGCTCGCCTTCCATCCGTTGCGTTGCCAGGTCGACGATGATCAGGTCGCCATCGAATTTGAACTTGAGCTGTTCAACGCCGGCACGGCCCCGGCGCGGGCCATTTTCGCGGAGGCCAGCCTGCTCAACGCCAGCGCGACTCAGGACGCTGACCTCGCAGCCTTCTTCCAGAACGCGCATGGCAAGGGCGCCGCGCTCGATGTCATTCCGCCCATGAAGCGCGTGAGCTTCAGGAGCCAGGTCGTGGCGCCGCGCGCTTCGGTCCAGGAATATGAGCTGGCCGGACGGAAGACGTTCGTCCCGGTCATCGCCTTCAACGCCCTGTACGAGTGGAGCGGCGGCAAGGCCCAATCTTCCGCAGCTTACCTCGTCGGGCGCGACACCCAGCAGGACAAGCTCGGCCCACTGCGGCTCGACCATGGCGCTCGCGAATTTTCAGGCCTTGGCGCACGGCCGCTGCCGAGCGCGGTCAGGACCTAGAGAACGCTCGAATTATAGCTGTGCCAGGCGAGAACGGCGGCGGCGCCTCGATAGGGCCGCCAGGCTTCGGCAAGCTCGCGCAGCTGCTTCTCGCTGGGCTTTTCGGGCAGGCTCATCAGACGGCCGATCTCGACCAGCACTGCGAGGTCGCCTGCCGGGAAAACGTCGCCGCGGCCCTCGGCGAATAGAAGGTAGATTTCGGCCGACCAGCGGCCGATGCCCTTGATCTTGGTTAGCAGCGCGATCGCCTCCTCGTCGTCCTTGGGGAGGTGCTCAAGGTCGAGCTCGCCTGAGATCACAAGGCTTGCGAGGCTGCGGATGTACCCCGACTTTTGCCGGGACATCCCCGCGGCGCGGAGCTCTTCGTCGCTGGCGGCGAGGAGCTTGTTGAGGTCCGGCGGCGCGCCGAACGACGCTTCGAGCTTCGCCCACATCGAGCGGGCCGCGGCGACGCTGACCTGCTGGCCGACGATCGTGCGGAGCAGGGTCTGGGCGCCGCGCTCGCTCTTGCGCGGCTCGGGGACGCCGTGCGTCTCGACCACCTTGGCGAAGGCCGGCTCGCGACTGGCGAGCGCCTCGACGTCGCGGCGGATACTGTGTGTGGTCCTAACCATGGCTGCTCGCCGCATAGAGCGCGACCGCGGCGGCGTTGGAGACGTTGAGGCTCTCGATCGCGTCGCTGATCGGGAGCCGCGCCAAGGCGTCGCAATGCTCGCGGGTGTTGGGCCTCAGGCCCGGCCCTTCCGCGCCGAGGACCAGGGCAACCTTCAGCGGGCCGAGGGCGTCCTTCAAGTCGGTCGCGGCGTCGCCGGTCAGCCCGATGCGCCAGAAGCCCGCCCCGCCGATCTCCTCGAGCGCCCGGGCGAGGTTGACGACCCGAGCCCAGGGCACGCGCTCGAGAGCGCCGGACGCAGCTTTGGCAAGCGCGCCGCTTTCCGGCGGCGAATGGCGGTCCTGGGTGACGATTCCAACTGCCCCGAACGCCGCTGCCGACCGCAGGATCGCACCGACATTATGCGGGTCGGTGACCTGATCGAGGACGAGCAGGACGGCCTGCTCGCCGGCCGCGCCCAGGATTTCGTCGAGCCAGGCGTCCTCGAGCGGCTCTACTTCGATCACCACGCCCTGGTGCGGGGCGTCGTGAGGAACCAGCCGGCCGAGGTCGGCGACATCGGCGAGCGTGACCGGCAGGTCTTTGGGAAATTGCATGAACGCCGACGCTTCGCGGGTTGCCCAGGCCTTCAGCACCTTGCGTTCCGGATTGTCGAGTGCGGCGGCGACCGCATGCTTGCCCCACAGCCGCGGCCGGCTCGCTGTCCCGTGACTTTGGTGTGATTTCTTCCGGCGCGACATTCGGAATGCGCTTAGCTTCCCGGGCGGCGCTGTCCAGTTAGGTGGGTGCCAGCTCCGCCTCGCGGCGCAGCCGCCTTTGGCTGCGCCAGACGCCGACGACCAGGATGATCAATATGGGGTAGCTCCAGAACCGCAATGACGCCGCATAGGCGAGAGCCACCATATGGGAGTCGACCGCTTTAAGGACGTGCCCGAAGCTGGTGGTAAGCTGCAATCCCGCGACCCAGAGTGGCCAAAAGCGATCGGAAATCATCGCTGCATAGGTAAATGCCAGGAGGCAGGCGACATCGAT
>Ga0157375_10006433_pt1 | contig 10238 bp, 2 predicted proteins | sample M35metaG_FD_115311 | JGI IMG/M metagenome (GOLD analysis project Ga0157375, IMG submission 115311) | Miscanthus rhizosphere microbial communities from Kellogg Biological Station, Michigan, USA - M3-5 metaG | ecosystem: Host-associated > Plants > Roots > Rhizosphere > Soil | place: USA: Michigan... | reverse complement strand
CGGCACGCCCTGCATTTCAAGGTCGACGGCCCCGGCGGCTTCGGATACTACCGGCTGAAAATCGACCACCCGGCAATCGACAGCTATTTCAACAACGTACTGTTCTCGTTCAAGGCCAATTGCCCGAGCGAGCTCGATTGCAAGGCGAAGGAGCACGAATGTCCGGCGGATGAGATCGTCGACTTTCCCGTCGATTACCGCGCGCGCGATTTTTGGAGCTTCCGGCAAGCTCTGATCGATTTCGCTTCGCAGCGCTATCCGGACTGGCAAGACCGGCTCGAAGCCGACATCGGCATGGTGCTGGTCGAACTGCTGAGTGCGCTCGGAGACGAATTCGCCTATGCCGACGACCGCATTGTCCGCGAGCACGTCATCGACGACGCTTCGCAGCGGCGATCGCTGCGCCATCTGGCGGCGCTGGTCGACTATCCGCTCGACGACGGCAGCGGCTCGTTCGCCTGGATCGACGTGCAGGCGATCGCGCCCGGACTGCTCGCCGCCGGCCTCGGCATCACCGACGCGCGCAATCAGGTCGTGTTCGAACTCGGCCGCGGTCTGGCCGACACCGGCAAGACGTTCGCGGTGTCGAACGCGCGCAACCAGTTCGCGCCGTATATCTGGGACGAAGATGCCACGTGCCTGTTCGTCGGCGGCATAGGGCTGACTCTGATCGGCAACCAGGCGGCCTCGTTCCTGCCTGACCTCGCGATCGATCCGGTCGGCAAGTGGGTACTGCTCGCGACTTTGCCTACGGATCCGGCCAAGCCCGAGCGCCGGCTGATCGTGCGCGTCGTCAGCGCCACCAACACGACCGATCCGCTCAACGGCAATCCGATCACTCAGATCACGTGGGACCGGCCGACACCATTCGAACTCGATCTGGAAACGCTGATCGTGCGGGCGAATATCGTGCCGGCGACCTCGGGTGCGACGCAGACGCTGTCGTTTCGCATCGGTCCGCCACCACCGGGCGGCCCTGACCTGCCACGAGCGCTCGAACGCGTGGGGCCGAACCACGATCTCACCGACACGCCCGACGTTGCAGTCGACGCCGACGAAACAGACACGCCGCCGCTGAGTCGGCGCGTGAAGTTCCTGTTCTCGCTGCCCGGCTCGCAGACGACACCTCTGGTATGGCTCGAATCGATCGACGGCGACATGCGGCCCGAAGTGCGCCTGGTGCTGCAGGGTGGTACCGACTGGACCTGGATGCCCGCGCTGATTGGTGCGACGGTCGCTTCGGTCACCGACGAAGTGTTCACCCTCGAAGACGGCAGCTATCGAAGCGTGTTCGCCGTCGAGCAGCCGGGCGGCCGCTTCGAGTTCGTGGATTACGCGAGCAGCGCCGGCAACACGATTCGCTTCGGCGACGGCGAGTTCGGATTGGCGCCGGCGGATGGCGACGTCTTCGACTTGACGTTCCGTCTCGGCAACGGGCGCCTGATGAACGTCGCCGCCGATACGCTCGTGCGCTTCACGACCGAGTTCGCCACGCCGCCGGCGAAGCCGCTGTTCGTCAACGCGATTACGAATCCACTCGCGGCGAGCGGCGGGCGCGACCCGGAAACCGACACATCGATCCGGACGAATGCGCCACAGGCATTCCGTTACAAACCGCTGCGTGCCGTGCGGCCGGAGGATTACGAAGAGATCGCCGAGCGCCTGGGCTGGGTGCAGAAGGCCGGCGCGACGCTGCGCTGGACCGGCAGCTGGGCGGCGATGTTCGTCACTGCCGACCCGCACGAGGAGTTCGGCCTGTCGCCAGCGCATCGCGCCGAACTCGAGCAGGTCATGGACCGCGTGCGCCAGGCCGGGCGCGACGTGCGCATCACCGACCCGCGCTACGCCGACGTCGACCTCGAGATCGGCGTTTGCGTTGCCGCCGATGCCTACAAGGGCGAGGTCAAGGAACGCGTGCTGGCCGCGCTGTTCGGCGATCGCGACACGAAAGGCTTCTTCGATCCCGACAACTTCACGTTCGGCACGCCGCTGTCGCGCGGCGCGTTGATGGCCGCGATCCAGGACGTGTCCGGCGTGCGTGCGGTCGAGCGCATGCGCGTGCGCCGGCGCGGCTACTTCCAGTGGCGCGCGTTCAACGAGTTTGCGTTGCGTGTCGTCAGCAACGAACTGGTGCGCGTGACGAACGACCGCCTGCTGCCCGAACGAGGCGCGGTGCGCCTGGTCATGGAGGGTGGCGCATGACCTGCCCCTGCGACGTCAGCGTCTTCCCGCATCGGCTGGTCATCCCGGCCGGACTGCCGATCGGCGCGTTCCAGAAAGCGCGTACGCTCGGCATCTTCCCGAACTGGCGCCTCTCGACCCTTGCGGCGATCGGCGCCGAACCGGCGCTCGATGCCTGGCGCGCACGCGAACGCCAGGATCTCGGCATGATGCTGGTCGAAATGGGCGCGTACGTCTTCGACGTGTGCGACTTCTACGACGCGCTGACGGCCGGCGAAACGTTTCTCGACTGCGCCCAACTGGTCGGATCGCAACGCAAGCTCGTTGCGCTACTCGGTTACCTGCCGCGGCCCGCAATCGGCGCGCTCGCGTACTTGGCCGCACAGGCCGACGGCGCGCGCGTCATTTCGCTGCCCTCCGGAACTGCGTTCCGCAGTGGCCAGTTCGACGGCAATCCACCGCAACTGTTCGAGTTGACGCAGCCGACGAGCATCGACCCGCGCATCAACCGTTTCACGGTCGATCGAGTCGCCGCGGACACGATCGCCGCCGCCACGCTCGGCGCTGTGCTCGTCGATCCGGCCAGCGTGCGCGTCCGCGTCGGCGATCCGGTCGTACTCGATTTCGCCGGCACGCTGCGTTGCGCGCGCGTGGCCAGCATCGTGCCGGCGCCGTTGCGTTCGCGCGCGCCGGCATCGTGGCTTGGGCTCGCTGCTGCGGTCGCGGTTCCGGCCGGGGCCGCATTCTCGACGCTACGTGTCATCGCCGGTGGCGCCTCAACCGGCCTGTGGAAGCTTGGCCAGGTCGGCGCCGATACCGAGACCGCGATCTCCGGCAGCGACGTGCTGCTCGAATCGCGCGCGAGCATCCGCGCCGGCGACATCGTGCTGTTCGACAACCAGGGCGCCCTGGAAGTCCGCCACGTCGTCTCGACGGTCGAACGCCAGCGCACGCTGCTCGCCGTGCTCACCAGCACGATCAAGGACGGCGGCGGCACCGCGATCGGCAGCCTCGACAGTCCCGCGATCACCGTGACGATCACGCGGGTGACGCTCGATGCAGCGCTGCCGTGGACCAGCGCCGACGCCGGCAAGATCGTCGTGCGCGCACCGCTGACGATCGCCGCGCGCGTACTCGTGCCGCTGAAAGACACGCTCGACTCCACCGATCCGGTTTCGATTCCCGCGCTGATCGACGCGCCACGGGTAAACGTGGCCCGCCTGCTGCTGCAGGACACGTATCAGGAAGGCGTGGCGACCAATGGTGCGCTCGACATCGCCACGCACGCGGCGCTGATCGACCAGGGTGATGACTGGGGCAAGACGCTGACCGCCGCCGTGACCCTGTTCGGCAACGTGCTCGACGTGTCGCGCGGCGAGAGCGTGCACGGCGAAGTGCTCGGCAGCGGCGATGGCTCGCAGCCGAGCCAGACGTTCAAGCTCGGCAAGAAGCCGCTGACCTATCTCGGCGCAGCGACCGCCAGCGGCGTCAAGACGACGCTGGCGGTGCGCGTCGGCGGCCTGCTCTGGCACAAGGTCGACTCGTTCTACGGCGCCACCGACGCCGACCGCGTCTACATCGTGCGCCAGGACGATGCCGGCGAAAGCTACGTGACGTTCGGCGGCGGCGCGCGGCTGCCGAGCAGCGCGGTCGTCACCGCCGACTATCGCTACGGCGCAGGAGCGGCGGTGCCGCCGGCCGGCTCGATTGCGCAACTCGCCAAGCCGGTCGTGGGCGTCAACAGCGTGACGAACGTGCTGCCTGCGTTCGGCGGCGCTGATGCTGAGTCGCCACGAGAGCTGGCCGTCTACGCACCGCGCTCGGCGCTCCTGCTGGGCCGCGCCATTTCGCTGCCGGACCTCGAAGCGGCGGCGGCGAGCGTGCCGGGCGTGCAGGCGGCGCGCGCGATGTGGCGCTGGGATCACGGCGGCATGCGCGCCGTCGCGCAGATCCAGTACATCGGCTCCGACCAATTGCACGGCACGATCCATGCGAAATTGCGTGCGCTGTGCGAGCCCGATGCGCCGCTCGACGTCATCCGCGCACTGCCGCAGACGTCGTGGCTGTTGCTCGACGTCGATGTCGACGCCGATTTCCTCGTTGCCGATGTCATCGCCGCGGTGCGTGAGGCGCTGTACCGCAAGGCCGATCTTCCCGGCACCGGCGGACTGCTGCGGGCCGAGCAGCTCGGTCCGGAGGGCATCATATTCCTGAGCCGCATCGCAGCTGCAGTGATGGCCGTTGCCGGCGTGTCCGCGATGCGGTCCATTTCATTCGACGGCACGCCGTTCGTGCAATCCGGGCGCCGTCCGGCGGCCGGCCACTATTTCGATTTCGGCGAGCCCGGCACGAACACCAGCCGTCTCGTCATCAACGGAGTCGACTGACATGCCGGTCGCACGCGACGACTACCGCGAATACCTGCAACGCAAGCTGTGGCAGTGGCTGCCGGCGATTTACCGCGAGCTCGACGCGCTCGAAGGCGGCGACGCACTGCAGGCGTTCACGCGCGCGCTGGCACAGCAGGCGGCCTTCACAAAACGCAACCAGGACCGCGTCTGGGACGACGCTTATCCGGAACTGGCCAGCGACTGGGCGATTCCATATATCGCCAAGCTGGTCGCCACGCGACTCGTGTCCGCGCTGAACCTGCGCGGGCGCCGCGTGGACGTCGCCAAGACGATTTACTACCGCCGGCGCAAAGGCACCCTCGCCGTGCTCGAACAATTGATCAGCGACATGACCGGCTGGGACGGCAAGGTCGTCGAGGAATTCCGCCGTCTCGCGCGCGCCCATCATGGCCTCGATGGACTGCCGCGGATCGGCCGGCTGACGCACACGCCCGAAGGCGGATTCGCCGACCTGCGCTCGGTGCGCGGCTCGCGCCTCAGCGGCGATGCGTTCGATGAGTTCCACTACACGCCCGATGCACGCCGCCCGCAGGGACTGACCGGGCGGCGCGGCATTCCGAAACTGAGTTTCCACGAATTCCGCCTGCATCCGGTGCATTTCACCGGCGTCCAGCCGCGCCGCGTGAAGAACTTTCCGGGCTCGGTCGACGGATTCACGTTCGACCCGAGCGGGCGCGACATCGCGTTGTTCAGCACCGATGTCTCGCATCCGAGCGGCGAGCGCGCACCGGATGCGCAGAGCAACTGGTCCGACTGGCGCAGCGCACAGGAGTGGCAATTGCCACGGCCGATCCCTTGCCGCCTGCTGGCCGAAGCGATTTATGAGATCGGCGACGCGCAGATCGGCTGGATCCGCACGACAGCGCTCATTGCGACGCAGCCGCAGCGCGATGCTGCGGCCGACGACCTGCGCAAGATCGCCGGCGAGCGCTTCATCGGTCGCGCCGCATTCGTGCGGTTGCTGCGGGGCTTGCCGAGCGCGGCCGTCACGACTCTGCCGGGCGTGCTGGTGGAATTGCTGATGCGCGCGCTTGTTCCCGACTGCGGCAGCGCGGCGCTCCTGCCGAACGGCAGCGACGTGGCGTCGTGGCCCGGCCCGATCGTCCCGAACGAAAGCTCGGTGGACCAGCCGGCGCTGGCGGTGAACTTCGTCGGCACTCCCCCGATCGCGCGCTCGGCCACGCGCGCCGCGCGTCTCGACAATTTCAAGCTGCCGCCCGGCGTCACGGGCCCGCTGTTCATCGAGCCACGCCGCGGTCGCATGTTGCTCGATCACGCGCCGTTCGGCGCCGCTGCCGCGCGTGTCGACTATCACGTCGGCATGCTCGCGCCGATCGGCGCCGGCGCGTTCTCGCGCGAGATCGATGACGCCGCGCCAACCACGCTGTGGCAGAACGGCGCGTTCGGCACCGGCACGCCGGCGAACGGTATCGCGCAAATCCAGGACAGCCTGAACTATGTCACTCCGCCCGACCAACTCGCCGTCGTCGATTGCACGGTGCGCGCGGCCGAGCAACAGCGGCCCTACGTGATTCTCGACGGAGCGAACTGGCGCTTCGGCGCAGCCGGGGCCGGCAACGCGCTGCTACGCCTCGACGGACTATGGGTCGGCGCGCGGCAGACGCGAGTCGTGCGCCTGAGCGGCAACTTCGAGCGCGTGCGCCTGCGTTACACCACGTTCGATCCGGGCGGGGTCGACGCCATCGGCGCGACGTTGCCGCCAGTCATCCTGGTTGTTGCCGGATTTGTCGAGAAGCTCGTCATCGACGGCTGCATGCTCGCCGGAATCCGACTCGCCGGCGCCAATGCGAGCGTCGAGCGCATCGTCATCCGCGACAGCATCGTGCACGCGCGCAAAGCCGGCATGGTCGCCATCAACGTTCCCACGGCGACCGTGCGCATGGTGCGCACGACGCTGATTGCGCCGGCACTCGATGCACTGGCGCTGCGCGTCGAGGAACTCGACGCCACCGACAGCTTGATCGCCGGCGTCGCCAAGGTCGCGAATACGCAGGCCGGCTGTTTCCGCTTCAGCGCGCGCGCACCCGGGTCGATCGTGCCGCATCCATATCACGCCTACATCGTCGACGACATGGCGCGCCTGTTCGCGTCGCTGCGCTTCGGCTCGTACCACTACGCGCAACTCGGTCCCGTCGCACCGAAGGATGTTGCGCGCGGCGCGGAAAACGGCAGCGAGATCGGCGCTTTCTGCGGCGCGATCGTGCCGATAAAGCAGGACAGCCTCGCCACCAAGGTGGACGAGTACATGCCGTTCGGCCGGCTGCCGAATTACATCATCGAAAACTGAGAGTTATCGGAGGCCACCATGGGCACCGTCGATCTGTCACGCGTAGGAACCGATTTCCGCAAACGCTACGCCGGCGTGCGCATGCAGCAGGGACGTGTGCTCAGCGACGACGTGTTCAACAATGCCGAGTGCATCGACGAAGAGGATATGCGCCGCACGCGCATCGACGTGATCGGTCCGGTCGGCTCGCCGGACAGCGGTTTCCTGCCGGTCGTTCCGGCCGGGCCGCTGGCGGTTCCGGGCAAGGTCCAGTTCTCGATTGCAGCCGGCACGCTCTACCTCGGCGGCCTGCGCATCGAGGAGCCGGCCGCCGAACCGTTCCATCTGCAGAAGGACTGGGTCAACTTCGACATCGGCGATCCGAATCAGTGGCCGGACCTGCCAGCCGCCGGAACGCGCGTGGACCTGGTCTGGATAGAGGCGTGGCAGCAACCAGTCGCCGCCGAGGAGGACAGCGAGAAGTTCGAGGTTTCGCTCGGCAGCGCCGACATCGACATGAATATGCGCACGATGCGCCGCATCATGGTGTCGCCGGGCGTGAAGACCGACGACTGCGCCATGGCCTGGGCGAACGCACTTACCGCCTGGTCGCCGGCGCTCGGCACACTGCAAGCCGACATGGAGATCGCCACGTCTGCGAAGCTGCAGGTGACGTTCACCGTGCCGCCCGATCCGGGCGACTTGTGTTCGCCGGCGACCGCGGGCGGTTATCTTGGCGCCGAGAACCAGGCGATCCGCGTGCAGCTGGTCGATGCGACGCACTTTACCTGGGGCTTCGATAACGCCGCGCCGCTGTATCGCGTGCAGGTCAGCGAATTCATGCGCAACGGCTTGCTGGTCACGCAATTGAAACTGCTGAGCGCGCCGAAGGACGCCGTGCACTGGCCGCTGAAGGACCAGGTCGTCGAGATCCTGCCGTGGTCGGCGGTGCTGCCGAACCGTGAAAAGCTCGCCGAACTGAGCGGTCAGCTGGCCAAGGTCACGGCGAGCTACAACCCGGACGACCAGACGCTCGAGATCGACACCTCGCTTGCGACGTTCGACAACGAGTGGAAGGCGCGTACACCCGCCGACATCGCGGCGTTGTTCGACGGCGCGCCGGCCGAGGAATATTTCTTCCTGCGCGTTTGGAACCGCGGCGACGATCTGGCGTCGTTGCCGGCGATCACGATAACGGCTGGTGGCAACGACCTCGGGAACACCGGCTTGCACGTCGAGTTCACGGGTGGCCCGCTGCGCGCCAACGACTACTGGATCATTGGCGCACGCCCGGCCACGCCCGACGCGGTCGTGCCGTGGCTGCTCGAGAAGACCAACGGCGGCGCGCCGCCGGACGGTGTCAAACGCTATCGTGCACCGCTGGGACTGATCGAGTGGAGCGTCGCCGGCGGAGTTGCGACCGGAGTCGTGATCGATGATTGCCGATCGCCGTTCCTGCCGCTGACCAAGCTGCGCGGCTGCTGCACCGTGACAGTCGGCGACGGCGTCACGAGCTTCGGCATGTACAAGAAAATCCAGGACGCGATCGGCGCGCTGCCCTCGCGCGGCGGCGTGGTCTGCGTGCTGCCCGGCGTCTACAACGAAAGCGTCCTGATTCAGGGCAAGCACGACATCGTCATCCACGGTTGCGACGCGCGCTCGCGCGTGCAGGCGGTCGCCGATGCCAAAGGCGCGCCGCTGCCAGCGTTTCTCGTCGTCAAGTCGCAGGACATCGGGATCGAGCGGCTCGGTATCGAGGCCGGCCCGCGCAGCGCGGTCGAGATCCAGGACTCCCAACGCATCGCCGTGCGGCAATGCGTCGTGCAGATGCGCGACCTGCCGACGATCTATCAATCAATCTGGGTGCACGGCGAAGCGACCGACATCGTCATCGAGCGCAACCTGATCGACATTCTTCCCAAGCGGGATGTCAAGGGCGGCGGCCCTGGCAGCGGCGTGCTCGACAGTCCTTTCGACAGTGTATCGCCACCGCCACCACTGACGCTCGCGCATGCCACACGTGGCGGCATCCAGCTCGGCGGCGGATGCGAGCGCGTGCGCGTGCTCGGCAACGTGATTCGTGGCGGCATCTGGAACGGCATCACGCTCGGTAGCGTGCGCATAGGTGGTGATGACGGCGACCAGCCGGACCAGCCCGGATCCGAGGACCCCTGCGAGCCGTGCCGGCCGGTCGATACCGGCGGCGGCGACGGCGGCGGTGGCCGCATCGTTTCGGCCGGCAATCTCTACGACATCGAGATCCGCGACAACCGCATCGAATACATGGGCGCGAACGGCATCAGCGTCGTACGCTTCTTCGCGCTCGGCAAGGCGCCAATCCTGGTCGGCGTCTACGGCCTGCACATCATCTCCAACCTGATCCGCCGCTGCCTGCGCCGTGAAATCGAACCTCCGAAGGTCGCCATGGAATGGCTGATCGGTTACGGGGGCATCGCGCTTGCGATCGCCCGCGACCTGCGCATCTGCGACAACGAGATCGCCGAGAATGGCGTCAGCCACCTCGAGCCGATTTGCGGCGTTTTTGCGCTGGTCGTGGAGAACGTTCAGATCGACCGCAACCGGATCCGCGACAACGGTCCCCGGATCAACGACGAGCCGGCGTCGAGCGCGAAGCCGGGAACGCGCGGCGGTGTCTGGATCTGGCTGGCGTTGGTGCGTGGTGTGCCACGCGTCGTGCAGGAGCAGAAACTCAAGCGATTCGACGGCGTACCGGCAGCACTGCTGCGCGACAACATCATCATCGTGCCGCTCGGCCGCACGATCACGCTGCTGGCGCTCGGTGCGGTCGACATCGCGCGCAACCGGCTCGTTTCGCAGGGCACGACCGGCCGCGACCTCGAGGTACTGGCGACGAACATGCTCGTCGGCAACTTCGGCATCAGCAACGAATGGACGCTCGGCCTGCTCTACGTGTTCCTGCTGATGCTGATCGGCAAGCTCAACCTGCCGGCCGGGGTCGACCCCTGTGTGTTCGCCAAGGCGGTCGGCCTGATCAACTTCAAGGACGGCACGCTGTGGCCGCCGCTTACCGCGGTCTGGCCAAGCGGAAAGACGGAGGTGACCGAGAACCAGATCAGTACCGACACAATCGATCAGCCTCCCGGCTTTGCGCTCAGCTCGATCCTGCTGGCCGGGCTCGACGACATCGCCTTCACGGACAACGAGTGCGAGATCGAGAGCATGCGGCGGTTCTTCCTCGTCGATGCTCTCGTTCTCGCCGGCAGCGTCCGCGTCGCCGACAACCGACTCGCCGAAACCTGGTTGCACGCGTTCTATTCGGCGTGGTCGATCGGCCTGATGAACACGACGACCGACAACCAGTCTACGCACTGCCTGCG
>Ga0157375_10006431_pt1 | contig 10238 bp, 11 predicted proteins | sample M35metaG_FD_115311 | JGI IMG/M metagenome (GOLD analysis project Ga0157375, IMG submission 115311) | Miscanthus rhizosphere microbial communities from Kellogg Biological Station, Michigan, USA - M3-5 metaG | ecosystem: Host-associated > Plants > Roots > Rhizosphere > Soil | place: USA: Michigan... | reverse complement strand
GGTGGAACCGGAATCGGGGCGGGTGATGGATGTGTGGACCACCCAGCCCGGCATCCAGCTTTATCTGCCCAACAATGAGAAGCCGATTATCGGCAAAGGCGGGGCGCAATATATCAAGCGCGGCGCTTTCTGCTTGGAGACCCAGCATTTCGCCAATGCGCCCAACATCCCGGCTTTCCCCACCAGTGAACTCAAGCCGGGAAAGATTTTTTACCAGGTGACGGAATTCCGTTTCACCGTTGCCAATTAAAGGGCGTTAGGCGCGGCCCATAGCGGCAGCGTATGGGCGACCGCCCCTGAAAAAAGAGCGCCAAACAGGCAAAGAAAAAGCCTCGCGCGAAACGGCGCGAGGCTTGTTGCGAAAAAACTTGATTAAGGCGCGGTGGCCGAGGTGGTCTGCACGCTGACGGCCTGGCCCTGGGCATTGCTGCTTCTGCCGCCCGACGTCGCGATAAGGACACCGATACCCACCGCAGCGATGCCGCCCAGGATCAGCCATTCTTTGCTGCCCATGCCCACGTCCTGCGCCTGATGGACGCCAGCCGGTTTACCGGGGGCGAGCGGATCCGCCCAGGCGGTTGGTGAAACGGTTAGACCGATAGCGATAACAAAACTGCACAGTCTGCGCATGTGATTGATTCCCCCGGAGCGCGAATTTTTGTAATGGGCCTAATTTGCCTTGGCAGCGCTGCCAGAATCAAGGGGCAAGCTCGCGATTCGCTGGCAATTTCATGCTGCAACTGCGAAGGCGGTCGCCCCAAGAAAAAGGGCGCCGCTATTCGCGGCGCCCCTGTTCAACGGCCCGGTTTGACGGCCCTCAGCGGCCAGCTCTGGCGGCAGGCTGGGGATTCCTTCCCGCCCAAGGCCCGACCTCCGGCACCGGCTGGGTGTTCCAGTCCTTGCCCAGCTCGTCTTTCACGCCACGGGCGATGGCGCCCGGTTCGCTGCCCGCCTGGAAGCAGGTGAAGTCGGGGCGGTCGCGCCAGGCATAAGGTCCGCACAGCCGTACGCCCGCCTTTATGGCAGCGTCATGAACGATGTTGATCTCACGCTCATAGTCGGGATCGTTCTGTTTGTAGCCGGAGTGATTGCCCAGATCGCCCGAAGCCGCGAAGATCGCGGTGACGCCGGGAATCTTGGCAATGCGGTCGGCATCCTTGAGACCCGCCAAGGTCTCAATCATCAGGATCAGGACCAGATTGTCATTGATGGTGGCGCGATAGCCGCCCGGCACATTGGCGTACAAAGCCGCGGCCTGGCCGCCGCCATTGCTGCGCCGGCCCAGGGGCGGGAAAAAGGCCCAGTCACGGGCCAGGATAGCTTCCTGATAGGAGCGCACCGTCGGCACCACCAGGACCAGGGCGCCGGTATCTAGCGCATGCTGTTCTTCACGCTCGTCGGTATAGGCGACGCGCACGCCCGGCACCGCCTTGGCGTAGGGGCAGGTCGCCCACATGCGCGCAGTCTGTTCCCAGTCGCGCGGGCTATGCTGATGCTCGGTCCAAATGAAGTCGTAACCGGCATTGGCCATGGCGCAGTAGGTCGAGGGATCGGTCGCGGAGAACACCGTGCCGCCGGTGACCTTTCCGCCCTGCATCATTTTGATCTTCACCGGATTCCACAGCTTGGAGCCGGGCGGCGGGTCAAAGGTCGTGCCGAATTTCCAGGTCTTGTCGTCGAACTTGCCCTGGTTGACGGCGCCTGCGGGCGCCTTGTCGATGGCATGGCTGTCCACTCCTGCCGCCGCCGCCAAAGGATATTTGTTCTGACGGGAGGCAACATCGTCTTCATTGGCCTGGCTCAGCGCCGCGCCGGTGCCGAGATAAAACGCGCCAACCCCCAACACAGCCGTGATCGCGGCCGAAACCAAAAAGCGCTTCATGCGAATTCCTTCCCCTTCATGAGCCTTGCGGCAATTCTTGTGGGCGGCAGCTAATCAGGCGGGGCGGACGAGGTCAAACCGTTGCTGGCTTTTTCATTGGCGCTCCGCCTGACGGCTACGCGCTGGCAAGCGTTTGCTTCGCGTTTGCACTCTCCAACTTTTGCGCCGCACCGTTGCCGGGTGAGGATGGCGCGGCGCAACATGGCTTTGTAAGCTGCTTGCCAGGGAGAAATTCATGAAACTGTTTCTTGTTGGCGCGGTGTTGCTGCTGGCCGCTGGCCTGCCCGCCCGGGCCGGGATCGCGGTCCAGGCCTGGGGTGAGGTGGGCGGCAAGAGCGTGGAGCTTTTCACGCTGACCAATGACCGGGCCAATGCCAGGGGCATGGAAGCCAAAATCACAAATTACGGCGCTGTAATCTCGTCCATCCGCGTGCCGGGACGCGATGGCAAATTCGCCGCCGTGGTGCAGGGCCTCGACCGGTTGGAAGATTATGCCAGCCCCGATTACAGGGGCCGCTATGGCGCCGTGATCGGCCGCTTCGCCAACCGGATCAAAGACAACAGCTTTCAATTGGGCGGCGTCACCTATCGCATTTCCCGCGACCCTTATGCATTGCGGGAAAGCGACAATCGCCCCTATGACGAGCGGGTCTGGACGGCAAGAACCAAGGACGGTGCCGAACCGCAATTGATCCTGTCCTTGACCGACCGCGACGGCACCATGGGCTATCCCGGCACGGTCGAGGTGCAAGTGACCTATACCCTGACCCGGAACAATGTGTTGCGCATCGCCTATCATGCGAGGAGCGACAAGGACACCATCTTCAATCTCACCAACCATGCCTATTTCAACATGGCGGGAGAGGGTCCGGTGCTGGACCAGTTGCTGACGGTGAACGCGCAAGCCATCACCACGGTCGATGAAAAAAATGTCCCCACCGGTGACATGCGCGCTGTGGCGGGCACCGCCTTTGATTTCCGCAAAGCCACGCCGATCGGCCTGCACATCAACGATCCCGATCCGTATATCCAGCGTGCCGGCGGCTTCGATCACAATTATGCTCTGAACGGCAAGCCGGGCAGCATGCATCTTGCGGCGCGGTTGGAAGATCCCAAATCGGGCCGCGTGCTGGAGGAATGGACCACGCAGCCGGGTTTGCAGGTCTATAGCGCCAACTATGCGCCGCCGCCGGTGGCGGCCGCCAAAGGCTATGCCATTCACAGCGCGGTGGCGTTGGAAGCGCAAGGCTTCCCCAACGCGCCCAACATTCCGAGCTTCCCCAGCACGTTCCTGCCGCGCGACAAGTCTTACGATGAAGTGACGGAGTATCGCTTCAGCGTGGCGCGGTAGACGGAAAAAAACTCAACTGTCATGGCCCGCAAATGCGGGCCATCCAGATGACGCCTGCGCTTCATTTCAGATTGAATCTCTGACCCAACTGGGATGGCCCACACGGAGTTTACACTCCGGCCGCGCTTCGCGCGGACCGGGGTGGTGGGCCATGACAATGGTTAGGTCAGTGAATTGACGATACTCAGCGGGTGTAAATCGCTACGCATTGCGCATAGCTTTGTGCGAGAACCCGTTGCTGCGTGGCAGGATCAAACCCATTTTCGGTGGCATCTTTGGTCGCCACGGCGCGGCAGAAATCCGCATTCTCGGGAGCAGCGGGCGCGATGGGCGCAGGCGCGGCGGCAACAGCCTGTGGCGCGGCCGTTCTTACCGGAGGATCAATCTCCTCAGCCGGTGCGCCACCGAGATGGGCATAATTGAGGGTACGATCCCAGTCGGAATCGGTGCAGCCCGCCAGCAGCAGGCAAGAAATCAAAGCGAATTTTTTCATCGGCCGCGACCATAGAGGGGGGGCCGCGCTTTGCAAGAGCCGAAAAGATGACGCGCTGTTTAGCCGCTTGGTCGGCCGGCCTAATTTGCGGGACCAGCCAGCACTTCCTTGACCTTGGCGGCCAATTGCTTGAGGCCGAAAGGCTTGGGCAGGAAATGAATATTCTCCGAGGTCTGGTCGCTGCGGCGGAAGGCTTCCTCGGCGTAACCGGACATGAAGATGACCCGCAGCTCCGGTTTGAGCTCCTTGATGTGCTTGACCATGGTGGGGCCGTCCATATTGGGCATCACCACATCGGTGATCACCAGGTCGATTTTGTCGCCTTCATTCTTGACGATCTCCAGCGCCTCTTCGCCGCCAGAGGCCTCCAACACGATGTAACCGCGCAGACGCAGCGCGCGCGCCGCGAAGCTTCTGACCGCTTCCTCATCCTCGACCAGAAGAACCGTGTCCTGGCCGGTGACATCGCGCGTGGCGGCGGGCGCGATCTCCACATGCATCGTCTCCGACGCTTCGATCTTGCGGCGGGGAAGATAGATTTTGAAGCAGGTACCCTTGCCCAGCTCGCTGTCCACGGTGATGAAGCCGCCGGACTGTTTGACAATGCCATAGACGGTGGCGAGCCCCAGGCCAGTGCCTTGACCCACCGGCTTGGTGGTGAAGAAGGGATCGAAGATCTTGCTTTGAATTTCCTTCGACATGCCGGTGCCGGTGTCGGCCACTTCGATGCAGACATATTCGCCCGCCGGCATGATGGCGGTGCCCAGGGCGGAAGCGTTGCCCACAGTTTGGTTGGCGGTCTTGATCGTGACGTTGCCGCCTGACGGCATGGCATCGCGGGCATTGACCACCAGATTGACGATGGCGTTTTGCAATTGCTGATCGTCGGCATAGACCGCCCACAAGTCAGGCTCGCGCTCCACTTTCAGGGTAATGCCTTCGCCCACCAGCCGGCGCAGCATCTCCACAAATTCCCCAATGACCTCGTCGAGCGCCAGTATCTTGGGCTGCATGGTCTGCTTGCGGCTGAAAGCGAGCAACTGGCGCACCAAGGCGGCGGCGCGCAGCGCATTCTGGTGCACCTCGTTGATTTCCTTGAACGAGGGATCGCCCGCTTGATGTCGCATCAAAAGGAATTCGCAATTGCCGATGATCACGGTCAAGAGATTGTTGAAGTCATGCGCCACACCGCCGGCGAGCTGGCCCACGGCCTGCATTTTCTGCGCCTGGCTGAATTTGGTCTCCAGCGCCTTCTGTTCGGAAACATCCAGCAGATAAAGAATGGCGTGCCCCCCGGCGGTGGGGGTGGCGAAAAGCTCGGCCATGCGGTCTTCGCCGCTGCCGGATTTGAGTCCGCGAAGTTCAACCGCCTTCAACCCGGCCTCGCCATTGGCGGCGCGCTGGATCAGGTTCATCACCTGGGTGCGTTCGCTTTGATCCACCAGATCGCCGAATTTGCGGCCGACCAGCGAAGCACCCGCGCCGAAGAATTTCACCAGCGCCGCATTGGCATCACTGATCACGCCGGAGGCATCGGCAAAAGCTACCCCCATAGGCGCATCCTGAAACAAGTCGCCGGCTTGCTGACGCGGCGCGGGCACCGCTTCAGGCGCGGGCGCCGGTACTTCAACAATTTTCGCCACCGGCGCCGGCATAGGTTGTGACACGGCGCTGGCGGCCAGCCTTGGCGTGAACCACCAGGCGGTCTGTTTGTCCGGCAGGGGACGAACCGCGGCCACCAATTCCAGCCCCGGCATCACCACAAAAGATTCTTCGCGCGTCCGCCCCTCGGCGGCATCGCGCGACAGACGATAGAGCACCGCCGCGCTGGGCTCACCGGCCAGCGCCAGTTCCGGAGGCGGCGGCGTGTCCGTCTCGCCCACACCGGCCATGCGGCGATAGACGGGATTGCAGTCCAGCACCGCGCCGCCTTCGCCAGTGATGGCCCAGGCGATATTGGCCTTGGCGGCGGCTTCGGCGACCCTGAGAGCGTCTTCGGTGGCGCGTTTGGTTCGGGGCCAGACGGCAAAAAGGAAAAGACTGGCGACCAGGGCGATACCGCCCAGCAGCACATAACCGGCAAGCCCGGCCACCTCCGGCGCGGCAACGGTCAAGGCCGCAGCGCCCAAAGCCAGGAACACAAACCCTAACGACGCCCAGCGCCAGGACCCAGTCGGCACGCCAACTCCCATCGCAGTCATAGATTTTGCGGTACTCATCCCGCAACAATACAAGATTCGGTTAACCAATCCTTTCTAACCCCTAAACGGCTGGAACTATTAGTTAATTTTGAGCCCTAGCGAACGCTGTTCACTGGCCTTTGTGCAGGGAAAGTTAACAGCCGAATCGCGGGCCAGCGACTGGGGTCGGGCGCGAGGAATTTTGTGGCGTGAGCAGGAGCGCCGAGCGATGTGCACCAAAAGCGTGCATGAGCGAAGGCGCGACGAACTCACGACGCAAAAGAGCCGCGCCCTAGTTGGCGCGCGCGGGGAGCTTGCCCTGCAGACGCATCACGTAGCCGATGACTTGCGCCACCGCCTTGAAATGCTCCGGCGGAACCGGATCGTCGATCTCGACCGCGGCGTGCAGCGCGCGGGCCAAGGGCGGGTTCTCCACAACAGGCACGTCATTTTCTTCGGCCACGGCGCGGATACGCAAAGCCAGCGCGTCCACGCCTTTGGCGACGCAAACCGGCGCCGCCATCTTGCCGCTCTCATATTTGAGCGCCACGGCAAAGTGGGTCGGGTTCATGATCACCACCGTGGCCTGCGGCACCGCCGCCATCATGCGCTTCCTGGAGCGCTCATGGCGCAGCTGCCGGATCTTGGCCTTGATGGCGGGATCACCTTCATTCTGGCGGTATTCTTCCTTGATTTCCTGCTTGGACATGCGATTACGCGAAAGCCAGCGCATGCGCTGCCAGAAATAGTCGAACCCCGCGATCACCGCCAACGCCACCAGCGAGGCCATCAGCACCTTGAACAGCAGGCGCGACATGTCGCCGACCACAGCGGCGGTGGATTGATTGAGAATGGCTTCCAGAAAACCGCGCTCCGGCCAAAGCTGAGTCCAGATCGCAATGCCTACGACGGCGATTTTGGCCAGGCCTTTGACCAGATTCATCCAGCTTTCAACGCCGAACAGGCGTTGAAAACCCGCCAAGGGCGAGACTTTGGAAAAATCCGGCGCGATTTTGTCGAAGGAAATGGTGGGCCGGTTTTGCAGCAAATGACCGGCGAGCCCGGCCACAATCATCACCACAAAAAACGGCGTCAGCGTCCAGGCCAATTGCGGCAGAAGCAGGCGCGCCACGGCCGATAGCCCGGAGCCATCCACGCTGATGGCATCGGGCTGTTGCAGGAAATAGCTCAGCGAGCGCGCCAAGCCCATGGCGGTATATTTGCCGAACATGGCGATCGCCAAGGTGCCGCCACCCAGCAGGAGAAAGGCGCTGAGCTCGGCGGATTTGACGGTGTCGCCACTCTCCCGCGCTTGTTCGAGCCGTTTGCCTGTAGGCTCTTCGGTCTGCTGGGATTTGTCTTGGTCTTCCGCCATGGGCTTTTCCTATTGCCTATCGCTTCGCTGCTTGAGGCATCACAAAAACGTCGCCATGGAGTTGGTGTAGTAAGTCAGGAACACGGTCATCAGCGAGCCGATCAAGGCCAGCAGGATCAGAAAACCGCACATGATGTTGAGCGGCACCGCGACAAAGAAAATCTGCAATTGCGGCATCAGCTTTGCCAGCACGCCCAGCCCGGCATAGACGGCAAAGCCGAACACCAAAAACGGCGCCGCCAACTGAAAACCGAGCGCGAAAGAGGAAGATGTGAGCTGAATCACCAATTGCGCCATGTCGCTGGTGGGCAGATGGCCGCTGGGCGGCAGCATACGATAACTGCCCGCGATGGCGCCGATCGCCAGATGATGCAGGTTGGTCATGAAGATCAGGGTGGTGCCCAACAGCGTCATGAAATTGCCCAGCACCGCGCCTTGGGTATTCTGGGTGGGATCGATGGTGGTGGCATAGGCCAGGCCCGTCTGGGTGGCGATCAGAAAACCCGCCACTTGCAGCGCGCTCATGATGATGCGCGCCATGGCGCCCACCAGCACGCCGGCGGTGATTTCCTGGGCGACCAGGATCAGCAGCGCCATGGTGCTTTGCGGCGCCACGGCGGGATAGCTGTTCTGAACCTGCGGCGTCAGGGCAAAAGAAATGGCCAGGGCCAACACCAGGCGCACCCGGCTGGGCACGCCCATTTCCGCAATGGCCGGCAACAGCATCACCATCGAGCCCACCCGGCTGAACACCAGCAGATAGGTCAGTATGATGCCGGACAGCGCGGGAAGATGAATGGTCATCTAATCAATAAGCAGCGATGCGGTTCGCGATATCCGTCATCAATCCGCTCAAAGCAGCGCCGGCAAAAGGAAGCGCCAGCAGCAGCACCACAAAAACAGCGACAATCTTGGGAACAAACACCAAAGTCTGTTCCTGGATCTGGGTCACGGCCTGGAGCAGGCCAATGCCCAAGCCGACCACCAGCGCGGTCAGCATGGCCGGAGCAATGATTTCCAGCAGCACCAGGATGGAGCTGCGGGCGAAGTCGATGGCGGAAGCGGGATCCATGTTTCTCTCTAAAAAATGCGAATTAGATCGGCATATTCATGATGGACTGATAGGCGGCCACGACCTTGTCGCGCACAGCCACCACCGTATCCAAGGTGATTTCGGCGGCGTTCACCGACTGCACAACATCCACCAGATTGGCCTTGCCTTCGATCTGCTGGGTGGCGGCATGTTCGCCCTGGCGGATATTGCTGATCGAGTCCTTGATCGCGCCCGACAGGAAATCCGAAAAATTATTGCCCGGCACATTGGCAGGGGTGATGCCGGACGATGCGGCCGGAGTGGCGATCTGGGCAGCGGCGCGATAGGCGGCGGCTGCGGCGGCGGGAATGGCCATCTAGTGTCCTTCCTTACTTATTAAGAAGATCGACGGTTTTCGCCAACATCTGTTTTGTCGATTCCATCACCGACAGATCGGCTTCGTAGGAGCGTTGCGCTTCGCGCATGTCCATGATTTCCACCAGACTGTCGACATTGGGCAGCTTCACATAGCCCTGCTTGTCTGCATTGGGATTGCCGGGGTCATACTGGGCGCGGAAATCGCTTTTGTCGGGGATCGGCTTGCCGGCCTGAACCAGATTGGCTTCCAGCTCGCGGTCGAAATTGTTGTGAATGGTGGCGATCTTGCGGCGATAGGGATCGGCGCCCTTGACCGGCGACGTGGAATTGGCGTTGGCGATATTTTCCGCAATCGTTTTCATGCGGTCGGTCTGCGCCCGCATACCGGAAGCGGCGACGGACATGGATTTCGAGAAGTCCATTATCTTTCTCCTGTTAAAGATCAGCGGCCAATAGCGGTTTTCATCATGGTCATGGCCTTGGCATAGATGTTGGCCGCGGCCTGAAACTGCGCCTGGGTGTCAGACACCTTGATCATTTCCACTTCCAGCGACACGGCGTTGCCGTTGGGGTTGAATTCCTGGTCCGGGGTTTCGTGATCCTCGAACTTGCCGCTGCGGCTGGAGGAAATCGCGATATGACGAGAATTCGTCGTCAGCAATGAATTGTTCTGTGCGCCGGGCCCGCCCACCAATTGATCGAAATCCAACGGCTTCAAATCGCGCGCGACATAACGCGGCGTGTCGGCATTGGCGACGTTCTGCGACAGCAAATCCTGACGCTGGTTGAGCCAGGTCATGCGCTGGCGGAGCATGCTGAGCAGCGGCAAATCCTGCAGTTCCATGGCGGTAACCTTTTGTTAGCCTTGAATGCAGGAGGAGCCTGCGCCTTCCATGCTTAAGCGCGGCTTAACGCTGCGCATTTTTTGCCCGGCACGATCTGCCGCGGTTTAACCCGGGATTAAGGTTGATCGCCGTTAATCCCCCCATGGAATTCGTCGATCTTCTTCGCTACTTCGGCGCCCTGCTATTGGTTTTGGCCATGGTGGGCGGCGCCGGTCTTTTGGCGCGCCGCTTCGGCGTGCCCGGCGTCACCAAGGCCGTCAGCGTCAAACGTCTCGCTGTTGTGGAGACATTGATGGTGGGGCCGCGCCAGCGCCTGATCATCCTGCGCCGTGACAATGTCGAGCATCTGCTTCTGTCCGGTCCGGATGGCGCCTCCATTATTGAATCCGGCATTCCCGCCAAACCAGCGAGCACGCCGTGATCCTGCTGAAACGCATCCTGCCTTTTCTGCTTATCTTGGGCCTGATCCTGCCGCATGCCGCTTTTGCCGCGCCGCTGCGCATGACCCCGGCCAATCAGCCCGCGGCCGCCGCGCAAGCGGCCGCCAACGCCACCAACCCAGGCGCCAATGGCGGGCTTTCCATCGACCTGAACGGCAACGGCTTGTTCACCGACCGCATGCTGCAGATCGTGGCGCTGATCACGGTGCTGTCGATCGCGCCTTCCATCATCATCATGATGACCAGCTTTGTGCGCATTGT
>Ga0157375_10006430_pt1 | contig 10240 bp, 7 predicted proteins | sample M35metaG_FD_115311 | JGI IMG/M metagenome (GOLD analysis project Ga0157375, IMG submission 115311) | Miscanthus rhizosphere microbial communities from Kellogg Biological Station, Michigan, USA - M3-5 metaG | ecosystem: Host-associated > Plants > Roots > Rhizosphere > Soil | place: USA: Michigan... | reverse complement strand
TCGATCCGGTGCTGGCGTCGCACTTGGGGCTGAACCGGGCGGAGTAGCACGGGGCCTCTCGATTGGCCCTGATAGCCTCCGGCTATTGGCGCTCGACGACGAGAACCATGAAAGTGCCGGGCTTCGCGCGCGTACGCGCTTTCTTGCCGTCCGATGCCGGCACCGACTCCATCTCAGAGGCGGAGAGGAACAGCTTCTTGGATTTCGGATCGAAAGCCATGGTTTTGGCGCCGGGCAGGGTTTGAATGTCGCCGAGGGATTCGTATTCGGTGGGAGACTTCTGATGGATTACGGAGACGGTGCCTTCGCCGTTGGAGCAAAATACCAGTTGGTTTTCGGCGTCGAAGGTCACGGCGTCGACGCGGCCGCCGATGGGTAGGGTGGCGATCACTTTGCCGGTGGCTGTGTCCATCACCGCCATCACCTTGCTGCGGCATCCGATAAACAGGCGCGAATTTTTGGCATCGATGGCGAGCCCGGTGGGCATCTCGCATCCCGTGATCGGATATTTGTGACTGACGGCGAGGGTTTGGGGATCGAAGCTGACGACAGTGGACTCCTTCTCAAGGTTGATGAAGCCCGCGCCATGGCCGTCGACGACAGCGGCTTCGGCGCCGCTTCCTAGTGGCACCTGGCCGATGACGGTTTCTTTCTCAGGATCGATGGCGGTGATGACGCCAGCGTCGCCGTGGGATACCAATACGCGATTCGTGTGAGCGTCGTAGAAGACGAAGTCGGGGTCGGCGGGAACCGGAATCTTTTTCAGGGTCTTGAATGTCGCGGTGTCGAACACGGAGATGGTGGACTCTTTGCCATTGGTGGTGAATCCGCGATGCAGCGCCGGGACGATGGCGATGCCGTGAACGCCGGGCGTGTCCTCCACTTTTCCGAGAATCGCACCGGTGGAGGCGTCGAGCACATTCACCTCTATTCCGTGCGAAACATACAAACGATTCGAGGAATTATCAAAAACAATGTAGTCAAATCCGGAGTCGCCGGGGATTGGGAAGTGCTTGGTTACTTTAAAGCCTGGCGCGTCGGCGGCGCTACAGATCGTGCTTAGTGCGAGGACCAGCGTTGCGCCGAGCACGGTGCTTGAAAAAGACATGTTCCATCTTTGCCTCCAAGTGTGAATTGTGCCTTACATTCAGGTAACAGAATCCCCCGGATCGTTTGAAATTATTTTGTGCCGTGATATTCATCGTTGGTTCATGGATCGCGATCTAGAATCACATATTCCCAAAGGGGGAATGGCGGATCGACGATCCACCATCTGGAGGCTTCCAATGTTTACAAAATTAATGTTCGCGGCTTGTGTACTCAGCGCATCCTTGTATGCTCAGGATCGCGCGGCGATTAACGGCTCCGTGAAAGATCCTTCGGGAGCGGTGGTTCCCGACGCACATGTGGAGTTGAAGTCCGCTGCCACGGGATTTCACCGCGCGGTGCAGACTAACTCGCAGGGGCTCTTCGAGATTGCTCCGTTGGGGGTGGGAACCTACACCGTCGCTGTCACGAAGACGGGGTTCAAGTCCGTGACCGTGGAAAACATCGAGCTGCAGTACGCTGAAACGCGGACGATTGACACGAAGCTCGAAGTGGGCACGCTGGCGGATACGGTCCAAGTCGAGGCTACGGTCGAGGCGCTGAACCGCACCAACGCGGAGGTCGGGGGCGTGATCGATTCGTCGCAGATCAAGGAAATTCCGGTGAGCGGCCGCAATTGGGCGAGTTTGACGTTGCTGGCTCCGGGCGCCATCAACTACGGCGACGGGGCGCAGCGCAGCATCCGGTTTTCGGGACATTCGCTCGACGACAACAACTTCACGTTTGACGGCGTGGACACGAGTGGGGTGCAGGAGCAGACGCAGAAGGCGGATACGCGCTTGAATATTGCGCTCGACTCCATTGCCGAATTCCGCGTGAGCACTGCGAATTACACTGCGGAGACAGGGTCGGCCGGCGGGGCGCAGATCAACGTGGTTTCGAAATCCGGCACCAATGAGCTTCATGGCAGCGGATTCTATGCGGTACGCAACGATGCGCTAGACTCGCGCTCGCCGTTCGACGGCGATACGCTCCCACCGTTTACTTTGAATCAATTTGGGGCTAGCTTGGGCGGGGCGATCGTGAAGGACAAAGCGTTCTATTATGCCAACTATGAGGGCTTGCGCCAGAGCCTGGGGCAAACCTTCATCAACTTCGTGCCGAACGCCGCTTTCCGCTCGATGGTGCTGGCGAAGTCACCTGCGCTAAAGCCGATCATAGATGCTTATCCGGTGGGACAGGTTCACATCGACGACGTCACTGATCAGCTCAGCAAGGTGGTCAGCGACACGATCCGCGAGGATGCCGGAATGTTGCGTTTCGATTATCGCTTTAACGATGCCAATTCCGCGTACTTCCGTTACAACATCGACAACGCTTATATCGACAATCCCACGGATGCTCTGGGCGATCACAACGTGATTCCGCACGTCCCCACAAACATTGTTCTTCAGTTCCAGCGAATCATCTCTCCGTCAATGATCAACGAAGTCAAGGTCGGCATGAATCGCGCAAACTACCACAACTGGACCTACGGAACCGTTCCGGTGGCGGTCAATCCTGGAAATTTTGACGGCCTTAGCGATACGGCGCTGGATACCGAGGTGGGCACGACGATATCGGGGATCGATAACCTGACTAAGGTACTTGGCAAGCACACGCTGAAATTCGGGGTCGAGATCCGCCGCATTCGCCTGAACAATTCAGGCAACACGCTGACCACTTCATCACTCAGCTACGACAATAACGAGGACTTCATCAATAACGTTGCGGCTTCCGCGACCTATAACCAAGGCGAAGGCGTGGTAGGAACGCGGCGCACATTTTCGATGGGTTATGCGCAGGATGAGTTCCGCCTGACTCCGAATATCACGCTCAATCTCGGGTTGCGCTACGAATACTACTCGGTGGCGCACGAAATTCTAAACCGCTCGGCCGTGGTGGATATCGCGGGCTGCGGAGGTTTCTGTCCGAAGGGCACACCATATTACTCTCCGAACACCAAGGACTTTGCGCCGCGCATCGGGATCGCATGGGCGCCGGCCGCACTACACGGGAAGACGATAATTCGGTCGGGCTTCGGTATCTATTACGGCGGGAACCAGAACGACGATTTCAGCGATCCGGCGGAGAGCGCGGTGCCGCGGTACTCGCTCACGTCGTCGGATTCTTCGGCGCTGCGATTTCCGCTGGTGGTGTTTCTGGATCCCAAGAATCAGCTGTTCAGTCCTAAGGCGATCGCCCGCAATCGCAAGGATCTGTCGTATAACAACTGGGATTTCCTGGTGCAACAACAGTTGCCCGACAACTGGCTGCTACAAGTCGGCTACACCGGCGGCCAAGGGCATCACTTGTTCGATAAATATACCGTCAATACGATCAACCCACTCCCAGGCAAGCGTCCCTTGGCGGGATTCTCCTCGTTTGGTCTGAAGGCGAATGATGGAAACGACAACTTCAATGCATTGCAAGTTTCCCTGCATCGCCGCCTGGTGCACGGACTGCTATTCCAGACCAACTATATGTGGTCGCATGGCATCGCGGATGCGTCGATCGGCTCCGGCGAAGCCCAGACTTTCCAGAACATGTCCTGCCGCGCTTGCGATCGCAGCAGCACCAGCATCGACGTGCGCCACAACTTGACAGTGAACGCGATTTACGAACTGCCCTTCGGCCAGGGCAAACAGTTTTTGACCAACGGCGTTCCCGCAAAGATTTTCGGAGGGTGGGAGTTGGCCGGTATCGGTTACGCCCGCACCGGGTTGCCGGTGAATATCACCATGACGCGCAAAGCGAATCAGCTTCTGGATGGCAATACATCTTCTCAGCGTTCGAATCTAGTCCCCGGCGTGGACATCTATGCGGCCAATCAGAGTATTAACAACTGGTTCAATCCCGCGGCCTTCGCGGCTCCGGCAAACGGGACCTGGGGCAATCTCGGACGATATATCGCCAACGGACCGGGGATGTTTGAGATCGATAGCTCGCTGCAAAAACGTTTCAGAATCACTGAGCGCCTGGCTCTGAACTTCCGGGCGGCTGCGTACAACCTGTTTAATCACCCAGTGTTTTCGACGCCTTCGGGCAGCATTGGATCTCTCGCCGGCAGTTCGCCCGTCAACGCCGGTTTCGGCCGCATCACCACTATCATTAATGAAGGTGCGGTTGGAACGGGCGCGCCGCGCCGCATCGAATTCATGTTCAGAGCGGAGTTCTAGTCAGATGAAGAAACTTGTTCTGCTGTTGTTGGCGGGAGGCGCAGCGCTCTTCGCTGCGGATCTGACGGCGGATAAACCTGCGGGCAAAATTACTGGCGGACCTTTCGTGGTGAATGCGACTTCGAGGACCGCCACAGTGGTTTGGATCGTACAGACGGACGAGCTGACGCTTCAGGGACCGGCCGGCGCCAAGCAGCGCACGTCGCCCTCCCTGCATGTCGAAAAGACGACCCTCACGGGCCTGAAACCGAATACGCACTATGATTACGCGGTGGCGGGGCAGGAGGCGGGCAAGGGGTCTTTCAAGACGGCGCCCGCGAATAACGATCCGGCCCCTTACCAATTCCTGGTGTATGGCGATACCAGGACGCGGCATGACGTCCATCGCAAGGTGATGGAAGCGATCGGCAAGCTGGAAACACCCGATTTCGTGATGCATACCGGAGATCTGGTGGCTGACGGCTACGACAGCGCCCTATGGCCGATATTTTTCGACATCGAGCGGGATGTGCTCCGGCACACGGCGTTCTTTCCCAGCTTGGGGAATCACGAACGAAACGCGGATTATTTTCGCGAGATTTTTCAGGAAGACAAACCGTATTACTCGTTCAATTGGGGCAACGGACACTTTATCGTAATGAACAGCGATATCACCAATTTTGCGGCTAGCCAGCGCGAGAGGGACGCCTATTGGAATGAGCAGGTGAAGTGGCTGGAGGATGATCTGCAATCGCATCAAAAAGCGGATTACCGCTTCGTGTTCGCACACCATCCGCCTTTCACCGCGGTCACGCGGCGGCAGGGCGACAATCCGCACATGGCGGCGCTGCTACCGATGTTTGAAAAGTATCATGTGAACGCGTCGTTCTTCGGCCACGATCATAACTATCAGCATTACGTTAAGAATGGTATTCACTATGTGGTTACCGGCGGGGGCGGAGCTCCGCTTTACGACGTGGATAAGCCGGCAGACGGAATCACGGTGAAGGTGGTCAAGACGGAGAACTTCGTCACGGTGAAAGTGGACGGAAAATCAGCACACGTAGAGGCCATTGCCGTCGATGGCACGAAGCTGGACGAAATCGAAATCCACGGCGGCGCGCAATAATTTGCAGCCCGTTTAGCGATTGATCATTCGCTGCGTGGCTTCGTTGTAACGGGCTCCTTGCACCGTGATCTCGGATGTGAGGCTCTCAATTTCGCGCAGGTCTTCTTCGCCGAGGAGGATGGATGCTGCGGCGAGGTTCTCCTGCAGGCGATGTAGTTTCGTCGTCCCGGGAATTGGTACGATCCAAGGCCTCTGGGCTAGAACCCAGGCGAGCGCGATCTGCGCCGATGTAACTTTCTTTTGCTGAGCGATGGTCTCGAGCAAAGCCACGAACGCGCGGTTTGCCTTGCGATTCTTCGGCGCGAAACGCGGTACGGTCTTGCGGAAGTCGGTACTGTCAAAATCGGTGTTCTCGTCGATCTTGCCCGTGAGGAAGCCTTTTCCCAGAGGGCTGAAGGGGACGAAGCCGATTCCGAGCTCTTCGAGAACCGGCATGATCTCTGCTTCGGGCTCTCTCCACCAAAGGGAGTACTCGCTCTGAAGCGCAGTCACTGGCTGGACGGCGTGCGCGCGGCGAATTGTTTGCACTCCTGCTTCAGAAAGGCCAAAATGCTTCACTTTGCCGCTCTGAATCAGGTCCTTCACGGCTCCCGCAACGTCTTCGATGGGCACGTTCGGGTCAACACGGTGTTGATAGAAAAGATCGATGACATCGGTTCTCAGTCGCTTGAGCGCGGCGTCGGCGACTTGCTTGATATGCTCGGGGCGACTGTTCAGTCCGGCCTGTTTGCCCGCCTCATCGAACTGGAAACCGAACTTGGTTGCGATCACAACTTTCTCACGCACGGGAGCGAGGGCTTCACCCACAAGGTCTTCGTTGGTGAACGGACCATAGACTTCGGCGGTGTCGAAGAACGTGACGCCGAGTTCGACGGCTGCCCGGATGACCGAGATCATCTCTTTCTTATCTCCAGCCGGGCCGTACCCAAAGCTCATTCCCATGCAGCCCAGGCCGAGGGCTGAAACTTCCAGGCTGCTCTTTCCAAGTTTGCGTTTCTGCATTGTGTCTCCTTGTTCTAGAACGAACCGTCCGTTGATTTGGACAGCTCTGCATGGGCTCGTGTCACGTTGAGCCGCTCCTCGATCGCCGGTGTGATCGCTGCGAGAGCGTCGCTTCCGGCGGCAAACAGCCTCGGCGGGTTATTCATGCTAGCAATTTTCACGAGAGCCGCGCCCAGCTTTACCGGGTCTCCCTGTTGCTTGCCGTGGTAAGGCGACCACATCGCTTCGGTACTGCCTTCTGCCGCGTAGTCTTCAATGGTATTCTTCCCCCATTTGACGCTTTGGGGGGCGAGCAGGTCTGTGCGAAAGAAGCCCGGTTCGACCACCGTGATCTTGATGCCGAACTGCTCGACTTCGTTCGCAACCGCCAACGAAAGGCCCTCCAGCGCGAACTTCGCCGCCCCATAAGCACCGCAGTGCTTGAATCCGACTGCGCCAGCGACAGAGCTAATGTTGAAAATGTGGCCTGACCGCCGCTTGCGCATGACTGGCAGGACGGCACGCATGACGTACGCCACGCCCCAGAAGTTCGTTGCGAACTGTTGTTCGATGTCGGCTAAAGAAAGCTCTTCGAAATTTCCCATCACGGCGTAGCCCGCATTGTTGACCGCGACGTCGATGCGTCCGAACTGGTCGACGGCACGCTGGACGGCCGCTTTCGCCTGAGACTCGTCGGTAACGTCGAGTTGGACGAATGCGAGATTCCCGCCAATCACGTCGCGAAGAGAATTGCGCGCCTTGTCAAGGTCTCTGGCAGTCGCAACCACGCGATCGCCAGCGTCCAATGCAGCCCTGGCAATACCAGCTCCGATGCCACTGCTTGTGCCGGTGATAAACCAAACTTTACTCATGTGTTTCTCGCAATTCCAGGTTAGGGTCGAGTGCCTTAAACGCGGTAGCCCGATCCTTCCGATTTATTGCCTATTCCTCTTGAACGTGGAAAATAGCGCGGCATCCTCAGGCGGAGAGGCTATCCTGGAGGTGGAAGAAAGTTGAGCTTCACGATGACAAACCGGACAAAAACTTCCTCTCCGTTGAGGGACCGGATACGCGAATTGCGGTCTGAGCTGGCACGTAAGATTGCCGGACACATGGGCTTGGTAGAGAATCAGGCAACGACAATTCCTGGCCTGACGCTTTACCGGCGGACCGCGCCGACTGCTCCCTGTTCAGCAACCTATGAGCCGGCCGTGACCGTGATCGCGCAGGGGAAAAAGCGGGTAGATCTGGGACGAACCACTTTCACCTATGGCGAATCACGATACCTACTGACGTCGCTCGATTTGCCAGTGGTCAGCCAGGTCACCGAAGCGAGTGAAGAAGTGCCCTATATCACGATGTCGCTGAAACTTGAAATGTCCTTGATACGGGAACTCCTCAGCCGGGAAGAGATTCAGGTGGCAGAGGCGCCCTCCGACAGTCCTGCCATGGCGACCGGTAAAGTTACTGTAGAATTCCTGGGTGCATGCTGCCGGCTCATGGACCTGCTGGACACCCCGCGGGATATTCCCATTCTCAGTGGACTGATTCAACGCGAGATCATTTACCGAATCCTTCAGGGGCCGGAGGGAGCACGGCTGCGGGCGATTGCGACACGTGGAGATCAGAGCCACCGAACGGCGAAGGCGATCGGGTGGATCAAGGTGAACTACGCGAAGCCGCTACTGGTGGAAGATCTCGCGCGTATTGCTGGGATGGGCCTGTCCACGCTGCACCATCATTTCCGCGCGCTGACGGCGATGAGTCCTCTTCAGTATCAGAAGCAGATTCGGTTGCAGGCGGCGCGGGGGCGAATGCTCGTCGACGGACTGGACGCCGCAAGCGCGGCCTTTGAGGTCGGATATGAAAGCGCCAGCCAATTCAATCGCGAATACAGCCGGCTCTTCGGGCAACCACCGATGCGGGATATTCGGACTCTGCGGTCGCCAGGTGCTCCGCAAATGGAGTCCGTCAGTGGCCGATAGGCTTACGTCGCTCTAAATAGGTGAGCGCGACGCAGCTTTAATACCAGGATCACCAGGACCTGGATATCGGTCACGCCATTGGCGAGCATGATGGGCCGGGAGTTGCGCAGATATCCGTAGACGAACCAGAGGCTCACGCCGGTGCCAAAAAGCGCGAGCATCAGCCCGGATAGGGCCTGACCTCCGGTACGCCAGGTGCGGATTACTTGCGGCAGAAAGGCGATAGTCGTCAGAGTGCCCGCGAAGTAGCCGATCACCTCGGATTGATCGTTTAGCCAATTCATAGTGGTTACTCCATTATTGCCGAGCGGGTGCGGCGACTGGCGGTCTGATATGTTCGTATGGATGTCACGCACACACTGGCACTGGCCCATCAAGCTTGTGATCGTATTCGCGGTTTTGGGCGCCGGGTTGGTTATGGCGCAGGATCCGCTATTCAGCGAAAAGTGCGGGGTCTGTCACGGAGCGGAGGCGAAGGGCGGCGACCGCGGTCCGGCGCTCGCGAATAACCGGCGGCTCGGCACACGCTCGGTTGAGGACCTGATGGCCGTCATCAAGAATGGAACTCCCGGGGGCATGCCGGCGTTCCCGCTGCCCGAGAATCAGATCAGGCAGCTCGCGGGCTTCGTGCACTCGCTCAATGCGAGTGCTTTCGAACTGAAACCCGACGGCGATGTGGCGGCGGGCGAGAGGTTTTTCTTCGGCCAGGGCAAGTGCGGCTCGTGCCACTCGGCGAACGGGAGGGGAAACAACTTTAATGGTCCCGATCTTTCGAATGTCGCGCGGCGAATGACGCTGGCTGAGATGGAGACAGCGCTTGCCGATCCTTCGGCGCGCATCGCCGACGGTTATGGGCTCGCGAGTGTGACTCTGAACAACGGCAGCATCCTGAAGGGCTTCGCACGAAGCCGCAGCATCCATGATGTGCTGCTCCAGACGTCGGATGGGAAGTTGCATTCGTTGAGCGAAGCCGAATACCGGCAGTTGAAACTCGAACCCGGTTCCATGATGCCTGCGCTGCAGGCCAGCGCCAATGAAAAGCGCGATTTAGTCGCATGGTTGAGCCGCCTGGGTGGAGAGGCGAAGGGAGCTGATACCGGGGGCGCGGTAGCAGTAGCGGATTTCACTTCCATCCTGCATCCAAAACGTGGAGACTGGCCCACGTATTATGGCGACCTCAGCGGGAATCGCTACACGACGGTGGATCAAATCACGCCGGCCAACGTTGCCAAGCTGCAAATGCAGTGGATCTATCCGATTCAATATTCGCCGCTGGAAACGACGCCGCTGGTGGTGGATGGGGTGATGTATGTGACCGGTCCCAACCAAGTGTTTGCCATTGACGGCCGAACCGGTGACGAAATGTGGCGCTATTCGCGGCCGCGCACTCCTGCGGGGATCGTTTCCGCGGATGCGGTGCTGGGCGCGAATCGCGGAGTGGCGTTGAGCGGGGATCGCGTGTTCTTCACGACCGATGACGCGCATATGCTGGCTTTGAACCGCTTAACCGGCGCGCCGCTGTGGGACGTTTATATGCCGGAGACGCCGCAACATTACGGAACTACTTCAGCGCCTCTAGTGGTGAACGATCTGGTGATCTCCGGCGTGGGCGGAGGGGACGAGGGGATTCGCGGATTCATCGGAGCCTGGAATGTCGCGACCGGGAAACTTGCGTGGCGATTCTGGACTGTGCCGAAGCCGGGCGAAAAAGGTTCTGAGACGTGGAAAGGCGATGCCATCGGTGTGGGCGGCGGGTCCACGTGGTTGACGGGCACTTACGACGAAGAGACCGGACTGCTGTACTGGCCGACGGGCAATCCGTTTCCGGATACCGACGGGACCGATCGAGTGGGCGACAATCTGTACACGAACTCCGACCTGGCGCTGGATCCGAAGACCGG
>Ga0157375_10006420_pt1 | contig 10248 bp, 9 predicted proteins | sample M35metaG_FD_115311 | JGI IMG/M metagenome (GOLD analysis project Ga0157375, IMG submission 115311) | Miscanthus rhizosphere microbial communities from Kellogg Biological Station, Michigan, USA - M3-5 metaG | ecosystem: Host-associated > Plants > Roots > Rhizosphere > Soil | place: USA: Michigan... | reverse complement strand
CCGGATGGATGCGCGCCTCGAAGTTGCGGTTCCCCGAGAGAACGGAGCAGACGACGAGGTCACCCTCGACGATTGCCGCCGAGATCGCCTCGGGCAGCGGGCCGGAGTTGCCGATGCACGTCGTGCACCCGTAGCCGACGGTCTGGAAGCCGAGCTCGTCAAGGTATTGCGTCAGGCCGGCCCGGTCGTAGTACTCGGTCACGACCTTCGAGCCGGGCGCGAGGCTCGACTTGACCCAGGGCTTGCGGTGCATGCCACGCTCGACGGCCTTCTTTGCGAGCAGGCCCGCTCCGATCATCACCTGGGGGTTCGACGTGTTCGTGCAGGACGTGATCGCCGCGATCACGACCGACCCGTGCTCGAGCTCGAACTCCTCACCCCCGACGGCGACCGCCATCGGCGTCTGCTGTTCCATCATCGCGACCCCGGAAACGGGCACCTGCACATCGGGCATCAGCGAGCCGTGGCCGGGATCGACGGTCGAGGGCGGGTCGCTGGCGGGGAACGACTCCGACACCGCCTCGTCGTGCTCGTTGCCGTAGTCGACGCCGAAGCTCTCGAGCGAGTCGAGGAAGAGACGCTTCGCGTCGCGGAGAGGCACGCGGTCCTGCGGCCGCCGCGGCCCTGCAAGCGAGGGCTCGACCGTCGACAGGTCGAGCTCGACTACCTGCGAGTACTCGGGCGCGTGATCGGGGTCGTGCCAGAGCGAGTTCTCCTTGCAGTACGTCTCGACCAGCGCGATCCGTTGATCGTCGCGCCCGGTCAGCCGCAGGTACTTGAGCGTCTCGTCGTCCACGGGGAAGAAGCCGCAGGTCGCGCCGTACTCGGGCGACATGTTGCCGATCGTCGCGCGGTCGGCGAGCGGAAGCCCGACGAGCCCGTGCCCGAAGTACTCGACGAACTTCCCGACCACGCCTGCGGCCCGCAGCAGCTGCGTGACGGTCAGCACCAAATCGGTTGCAGTCGCGCCCTCCGGCATCGCGCCCGTGAGCCTGAAGCCGACGACCTCCGGGATCAGCATTGATACGGCCTCGCCGAGCATCGCCGCCTCGGCCTCGATGCCGCCGACACCCCAGCCGAGCACGCCCAGCCCGTTGATCATCGTGGTGTGCGAATCGGTGCCGACGAGCGTGTCCGGGAAGGCCTGGCCGTCGCGCGCTTCGATCACGCGTGCGAGGAACTCGAGGTTGACCTGATGCACGATGCCGGTGTTCGGCGGCACGACCTTGAAGTTGTCGAAGGCCGTCTGCCCCCAGCGTAGGAAGGCGTAGCGCTCGCGATTGCGCTCGAACTCCAGCTCCGCGTTGCGGAACATCGCACGCGCCGATCCGTACTCGTCGACCTGCACGGAGTGGTCGATGACGAGTTCGGCGGGAAGCTGCGGGTTGATCCGGGAAGGATCGCCTCCGAGATCCGCCATTGCATTCCTCATTCCCGCGAGATCGACGACGGCGGGCACGCCGGTGAAGTCCTGCAGGAGCACGCGGGCGGGTCGGAACGAGATCTCGTCCGACGGTGCAGCCGTGGGCTGCCAGCGCCGCAGCGCCTCGGCGTCCTCCTCCTCGCCGTGGCGGAGCGCGTTCTCGAGCAGGATCCGGAGGGTGTAGGGGAGCCGCTCGGCGCCCTCCAGCGGGAAGATCTCGTAGCTCTGGCCGCCGGCACTGAGGGTGGAAGGGCTCACCCGACCGATTGTATGGAACGGCCTGCGGTTCCCATTTGACGTGGTCCGACCTTGTCCCTAAAGTCCACCGATTCAGTGGACTAATAAGGAGATGAGATGCGACGAATTAGCCTGGCTTTGCTCATAGCGCTTCTTCTGCCGGCCCTCGCGGCCGGTGCGTCGAAGGACACGAAGCTGACTCTGGTGGCCTACTCGACCCCGAAAGAGGCCTACGGCCAGCTGATCACCGCTTTCCAGAAGACCAAGGCGGGCAATGGCGTCTCGTTCTCCCAGTCTTACGCGGCTTCCGGGGAGCAGAGCCGAGCCGTCGCGGCGGGGCTCGATGCCGACGTGGTCGCGTTCTCGCTCGAGCCGGACATCACGTCGCTCGTCCAGAAGAAGATCGTCCCGACGAGTTGGAACAAGGACAAGTTCAAGGGCATGGTGACGCGCTCCGTCGTGGTGTTCATCGTCCGGGACGGCAACCCGAAGAGGCTGAAGACCTGGAACGACTTGCTCAAGCCGGGCGTTCAGGTGATCACGCCGAACCCGTTCACGTCGGGTGGGGCTCGCTGGAACGTCATGGCCGCCTACGGTGGTGCGCTGCGTTCCGGCAAGTCTCCGAAGCAGGCCGTCGACTATCTGGGCAAGCTCTGGAAGCACGTCGTCGCACAACCGACGAGCGCGCGCGAAGGGCTGCAGACCTTCCTCGCGGGGCGTGGCGATGTCTTCCTCGCGTATGAGAACGAAGCGCTGTTCGCACAGAAGAAAGGACAGCCCGTTCAGTTCGTCATCCCGAAGGCGACGATCCTGATCGAGAACCCGGTCGCGGTTCCGTCGACCTCGAAGCACCAGACCGAAGCGAAGGCGTTCCTGAAGTTCCTGCGCACAGCACCCGCGCAGAAGATCTTTGCGGAGAACGGTTACCGGCCTGTCGTCTCCGCCGCTGCGCGTGGGTTCAACTTCCCGACCCGGCCGCAGCTGTTCACGATCAAGTACGTCGGCGGTTGGCCCAAGGTCGAGAAGAAGTTCTTCGACCCACGCACGGGCATCATGGCCCGCTTCCAGGGATCGAGTGGCGGCTAACGCCGGCACGATCTCCGCAGCACCCAAGTCCCGTCGCTCCATTGCGGCGGGACTTTCCATTGGATTGAGCACGCTCTATCTGAGCCTGGTCGTGCTGCTACCGCTGGCCGCGCTGAGCTGGCGGGCACACGGTTGGGACGCCGCTTGGACCCCGCAGGGGATCGCCGCCTTCAGGCTCACCCTCGGGATCTCGGTCGTTGTTGCGCTCGTGAACGCCGTCGCAGGGACGGCGATCGCCTGGTCGCTCGTGCGTGACCGGTTCGTCGGGCAGGGATTCGTAAACGCTCTGGTGGACCTGCCGTTTGCGTTGCCCACGATCGTCGCGGGCCTGACCTTGCTCGCGCTTTACGGACCGAGGTCGCCCGTCGGCATCAACGCCGCGTTCACACGGTGGGGCCTTTTGCTCGCGCTGCTGTTCGTGACGCTGCCGTTCGTCGTGCGAACCGTGCAACCTGTCCTCTTCGAGTTGGATCGCGAGATGGAGGAGGCCGCCGCCTCACTGGGAGCAGGTCGCTTCACGACTTTCAAGCGCATCATCCTGCCGAGCATCCTGCCCGCGATTTTGTCCGGCGTCGCGCTTGCGTTCGCGCGTGCGGTTGGCGAGTTCGGTGCCGTCGTGCTGATCTCGGGGAACATCCCCTTCAAGACGGAAGTCGTATCCGTCTACGTCTTCGGCCGCCTGGAGAGCGGCGATCCGGGTGGCGCGGCGGCGGTTTCGGTCGTCATCCTCCTGATCTCGTTCGGTGTGTTGCTAGCGATCGGCGGGCTCCGTCGTTGGGTGACGAAGCATGATCGGTAAGTACGCGCTGCGGTTCTTTTCGCTCGGCTATCTCGCCGTGCTGCTCGTCGCGCCGGTCGGTTACGTCTTCTGGCGGACGTTCGAGCACGGCGTCGGTCCGGCCTGGGATGCGGTGACGACCCCGGACGCACTGCACGCGCTCAAGGTGACGCTGATCCTCGCAGCAATCGCAGTGCCCGCGAACACCATCTTTGGCGTGCTGTGCGCACTCGCGATCGTTCGTCATCGCTACCCGGGCGCGGGCATCGTCAACGCCGTTGTCGATCTCCCGCTTGCGCTGTCGCCTGTGGTCGTCGGTCTGGCGCTGCTGCTGCTCTACGGCCGGGGTGGCTGGCTCGCCGGTCACGGAGTCGTCTTCGCTCTGCCCGGAATGGTGTTGGCCACGATCTTCGTCTCGCTGCCGTTCGTCGTGCGCGAGGTCGTCCCGGTGTTGCGCGAGATCGGAACGGAGCAGGAACAGGCGGCGGCGACGCTCGGCGCCTCGGCTGTGCAGACCTTCGTCCGGGTGACGTGGCCGGCGATCCGCTACGCGACCGCGTACGGGATCGTCTTGACCACGGCACGCGCACTGGGCGAGTTCGGAGCGGTGAGCGTCGTCTCTGGCAGGCTCGCCGGGGAGACTGAGTCACTCACTCTCCTCGTCCAGGATCGGTACCAATCGTTCGACATCACCGGCGCCTATGCTGCCGCGGTGCTCCTGGCGCTGCTCTCCATGGCGACGCTGCTCCTGATGACCCGACTGAAGCCCAAAGAGGGAACGCAATGATCGAGGCCCGAGGAATCGTCAAGCGCTTCGGTGCCTTCACGGCGCTCGACGGTGTGTCCGTCGATGTGCCGACGGGCTCTCTCACTGCGCTGCTCGGCCCGAGCGGAAGCGGCAAGTCCACGCTCCTCCGCGTGATCGCCGGCCTCGAGAAGCCGGATGCCGGCCAGGTTCTCCTCGACGGTGAGGACGTTACGAGCACGCCTACGCAGTCGCGGGGCGTCGGCTTCGTGTTCCAGCACTACGCCGCCTTCAAGCACATGACGGTGTGGGACAACGTCGCCTTCGGTCTGACGGTCCGCAAGCGTCCGCGGAGTGAGATCAAACGGCGCGTGAACGAATTGCTCGACCTCGTCCAGCTCGGCGGTCTCGCAAAGCGCTATCCCGCACAGCTCTCCGGCGGGCAGCGGCAGCGCATGGGCCTCGCCCGGGCGCTTGCCGTCGATCCCAAGGTCCTGTTGCTGGACGAGCCGTTCGGCGCACTCGATGCGCGCGTGCGGAAGGAGCTGCGGATCTGGCTGCGCCGCCTGCACGACGAGACGCACACCACGACCGTGATCGTCACTCACGATCAGGAGGAGGCGATGGACGTCGCCGACCGCGTCGTGGTGATGAACGCCGGCCTCATCGAGCAGACGGCGCCGCCGCGCGAGCTCTACGACCACCCCGCGAACGAATTCGTCATGTCGTTCGTCGGTCCGGTCAACCGCCTCGGCGACACGTTCATCCGACCGCACGACGTCGAGCTCTTGCTCGAGCCGAACGGCTCGACACAGGAGGCGATGGTTCAGCGCCTCGTCCATCTCGGCTTCGAAGTCCGCGTCGAGCTGGTGCGCGACGACGGCGAGACCTTGTCCGCACAGTTGACGCGCGAACAGGTGGAAGGGCTAGAGCTTCAGCACGGGCAGATCGTGTACGTCCGCCCGACGCGCCAGACGGTCTTCACGGATTAATGCGGAAGCCAGGCGTCGGGGTTCGACGTCAGCTCCTCTACCGACAGAGGCAGGTCGCTGTTGGCCACGTCCGCGATCGTGACCTGCTCCAGCACGGCACGCAGGTTTGCGCGGACTGCAATCCAGACGTCGCGTAGACGCTCCGCCGAACCTGCGTACTCGACCTGCTCCGGACCCACACCGCGCACGTTGGCGATTGGTCCTTCGACGCCGCGAATCACTTCGGCAACGGTGATCTCGTCAGCTGGGCGAGCGAGCCAGTAGCCACCGTCCACACCACGCTGGCTGCGGACGAGGCCGGCGTGCCGGAGATCGCCGAGGATGTTCTCCAGGAACTTGAGCGGGATCTCCTGCGCCTGCGCGATGCGCTCGCCCTTGACCGGACGGTCAGTGTCGAGGACGGCGAGCTCGATCATTGCCCGTAGCGCGTAGTCCGCCTTGGCCGAAACACGCATGTCTGCATTGTGGCCGAATGTGCGGCCGCGGCTCCCGATCGAGCCGCGGCCGCAAACGCCATTCGCTAGCCGAAGATCGCGACGTAGAACGCGTGATCCGCGGGGTTCCCGGCGCTGTCACGCGCCTGAACCATGACGCTGCTGGTGTTGTCCGAGGTCGGGCAGGTCCTGCCCTCGGCGCCGCCGCCGCACGGACCGGCAGAGGTCGCACCTCGCTGGTCCGACCCGTCGGCCGCATACGCAGGGGAAGCGAGAATCGGCTTGCCTGTGACGGCGCTGCCGATACTCAGGATGTAAGTCCCTGCGCTGGGCTTTGCTGCGAGCGTGATTCCTCCGGACTGCGCGGCGATGCCGCCGTCACCCCTGACGAGCGCCCACTTGACCGCTGCGCTGCCCGCGCCGCCTGCGGGCCCTGCCGGACCGGCCGGCCCCGCAGGTCCTGCCGGTCCAGCAGGCCCGGCGGGACCGCGTGGGATCTGGCCTGACTTGAAGTCCCTCGCCAACAGAGAGTGGTCCTTCACCTGGATCGACGTGACACTGTTGCGCGGCAGCGCCTGACTTGCCGCGTATCCCGTTCCGCCGAGCGCAATCATCAGCGCCAGCGAGGCAACGACCATCGCGGGCGACGGCCTGAACCTCTTGAGCACACGCATCGATTCCCCCTCACAGTTGTTGTCGCGTTCTCGAGCCTCTTACCCTAGGAAACCGCTCTTTAGAGCCGTGTAAAGGCCGCACGAACCGTCCCAAATGCCGCTAACAGCGCTTAATCCGTGCTTAACGGAGCACAACGTGTCCTTAAGCGCGCCGCCGGTACAAACGAATGGTGCATGGCACCCTCCACCTCCGGGGCCGCGCCGCGGGGCTCTTCGTCGCTGCTCTGCTGGGCGGCGGCGTTGCGCTCGGCGGCGCGGCTGCGCTGGGCAAGCTCGATGAGCGCACGACCGTGATCCGCGAGGAGGCAGTCCCGAGCTCGGCGGCTCCGGTGCTCTTCCAGCCTGGCAAGGGGATGTCGATCAATGAGATCTACCGTGCTTCGGCGCCGGCGGTGGTGCACATCGAAACGACGACGCGCGTCCAGCAGCCTTCCGACTTCTTCGGGAACCCGTTCGGCACGACTCAGACGCAGCGTGCGCTCGGGTCAGGCTTCGTCATCGACAAGGCCGGCCACATCGTCACGAACTACCACGTGGTTCGCGGCGCGAACACGATTCAGGTGAGCTTCTCGAACAACGAGCACTTCAAGGCGAAGCTGATCGGAGTCGATCCGTCGACCGACAGCGCTGTGCTGCAGGTTCACGTGAAGTCGCGCGCGCTGAAGTCGCTGCCGCTCGGAAACTCGGAGTCGGTGCGCGTCGGTGACCAGGTGATCGCGATCGGCAATCCCTTCGGCCTCGATCGCTCGGTCACCGCAGGGATCGTGAGCGCCGTACAGCGCCGGATCGAGGCGCCGAATCAGCTCTCGATCTCACATGTGATCCAGACCGATGCTGCGCTCAACCACGGCAACTCCGGCGGCCCGCTGCTGAACGCGCAGGGACAGGTGATCGGCATCAATGCGCAAATCGAGACCGGCGGCCAGAGCCAGGGCAACGTCGGCATCGGCTTCGCGATCCCGATCAACACCGTCAAGGACGTTGCCGCCGAGCTGATCAAGCACGGCAAGGTGGAGCATCCGTTCCTCGGGATCGAGGGCAAGACGCTCCAGCCGAACATCGCGCGGCTGTTTCACCTGCCGGTCACGAGCGGCGTGCTCGTCGCGTCCGTCAGACCCGGAGGCGGAGCTGCCAGGGCAGGTGTGAAGGCCCCGACGAGCCAGGTGACGGTCGAAGGGGAGAGCTGGCCCGCGGGCGGCGACGTGATCGTCAGCGTCGACGGACAGGCGGTCCCGTCCGTCGAGCGCCTCGTCGACTTGATCGCAGCGAAGAAACCGGGAGACAAGATCGACCTCGTGGTCGTCCGTGGCACCAGCCGGACTCACCTCGACGTAAAACTCGGGCGGCAACCATGACGCGCCCAGACTGGCCCCGTACCCCTGGGGGCCTGCTTCCGCCGGAGCCGTAGGCCAGCACGGCGCGCGGAAGCGCCGCGCGGGGGCCCGCACGCCTGCCAGGGCCCCCCGCGCGGAAACTTGTTGCCGTGCCTGGGGGCTCGGCCGTACATTTAGCTCTTCGAGACGTTCGCGCCCGAGACGAGCGCCTTCTCGGCAGCCGCTTTCAACCCCTCGCTGTAACTCGGATAGACGTGGTGCATGAACGCGAGGTCGTCGACAGTCACGCCGAGCTTGAGAGCCGGGGTGATGCTCCCGACGATGTCGCTCGCCGCGCGCGAGACCACGTGCACGCCGAGCACTCGTCGCGTCTTCCGGTCGAAGACGATCTTGTAGAGGCCGTGTTTCGCATGCGTGTACTGCGCGCGGGTGACCGACTGCAACGGATGCTTGACGACACCGACGTCGTGGCCGTGTTCGAGGGCCTCGGCCTCTGTCAGCCCGACATCGCCCAGTTCGGGATCCGTGAAGATCGCTGTTGGGAGCGCCGAGTAGTCGGTACGCCGGGAGCCGTCGCCGAACATGTCCTCGATTGCGATGCGGGCCTGGTACTGCGCGATTGGGGTGAGCATCGGGCCGGCGGCGACGTCTCCTGCCGCCCAGACACCGTCGACGTTGGTGCGCTGACGGTCGTCGACCGGGATGCCGCCGCGCCCGACAGTCAGGCCGACGCGGTCGGGCTCGAGCTCCTCGACGTTCGGCAGGCGTCCCGAGGCAAGCAGGACGTGCGAGACCTCGAGCGTCTGTCCCCCGACTGACGCCGCGATGCCGTTACTGCCGCGCGCAAAGGAGTCGACGCCGCTGTTGAGCACGATCTCGATTCCTTCTTCCTCGAGCGCGGCCTGCAGCTCGCCCGCGGCCTCTGCGTCTGCTCGTGCGGCGATCTGCGGGCCGCTGTTCACGACCGTCACGCGCGAGCCGAACCGCGCGAAGATCTGCGCGAACTCGAGGCCGACGGGGCCCGCGCCGACGACGAGCAGCGACTTCGGCACCTCTTCGAGCTCGAGCGCGCTGACATGGTCGAGCCACTCGATGTCCTCGATACCCGGAATCGGCGGAACCGCTGTGCGGCTGCCCGTGGCGATGAGGATCCTGTCACCGCTCAGCCGCTGGTCGCCAACAATGACGCTCTGTGCATCCACGAACGCCCCCGTTCCGGGCACCACGCGGTAACCGGCTTCCTTCAAGACCTGAGCCCAGCTCTGCTGGTCGCGGAGAAGCGAGTCCTTCCACTTCCGTGTCTGACCGAGTTCGATCGTCGGTTCGGGGAGGACGATGCCGCGCTCCGCCGCGTGCCGGCGCACGTCGTGCATCAGCTCCGCCGCAACGACGTAGGCCTTCGTTGGGCGGCAGGCGACGTTCGGGCAGGAACCGCCCCACAGCCGGTGCTCGATCAACGCGACGCGTGCACCTTGCTCACGCGCTGCCTTCCCCGCGCCGTCTCGTGCCGCTGAGCCGGAGCCCAGCACGATCAGGTCGTAACGCTCGGCGTTCATCAGGCCTCCTTGGTCGCTGGCGTAACTGTCGCGGTAGTCGGCGGTCTGTTACAAGAGCATGATGGAGCCCGCCGGCGCACTGCATGCGCGCCGGTGATTCGATCCGGAGGGAGGAGCCATGCCGATCATCTCGCGAGGGTTCAAAGGGCGAAGGCGCGATGACGCGCCGCGCGACCGCGTTCCGCCCGGCCAGTACGTCACGGACGACTTCCCGGTGCTCTCTGCCGGCCCGACGCCGCACACGCCGTTGGACGAGTGGGACTTCACGATCGTCGGCGAGGTCGACGAAGTGCACCGCTGGAGCTGGGAAGAGTTGCAGGCGTTGCCGAGCGAGACGATCACGGTCGACATCAGCTGCGTGACGAAGTGGACGAAGCTCGACATGGTCTGGGAGGGCGTTCCGGTCGATGCGCTGTTCGACGGAGTCGAGACGTCCGCGGAGTACGTCACGGCTTTCTGCGACGGCGGCTACACGACCAATCTGCCCCTGGCCGACGTCACGGACGGTCAGGCGTGGATCGCCTTCGCGTACGGAGGTGAGCCACTCGAGCAGGAGCACGGCGGGCCAGCGCGGCTCCTCGTACCGCATCTCTACTTCTGGAAGAGCGCGAAGTGGGTGCGGGGGCTTCGCCTCACCGCGACCGACGAGCCGGGCTTCTGGGAGTCGAACGGCTATCACATCTACGGAGACCCTTGGAAGGAACAGCGGTACTGGGGCGACTGAACTGGCTCGTGGCCGAGGTTGCCGATGTGCGCGCCGAGACCGATCGGGTCAAGACCCTTGGCCTGGACGTTCCAGGCTGGACCGGTCACCGGGCCGGGCAGCATGTCGATGTCCGCCTGACCGCCGACGACGGCTATCAGGCACAGCGGAGCTACTCGATCGCCTCTGCGCCCGGCGGCTCTCGGGTGGAGCTGACGGTCGAGTTGATCGACGACGGCGAGGTCTCGCCGTATCTGACCGAGGAGCTGCAGGCGGGCGATGGGTT
>Ga0157375_10006418_pt1 | contig 10251 bp, 24 predicted proteins | sample M35metaG_FD_115311 | JGI IMG/M metagenome (GOLD analysis project Ga0157375, IMG submission 115311) | Miscanthus rhizosphere microbial communities from Kellogg Biological Station, Michigan, USA - M3-5 metaG | ecosystem: Host-associated > Plants > Roots > Rhizosphere > Soil | place: USA: Michigan... | reverse complement strand
GGCTTCCGCTTCTGGACGGGGGCAGCGGCGGGCTGGGGTGTAGCCCGTGTGTCGTTGTCGGCCTGTGCCATTTCCTCAGCCGTGTAGATCCCTGAGAGGTCCTGCGGGTAGGCCTTGCGGAGGGCGAGGGCTTCGGCGCACTTGGCGATCATGATCGCGCCCTTGGTCGCCCACATCTGCGTGTAGGACCCGTCCTTGGTGGTGCCGGCGTACTCACTGAATAGGGCTACAGCGGAGAAACGTTCGCCGTTGCGGAGGACGGTCACCTTGGCGGCGGCGGGTGCGGTCTTGGAGATCCACACGTCCCGCCATGCTCCGTCTTCACCGCACCAGAGGGTGTCTTCGTAGCCGAGTGATTCCCCTGCCTTGTCGGCGGCGCGTCGGGCGATCAGCCGGTATCCGTCGATGCCGGTCTGGATAGTCTGCTTCATGCCGCCCTTGGCGTACCTGCCGATCATGTAGATCTGGCGGGCGAACGGGTCCAGGCCGGTGCGGACTGCCTGATGGAAGAACACGGCGAGGTCTTCGCGGGTCGCATTCTCCACGCCGAGCTGGCGAAGGGTTGCTACCTGACCCGAGGTGAACTCGGTCTGCCCTTCCTGAAGGGTTAGGGCGGTACCCTGCGTGCGGGTTGCTACGGTGCTCATGATGCCAACTTCCGTTCGTGACGCGCTTTGTCGTAGATGGATTTGCATGTCTTGCATTGGACTCTTCGGACTCCGGGGGAAGCCTTCGGGGGTAACTCGTGGCCCCTGGGGCAGAGCGTGTGGTTTTCGAATGCTCTTCGCACGTTTTCCGCCCCGGTAACTGGTTCTAGGTGTTCCGGGTTGCAGCACTTGCGGTTCTTGCAGAGGTGGTCTATCTGTAGGCCTTCTGGGATCGGCCCGACTAGAAGCTCGTAGGACAGGCGGTGGGTTCGGATTAGTCCGGCATGGCGCCCACCGGCCCCAATCACTCCGTACCCCTGAGTTAGCGGGCCTGTCCATTCCCAACATCCTTCGGGATGCTTGGTAACCCGGTCCCATAGGCGTTCTTCGGGCGGCGTCGGCTTCTTAGGCATCAGGCGGCCTTGCTCTCAATGGTGGGGAGTGTGCGGGCGATGACGAGGTATGGCTTGCCGGAGCCTTTGGCCTGGCGGGTGAACAAGGGCTGACCGTAGAGGGTCGCCTTCTTCGCCGCGCCCATGTGGTCGGCTATCCGGCTTTTCCACTCGCTCTCGTACTTGGCGAAAGCTTCGGCCTTCGCGTGGGCGTAGAGGAATTCCCGGGCCATGTTCTCAGGCACCGCTACTTCGGTGCCGTCAATCTCTGGGTGGAGGGCTTTGATGGTCTGGTAGGTGGAGTCGGAGCCGTCGATGTCCGGGGCGTTCCCAAGCACCAAGTCAGTCTGAAACTCAACGACAGCGGCGACGATGACCGGAATGTCAGCTTCGACGTCTTCCCAGTTCACGACGTAAAGCCGGAACTCGAACGGCTGACCGAACAACACGGGTATGTACACGCGGCGGAAGCCGCAGACAACCATCTGCCATGCCGCTTGTGCGAGGTAGTAGGGCGGAACCTCGGACGTTCCTGGGGTTCCCCAGCCGTCGCTGTACTGGGATGTCTTGATTTCGATTCCGGCTTCACCGTCCGGTTCGTATGCGATGCCGTCTGGGGCGGCGGTCCAGTCTTCGTTATCGGCGTGTGCGTAGGAACCGCCGGCCTCAATCGACGCTTCTGCGCGCTGGGCCCTAAACCAGCTCAGCACTGCCGTTTCGAGGAACGTGCCGCGTTCGGTGGATTTGTTGCCTGCCCACGGTTCGGTGTTGCCTGCCATGAGGTGCCACAGCGAGTACTTGGACTGCCAGGGGCTGATGCCGAGGATGGCTGGGACCTTGGAAGCGGAGATGGTCTGGAGCCATTCCGGCGAGCCGGGAGTCAGTGGGGCGATGGGTTTCCCTGTGATGCTCATTCTGTGTCCTCCAGGTCTAGTCCAGTGTCTTGGGCTGGGTCTTCGTTGCACATGTCGCAGTCGCACATTCCGCGGGAGAGGCGCCGGCGGGGAGTCTCGGGCTCGTCGTCCCGCGGGTCCCAGCTCACAGGTCACCGTCCGGGTTGTTCTGGTCTTGTACGAGCCGGTTGATCGCGAGCCGGTGGGTTGTCCAGATGGCGGCCATGTCCTCGTCGTGCTGCTTGTCCGGGTGGTGAACCTCGATGTTGCCCGTGAACTCGATCATTTGGTGGCCTCCAATACGGCGATAGTGTCGCAGGGCCAGTGCTGCCCGTCGTGGGTGCAGTGGTATCCGGTGAATCGGTATCCAGCAGCCCACGGCTCTACGTCAGTCTGCGCTGGGTGATGCAGCGCCCTAACGCGATCCAGTGCTTCTTGAATTTCGTTACTCATTTCCGTTCCTTTCCTGTGTGGCTTACTGGTAGGTCGTTGTCGTGGCGGATAGCGGGGCGGATCATGAGTCCTACCGGGACTAGTAGGAGGATGAGGATTAGGGCGTTCATGCTGCGGCCTGATCGGTGCGGTGGGAGTAGGCGAGGGCTTTAGCGAGGGCGTCGTCCCATTCGCGCTCGTCTAGCTTGCCGTCGAACTTCGCGGACAACGTGCCGATGAAGTACGAATCAAATGCGCGGCGGTCGGTGGTCGCGTTCACTGCTTCCTGGTAGCGCTCCAGTGCTTCCATGTCATTCACCTTTCCTGTGTGCGTCAGCATCGTGTTCGTAGCGGGTTTGAGCTTGGTCTTCGGCTTCGGTGCGGTCCTCGTAAGACCGTGTGAACCACCACTCGCTCATGCTGCGGCCCGCGCTTCGGCCTCGTCCACGGACATGATGCTCGGGAGTCGGTGCTGTCCCCACTCGGGGAGGGATGTGCCGTTCATGTTGAACCACCGCTCGGCCTTACGTTCGGCTTCGATGGTTTCGGCGTTCGGTTCGGCACGGTGCTGGGGGTTGTTCATTTGGTGTCTCCTAGTAGTTCTTGAGAATGTCGGACGGGTGGTCGGTGCCGCCGAAGTCCATGTCGGATCCGCAGACTGGGCAGTCCATGAAGAACGGGGACGTTTCCCAGTCGTCCTCATCCGGCAGATCGGCGATGGCGTCAGAGTGGGGGTAGATGACTATCGAGGTCAGGCAGTCCTGGTCTTCGCAGGTCCCCCAGTGGGCGGTTCGATCTTCGGTCTTCGGGTTCATTGCTGCTCCTGGTTGTCGTCTTTGATTGCTTCGAGGATTTCGGCTACCCAGTAGATTTGGGTGGCCCCGAACTGGTCTGTGATCTGGACCCGGTCGGCTGAGATGCGGGTGAACGTCAACGGTTGGGTTCCGGTTGTGGAACGGACGGTGACAGGCACGTTCATCACGCGGCTGGGCCGACGTATCGGGCGTAGATGTCGCTCTTGCGGTTGGTCTTACCGATGCTGGATGCCTTCGCTTCAAAGCCGGGGCGCTTCCTCCATTGGCTGGCGACGGTTGCGTAGGTGTCCTTCTTGATGAGTGCCCACTTCCCCGGGTTCGCCATCAGGACTTTCTGGATTTCCTGGATTTCGGAGGAGAGTCCGCGGCCTTGTTTTGCGACGGGCGGGTTCTTGAATTCGATGTTCATTGGGGTTCCTTACGCGGCTTTGGGATTGATGTAGCGGGTTGCGATTCCGAAGGCGTCCGCGATGTCGGATACCCGGTTGGCCGGGACCGGTCGCTTGCCCAGCTCGTACTGTGCGTAGGTGGACTGGTCGATTCCGAGGGCCTTTGCCACGTCGATTTGGGTGAGTTCTCGGGCTTCACGCTCAAGGCGGATGATGCGTCCGATACGTACGTCGTTGATGTTGGTGACTACCTTGCTCATTCCGTACCTCCTGGTTTTCTTTGCCGTGGTTTCGTTCCCGGCTGATGTTTGAAACCTTATGCAATGAGATGCAATATTGCAACAGTTAGTTTCGCAATAATGCCGAAATCCGCGGAATCTAGCGGGAAACTGGCTGAAAACAGGGGCCGTGTCGCACCGACTATTGCACTTTTCGGGGCTCCCGGAACTACAAACTTTTGTTGGTATTGCAGCCGATTCTGAAGCACGATGAATCCAGGCACCCCAAGCAGGGGGACTCGTTGCAGCGAGTAGCCGGAGCGGTTGCACGTAACTGAAAGACGGGTAGCCGCATACCTTGGATTTTTCTTGGCGATGGAGAAGATTAGCGCTATGAGTGATGACAACAGAACGGAACTGGCCCGGCTGATCGGGCAGGAGTTGGAGGAGTCGCGGCGGGGGCCGGCTGACATCGTGAAGGACTGGACCCAGGGCGCACAAAGATCCTTCTACGGCTGGAAGGATGGCAAGACGATTCCGTTGCAGCGTTCCCGTGCCATGTTGGAGGATGCGCTTGGGTGGCGTCGGGGTGTGGTGACGGACATCTTGGAGGCGCCGATCACGAAGACATTCACCCTGTCTGAGATTCGGGATTGGAGCGCGTTGCCGGAGCCTGGTCTAGTCAAGGCCCGGGAGCTGACCACGGATGAACTACTGATCGAGTTGACGCGGCGTGTGGGGAAGATGGCGACTGAGCTGGAGCTACTGAAAGCGGCTGCACTTCCGGCGTCACATGAGCAGTCGCTCTATGATTTGGCGGCGTCGGATGAGCATGTGCCGGGTGAGGATGATAGGGACTAAAGCCTCTGACCTGCGACGTTATCTTGTCGTGACCGTTTGTTATCTGATTTGTGTCGAATCCGTGATTTCTTAGAACACGTTTTCGAACCAAACTGTCAGGCAGTGGCCTTACTGTTACCCCCAGCCGGCACCATTGGGGGGTTGGCGTTCAACAGTTTGGGGCGGTTGTTGTGGGCAAGGTCATCATTACCAAGTTGCCGGAAGGTGTTCACGGATACACGGACGGCACGGACATCTACCTTCATGAGAGTTTGAACGCGGTTCAGATGTTATGCGCGCTCACTCACGAAGCTATCCATGTTGAGCGGGGCCAGGGTACTCGTCAGTTGGAGTCTGAGGAGATGGCGGTCAGGTATGAGACGGCGCGGCGGTTACTCCCGCTGGACAGGATCGCGGGTGTCTGCAAATCGGGCACGCTTTCCGAGACAGCGAAAGCGTTGGGTGTAACGAAACGGGTGTTGATGGACCGGGCCGCGACACTCACGGATTCCCAAGCATCGGAGGCCGGCTGCTTCGAGTGCCAGAAGTGCCCCGCCATCCAAATGCGCGCCGCAATGATGATCGCCGCATGAAACCGGGTGCAGGCTCTATGAAACCAGCTGTAATCCGGGATAGAATAAAGGCATGAGCACAAATGGAATAGACATTGCGACCGGCGCGGCAGTCCGTGCGCGACGCACGGCAATGGGCCTCACTCAACAGGATCTAGCGGACAGGCTCGGCTTGCGTCAGTCGGCGGTTGCCAAGTGGGAGCGCGGCGACGTGCCAATGCGCGTCCGGGATGCCGTCGCGGTTTGCGGAATCCTCGGAACAACACTGGGTGACCTGTGGGATGAGCCGGCAGATACCGCGGACCGTTACCAGGAAGGCGTGCGGCGCGGCATGGAGCTATGCATCGAAGCAATCCAGAAGCAGCAGAGGGGTATCCAGTGAGCCCGCGTCCCCAGCTTGCCATTGGCGATTACGGCCATATCTCCTACACCCGACTGCCGGATGGTAAGTATGTGGCGATGGCGCGTTACCGGGATATGGATGGTGAGACGCGGCGGGTGAAGGCTCAGGGGTCGTCGCGGTCTTATGCTGAGGCGGCGTTGAAGGCGAAGTTGAAGCAGCGTTCGAAGCTTGGCGGCGCGGACCTTGATGGCGAGTCGAGGGTGTCTGAGTTGGCGCATAAGTACCTGGCGGTGAAGGAGGGCGAGGATCTTGCGGGGGGGACGGTTTACCATTTGCGCCGGCAACTGGTGAAGGTGGTGGTCCCGCGGCTGGGGAAGCTCAGGATCCGGGAAGTAACCCCGCAGGTCATTGAGGCTCTTGTCCGGTCGGTGTCGAAGGATAAGGGTCCGGGTGCGGCTTTGAATTTGCGCTCGACACTGTCGGGGTTGTTCAATGCGGCGGCTCGGTGGGGGTGCGTCAGTGTGAACCCTGTGGGGTTTGTGCCCGTCCCGAAGCAGAAGGCGCGTGAGATACGGGCGTTGACGGCTCTTGAGGTTGTGGCGATGCGTGACTTTGCTGTGGAACGGTTGCGGCCTAAGACGTTGGATGAGCGGTTGGCCCGTGCTGAGGGTGACACTCGCAGGATGGGTGGTGCGGATCCGTCGCCGCTCGTGTTGGACATCATGCACTTCCTGCTAGCTACGGGGTGTCGTGCGGCTGAGGTTCCGGGACTTGCGTGGGAGGACGTTCACTTGGACGCGCCGGAGCCGTGGGTGGAGATACGGCAACAGGCCGTGTACGTGCCGGGTGAGGGTGTGAAGTTGACGCCGACGAAGGAACATGATGTGCGCCGGTTGCGGGTCCGCGGGCCTGTACTCGAAATGCTCCGTGCGCGACAAGCCGTAGCAACAGGTCCGATGGTGTTCCAGGCGCGTCTTGGCGGGTTGCTGGACTCTAGGAACATTGCCCGTGATTGGCGGCGCACGTTCAAGGGGTCGGAGTGGGACTGGGTGACGCAGAAGACGTTACGCAAAACCGTCGCAACACTCGTGTCTGAGGCGCATGACTCGGTGTTGGCGTCCAAGCAGCTCGGACATGCCGGAGACGCTATTACCCGTCGCTACTACATAGCTGACTCGCTCGTCCCCATCGACACCGGACAAGCCCTCGAAATCTTCGGCACATAGGTTTATCCAAAACGGCTAAAGTGCACTAAACACAAAAAGACCCCCAGCTCAGACACCGTCCGGAGTCCTGCTGAGGGCCTAGCTTTTGGGGGTCAGGGCTTCCGTAGCTTCCCTGCCTGCGCGGCGCCGATCATCTCTTGGAAGTCTGCGCATACTCGGTCGTACCGCCATTTTTCAGCAGTCGCCAGAGCTTGAGAGATGACCGATCGCGCGTGGATCAGGACCTCAGCCTGAATCTCGTTCTGCCGCTGCTCTTTGGCTTCGGCGAGTTCCCGCTCCAACTTGTCCACAGTGCGCGCGTTCACGACGGCGTCCAAGTGTGCGAGCCTGGTTTCCTCCCGCTCATGAGAGAGCAGGTGGGGGGCCGCGGCTTCGAGGGCGGCGCGCATAATGTTCACGCGCGACTGCCAGCATGTGCAATCCCGCTCCGGGCGCACCTCGCAGTCGCCCGAGTGAGGCAGCCATTCCGCCGCCGTTTCTACCGCCGCGTCCTGGATCACTTGGCCCCACATCCTTCGAACCATGAGCCGCACGAGCATTCGTGCGGCATGGCGTGGTTGGTACTGAGTGTGCAAACGCACACCTCGCCGTCAAGCTTCCACACGGGGCCGACTTGCGCGGAACACGCCGCCGCTTCCGGGATCACTTGGTTACCTCTCGTTTGAACAGCCCCACTGACTCTGCCATCTTCGCGCACGTTTCGCAGTACCAGACCTTCTGCCCCCTGGCGTAAGTGCCATAGACCGTTGCGGTGGTTGTCGGGCTATGGAAGTTGGACACACAAACAGCCGCCGCCTCTACCGCTTCATCGGGGATCACTTGGCTGCCTCGGTGAGTGCGTCGTCAATCATCCGGGCGACCGTTCCGCCATCAGGAGTGAATGAACCATCCCAGCCGGAGCGCAGAACATTCGCCCCAGTTTCGTTGTGAATAATGTCATCGATGGCCGCAACCAGTTCGCTGACCTTGCTAACGCGGCGTGCTCTATCGTCTTTGCTCATGCACCTATCTTACAGCCCGTTTCGCCTCAGGGCTATGGTTCTTCACTCCCTTTCGCGGGACGGTTTGGGCGGTTAGGGGCTGAAAACGGGACTGTTTGGAATTCCCTGCCGTTCCAGGGTTCAGTACCGTTCTCTCGGTTTCGGCGCCGAGGAGGCTTGGTAAGAATCCCGCTGAAACGCTGGCGACTTTAGCTTCATCCGGTTTCGTGACGTGATTCTGTGCAGGAGTCACGTCAGTAACCGCAGACCCCTTTATTGGCGCGGAAGTTGAGGCACTCGAACGGGTTTAGGGGACGGGAACAGGACGGTATGCGTGAAATCCGCGGAAACTATGGGCGAAACCGGGTGTCAGCGCGCGTGAAACCAGCCGAAACGAAAAAAGCCCCCGCATCCGAAGATGCGGGGGCTTTTTGGTTGCGTGGTCAGACTGCGGGCGGGGTGAATACCGGGGTGACCTCGGCGGGTTCGGCTTCGGCGGAGGCGACAGCGGCGGCAGGGAAGACGCTGGCAGGTGCAGCGGGTGCGTCTGCCGGTGCGTCCTTGGCTGTGGCTAGGGCTTCCAGCCCGGCATCCCGCAGCGGGTCAGCCGTCAGGTACGCACGAAGCGCCGTGATAGCCGAACCGACCAGAACAAAAACCATCGACTGATACGCGCCCAAGCCGGACAGCATGTCAGGGGTCACAGAGGTCAGCACACCAACAGCCAGTGTGGCGATGATGCCCCAATTGATGCCGGCGGTGACCTTCGGGGAAACGGGGGTAGTAGGCATGATGTCTCCTATTAGGGCTGGATGAGTTTGGCGGCGATGTCAGCGCGCATGGCTGCGGGCAGTTCGGCCTTGAGCCGGGCAACGAGCGCTTCAACGTCCACGCTCGCGGGCGCCGAACCGGACGGGCGGGAATGGAGCTGATCAAGCAAACCGGCGAGGTTCGTGGACGTACCGTCAGCCAGCTTGAACTGCTTGCTCAGCGTCGCCGCTGGCAGTTCGTTGATGGTCGCGGCGTGATACTGCTTGAACAGGGTCGTAGTGAAGGCGTAAACCTTGTTGATGATCTGGTCTGCTTCTGCCTGTGACAAGGTGTCCTCCTGGACTGTCGCGCTTTCTGGGTTGATGGCTGCGGATCCTGCGAGCCGGTCGATTTTGGCGAGGTCCCACACGCCGGGGCACGCGGTACTTGACCATTGCCGGTGAGGGGAGAGGGGCAGCGGCCCGTACTGGGAGCGTAGGAAGCTGACCAGTTCGGCAACGGTGGCGTAGTCCGCGTCGGTCGCTTCCGGGTGGCACTCAATACCGATCGTTGTCGCGTTGCCCACGGCGTTGCCGGAGTGCCAGGCAGCATCGGGCGGGGACACGAGGCAGTCGATCCTGCCAGCGGACACGACGAAGTGCGCTGAGGTTGTTCCGGGTCCGCTGACGAAGAACTTCACAACATCGTCGTGACGCTGCCCGAGACTGCCCCAGTGGTGAATGACAATGCCCTCAATGGTGCGGGCCCGTCCGAACACTTGGGGGACGAGTGCGGCGGGCGTGTAGCCTTTCGCCGTCTGTGACTCGTTGATGGTCGTCATGTCTAGCCTCCGTGCATTGTTGAGTAGAGGTAGATGGCGAGGGTGACGGCGCCGATGATGGACGCAAGGATCGCCATGAAGCGCTGGATCGGCGTCCACGTCTGCTCGCTCTGGTTGCGCCTGGTTTCGTCGGCTTCTTTGAGTGCGAGGGCGAGGGCGATCTTTTTTGCTTCCTCGGCCTCAGCGTTCTTGGACAGGACGAGCGTCTGGTCCTCAAGTGCGCTGGTCCGGTCTTCGAGTCGGCTCACGCGGGGCAGGAGGTCCACTACCCGGTATTGCACGAGGTCAAGTTTTCCTTCCATGCGGGCGAGCACAACTGGCACGGCTTCTGCTGTGCGGGGCGTCAGGTCGTCAGTCACGGTCAGGCCTCCGTGGTGGGGGTAATGTGTAGTTCACCCATGCGGGCGGCCTCCTATATAGGCGTGTACGTGTTGGGCAGCGTGGCCCCGGAGCTCTAGTCCGGGGCCACACGTTTTTGGCAACAAAAAAGCACCCTGCGAGGGGTGCTTATTGTTGGGGCACTTAACCGGTCTTATCGACCCTGTAGAATCACGGTCGATCACACTTTTCTTGGGGGGAATCTCTTGGGCCTGTCACGCCGCAAAAAGAAGCGCAACGCCATCATCGGAGCAACCGTAGCGGCTATCGTCGCTCTCGGCGCTGGTGTCGGTGTAATGGCCGCAGCACTAGCGGACCAGACCACTCCGCCCGTGCCGGCCAAGGTGTCGGAATACTTAGCATCCAGCTCGGCTCCCCCTGTGGCGGAAAAGAAGACGCAGTTCATCAGCGCTAAGGATGCGCCTGTGACTGTATCCGGAGCCGTACCAGAGTTTTACGATGCTGACGGACGTACCTGGATGCGCAACGGACTAATGACCGAGGCCGGCTTGGGCTGGCTTGGTCCGCGTAACGG
>Ga0157375_10006416_pt1 | contig 10253 bp, 14 predicted proteins | sample M35metaG_FD_115311 | JGI IMG/M metagenome (GOLD analysis project Ga0157375, IMG submission 115311) | Miscanthus rhizosphere microbial communities from Kellogg Biological Station, Michigan, USA - M3-5 metaG | ecosystem: Host-associated > Plants > Roots > Rhizosphere > Soil | place: USA: Michigan... | reverse complement strand
CTGATGGTGCAAGGCGCTGAACCTCGAAGCGCTTGATCGGTTCCTACCTCGCACAGGAGGGCGCGATTTGCCGCATCGTCGATGGCTTCATCTTCGAAGCTGTCGGCCGTGTTGGTCGAGCCCCCGCGCGTCATGCATTCCCTCACTTCTCCAAGGGTTATAAATCGCACATCGACGCGAAATGGCGCACCGTCCGCTTCTGGCACTTAGCGGACATCAATGCCGACGCTGAACATGTTTACTTTCCAGCGTAAAGTGGACATGGCGCGGAAATCACGAAATGTCGGCTAATGACCTATAGCGGACGTTCGTAGGTCTCGGACAGAGTGTCAACGTCCAGTAGTCAGTGACCATAATAACGCAATGACAGTAACACCCATCAATCCGGTGGCTCCCCAACCAGCCCAAGCGAGTGACGGACGCGCCTGAAACCGTCCCATTGCCGAGCGATTGGTAACTATCAACATCATCATCACCATGATCGGAACGGCAACAACCCCGTTGATGACCGCCGTCCAAACGAGCAGCCGAATGGGGTTGATGGGTAAAAACCCCATACCAAATCCAATAATGGTTGCTGCCAGAATGATAGCGTAGAAGCCGACGGCCTCTGGAAACTTAGCCTCCAAAGTCGATGGCCACTCAAATAGCTCGGCGATAGCGTAAGCCGCCGATCCTGCGAGTACCGGCACCGCCAATAGCCCAGTGCCAACGATCCCCAGAGCAAACAACAGAAATGCGAGATCACCGGCAATCGGGCGCAGTGCTTCGGCGGCCTGAGCGGCGGTCTCAATTTGAGTGAGACCGTGGGCATGAAGAGTACTGGCTGTAGCGAGGATGATGAAGAAGGCGATGAGATTTGAGAACACCATGCCTGTCGTGGTGTCTATAGACATTCGCGTCAGCTCACCGCCGCCGCCGCGAGAGAGAATTTTCAAAGGTTGTCGAGGTCGCGACCGCGCGTGCCGCATTTCCTCCACTTCCTGCGAAGCCTGCCAAAAGAAGAGATAGGGGCTGATGGTGGTCCCAAGCACGGCAACGACCATCAATAGGTAGTCGTAGTTCAGCGAGATTGCAGGCACAAAGGTGCCCTCAAGCACGTCGCGCCAAGGCACTTGGATGGTGAAGGCGACGCCCACGTAGCAAAACAGCACGAGGGTGAGAAATTTCAGAACGGGGGCATAACGCCGATAGGGCACAAACACCTGTAACAGAACCGACAACGCGGCAAAAATCAGCGCGTGTTCGTGCTTGAGACCTCCGATGAGCAGATAGAGTGCCTCACCCATGGCGGCGAGGTCTGCGGCGATATTGATGGTATTCGCAACGAGCAGCAGACAGACCGGCACTAAAACGAGAGGAAGCGGATACAACTGCCGAGCGTTAGCCGCGATCCCTTTTCCCGTAACGCGTCCGATATGCGCGCTAACGAGCTGGATGGCGATCATGAACGGTGTTGTGAGAAATACCGTCCACAGCAAGCCAAAGCCAAATTGGGCACCGGCTTGAGAGTAAGTCGCAATACCAGAGGGATCGTCATCCGCAGCGCCGGTGACGAGACCGGGACCGAGGAGCCGAAAGACGATATTGAGCGGCCTCCCGCTACGTGCATTGGTTCGTGACATGTTGGCTCCGAGGCGCGTTCTGTCGCACCCTTAGACGAGCCTGCCCCACGGGGTAATACGACCAAAAGTCCAGCCTCGAGCGTTATCTGCCAGGGACGGATAGACCCGAGAGGACGAACACCATGCGAAAACCACTTAGGAACATCTCACTTCGAGTTCTGCTTTTGGCCGGATTTGCGGGGCTTCCGTTTACCCTGGCTGTGGGCCATGAGGGCCATCACGTCCAATGTAACGGGACAACCATAAACGCCGTGAAGGCCGACATTCAGGCCATGGGCGAGGGTGAGGCAAGAACGACAGCCAGCAGCGAACTGCAAGCGGCGCAAGAAATGATGACGAAGAATGACATTGAGGGATGCAAGAGCCACATTCACAGCGCCATGGAGGCTACCGAAAAGTAGATGCCTCGCTGGAGCGCCGGAAGGCGTTGGGGGCTAGTAATAGGAGCGGTGGTGCTGCTAGCCGCCGCTGTCGTGGCAATCTATGCGGGTCTCTACAACATCGCGGCTGACGTTCCTCATACGCAACCCGTCTATTGGCTGCTTGACACGATACGGCACCGTTCGGTCGTAACGAGGGCGCGGGACATCGTTGTTCCAAACGATCTCGATGATGCGAACCGCATCTCAAAGGGGGCGGGCCAATATGCGGAAATGTGCAGCGGCTGTCACCTTGCGCCCGGAATGAAGCGGACGGAGATCAGTCAGGGTCTATACCCTCGCGCGCCGGAGCTTCGGCGTGGAACCGATCTTACGCCTGCCGAACAGTTCTGGATCGTTAAGCACGGCCTGAAGATGACGGGTATGCCCGCCTGGGGTGTCACCCACGACGACGAGCTGCTTTGGGACGTGGTGGCCTTCGTGCGCAACCTGCCGGAGCTAACGCCAGACCAATATGAGGCTCTGGTGAAGAATGCTCCGAAACACGAAGAACTCATGAAAGACATGGAAATGGGTGGCGACGACAACCACACCGGCAAAAACGGACACGAATAGTTCCAGGCGCTACATTCTGCATGAATGACGAAGTCGCCTCGTGTCTAATGAAACGCGAGGCGACTGCCACTAGTCAAATGCCCATTGCCTTATGGGCCGCCTCCATATGCTTCATACACCCCGCCTTATCACCCTTCTTCATTGCGGCCTTGGACATATCGAGAGCCGTCGTCGCCTCCTTCTGTTTGGTCGCGTCGGTCATTTTCGCAATCATATCATCCATCTGTTTCATATGAGCATCATTGCAGAGGTCTTGCGCGGCGTAAGCCGGCGACAAGGCTGCTATGGCCAGAAAGGCCGCTAACCCAATCCTCAGCATGGCTTTCCTCCTTTGTGTGACACGTCACGACAGCTAAACCCGCAACGAGCTAACTTGGATGCAGCTTCAAAGTTCGCGAGGCCGTTTCTTTTAGCGACTAAGAAACACCTGTCAGAAAGTCATATAACCTCACCTACCGCTTCTACGGCCCTCGCAAGACATCGTACCGGCCAGCGGTTTCCGCCGCCGCTCGTTGAACAAAAGTGAGGTCCGCTATTGGCACTTTTCGGACATCCCACTCGCTCCGACGAATGTCCGCTTTCGGGGACAAAGCGGACATGAGGCGAACGGGCCCTTATGTCGGCTAATGACCCAAAGCGGACAATCTGGGCGTCCTCAATTGGCTTTCACAGCTCCCTCCTGGGCGAGAGCGTTCAACCTATCGACCACGAAGTCCTGAGCGACCCTCGATTGATGATTTCTTTGCTCGGTTCCGACGGACCTTTGGCCACGCTTGCGAAACTGTGATCCGTTAGGTCGTGGGGTCTCGGCTGCGGCGTTGTGGCACGGGAACGCAAAGCCACGGCGCGCGTAAGTTCGCGTGCCCGGGGGATGCTGACTCCTAACGGATGGGAGAGCGTCATGAAACTTTCTCCTGGGAATCGTGGGCACATTAACTCGAGGCGGAAAATTGCCGGCCCAGAGGTCGATCGCCGGGGCGCCCTTGAATGCATGATCTGGGCCGGGACCGGCGTCTTATGGACGCTGTCGGGAGGGGTGCCGAAATCCTTGGGCCTGCTCGGCGATGCGCTCGCCGCAGAGGCTTCAGCCTTCACCTTTGCGCATATCAGCGACAGCCATATCGGCTTCAATAAACCGGCCAATCCGGATGCGCTCGGCACGCTTCGCGAGGCCATCGGCAAGGTCAAGGAACTGAAGACGCACCCTGCCTTCATGATCCATACCGGCGATATCACCCATCTCTCCAAGCCCGACGAATTCGACAATGCCGACCAGCTAATCGGTGAGGCCAAGCTCGACATTCACTACGTTCCCGGCGAGCATGACGTCATCGACGAGGGCCTGGGCAAGGCCTATCTCGCCCGTTACGGCAAGGGCACGAAGGGTTCGGGTTGGTACAGCTTCGACGATCACGGCGTTCACTTCATTGGCCTCGTCAACGTGATCGACCTCAAGGCCGGCGGCCTTGGACGGCTCGGGCCCGACCAGCTCGCCTGGTTCGCCGACGATATCAAGGACAAGTCGGACTCCACGCCAATCGTCGTCCTCGCCCATATCCCGCTCTGGACGGTCTACGCCGACTGGGGCTGGGGCACGGAGGATGGCTTACAGGCGCTCACCCAGCTGAAGCGGTTCGGCTCGGTCACGGTGCTGAACGGCCACATTCACCAGATCGTGCAGAAAGTCGAAGGCAATATGACCTTCCACACCGCACGCTCGACAGGCTTCCCGCAGCCCGCGCCTGGGACCGCGCCATCGCCCGGACCGATGACCGTGCCCGCCGAGCAGCTCCGCTCGTTGCTCGGGATTGCAAGCGTCGAGGTACGTACCGGCGACAAGCCGCTCGCCATTACCGATACGCCGCTTGCCGGCTGATCTGATCTCAATCAGGAGGAGGCAGACGCCATGACCAGATCGCGTTCAGACTCTCTTGCCGCGCGCTCGACCCGAGCAGGCGGAGTTCGCGCCCTGTTGCTGACCTTGGCCGGTCTTGTAGCAATTCTCGGATTGGGCTTGGTTACAAGCGGCGGCCGGGCGCTGGCCGAGGACGAGACCATAAAGATCGCCAACTTCACCTTCGACCCGCCGACCTTGACGGTCAAGGCCGGCACCACGGTGACCTGGGTCAATAGCGACGACATCCCGCATTTGGTGACGGAAAAGGACGGCAAGTTCCACTCAAGCGCCCTCGACACCAATGACAAGTTTTCCCAGACGTTCTCGACGGCGGGTACGGTCGAGTATTTCTGCGCAATCCATCCGAAAATGACGGGAAAGATCGTCGTCACGCCTTGAAAAGCGCCAGCCCGTCTGCGCTACAGACTTCGCGGCTATCGGCGACGAGCCGGGGCTGCAAAACTTACGGCAATTTCAAGGAGCAACATCAGAGCGGAGGCGGCGGTGGCTGCTTCGGCTTCGAGCCGAAGGCGCGCGCCGTATCTCGCTGTGGGCGGCTCACTTTGGCTATAGCGAGTTGCCGTGCATACTCCTGGTCGCCGAGTTCCTTGTATTGCGGGCTTGTTAGCGACACAAGAAGCGCCACCAGGTCATCGATCTCGGATTCCGTCAGCGCCAGCGGCTGCATGTCCTCGTCGAGCCACGGGTCACTGATGCCGTCACCCTTGTTGTAATGATCTAGGGCATCCCACAGTGTTTGCATTGATCCGTCGTGGAAGTAAGGCCCGGTCACGAGGACATTTCGCAGGTCTGGCGTTTTGAATGCCGCGATATCGCTCTGCTTTTTCGTAAGGAGGAAACGCCCCAGAACTGACAGATCGCTGGTGATCGCCGCCTTGTCGACATCCGGCAGATTTCCCTGCGCCAGCTCATGCTCCGCCTGCTGCGCCAAAGGGCCGACACGATGCCGGAGGATCCCGATGCCGATGTTGTGGAAATCGTTATCAGTGAAGACGGTTACATCCCGCTGTTTGTCCGACAACGCATGGCAGAGGTTGCAGCGGGCCTTGCTATTGAACAGTTCCCAACCCCGTTTGGCCGAGTCGTCAATAGCGTTTGCGTCTCCGGCGATGAAATGGTCGAAGGGAGAATCGAAGGAAAACAGCGTTCGTTCATAGGCTGAAATGGCGCGCAGCATATCCTGTTCGTTCACTCCCCGACCGAAGGCCTGCATAAATTGGGTCTGGTAGTCCTTCTCCTCAGCGATCTTGGACACAGCATCGCCGATACTGGCCGAGCCCATCTCGAACGGATTCGTGATCGGCAATGCCGCCTGCTGTTCGAGCGTATTCACCCGGCCGTCCCAGAACTGCGTCTTGTTGTAGAGTGCATTCAAAACGGTTGGGGCGTTGCGTTGACCGACGCCGCCGTGGATGCCGACTGACACGGGCCTGCCGTCGGTAAACGCGCGAGCTGGATCGTGGCACGTGGCGCAAGCCACGGTGCCGTCCCCCGAGAGACGACTATCGAAGAACAACTTCTCACCCAACGCAACTCGGCCAGGCGTAGGCGTGCTGGCCGGCGGAATAACCGACGCGGTCAGAGCCGCGGGAAAGCCGACCTGATCTGAGGAGCGCGGCTCAGCCAATGCCCCCTTGGTTCGGCAGCGGCGGTGCCTGCCCTGGCGCCAGGGCTGGCGGTGGACCAACACTAACGCTTTCAGTCGCGACCGATGCTGCAAGCAGCGCCGAGTTATACGCTAAAAGCAGTAGGACCGTGAGGAATGTGGCGCTCACTTAATAGCCTCCGGTCTCGGCCGATCCATTCGATCCCTCAAGACGGCAATGGGTCGTTCTGCACATATTGCGACCACATACGGTACTTAAGATCGGCCAGGCGGTCTATTTTCACGTGACGACATACTCAAGAAAAGACTACGAGCGGATTGGGCGGGCAATCGGCAAAAGTGCGGCTGAGGTCATGCACCACGCGCGTGAATTCGAAGCTTGAAGCTGTAGTTGCCAACCCCGTTCAAGCATCGAATATCTCATCGGCAGCGGTTTACCGCTCCATCGAGAGGTGGCACCCAACACTGATCGTCGACGAGGCGGATACGTTCTTGCGCGACAATACTGAGTTGCGAGGAATATTGAACGCAGGCCATCGTCGAAATGCTTTCGTCCTTCGCGTTGAGGGGGACGATCACGAGCCACGTCGGTTCTCGGTGTGGTGTCCCAAAGTCATCGCGATGATCGGCAAGCCTCATGCGACCTTGTCGGGCCGCTCAATAGTCGTCGAGCTCAAGCGCAAGACTATGCTTGAGAAGAGGGAGAGGTTCACTGACGGCTGCTTGAATGATCACCTCGCTCGCAAGTGTGCGCGATGGGCGGCTGACAACGAGGGTAGACTGCGTTCACACCAACCCAGCTTGCCCGAAAGCCTCTTCAATCGAACTGCCGACAATTGGATACCTCTTGTCACTATCGCTGACATCGCCGGTAGTGGATGGCAAGAGACGGCTCGGCAGCTCGCGGCAACAGCCGCCGCTCGCAAGGACGGTGACATCACGAGCGTATTGCTTCTTCAGGCGATTCGAGAGCTGTTTGAGGAGAAGAATGCTGACCGCCTATCGTCCGAGGACATTGTTAATCGGCTTGCGAACTCCGAGGGCAGCCCATGGCCGGAGTATCGAAATGGCAAACCGATTTCGATGAATCAGGTCGCCAACTTGCTCAAGGATTACAAGGTGCACAGCAAGCAAGTCCGCTTCGGGTCGACAACGAGGAAGGGGTACATGCGCGACGATTTTAGGGACGCATTCAAGCGTTATCTGAAATAAGCGAACACTCTCCTCGACGAAACGAAACAGCGAAACACTCCGTCATTTTCAATCAGTTGCGCGCCGTCGAAGCGAAACTGGGTGTTTCGCTCTGACACCACCCAAGTCACTGACGTTCAACGATTGTTTCGATGTTTCGCTTCGGTCGCGTGACACGGTGGAACAAGCACGGGGTGCGTTTTGGGAATTTTGCGTCGCATTTCTTTGCGCACTCTTCGCGCTGGTTCGTTCGTCCCATGTCTGGGAAGCTCGCAACATGAATTCGCAACCATTCACGAAAGGAGAAAAGAGATGCTAGTTGTAAGTGTCCAAACGATCGATCAAGCGATCTCCTTGCTACAACGTATGCGAACCGGTGCGGCTAAGCCCACGAAGGGCTTTAACATCAGCAGCGCGACAGCAAGGGAGATAAAAGAAGTTGCCGACTGTTACATGGCAGTTAACACGGCATTGGTCGCCGTGATCATGGAAAGCGTCCTTGAGGCGGTTGCGGAAAAAGATGCGGCAGACACGCTTCATCAACGACTGTCGACTCTCTTGCAGCGCATGACGAAGACAGATTGCCTGCACTGACGTGCAGTGAGCTTCTTTGTCGTGAACCGCAGGTCGGCAGGGTGCTGCGTAGCTTGTTACTGCTCGCAGCATCCTATGCTCAAATCTGATTTTTTATTGATATATCGAAGATGCGACTGGTAGCTACGAGTTCGCCCGATCTGCACGCCCCTTAGCTATCACGACTGCTTCGTTAGGGTAGGGAGCAAAACTCTCACAGCGGCTAAGGATAGGTAGATCGGCGCTCCGGGGATAAATTCCGACCTGCCAGCCCGACGGTGCACGCCTTAGCTCTAAATCGTATCCTCGTCACGCGTCGTGGCTGCCGAAACGCGAGCTCCTCGGAGAGCATGCAGAGCGAAAAATTTAAGTTTCGCAGGATCCGTCTCTCCTACCGAGGTTAGGGCAACAATTGTCCCCGCCATTTTCCGTCGCGCCAACAAGGGGTCGGCAGGAAGATCATTCTTTAGCTCCTGCCATGCTTCGTCCAGGGCAAGGTCAATCAACCGCCGAGTTTCAGGACCGAGATAGGAGGGAATTTCGTTGAGGGGCATGGTTGAGTCTTCCCGAGGGGCCACACAAACAACATCGTGCCCCCGTCATGCCGATGAAGATTTAGGCGCCTCACTGGAATCCAGAATGGGAGGCAGGTACGCCACAAAAATGACTTAGAGTGCATAAGCTAAAAGCACGCGACTGGGACGATCATTGAAGGTGTGATTGTTTGTCATCAATGGGAGCAAGCTCATCAAATTTGCACAGGATGGCCTCGTAAGCCTCAGTTTGTGCCGCGAGGCTAGACCACGTCCGAGCGAGTCTGAGCAATGCCCGCTTCTCTTGAGCAGACCTCGATCTCTGCGCGAAACGCACACATTTTTTTGCGCCGGCCGTTTGCACCGTGCTGGGTCCTCCAATGCGTGACCTCCCTCGTCAAAGGCGACTCGCCCCACCAGCTTCATTCGAGGGGTTGTTTTGAGTCAAGGCTATCGCTGTGCGATGCAAACTGCGTCTGACGCAGCGCAATAGGAACCGCTCGTCAAGCTTCCCATTACCGAGGTCGTCTCTGGGCGTTGTGGTGCCAGGAGCACAGGCTTTGCGTGTTCGCATAATCCATAAATTGCGACCACTGATCTCCATGAGGCGCGACATGAGCAACGTGCGTCGCCGTGTATCAAGCAGCCTTCTTGCGCGCATTGCCGGCAATTAGGCTCCTGCGACAGCCTATGTCTCTTGATGGCTTTCCAAACTGGAGATTTGTACCACGCGCGACATGTCTGCTCAGGTTTGTCCTGTCTCGCGCATTGAGGAGCACGAGCGGCAGCTAGATCGATGCCGAAGACAGGCATGCAAACTGTCTTTGTGGAAAGGGCGATCGCCTTTGTGGTGCGTGGCAGTTAGCTGATTCGGGTCGTCACAGACCATCCCAGTTAATGCTCCCGAGAGCGACACGCGGATGAAACATCAGTCTTAAAAAACAGAAACACCGATTCTAGGAAAAGCGTGCATGTCTTCGCCTGCGAACCCGGGTTTCACTCGGGTGCGTGTTAAGCAATCAGAGAGAGCGTCACCCCTTCAGGGCCTTAAGGTCCCCGCTCCCATGCCGAAGGCCAACAGCGTCCCGTTCCCAACCAAAGACACTCCGTCCACCATAGCCAGGTGACTTGTGACGTTCCTCCGCGAGGAAAGCGTCAAAGCTTGGCGCTTTAGCCCAGTCCTCTAGCTGCCTTGCTTGTTGATCGAGTCGCTTGAGCGCCCCGAGCTCGTCCTCTCGTCCGAGTCTCGCGTTCTGCACCGCTGATTTCAACACGCGAATCGTTTCGTCGTAGACGCGTAGTGGCACTGGAAAGGGATGATGGTCTTTTCCTCCATGGGCCAGCGAGAATCTCGCTGGATCGGAGAACCGACAGGGCGCGCCATGGACCACCTCGGCAACCAAAGCCCGCACCGTCCTTGCTCCAACACCAGGCACCAAAAGAAGTTCGGGGAAATCACGAGGTTCGCAACTCGCTGCAGCGGCGAGACTGCCGCGCAAGCGTCGCATCACTACATCGCTGGAACGTACATCATGGTGTTCCGGCATAATGAGGTGCGGCAGGAGGAGTTGCGATGGAACCGTTTTGGGTTTCCTAGTTAGAGTTGCGACTTCTTTCGTGATGCCATCTGGTCCGAGGCTCTTGAGCAGATCAAGCTGAACGTCGCGCGAGGTCGCTGCACGACGGTCGGTTAGAATTGATGATCTCGCCATGGCTATGCCCTTCAATCGCGACATGCGGCTCATTCACGAAGTCCCTGAGGCCTTCAGACGACCAGTGATAGCGGCGTGCTTGTCGGCGATCACCATTCAT
>Ga0157375_10006415_pt1 | contig 10255 bp, 11 predicted proteins | sample M35metaG_FD_115311 | JGI IMG/M metagenome (GOLD analysis project Ga0157375, IMG submission 115311) | Miscanthus rhizosphere microbial communities from Kellogg Biological Station, Michigan, USA - M3-5 metaG | ecosystem: Host-associated > Plants > Roots > Rhizosphere > Soil | place: USA: Michigan... | reverse complement strand
TGGCACTGAGCGCGCTGGTGCCCGGCGGCGACCTGAGGCTTGAAGGTGTGCTGGCGGCAGCGGTCGCCGGCGCCCTGATCGGCGACGGCTCCGCCTTCTGGGTCGGACATCGCAGCCAGCGCGAAATCCTCGGCACGTGGCCGCTCTCCAATTACCCGCGCGTGATCGCTCAAAGCGAAGCGTTCTTCCACCGCTGGGGCGTGCTCGCCGTGTTCTTTGCGCGCTTCGTGGCGCCGATCCGCGCGTTCGTTCCGATTACCGCGGGCGCGCTGGACATGCAGCCGTTGCGATTCTACGCCGTCAACATCCCTGCAATTCTGCTGTGGGCGCTGGCGCATGTGCTGCCGGGCGTGTTGGCGGTATCGGCATTCCACCAATATGCAGGCCTGCCGCATCATCATGGGCTCGGCAAACTTCTCTGGATGCTGGCTGTACTCGTCGGCGCGCCGATCCTGGCGCTCACGGTCTGGGCGCTACGCCGCCGTCACGGCAGCCGCGCGATCGAGGCAGCAGTCAAGCCGGTCAAACGTTAGAGCTGGCGAGGGCAATGCCGCGTCCCGGCGCTGGACCGACATAGCGCGCGCGAGGCCGGATCAGCCGGCCGTGGCGCAATTGCTCGCAGGCATGCGCGATCCATCCGACGGTGCGCGCCATGGCAAACAGCACCAGTTCGTTGCCGGGCGCGAGACCCAGCGTATGCACGAGCACCGCGAGCGCGTAATCGATGTTGACGAATTCGCCGGTCGCTTCCGCGATGCGTTCGGGAATCTCATGGGTGAGTTTTTTCGCAGCGCCCGAGCGCGCCAAAGCCTCCAGCAATGCGCGCGCACGGGGATCGCCGTGCTTGTAGACGCCGTGACCAAAGCCCGCGAACCGTTCGCCGAGCGCGACGCGCTCGCGGATCACAGGGGCCACATCGCCGTCGGCCAATGTTTTGAGCAGTTGCGCCGCCAGCACGCCGGCGCCGCCATGTTTTGGGCCCTTCAAGGCGACGAGGCCGGCAATGATTGCATCGTAGAGATTTAGTCCGGTCGATGCCGCGCAGCGCACGGTAAAGGTGGACGCATTGAGTTCATGATCCGCCAGCAGCACCAGCGCGCGGCGGATCAGATCGGCAGCGTGCTTGTTATCAGGCGCCCAGGCCCGCGCGATCTGCAAATGAAGGGGTTTTGGGGATGTCGTCGCGTTCAGCATCGTCGCCACCACGAGGCGCATGATGCGGCCGCCGACCATCGCGCGACCTTCGTCGGCGCGGGTGAAGGCCCGCGGGTCGGCGCTGGCGGCGAGCGCCAGCACCGCGATGGTGCGGTCGATCGCGTTGGCCCCGCGCGCTGCGTCGGCGACCGCGCGCATTTCGCCTGAGATCGAAGGGCAATTATCCGACGTAAAGGGATCGACGCCGGTGACATCCCACAGCAGCGTCGCGGCGTGTTCAAGCGTATCGCGCTCGGCGAGATCGACGCAGTTGACGCCGCGATAGATCGGGCCGTCCTCGGTGATCGTCGCAATGGACGAATCCATCACCGGCAAATCGGCATCGAAGCTGCGCATACCGCGCGGCTCCGGCGCCGGCGCGCGCCGCTCTTTCAGCGTTCGAACGTCCTCGGCCCGGTAGCGATGGCTGCGGGAGTCCTGTGATGGCTCGGAGCGAATGAGCCCGCGGCTGACATAGGCGTAGAGCGTCGCTTGCGAGATCGCGAGTTCGGCGGAGGCCTCACGGGCCGAGAGGTAAAGGCCGGCGGATTTTTTCATATTGATTTACATAATCAAGATTGATCAAGTTGTCGAGAGGGCCGATTTTTGAAGGCAGAAAAGGAGACTCGAGATGAACATTCAGCTTTCAAAGACCCCGATCGGCCTGGACGGCATACCCGCCGCCGAAACCGTGCTCAGCCATGTCGATGGTGAGCGTGGGGAACTGATTATCGCCGGCGAGCGGGTGGGCGACCTGGCCCGCAAGACCGGTTTTGAGGGGGTGACCTCGAGGCTGTGGAGCGGCGGGACCGGTCAACCGATCGGCGAAGCCGCGGTGCGCGCCGCGCTCGGCGCCGGCCGCGAACGGGCATTCGCCCGGCTGCCGGAACTATTGGGAATTACCCACGGACTGTCGATCGTCGACGGCTTTCGCGCGGCGATCGCGGGTCTCCGCGCAGAAGCCGGACTGGCACACGAGGCCACTATCGTCGGCGCGTTTCCGGTGATCGCCGGTGCGTTGGTGCAGCGCGCGAAAGGCAACGATCCGATCGCGCCCGATCCAACCGCGAGCCACGCCGCCGATACGCTGTCGATGATATCAGGCCGCAAGCCCGATGCGCGCGAGGTGGCGGCGCTCGACGCTTATTTTGTGACCGTGTGCGATCACGGCATGAATGCCTCGACGTTCACGACCCGCGTTGTGGCTTCGACCAATGCCGATCTGTTCGCTTCGGTGACGGCCGGCTATTGCGCGTTGACGGGGCCGCTGCATGGCGGCGCGCCTGAGCCGGTGCTGGAAATGCTGGATGCGATCGGCTCCAGCGAGCGCGTCAAACCATGGGTCGACAGCGCGCTCGCCCGCGGTGAACGGCTGATGGGTTTCGGTCACCGTGTCTATCGCGTCCGCGACCCCCGCGCCGACGTGCTCAAGGCTGCCATCGAGCGGCTCGCCGTCGACGGTACTGATCTGCCGTTCGCGGGTGAGGTCGAGGCCTATATCCGCAGCGCGTTGCGGCAGAAGAATCCGGACCGCCCGCTCGACACCAACGTGGAGTTCTTCACCGCGATCCTGCTCGATGCGCTGAAAATCCCACGTCAGGCGTTCACGCCGATTTTCGCGGTCGCACGCGCTGCCGGATGGACCGCGCATGCGCGCGAACAGCAACGTGGCGGCAGGCTGATACGGCCGAGTTCAGCCTATATCGGGCCGATGCCGGCGTAGCGGCTAGAGTAACAGCGGCGGCAGAGCCTTCATCTCCACTGTCGTTCCTGCGAACGCAGGGGATCCATACGCCGCGGCTTCTCGATTTTGGACAGTGGAGGTTGACGCCATTCGCACAACCACGGTCGGTGGTTATGGGTCCCTGCGCCCGTGCGCAATTGCGCACTAGGCAGGGACGACAATCAGGCGCCGCGGACGACGGTCTTGAGGTAATTATACGCCTTGATGATCTCGATCAGGCGATCCTCGGTAGAGCGGTCGCCGCCATTGGCGTCGGGATGGTGCTGCTTCACCAGCGCCTTGTACTTTGCCTTGACGGATTCCAGCGTCGCGTCGGGACCTAGTCCCATCACCTGCAGCGCCTTGCGCTCGGCGTTCATCACCTTGCGGGTCTCGACCTTGGCCTCAAACCCGGGACCGGGCCGCCAGCGGCCGCGGCCGTTGAGCTCGGAGAACATGCTAAACGGATCGGCGGCGCCTTCGATATCCTCGGCGGCGCGCTTGCCCTTCTTGCCGGCGGTGTTGGCGCCCATCTTCCAGGTCGGACGATGGCCGGTCAGCGCATCCTTCTGGTAGCGCGCGACGGCATCCGCATTCATGCCCTGGAAGAAATTATAGGACTGGTTGTATTCGCGGACGTGATTGAGGCAGAAGTGGAAATACTCCCGCGAGTTCTCGCGGCCCTTGGGCGCGCGGTGCGGCCCCTTGTTCTGACACCCTGCCCATTCGCACATGGCGGCTTCTTCGCGCGCCTGCGCCTGCTGCTTCGCGCTCAGCTTGTTGGGCTTGATGCGAATGGAATCGAAGAATTTGGATGAATCAATCGGCATGGCTGACTTTGACTACGCAATGCCTCTGGCTTCAAGTCTTGACATTGCGAAACCTTCTTTCTCCGTTGTGCCATTGACGGAAAGCGGTCACAGACGTATCTGCCGCCATCATGAGCACCAAAGACATTATCATAAACAAGTTGCGTGAAGCTTTCTTGCCGGAAAGCCTCGACGTCACAGACGAATCACATCTGCATGAGGGCCATGCCGGCCACAGGCCCGGCGGCGAGACGCATTTCAGGGTTTATATTGTGTCGCCGGCCTTCGAAGGGAAGAGCCGGATCGAGCGCCATCGCATGGTCAATACGACGCTGGAAGCGGAACTGAAGGGCTCCGTGCACGCATTGGCGATCAAGGCGCAGGCACCAGGGGAAACCGCGGGCCGGTAATTTCCGGGCCTGCCGCACATATGAGCGCCTGATGACATCGCAGAGGCTCGTTGTTTTGACCGGGCTGCCCGGTTCCGGAAAAAGCACGGTGGCAGAGGCTCTTTCCCGTCATCTGGCATTGCCGGTATTCTCGGTGGATCCGATCGAGGCGGCGATGTGGCGCGGCGGTCTGCCGCGGGATCAAACCGGTATCGCAGCCTATGTGATTGCACAGACATTGGCGGAAGAGCATCTCCGGCTCGGACATTCCGTCATTGTCGATGCCGTCAATCCGGTCGAGGCGCCGCGCGCAGCATGGCGAAGGCTTGCCGCAGAATATCGCGCGGATTTGAAGATCATTGAATGCATCTGCGAGGATGAGCCGACGCACCGCCGCCGCGTCGAGGCGCGGGTGCGCAACATCGATGGCATGCCCGAAGTTACTTGGGCCCGCGTCATGGAACGGCGCGCCACCTATGAAGCCTGGACCGATGCAAGACTGACGCTGGATACCTCGGCGCATTCGCCCGAAGCATTGCTCGCCGAGGCGATCCGATATCTCGCGTAGGCGGTCCGGCACGGACGATCCCCACCGGGATCGCCAGAAACGGTGGAAGCGTTTCCAGCTTCGTGAGACAATCACCCGTGCGATGGACCGGGTTCCGCAAGCGGGTGCGGGTCGGACTGACCCCGATGCCATCGCGGATGGATGGGTCGTCCGATGCGTCGTTGGGCACACTCAACGTTAGCCGCGGCTGTGATCGCCCTGGCCGCGATGTCCTCGATCAAGGCCTTGGCGCTCGATATGCCCGGGCCCGCTGTGCAGGAGGTGCTGGTCAAAAGCACCTTGCTGACGCTCAACGATGCGGTTGCGACCGAAAACTTCGCGGTATTCCACGCGAAATTGTCAAAGCCGTTCCGCGATCAATTTCCGCCCGAGAAGCTGAAAGCCGTCTTCCAGAACCTGATCGACAAGCACGCGGTGTTCGACGCCGTGGTCGCGGAGCGGATGATTGCCGATGAGGAAGCCAAGGTCGACGACAAGGGCGTGTTGAAATTGAAGGGCCATTTCGAAACAACGCCCAAACGCGTGAAATACGAGCTCGGATTCATCCAGTCCGAGGGCGCGTGGAAACTTAGCGGCGTCACCATCGATATTGAATGATGGAGCGCCCTTCTCCCTGGCCCCGCTCTTGCGGGGAGAGGATTGGGGGGGGCACTATCCGCGAACGTGATGCTAGTTGAAGCACCTGTACCCCCTCACCCGGATTGCTTCGCAATCCGACCTCTCCCCGCAAGCGGGGCGAGGTAAAACAAGGATATTCAGAATGCCGTGCCAGCCCGTTTCGGCTTTTGCTCCTCGGCCTCGGCTTCGCGCGGCACCGGCACGATCCGCAACGCGGTGATGCGGTTGCGCTCGCGGCGCAGCACACGGAAACGGAAACCGTGGAACGTAAAACTCTGGCCACGCTCGGGGATCGAACGCGCCTCGTGGATCACGAGGCCTGCGACCGTGGTCGCCTCTTCATCGGGCAGGTGCCAGTCCATGGCGCGGTTGAGGTCGCGGATCGGCACCGAGCCGTCGACCACGACCGAACCGTCGGGCTGGGTGCGGACGCCGGCGACCACCACGTCGTGCTCGTCGGAGATATCGCCGACGATCTCTTCCAAGATGTCTTCCAGCGTCACCATGCCTTCGACTTCGCCATATTCATCGACCACCAGCGCGAAGTGGGTCTTGCGGCGGCGAAACGCCTTGAGCTGTTCGGCGACGGAGCGCATTTCCGGCACGAACCAGGGCGGCAGCGCGATGGTGGAGACGTCGATGCCGGCGGTATCGCCATCGGAAGCGCGGATCGCGCGCAGCAGATCCTTGGCGTGCAGCACGCCGATGATGTTCTCCGGCTTCTCCCGCCACAGCGGTATGCGGGTGTATTCGGTCGCCAGCACCTCGCGCACCAGATCTTCAGCCGGCAGGTCGGCATTGATCATCACCATCTCGGTGCGATGAACCATCACATCCGAAACCTGCAGCTCGCGCAGGTCCAGCAGCCCGCCTAACATGTCGCGGTCCTGCTTCTCGACCTTGCCCTCGTGATGCAGCAGGTCGACCGCGCCGCGCAGACGCTCGGTCGGCGACAAGATCGGTTGGTTGGCGCCGATCTTGATGCCGAGCGCCTTCATCAACACGACGACCACGGTCTCGATCACCGTGAGCAGCGGGCCCAGCACATAGACCACAAGCTTCATCGGCCGGGCGACCAGCAGTGATACCCGGTCTGGGGCGTTGATCGCGATCGTCTTGGGCAGCACTTCGGCAAAGATCACGACCAGCACCGTCATCACGCCGGTGGCATAGAGCACGCCGACCTCGCCGAACCAGGCGGTGAAGATGCCGGTGGCGAGTGCGGAGGCGCCGATATTGGCGATGTTGTTGCCGAGCAGCAGCGCGCCGATCATCCGCTCGCGCATCGCAAACAGGCTGGAGACGACCCCTGCCTCGCGGTTGCCCTGCTTGGAAAGCCGCAACATGCTGGCGCGCGAGGCGCCCGTCAGCGCGGTCTCGCTCGCCGAAAAGAAGGCGGAAACCAAGAGACACGCGAGGACGATCGAGAAGGTAATCCAGTCCAAGTTATTTCATCCGGACAGAGTTCAAACTTTCGCCAGCTTGGCCTTGAGAAAATCGCGCACCAGCGCCGGTTCGACATCGTTTGCGATCACCGCGCGGCCGACGGCCTCCAGCAGGATGAAGGTCAGCTTGCCGCGCTTGACCTTCTTGTCCTGCGCCATCAACGCCATCAGCGCGTCGGCATCCGCAAGGCCTTCCTGGGTAAAGCCGGCGATGTCCTGCAAATGGGTCGGCAGACCCACCGAGGCAAGGTGGCGCTCTACGCGCGCGGCATCCGAATCCGCCATCATGCCAAGCTGGGCGGAAAACTCTGCCGCCAGGACCATGCCGACGGACACGCCTTCACCGTGAAACAGGCGATCCGAGAAACCCGTCGCCGCTTCCAGCGCATGGCCAAAGGTGTGGCCGAGATTGAGCAAGGCACGTTCGCCGGTTTCGCGTTCGTCGCGGGACACGATCGCGGCTTTGGCGCGACAGGAGGTCGCGATCGCATGTTCGCGTGCTGCGCCGCCGGAGAAGATGTCGGCGTGGTTCGCTTCGAGCCACGAAAAAAACGCCTCGTCGCCGAGCACGCCATATTTGGCTACTTCAGCATAGCCGGCGCGGAACTGGCGCGGCGACAGCGTGTCCAGCACCGAAGTATCGGCGATGACAAGCACCGGCTGATGAAACGCGCCGAGCAGGTTCTTGCCCTGCGGCGAGTTGATGCCGGTCTTGCCGCCGACGGAGGAATCCACCTGCGCCAACAGCGAGGTCGGGACCTGCACGAAATCGACGCCGCGGCGCAAGATCGCTGCCGCAAAGCCCGCGAGATCGCCGACCACGCCGCCGCCGAGCGCGATCACGAGATCATTGCGCTCGATCTTCGCCGCGACCAGCGCTTCGCTGACCTTTTCGAGACCGGCATAGGTTTTCGACCCCTCGCCTTCCTCGACGACGACATGCGACGCCGCAATGCCGGCCGCGGCCAATGAGATTTGCGTTTTCTCCAGCCAATGCCTGGCGACGGTGCGGTCCGTGACGATCGCCGTCCGCACGCCCGGCCGCAATGCGGCGACGCGGGCGCCCAGCGATTGCAGCACGTCGCGGCCGATGATGATGTCATAGGCGCGATCGCCGAGCGCGACGTCGACGGTGGTGGGATCAGAATGTTTCAGTGGCGCAGTCATGGCGTAACGCTCATCCCGTCCGTTCTCTCCTGGGTACACAGCCGCGCGCGCAAGGCTTCGAGACATTCGTCGACGATGCGGTCGTGCGGCACGTCGCGCGACCAGATCGTCAGGTCGGCGTTCTGATAGACCGGCTCGCGCGCTTCGAGCAGACGGCTAACGGTCGCAGCCGGATCCTCGGTCTGCAGCAGCGGGCGGTCGGCACGACGCTTGACGCGCTTCATGATGACATCGGCATCGGCCTTGAGCCAGAGCGAGACCGCCTTGTCGCGGATGCGGTTGCGGGTTTCCTCGCGCATGAAGGCGCCGCCGCCGGTGGCAATCACGGCGGGCCCGTTGTCGAGCAATCGCGCGATCACGCGCGCTTCGCCGTCCCTGAAATATGGCTCACCATGGGTCGCAAAGATTTCCGGTATTGTCATGCCGGCATGGGCTGCCTCGATCTCGGTATCGGCATCGAGGAACGGCAGCCGCAGCCGCAGTCCCAGCCGGCGGCCGATGGTGGATTTACCGGCCCCCATCATGCCGACCAGCACGATCGAACGCGGTCCCAGCGCCGCCGTAATTTCGGCGTCCTGGGGTATGCTTGCTGGTGCCGGTGCGGCGGTCTCGGTCATCAAAAACTCTGATGGCTTTGCGGATTTTCCGCGCTCAAGCGCCACCTATACTACCCTCGACGACGCCGTTGCCAGAGACTCTTGCAACGGAGATGGGAACATGTAGGTAGTTGGGCTCGCCGGATCCTGATGATTTCAATGGTTAATTCGCTGCCCAAGGCGCCCCGATGCCCAGCCTGTTCCGCTTTCTGACGGTGGTCGGCATTATTGCCGGGATCGGCTATGGCGTGATTTTCGCGCTGGCGAATTTCGTCAATCCGAAACCGCGGGAAATGACCGTCACCATCCCGGCAGATAAGTTCCTCAAGAAATAGGCGCTATGGTCTCAAGGATGCGCTCCAAGACCTCCGATGCCAAACTCATAAACCTGTTCCTCGACATGCTCGCGGCGGAACAGGGCGCGGGCGAGAATACGCTCGACGCCTATCGCCGCGACCTCACGGATTTTTCCGAGTTTCTTGGCCGAGCCGGACAAAGCTTTACCGGCGCGGAGACTGAGACCCTGCGGGATTATCTCGCCGATCTCGATACAAGGGGTTTCAAATCGGCGAGTGTTGCGCGGCGGTTATCTGCGATGCGGCATCTGTTCCGCTTCCTTCTCAACGAGCGGATCCGCAGCGACGACCCCGCGGCCATTCTTTCGGGTCCCAAACGCGGCCGCGGCCTGCCGAAAGTGCTGTCGATCGCAGATGTCGACCGCATGCTGACGCGAGCCAAGGAACTGACGGAAGCCCAGGACGCCTCTCCCCTGCAGCGCCTGCGCGCGATGCGCCTCTATTGCCTGCTGGAAGTGCTCTACGCCACGGGCTTGCGCGTTTCCGAACTGGTGGCGCTACCATTGTCGGCCTCGCGCCGCGACGCCCGCATGATCGTGGTGCGCGGCAAGGGCAACAAGGAACGGCTGGTGCCGCTGAACGAGGCTTCACGGCAGGCGATGGCCGATTACCTCGCCGCGCTGGAAGCGCAGAAGCCTGAGAAGAAGAAAAACGCCGCGGCCTCGAAATGGCTGTTTCCTTCGTTCGGCGAAAGCGGACATCTGACGCGGCAGCATTTTGCGCGCGACTTGAAAGAACTGGCGGGCGTGTCGGGTCTCGCACCACGGTTGGTGTCGCCGCACGTGCTGCGCCATGCCTTCGCCAGCCACCTCCTGCACAATGGCGCGGATTTGCGCATCGTGCAGACGCTGCTCGGCCACACCGATATCTCGACCACCCAGATCTACACCCACGTGGTCGAGGAGCGACTAAAGAGCCTGGTGCGCGACCTGCACCCGCTGGCAGAGAAGTAAGAGTTATTTGTCTTGAAGCGTTTTTTCACGCCAACTGGGGCCACTTCGCTCGAAAACGCCAAGCTGCCTTGACTTCGGAGGCTTCTCCCCCGAAACAGCCATCACCCGTTCACTATCGCCACGCGCGCGTTCTCTCAGGGTACCCGCTAAAGCATTGAAGATACGGACTTTCTCTACCCGAACCGAAACCACTTCGCCCGCACGCAGGTTCCTCCCTATATTGTTTTGATGCCGGATCAGATGCGCAGCTATCTCGACTTTGAAAAACCCGTCGCCGAACTCGAGGCCAAGGTCGACGAATTGCGCGCGCTGGCGGCGTCCGGCAGCGACATCGGCGATGAGATTTCGCGTATTGAAGACAAGGCGTCCCAGGCGCTGAACGATCTCTACGCCAATCTGACGCCGTGGCAGAAGACGCTGGTGGCGCGCCATCCGCA
>Ga0157375_10006414_pt1 | contig 10255 bp, 13 predicted proteins | sample M35metaG_FD_115311 | JGI IMG/M metagenome (GOLD analysis project Ga0157375, IMG submission 115311) | Miscanthus rhizosphere microbial communities from Kellogg Biological Station, Michigan, USA - M3-5 metaG | ecosystem: Host-associated > Plants > Roots > Rhizosphere > Soil | place: USA: Michigan... | reverse complement strand
CAACGCGCCATGCCATCGAAACCGCAAATTGCACGGTCCACTGAACGTGGAAACGAGCGTTTTCGCCATGCGGCGAGTGGCACGCTCGTTGCGATGTGCTCGGGTGGCACCTCGCAACCAGCACACGGAACAAGCATGTCGACAATCTGGGAAATGGCAGAAACGATTCGAGCCGAAGAAGCCGCTGCCCTGGCAGCACAGGTAGCACGCCGCAATCGTCTGCAGCAATGGCTGGCGGCATTCCATTCGCCCGCCGTCACGGCCGGTGCCGAGCTGCCGGTCGCGCGCCGCTTCCCGATCACACGCCTCGCCGCGCGCAAGCCCGGACCGAACTACCTTCCGTAGCGGGCTCCGAGGTCGGCGAACATGGCACGAGTTCAGCGCACTGGTTCGCGATCGCCCGGGCGTATTGCCGCCAGCGCGGCCCGACGGAGATAAAAGAAATGATCGACACCGAACAGGCTCTCCAGGATATCGTTCGGGTCGCGCAGAGTGGGCGCGATCTCTTCCTCGACATCGGTTCTCGCGCCTGCGAAGGCGAAGTGCGAGAGGCATTTGCTTACGTGGCCAACGTCAAGAGGCAGCTCATCGAGAGCCTGGCGCCGTGGACGCCGCCGACGCCACCCGGCACGCGCGCCAGTTCGATCGTCGCCACAGTGGAAAAACTCTACGGAGATGTGCGCCGGCACTTCAAGGTCGACGCTCCGGCGTCGGTGGCGCACGCCCTCACGTTTGGCGAGGTCCAGTTGCTCGCCTTGACCGAGCGTGCCTTCGAGGGAACACAGGTACCGGCACTCAGGCAACTTCTGAAATCGTATTACTCGGAACTCTCGATCTGCCAACAGGCAATGTCGCGGCTCCGTACGCGCCTGGCGGCATAGCACCACGTCCCATCCGGAGGAAGGTTTCATGAGCAGGTATCACGGCGAACAATCCTGGCAGGAAATCCGGCACCAGGCACTCCAGGGCTGGCGCGATCTGAGCGAAGACGACTTCGAAACGTTGCGCGCTATCAGACGCGAGCACGAGGTGCGTGAGCGCCACGAGCGATCCCGGTCGCGTCGCGAGCGGCAAGGCGATTACCGCGACGTCGAACACTAGGGCGTCTTCCGCCCTCTCTCAGCAGGCCTTCGATCGTCGCCCGAAGCACTTCGGCGCGCGAGCGAACAGTTGCGCCGTCCTCTCCAGATTTTCTGCAGTGCTCACTGTCGTGCACGATGCCAACTGGTCGATGCGCATCGTGCAGTTTGCCGCCGGATAAACCGGGACCCGCGAAGAATCCTCATATTAATCCATGGCTTGGCACGGTTTAGCCGATGGCACGCCGATTGATATGTCTTCCTCACGAGGCGCAACACCGCGCCGATGTTACCGCAACACACAACGGAGACACGACATGCTGCATTACGCACTGGTATTTCTGGTTGTCGCATTGATCGCGGCTGCGCTGGGCTTTGGCGGAATTGCCGGCGCCGCGGCTGGCGTCGCAAAAATCCTGTTCGTTATCTTCCTGGTCCTGTTCCTCGCCTCGCTGGTTGCGGGCGGACTGCGAAAATTCTAGCGGTCGGATCACACATCGATTCGGAAACGACCTCCATGACCTTCACAGCCCCGCTGCTGACGATGACTCTCGCTGCTTGCCTGAGCCTCGGCGTGGGCACTGCGCGCGCGGAAATCAGCGACACCGACAAGGTCTTTCTCGACACGATGGCCGCTACCGATGCGGCGGAAATCGAACTCAGCCGCATCGTTGCGTCACAGGCGCTGTCCCCTCAAGTGCGCGACTTCGCCCAAACGATCGCTTCGGACCACGGCGAAAACTACGAGGCGCTACTCGACCTGTGCCGCGACAAGAATCGCGTGATCGCGCCGCGCATCGACGCAATGCACGGCGACGTCATCGGCAAGCTGCGCAGCGCCGATTCGCCGCGGGCGGCCGAGCGCGCGTATCTGGATGCGATAGCCGCCGACCAGGCGGCGATCGACAGTCTGCTCGAGAAGATCGCGGGCAACTCGAACGATTCGGATATCGCGCGCTTCGCGTCCGACACGCTGACCGCGGTCAAGGACCACGAGGATTCCGTCAAGCAGCTGGCCAGCAAGTAGACTCGTGGACTTCTGCCGGGCTCGATTGCAGCCTGGCGTGCTGCCGGGAACGTCGCGCCGCTAGATCCCGTACTGCTTGCGCTTGCGATAAAGTGTGGAAACGTCGATGCCCAGCAGCCGCGCGGCTTCGTCGAGCGAATCGGCGTTGGCGATCACTGCGGTGATGTGTTCGCGTTCCAGGTCGGCAATGCTCAAATGGTCGCCCGCGCGCGGCCGCGTTGCGCGCTCGGCATTCGCGTCGCCGATACCCAGATGATTGAGCTGCACTTCCGGGCTGTCGCAGATGATCGATGCCCGCTCGACCACATTCTGCAGTTCGCGCACGTTGCCGGGCCACGCGTAGCCCCTGAGCAGTTTCATCGCGTCGTCGCTGAAGCGCGAGACCGGCCGCCTGTATGCCTTCACGTAGCGCGCGAGAAAGGCTTCAGCCAGGGACTGGATGTCCTCGGCGCGCTCGCGCAACGGCGGCACCACCAGACTGATCACGTTGAGGCGGTAGTAAAGGTCCTCGCGAAACAGCTTCTGCTTGACCATCTCTTCGAGGTTGCGATTCATCGCCGCGATTATGCGCACGTCCGCCGTGCGCGACTTCGGGTCGCCGACGCGCTCGTACTCCTTGTCCTGGATGAAGCGCAGCAGTTTGGGTTGCAGCGGCAGCGGGAAATCACCGATCTCATCGAGAAACAGCGTGCCGGCGTTGGCCTGGCTGACGCGCCCCTCGGTGCTCTCGGTCGCTCCGGTGAAGGCGCCCTTCTGATGGCCGAACAACTCGCTTTCGAGCAATTCCGGCGAAAGCGACGGGCAGCTGATCGTGACGAATCCCGCCTTCGACCGCGCGCTCCATTGGTGGATCGCGCGCGCGAGCATGCCCTTGCCCGTGCCGGACTCGCCGAGGACGAGTACGTTGGCATCGGTTGTGGCAACTTGCCGCGCCATCTGCACGACCGCGCTCATTGCCGGGTTGGCGCTCTTCATCTCGGCGCGGTCGGTCAGGCCGATGTCGGCTTCGAGTTGTTCGAGGCGCAGCTCGAGATGGCGTGTGTGCACTTGCTTTTCGGCAGACAGGCGCAGCTGTTCGGGCGAGCACGGCTTGACCAGATAGTCCACCGCTCCGGCCTGGATCGCCTTGACCGCTGTGCCCACGTCGGACTGGGCGGTCGCCATCACGACACGCATCCACGGTGCGATCTCGCGCAGCTGCGGCAACAGGTCCAGGCCGGACTCCTCGCCGAGGTTCAGATCGAGAAAACAGGAATCGAAAACCGCCGCATTCGCGCGCACACGCGCCTGCTCGCCGGTCTGAGCCGTCGCGACCGCATAGCCTGCGTCCTCCAGGCAATAGCGAAAACTGCGCAGGATGGACTTGTCGTCATCCACCAGCAGGATGTTTCCGCGCTCGCCCGATCCATTTTGCATCGGCCTGTGACCTCCGTCGGATGTGTGCTTGCACTCTAACTGCAGGTGACGCTGATTTTGTGAACGCACTCGAAACCGCTCTGTCCGCTCGCCGGGCAGTGCAGCGCGCCCGTTACGCTCGAGTTGTCCGTGCATTGTGCGAGCACAGGGGCGCCCGATGGGGCTACACATCCGGTTGTTTTATATACAATTTGCCTGTATTGGTCGGCATGGTACGGAACTTGAGAGATAGTTACCGGCAACCGCTGGCAGGCTTGCCTTTGAATATCCAAGGAGAACTGCCATGACGAATCCAGCCGTCACATTGAACGAACTGATCGAAATCACGCGCGATGGCCAGACGTTCTATACCGAGGCTGTCGGTCGCGTCACGAATTCGCACCTGAAAGCCGTGTTTCGCGGCCTCATAGACGTCAAGGCGAAGATGATTAGCACTCTGTCGGAACACGTGCGCGCCCGTGGAATGGAACCGTCCGCGCAGGGAACACTCGCAGGAAGCTTTCACAAACTCTACGGCGACGTGCGCGCGAAACTGTCGACCCAGGGTGACCTGACATTCGTCGCTCAGCTCGAAGCTGCCGAGGACCGCCTGCTGACCGCCTTCGAGCAGGCAGCCGCTGACGCCGGTGATCCGGAGTTGCGCCGGATCATCACGCGCCATCTGCCGAAGGTTCGACTTTGCCACGACGAAATGCGCAATCTGAAAGTCGGTTTAGCGGCGTAGACAAAACATAACTTGTAACGGCACCGGCCAGGCGCGCAAGTGGTCGCGTGCGGCGCCTCGCCGCATGACAGCATGTGGCCTTGTGCCGACTGGCATCACCGGGAGCGTCCGACAAGAACTGTCTTCTCGGCGGGCGGCCGATTTGAAATCGTCACTTGAAGGCAAACTCGACAAGCTTCCGTAACTTGTCGCACAGTATCTGCAACGAGGAACAGACATCTGAGTATGGCCAGCCGAAACACGCCGGTTCCATCCGGGAAAGAGCGTCGCGCACCCTTGGTGATGGTCGTCGACGACGAAGCCATCAACGTTGAACTGATCAGCAGCCTCCTGACCGAGCGTGGCTACGATGTAGAGCCGGCACTCAGCGGTGAACAGGCGCTTCAGCGCAGCACGATCCGCAGACCGGACCTGGCGATTTTCGACTTGAAGATGCCCGGCATGGACGGCATCGCGCTTTGCCGGCAGTTTCGCGAGACCCCAGAACTGGCGGCGGTCCCGGTCATCTTCGTCACTGGCACTGCCGACGAGGAGGCACTCGTGAGCTGCTTCGAAGCAGGCGCGGTTGATTTTCTCAACAAGCCGATCCTCGTCGCCGAACTGCTGCAACGCGTGCGCACGCATCTCGAACTGAAGTTTTCGCGCGATCGCCTGGTACTCAAGGCGCGCGACTGCGACACGCTGACGGCCATGGTCGCGCATGACCTGAAAAGCCCGCTCGCTTCGATTCGTTTCAGCGTGCAGATGCTGGCCGAGGAACCCGCCTTGCGCGAGGAACGCCTGCAGGACCTGCTCGCGTCGCTGGTGGAATCGACCGATCGCACACTGGCGTTCATCGACGACTTCCTGAATCGCAATGCCGCCGCGAGCACGGTCTCGCTCGAGTCCTTCAGGCCCTTCGCGTTGCGCGAACTGCTCGCCTCCGTCGTCCAGGTCTACAACCATTACGCCAGCGAAAAAAAGATTCGCGTCGAGTTCGCGCCCGCTGAGCCGCTCGAAGCATTTGGAGATCCGCTGGCAGTCGAGCACATCATCGAAAACCTGCTCAGCAACGCGATCAAGTTTGCGCCGCCCGGCAGCCGGGTCAGGGTCGTCCTGGAACCGGGCAATCCGGGAACGGCACGCGTCCGCGTGCTCGATCGCGGCCCTGGCATCAATGAAGCCGACCGCAAGCGTTTGTTCCAGCGCTATGTGCGGCTCAGCGCGCGGCCGACTTCCGGCGAGTCGTCCACTGGCCTTGGCCTGTCGATCGCCAAGCAACTCGCCGACGCCATGCATGGCAGCCTCGCCTACGAACCGCGCCCTGGCGGCGGGTCGGTTTTCGCCTTCGAAATGCCGACCCGCCCAGTCAGTTGAAATTAGCCTTGGCGTAGTCGACCGGCGGATTTGCCGCAAGCAATTCGGCCGAAACGATCGTGTCGCGCGCAGCCGTCGCCTGCAACGCGTGCGTCGCGTTTTGCACGGTCAGCCGATATCACGGTGGTGATTTGCATCGCTGCGCGCGGGAAAAACCGGGCCTGCCGATGTCAGCCCAGTGCCCCACGCCGCATCAATGCTCGTCTCGGCTGCTCGTGGCACAAGCCTTGCCCTGAATGAGCGCAAAGTCGTCGCGCCAGTTGTGCGCGCGGGCGCAATCCATTCGTTTCGTCCCCAACGCAAAGAGGCAAATACCGATGCCGGCCAGCAAGGAATTCCTGAACGATATCGAAGACATTCGCAAACGCGCCCGCCGGAACCTCGACAAAGGCGCGGTCACCGACGGCTACCGGGCCGATCGAGAGACGGTTCTCGAACTGCTCAACGCCGCGCTCGCCACGGAGATCGTCTGCGTGCTCCGTTACAAACGCCATTACTTCATGGCGTCCGGAATACATGCCAAGAGCATCGCTGCGGAATTCCTCGAGCACGCTGTCGAGGAACAAGCGCACGCCGACAAGATCGCCAGGCGGATCGTGCAACTCGGCGGCGCACCGGACCTCTCGCCGGAAGGCCTCGCCACTCGCAGCCACTCCGAATACGTCGAAGGCAAGGAACTCGTCGAGATGATCGAAGAGGACCTTGTCGCCGAGCGCATAGCCATCGATACCTACCGGGGCATCATCCAGTATCTCGGCAATGATGACCCGACCACGCGGCAGATGATGGAAGGCATCCTCGCGTCAGAGGAAGAGCATGCCGAGGACCTGAGCTCGCTGCTCGAGGAACTCGGCAAGAAAGGCGAGCCGGCGCGAGTTCCGTTGCGCAAACTGTCGAGCCGCTGAACAAGACCATGTTGCCCACTCGCAAATTGCATTTGGCAGTAGCCCGCGCGAGGCATTTTGAACGGTCGACAGGCCGCTCCATGCCTGTAACTGATTGAATCTGATATTCACGCCAACTGGCACGCAAGTTGTTTGAACAAGGATGCGTCTCCCACCAACGAGGTGTTGTCTATGAAACGTCAATTATGCGCAATGGCATTCGGTCTCGCACTGGCATGTGGCGGTGTTGCAACCGCATACGCCGAAGACACGGATATGAGCGCGAAGTCGTCGGAGCAGCCGGTTACCGATACATGGATCACGACGAAGGTAAAGGCCGAACTGGCCACGACGGAAGGGATCAAGTCTGGCGACATCAGCGTCACCACGAAGAACGGTCTGGTCACGTTGTCCGGCACTGTCGCGAGCAAGGCCCAGGTACAGAAATCGGTGGCCCTCGCCAAGTCGGTCAAGGGAGTGCGGGACGTCGATTCTTCGGCGCTGAGCTCGCGCGATTGATGGCGCGAGGTTTCACAGGAATTGTTCGATCAATCTGGAGCAGTCATGAACGAAGATAGAATCAAGGGTCAGTGGAAACAGCTTGCCGGCAAGCTCAAGGAGAAATGGGGCAAGCTCACCGACAATGATCTGCAGCGCGCGGACGGCAGCAGCGAATATCTCGCCGGCCGTTTGCAGGAGCGTTATGGCATCGCCAGGGACGAGGCCAAGAAACAGATCAGGGAATTCGAAAAGTCGATTTGACCAATCGGGCGCAGCGGGAAGCTGCGAAAGTGGCAGGCGGAAAGCGGCGTTCGCGCCGCTTTCGGCTGTCTGCCATACCAAAACCGCAGTCCACAGGCGGCTGCTCAGCCGCGCGCTGTACGCGCGACATGTGTTCCCCCGTTGCCATCTTCAACGACTTCCCGGAGAGGGCGGGCCCGTGCGCGGGGCCCGCCCTCGAACGCGCTATTGGGGCGTCGGAACGGGTGGGGGACTCTGAGGCTGCTGGACAGGTGGAAGTCCAAGCGCCGGAGCCGTATTGATGCACAACGGATGGCCGAATCCACTGGCGCTTACGCCGTCGGTGATGTCGTAGATGATGTTATCCGGCCGGTCGGCGTCGCCGGAAACACCCCTGCCGAACAAATAATCCAGATGCAGCGCGTTGCGTACCCGCCAGGCGATCATGTGATCGGCACACGACGTGTCGCCGCTGACGCCTACCGCACCCCTCACGTTTCCAAACCTGTCGTAGAGCGCCAACCCGCCGCCGAAGGTGTTCACGCCACCGATCTTGCTGCCGATCATCGGGTCCGCGCTCGTGCCATAGGCCGTGGATGGCCCCTTGTACGCTACGGTGGTATCCACTGGATTGCTGTTCGCCAGTCCGAACAGACTTTGACCCGGCAGTACCGCTGAATAGAGGTTAGCAGTGGACAACGCCAGATTGTTTAGACTGAAAGCGTTTGCTGTATTGGCTTTCTGTGCCGAAATCACCCGGCTGCCAGGCCACTGCGAGCCGCGTTCAAGGCCGGAGAAGGAAACTGCGCAAACCGTTCCATCGCGGTCGACGATCGTGGCCCACATCTGGAAATCCAGTCCGGAGGTTTCCTCTCCGACCGCCCCGAGCAGGGCCAGAGTGAGCGCGCCCTCGCCCGGAAGAAGTCCACATCCGGTGGGCTCCGGAGTCGGCAGCAGTAGTGGTATATCTGCGGACACGCTTGCGGGGATAGCGGCTAGACAAAGTGCCGCGACGCCAAGTTTGTGAACCAGTTTCATGAGAATCCTCCTCGACTGTAGGAACGTTGAATGCGACCCGACGTTGCACCGCTCGGCACGCTCATGTTTCCCCACCGTCTTGCTGGCTCGGCATTGCGCCTGACGCGGACTCCTACCCGCAACGCTTGTCGCGCTGGATACGCCGTTTCCAGTTTCGGACCTCTGTATCGCGTTCTTGCCCCGTTCCAGTGTCCTCTCAAGGCACGACACGGATGTCCTGGTCAGTCCCCGGGATTATCGCCGCCGTCGAGCCTCTGCCTGAGGCTGGCGTGATCGGTGTAGTCTCAGGGGCTTGGCCCCAGTGGGCGCCGTTCGTGGCAACCCATGCGGGCAGTTGCGCCCACGAATTCAATTGCACGCCTGACCGGCCTGCTTGTCAACACTCCCGGGGGCAGTGTGTCAGGAATTGCGCATCCCGCGATAGGCGGCCAGCGCCGACTTCCGGGATTCGTCCAACGATACGATCGGCTCCGGGTAACCGGTCTTGCCCAGCAAGCCCGCGTCCTTCCATGGCTGATGAATCAGTGGCGCCGCGACGTTGCCGAGCTCCGCGACCCAGCGACGAACATAGGTTCCATCCGGATCGAAACGTTCTCCCTGGCTGACCGGATTGAAGATGCGGAAGTATGGCGACGCGTCGGCGCCGCATCCGGCGGTCCATTGCCAGCCCTGCGCATTGTTCGCCAGGTCGGCATCGACCAGCGTGTCCCAGAACCAGCGGGCGCCATGCAACCAGTGCTGGCGCAGGTTCTTGGTCAGGAAGCTGGCGACGATCATGCGCACGCGATTGTGCATCCATCCACTTTTCCACAACTGGCGCATGCCGGCGTCGACGATCGGGATGCCGGTCTGGCCGCGCTGCCAGCGCGCGATTGCTCCGGCATCGTCCACGGCCCACGGGAAGCGGTCGAATTGCGGGTTGAGGTTGCGTTCGGCCGTCTGCGGAAAGTGAAACAGCAGGTGCTGCGAGAAATCCCGCCATCCCAGTTCGCGCAGGTACGCTTCGCGTCCTGCGCCACCCGGACCCGCTTCGCGGCCGCGCGCCAGTTCTTCGAGCTTCCACACGATCTGCCGCGGAGAGATTTCGCCAAAATGCAGATGTGGGGACAGGCGCGAGGTGTGATCCAGATCGGGCCGGTCGCGGCCACCCGCGTAGTCCGGCAGTGCGTCGGCGCAGAATCGATGCAGCGATGCGCAGGCCCCGCGCTCGCCGGGTTGCCAGTTCGCCGGGAACTCGTCGTCCCAGCCTGAGCGCGGAAGCAGCCGCAGCGAGTCGAGTGCGACACCGGCTGGCACGGCGGGAGCCGGCGTGATTCGTTTCGGCGCTGGCGTCGGCGGTTGCGCGGCCAGTTGCGCGCGCAGCTTGCGCCAATATGGGGTGAACACCTTGTATGGCGTGCCGGCGCCGGTCTGGATCTTCCAGGGTTCGGCCATGAGGTTGGCGTTGAAGCTGCGTGCAGCGATGCCGATGTCGTGCAAGAACTGCTTGATTGCGGCGTCGCGCTGCAATATCGCCGGTTCGTACAACCGGTTCCAGTAGACGCCTTCGGCGCCGCATCGATCAATCAACGCCTTGAGCGTCGCCTGCGTGGGACCATGCAAGATGTGCAGCGCCGCGCCCCGCTCGTCCAGCGCGGCGTGCAGTGCGCGCAGGGAATGATGCAGCCACCACCGGCTCGCCGCGCCAGGTGCCCAAGGCGCCTCTTCGTCCGGCGCGTGAACGTATACGCAGACGACATGAGCGTGCGCGGCCATTGCCGCCGTCAGCGCTGGGTTGTCTTCGAGCCTCAGGTCACGCCGGAACCAGACGATGCCTGTCCTCACGTGACGCCCACGCTTCCACCGGCCCCGGCCGCCGAAAGGCAAGCAGGTCGCTGACAGCGTTTGCACGGCATCGTAGACATGTTCGTTCCGCAGGCCTTGTGGCGTTTACCAGAGTGTCGGTTTGCCGATGTCACGGGCGCGTCAACGTGCTCAAAAACGCCACAAT
>Ga0157375_10006413_pt1 | contig 10255 bp, 8 predicted proteins | sample M35metaG_FD_115311 | JGI IMG/M metagenome (GOLD analysis project Ga0157375, IMG submission 115311) | Miscanthus rhizosphere microbial communities from Kellogg Biological Station, Michigan, USA - M3-5 metaG | ecosystem: Host-associated > Plants > Roots > Rhizosphere > Soil | place: USA: Michigan... | reverse complement strand
GCCCAGGCTCTCGCCGATCTTGTCGCCCAGGCGCACAAAGTGGCTGGAGCCGCCGGCAAAGCTCATGAAATCCTTGGCGATGGTCATGCGCTGCGCCGGGGTTTCACCCAGCTTGCCGCCTTTGCCCACCAGCTGGTAAATCGCCGAGAACATGGTCACACCGGCGCCGAGCGAGCCGAGAATACCCTTGCTGTTGAGGGTGTGGAACACCTCGCCGAGCATGCCGCGGTCGGCGACTGGAATGTAGGGTTTGCTCAACGCGGTTTTGAGGTCGGCTTCGGTGATCACGCCGTTGCTCTTGTACACGTTGCCCAGTTCTTCCAGGGCCTTGGTCACGGCGGCGGATTTTTCCTTGCCTTGCAGGCCCTCGTTGAGGAATTTTTCCAGGGTTTCCTGGGAGCGGCGCGGCAGGTCGAGCAGGGTGCCTTTGAGCACGCCCTTGAGCAGGCCGAACAGGTCTTTGGTGGCCAGCTCCTTGTTCTCGTCGGAGATTTTGCTCGGGTCCGAGAGAATCGCGTTGAGGTCGGTGGTCAAGCCGTCGGCCTGGATATTCTGCGCCGCCTTGGTCGCGGCGTCCGGGTCGAACAGCGACAGCGAGGTGAGGGTGTCGCTGAGGTCTTTTTGCGCCTCGGAGGTCTTGCCCTGGTCTTGCAGGTCCTTGAGGTACAGCACGTAATCCGGGTTGGAAGTCAGGTCCAGCAGCTTTTGCTTGATCTCGTCCTTGTTCGGCAGCTTGTTGATGGCGTCGTCCATCTTCGCCTTGTAGTCGGCCTGCACGGTCGGGTCCTGGAACAGCTCGCCGATCTGTTGCTGCACCGCCTTGCCGTCGATGATGTCGTGCATGTCGGCCGACGTCAGCTCGGTCTGCTTGCTGTCGGATTCACGCCAGGTGGTGTTGAACGGGCGCCGGGCTTCCTCGTAACCGGTAATGCCGTGGCCATTCTGGTAGGCGGCCTGGGCTTCCAGGGCACGCACCAGCTTGGCGCGCGGATCGTCCTTGGGAATCGAGCCGTCCTTGACGCCGGCGCGATAAGTATCGATCAGTTGGGTGGTGGCCAATTCGCTGACGGTCAGGGTCGGCGATTTGTCGTCCTTGTCATCCGCGTGCACGCCGGTGTCCATGTTCAGCACATCCAGGTCGCCGGCAGGCGGCAGGTTGTGCTTGGCGCGCGTGTCGTCGACCCCGGCGGCACTGAAGGCATCCCACTTGGCCTTCACATCGTCGTAGAGCTGCGGGCTGAGCTCCTTGGAGACGATCACCTTGCCTTCGCTGGTTTCATAGCGGATCAGGCCGTCACCCAGTTCATCGGGCGAGCCAAAGGTGATGTCGGTGTTTTTCAGGAAGTCATTGGGGCCTGCGAGTTTGTAGCCGGCGTCTTCACTGGTGTGGATTTTGGCCCAGGTGTCGTTGGCGGTGGCGACACTCTTGAACAGTTCGGGGCTGATGTCCGAGGACACGACGACCTTGGTGCCGTCCTGCAGCTCGTAAGTGAGGATGTTGTCTTTCTGGTCATTGTTCCAGCTGAAGTTTTTGTAGTCATTCAGGCCGGGCACGGGGGTATTGGCATCGGCCAGGGTTGCGCCGTTGTTCAGTTCGCCTTCGATCACGGCCTTTTTGCCCGGATCGGTGTAGACCGTATTCAGGCCTGCGAGGTAGTCAAACAGCTTGGGGTTGTCGTCGCGGGCCACCACGACTTTCTCGCCATTGCTCTCATAACGAATCAAACCGGGGCCGACTTCATCCAAGGGGCCCACCGTCGTGCCGCCGTAGGGTGGCCACACTTCGTTGTCGGTGGCGCGCCGGTAACCGGCCGCTTCACTGCTGGAAAGGCCGGTGAAGCTTTCATAGGCTTCCTTGGCTTTCTCGAAGGCCTCGGGGTTGTCGCGCTGGCTGATGACGACCTTGGTGCCGTCCTGGGTTTCATAGCGGATCACGCCGGGGCCGGTTTCGTCCGGCGGGCCGAGCGCCTTATAGTCGGCGAGGCTGTCGGGGGCCTTGCCGTCGGCGCCCAGGTATTGGTAGCCGGCGTTCTGGCTGGCATTCACGCCGCCCAGTGACTTGAAGTCTTCGCTGACCTGCTTGAACAGGTCCGGGCTGTCATGTTCGCTGACGATGACTTTTTTGCCATCCCGGGTTTCGTAGCGGATCAGCCCCGGGCCGACTTCATCGGGCGGGCCGATGGCTTTGTAGTCGGACAATGCAGGGGGAGGTGTGGCGTCCTTGCCGGCGAGTTCATAGCCGTCCTTTTTGCTGGCTTCCAGCCCGGAGGGCTTTTTGTCCTGGGTTTCGGCCTTTTTATGGGCGCTCTTGTTAAGCAGCACATGGAATTCCGCGCTCGACGTGGTCGGCGTGCGGGGTAGGCTTTTAGGCTCGGACGAGCGATCAAGCGGCTGGGTCGACATGCCGTGGAACTCCTGCTGTTTCCGGTGGGACTATTCGGCGAAAACACTAACAGCAGGGGTTCGGCACACGTTGCGAAAAGTTGTGAATTGACGGTTAACGGTGATGCAACGCACGCTCCATGCGTTGCAGGCCTTCTTCGAGCATTGCCCGTGGGCAGCCGAAGTTCAGGCGTACAAATTGCTGGCTGTCATCCCCGAACTCGATGCCGGCGCTCAAGCCGACCTTGGCCTGTTCCAGGAAAAACTGCTGCGGGTCGGCCAGGCCCAGAGCGCTGCAGTCCAGCCAGGCCAGGTAGGTGCCCTGGGGCACGTGCATCACAACGCCGGGCAGGCGGGTTTGCACGGCGTTGCGCAGGTAGTCGCGGTTGGCTTGCAGGTACTGCACCAGCGCGTCGAGCCAGTCGCTGCATTGGCTGTAGGCCGCGCGGGTAGCTTCCAGGCCCAGCGGGCTGACGCTGTCGACCATGCCGCAGCGGGCATTGTTGAAGCGCTCGCGAACCTCGGCGTTCTGCACCACGGCAAAGCAGGTTTTCAAACCGGCCACGTTGTAGGCCTTGCTGGCCGACATCAGGGTGATGGTGCGTTGGGCGATTTCCGGGCTGAGGCTGGCGGTGGGAATGTGGCGGCGGCCGTCGAAGCACAGCTCGGCGTGGATCTCGTCGCTGATGATCAGCGCGCCGTTTTCCAGGCAGGCGTTGGCGACGGCCAGCAGCTCTTCACCCGGGAACACTTTGCCCACCGGGTTGTGCGGGTTGCTCAGCAGCAGCGCGCCGGCACCGCTCAGTGCCTGGCGCATCGCAGGCATTGGCGTGACGAATTCACCGTTGATCAGCTCAAACGGCACTTCGATGCGCGGCAGGTTCCAGTGGCCTGGCGCCAGGCGGATCGGGCGGTAGTTGGGGGTTTGCAGCACCACCGTCTGGCCGGGTTTTACAAAAGCATGCAGGGCCATATTGAAACCGGGTTCTACGCCAGGCAAAAACAACAGCTCTTCAGGCTGCACGCGCCAGGCGTACTTGGCCCACAGGTCGGCCACGATGGCCTCGCGTACATCCGGTCCCGCCACGCTGTAGCCCAGGACCTGCTGATCAAGCCGCGCGTGCAGGGCCGCGAGCACAGCGGGTGGCGCGGCGATGTCCATGTCGGCGATCCACATCGGCAAAACGTCTTGCGGGTAACGGTTCCACTTGGTGCTGCCGGTGCCGAGGCGTGGGTGGATCGTGTCGAAATCAAAGCTCATGGGGGGCTCGTATCAGGGAGGCGGGCAAAGAATGGCGCCGATTCTAGCGCCATTAATTTTATAGGCCAGTGCTGATTGCCGCCGACAGTTGCCGATGAGCCTGCTCCAGCGAGCGGTTGACGGCTTCCTCACCGCGCACCATGGCGCCCAGGTAAACAAAATCCACGGTGTGGATGCCCACGGTAGACAGGATAGCGGTCAGGTAAGGCGTCAAAAAGTCCGGTTCATGGCCCTTGCGCGAGTTGCCGGAACTCACCAGAACAAACGTACGCCGGTCGTCGAGCAGGCCGACTTTTTCAAACTGTGACGTGACGGTGAAGCTGCGTTGGATGCGCACCACATGGTCGATCCAGCCCTTGAGCGCCGCCGGGACGGTGAAATTGTGTACCGGCGTACAGAGGATCAGCAGGTCGCAGGCCTCCAGCTCCACGATCAATCGCTCGGACAATTGCGTCGCGCAGCCGCTGAGGCCGCCCGGTGTGGTCAGGGCATTGGCGTATTCGCGGGTCAGTGGCGGCAGCGCCTGGCCGCCGTAGTCACGCTCGGTGACCTGAGCATCCGGTACCAGATCCCGGAGCAACGCGCGGGCCAGCTTGAAGGTTTGCGCGGCCTTGCCGTGGGGGCTGAAGCTTAAAAGCAGGGCGCGGGTCATTGGCTCAAGTCCTGGGAAAAGTGCATGCCCAACGGCAACAGCCCCTGGCGGAAATAGAACCGCTGGGCCAGGGCCATGTGCATGCTGGTGTCGAGCACCAGCCAGCGATAGCCCAGGGCGCGGGTTTCTTCGCGCACCCGGTCGAGCAATTGCTCGCCCAGGCGCCGGCGTTGCAACGACGCGTCCACCACCAGGTCATCCACATAGATGAAGCGGCCGTAGAGCGTGTTTTCAGTCAGCCGGTAGCCCGCCAGGCCGATGACCTTGCCGTGTTCGCGGGCGGCCAGCAGGCGGTAACCGTTCTGGCGCTGGCGTTGAACTTGCTCGGCAAAACCCGTCGCGTCTTTGAGGTGCGGGCGCAGTTGCTGCATCACCGCGAAGCTGGCAATGCAATCGGCCTCGGTGCCCATGTGCACGAACTCGACAGACTCATTCATGGTTGAGGTTCTCCAGGTGGGCCTTGATCGCGGCGGGTACTTTGCGAAAGCTGATGGCGACGCGGTTCAAGGCGTTCATCAGCGCGACGGCCAAGGTCAGGTCGGCGACTTCCTTGTCGCTGAAGATCGCTGCCACGGCGGCGTAGTCGGCGTCCGGCACTTCGGTTTCGGCGACGAGTGTCACCACTTCGGCCCATGCCAGCGCTGCCTGTTCACGCGGTGTGTACAGCGGCAAACCCTCCCGCCAGGCGGCCAGTAGCATGATTTTTTCCAGGCTCACGCCCTGCTTGAGCAAGTCGCGCGAATGAGCGTCCAGGCAATAGGCACAGCCGTTGAGTTGCGAGACGCGCAGGTAAACCAGATCGATCAACTCTTTTTCCAGACCGCAGCCGTGGATGTAGCTGTGCACCGAACCCAGGGCTTTGTAACCGGCCGGCGCGGCCTGGGCGTAATCGAGACGGTGTTTCATGGAGCATCCTCGTGTTCGTGAAGGGATGGGCCATTTTCGGCGGCGGGCGGGGCGGTCAACAGGGGCATGATTGGACAAGCGGGTTGGGACATGATCAGACTTCGCATTGTTCTTCTGCCGAGCCCGCCTGCGATGTCATCACTGCCCAAATACCAGGAAATCTACCGACGCTTTCGCCAGGCCATTGATCAGGGCCAACTGGGGCCGGGAGATCGCGTACCGTCCGTGCGCGGCCTGGCGCTGGAGCTCAAGGTGGCGCGCGGGACGGTGGAAGCGGCGTATCAGTTGCTGGTCAGCGAGGGTTTTTTCGAAGCGCGCGGGCAGGCCGGAACCGTGATTGCCGGCTCTGCGCCACAGATGACGGTCAAGCCGCTGCCGGTGGCGGCGCCCGCTTCAAAAGGGCCCAGGCCGCTGCAAATGGGCTTGCCGGCACTTGATGCCTTTCCGCGAAAACTGTGGGCGCGGCTGGTGACTCGGCAAGTGCGCCGCACCGACGCCGACAGCCTGGCCATGGGCGACGTGCGCGGTGCCCTGCCTTTGCGCGTGGCGATTGCCAACTACCTGGCGCTGTACCGGGGCGTGGAGTGCTCGCCACAGCAAGTCTTCGTGTGTTCCGGTTATGTCGGCAGCCTGACCCTGCTGTGTGAGGCACTGCAGATGACCGGGCAGCGTTGCTGGTTTGAAGACCCGGGGTATCTGCATGCGCGGCAGCTGCTGAGCCATCAGGGCGTGGAACTGGTGCCGGTACCGGTGGACGCTGACGGGCTGCAGGTCGACCAGGGCAGGCAATGTGAACTGAATGCGCGCCTGGCCATCGTGACCCCGGCGCATCAGAGCCCGCTGGGCGTAGCGTTGAGCCCGGCGCGGCGCCTGGCGTTGCTGGACTGGGCGCGGGAGCAAGGCAGTTGGGTGGTCGAGGATGATTACGACAGCGAGTTCCGCTACCGCGGCCAGCCGCTCGCCGCGCTCAAAAGTCAGGACCTCGATGACCGGGTGATCTATGCCGGGAGCTTCAGCAAGATGCTGTTTCCGGGGTTGCGCCTGGGCTATCTGGTGGTGCCTGCGGCGTTATTGGAAGCGTTTGAGCGAGGGGCTTTGGCGTTACAGCAGCGCAGTGCGCAGTTGTTGCAACTGACCGCGGCGGACTTTCTGGAACAGGGGCATTTCACCCGGCATTTGAAGAAGATGCGCCAGTTATATGCGCTGCGCAGGGGGCTGTTGGTGGACGCGTTGCGCGAGCATTGCGCGCAGCTTTTGCGGGTGGATGAGCAAGCGGGCGGGATTAATTTACTGGCGCGGCTATTGGTGGACGTGCCTGATCGGGTGGTGGCTGACGCCGCCATGGGCGCCGGGCTGGCGGTTCAGGCGTTGTCGGGCTGGACGGTCGAGCCAGGGCAGGGCGAAGGGCTGTTGATGGGATTTACGAATGTGGCTACGGCGGCTGAGGCGGTGGCGATTGCGCTGATTTTGCGCGGGGCTGTTTTGGGGTGTATATCCGTTGCTGCGGTAACGACTTGCCCACGATAGCGGTGTATCAGCGGCAAAATGTATTGGCTGACACACCCTCATCGCGGGCAAGCCCGCTCCCACATTTTTTGATCAAGTACGGCATTGCTTATCTGTGGGATAACCTGCCTCACAACCCCTGACTCCCCCGAATCAAGTCATAAGCCTTGCGCGCAATCGGATTAGCCGTATTCGGCCGTATCCAGAGGTAATACGTGACCTCCGGCATCCGAGGCAGCCCATCAGTCTCCCCCAACACCCGCATATCCGGCCCGAGCATTTCCATGCTGCGTGGCGTCACCCCCAACCCCGCGCGAGTCGCGGCTTTAATCCCGATCAAATTCGACGCCAGATAAGCCTGCCGCCAGGGGATATTCGCTCGCTCCAACGCCTCCAGCGCATACCGCCGGTAAATACTCGGCTCATCCACCAATATCAGCGGCAACGGCTCGCTCGGCTGGTGAATGTACTGCGCCGAACAAATCCACCACACCGGCGACGTGCGCAACGCAAAGCCTTCAAGGTTCGGATCAGACCTCGTGGAAATCACCATATCCACCTTGCCCCGGTGCAAGTCATCCATCAAAAACGGACTGCGGCCCACATCAATCTCCAGCCGTAGACGCGGCGCCGAACGCGCAATGTGGCTGAGAATCGGCGGCAAAATCGTGTCGGCAATATCGTGCGGTGAGCCGATCCGCAACACCCCGCTCAGGCTGCTTTCACGCAGGGAATTCAACGCATCGTCATTCAGCGACAGCATCTGCCGCGCATGGCGCAGCAACTGCAAGCCCGGCTCGGTCAGCTGTTTCTGGCGGCCGCGCTTTTCAAACAGGCTCACACCCACCTGCTGCTCCAACCGCTGCATATGCTGGCTAACGGACGACTGGGTGCGCGCCAGGTGCGTACCGGCGCCGGCGAAACTGTGGTGGTCGACCACGGCAATGAAGGTGCGTAGCAGTTCCAGATCAAGGGTCGTCATGGCCATTTCCTGAGGCGTTTTACATCAGCGGTGTGAAGTTAAACATTACAGATTCTGATGTGTTCTTGAAGCGATTTTTAACAGGCGTCAATAAATTCGAGGATATTCCAAAAGGCAAGGTTGCCAATACACGGAAAGTTATAACGATATGAGATATTTGCATTTCCGTTGCCCCGGCACTCTCCCTAGCATGCCCCACCATCAGGTCGGGGTACGCCGATCATTAGCCAGGGGGAAGTCCCATGATGTTCAAGAAATGGTTGCCGGTGGCCCTGGGGTCGATGATCGCGTTGGGCGCCACTGTGGCCGCGCACGCCGATGCCACGCTGGACAAAATCGAGCAACGCCATGTGCTGGTGGTCGGTGTGCTGTTGTCCGGCGGCCCGTTCGGCAGCATTGACCCGGCCACCCAGAAACCCAAAGGCTTGAACGTCGACCTGGCCAACGAACTCGGGCGTCAGCTCAAGGCCGAGGTGCAGTTGGTGCCGGTCTTGCCTGCCAATCGTGTGCAGTTCCTGCAACAGGGCAAAGTCGACCTGTTGATCGCCAACATGGAATGGACTGCCGAGCGCGGTGAAATCCTGGGTTTTGTACCGACGCCTTTCTATCGTATCGGCGGCACCGCAGCGGTGCTCAAAGACAGCACGATCACCCGCTGGGAAGACCTCAAGGGCCAGCCGGTGTGCACCTCCCAAGGCAGCAGCTATGTGAAGCCGCTGACCGACCTCGGCGCGCAGATCAAAGCGTTCAAAAGCTCCTCCGAATCGCTGTTGGCCCTGCGCGGCAACAATTGCGTCGCCGCCGTGCATGACTCCACCCTGATCAACCCGCTGATCAACGACAGCGCCGAATGGAAGGATTACCGCGCCATCAGCCCGGAACTCAACCCGGCGCCGTCGGTGATCTGGACCCGTCGCGGCGAAAGCGACACCCAGGCCAAGCTCGACCCGATCGTCAAGGAGCTGCACCGCAGCGGCTGGCTGATCGAGGCCCAGACCCGTAACCGCATCAGCCCGGCATCGCCTGCGTTGGTGGAATTGCAGCAACAGTTCAAGGGCGCCTGAGCATGAACCTGAAAACCTTCACCGCACTCGGCTTGGCCCTGTGTGCCGGCTTCGCCAACGCCGACGCCACCCTCGATAAAATCCAGCAGCGCCACGCCATCAGCGTCGGCGTGATCCTCAGCGGCCCGCCGTTCGGCACCCTCGACCCCAAGACCGGCGAACACCTGGGCTACAACGTCGAGCTGGCCAAAGGTATCGGCCAGGCGCTGGGTGTGGAGACCAAAACCGTGTCGGTGCTGGCGCCCAACCGCGTGCAGTTCCTGCAACAGGGCAAGGTCGACATCCTGATCGCCAATATGCAGTTCACCGAAGAGCGTGCCGAGATCCTTGATTACGTGCCCACGCCGTATGAAGAAGTCGGCGGCGCCGCGCTGATTCGCAAGGGTGCAGGCATCAAGCAATGGGCCGACTTGAAAGACAAACCGGTGTGCGTGTCCCAGGGCAGCAACTTCATCAAGCCGCTGCAGGAGATCTACGGCGCGCAGATCAAGGCGTTCCGCAGCCAGTCCGAGTCGCTGCTGTCGCTGCGTGGCAATGGTTGCGTGGCGGCGGTGCACGTCAGCCCGACCATGCACGCGTTGCTCAGCGATGCCGAATGGCAAGGCTATGAAATCCCGCTGCCGGGCGACCTGATCCCGTCCAAATCGGTGATCTGGATTCGCAAGGGCGAACACGACACCCAGGCCAAACTCGATGCCATCGTGCGCGAATGGCACAAAAGCGGCTTCCTGATTGCCCTTGGCGAGCGCACCGGCATGGCGCCGTCCCAGGCCCTGCGTGATCTGCACGAGCACTACAGCCATGAGTGAAACGCTTTTTGCCACCCTGCAAAAACTGCTCGGCGCGGGCCATGTGCAAACGAGTGAAGAGGCGGCGCACTACCTGACTGATAAGCAAGGCCGCTACACCGGCAATGTGATCGCAGCGGTGCACCCGGCCACTACCGAAGAAGTGGCGGCGGTGGTGCGCACCTGTGTGGCCTGGAAAGCGCCGATCGTGGTGCAGGGCGGCAATACCGGGCTGATGGCCGGTGCCACGCCGGATGCCAGCGGGCGTTCCGTGTTGCTGCTGCTCGACCGCATGAACCGCGTGCGTCATGTCGATACCGACAACGACACACTGACGGTGGAAGCCGGTTGCATCCTGCAAACCGTGCAGGAGGTGGCCCGCAACGCCGACCGCCTGTTTCCCCTGAGCCTGGGTGCCGAAGGCAGTTGCACCCTGGGCGGCAACCTCGGCACCAATGCCGGCGGCACCGGCGTGCTGCGTTACGGCAACACCCGCGAATTGACGCTGGGCCTTGAAGTGGTGACTGCCGAAGGTGAGATCTGGCACGGCCTGCGCGGCTTGCGCAAAGACAATACCGGCTACGACCTGCGGGATTTGTACATCGGCAGCGAAGGCACGCTGGGCATCATCACGGCGGCGACGCTGAAACTGTTTCCGCTGCCCAAGGCCCAGGCCACCGCGTTGCTGGCCTTTGATGAACTGGCCCAGGCCGT
>Ga0157375_10006412_pt1 | contig 10255 bp, 5 predicted proteins | sample M35metaG_FD_115311 | JGI IMG/M metagenome (GOLD analysis project Ga0157375, IMG submission 115311) | Miscanthus rhizosphere microbial communities from Kellogg Biological Station, Michigan, USA - M3-5 metaG | ecosystem: Host-associated > Plants > Roots > Rhizosphere > Soil | place: USA: Michigan... | reverse complement strand
GGTAACCTGAAACAAAGGTTGTCCATTGTTGCGCGGGGTGAAGTTGCTCAATTAACAGAAACTATCAATGAAATGATCGATACACTGGCCGTGTTTGCCGACCAGGTAACGACGGTGGCACGTGAGGTGGGGGTTGAAGGAAGATTGGGAGGACAGGCGAGTGTGCCAGGAGCATCGGGTATCTGGAAAAACTTAACCGAAAATGTGAACCAGCTTGCGGAAAATTTAACTACGCAGGTGCGTGCTATCTCTGAAGTGGCGTCGGCAGTTACAAAAGGTGACCTGACACAAATGATTCGCGTAGAAGCAAAAGGTGAAGTGGAGGAATTGAAAGATACTATCAACCAGATGATCGCAAACCTGAAAGACACAACCCTGAGAAACCAGGAACAGGACTGGCTGAAGTCAAACCTTGCAAAATTCACCCAGATGTTGCAGGGTCAAAAAGATCTGAATACAGTTACTCACCGTATTCTTTCTGAATTAGCGCAGGTGGTAAATGCTCAAAAAGGTATGTTTTATATTCTCGAACAAATTGAAAATACGAATGAACAGAAATTAAAATTATTTGCTGCATATGCTTATGGCGAAGAAGTAAAAACGGCGAGAGAATTTTACTTGGGTGAAGGTTTGGTAGGACAATGTGCTTTGGAAAAGAAAAGAATTCTGTTGTCGAACGTCCCGAAAAATTACATAAAGATCGGTTCGGGACTCGGAAAAGCGTCGCCCGCCAATCTTATAGTATTACCGGTGTTGTTTGAAAAAGAAATAAAAGCTGTAATTGAACTGGCATCGTTTGATAATTTCAGTGAAACTCACCTTGACTTCCTGAGCCAGTTAACTGAAAGTATAGGGATCGTATTAAATACCCTCGAAGCAAACTCAAGAACAGAAGGCCTGCTGGAGCAATCACAATCACTCACTGAAGAGTTGAGAAGAGCCAATGAAGAATTGCAGGATAAAGCACACCTGCTTGTAAAGCAAAAAGAAGAAGTAGAAAACAAGAACAAGGAAGTAGAAGAAGCAAGAAGATCACTGGAAGAAAAGGCAGAACAACTCCAGATCACTTCCAAATACAAATCTGAGTTCCTTGCAAATATGTCGCATGAATTGCGTACGCCATTAAATTCCTTGCTCATCCTTGCTCAACAGCTTTATGAAAATTCTGATGGCAATCTTTCAGAAAAACAAGTGAGTTATGCGAAAACCATCCATAGCTGTGGAGATGACCTTATACAATTGATCAACGATATTCTTGATCTTTCTAAAATTGAGTCAGGATATATTTCAACTGATTTTATCAACCTGCGTTTCCAGGAAGTCACTGCGTTTGTGCAAACTACATTCAGGCACATCTCAGAAAACAAAAATTTACGTTTCAGCATTGACGTGGATGAAAAATTACCTGAAAGCCTCGAAACGGATGCGCAACGTCTCAATCAAATTCTCAAAAACCTTCTTTCCAATTCGTTTAAGTTCACTGAGAAAGGTGAAGTCAAACTTCGCATTTATGAGGCTAATCATAACTGGAAACAAGGAAATCCAAGCCTCGATACGGCAAGGCGGGTTGTTGCATTCGAGATAAAGGATACAGGAATTGGAATTCCAAGGGACAAACAAAACATCATCTTTGAAGCATTTCAACAAGCAGAAGGCTCAACAAGCCGCAAATACGGTGGAACCGGTTTGGGGCTTTCTATTAGCCGCGGATTGGCCGATCTCCTGGGAGGCTCCATTGAATTGTCAAGCGAAGTAGGTGCGGGAAGTATCTTTACCCTGTTCCTCCCGATCGAGTACGATCCTTCCATTACTACAACAAGAAGAGAAAAACAAAGCAGCCGCAAAGTGAGTGAGTATATGTTAGCCGAAAGTTCGGGCAGTAGAGATGATGTTGCCCTGCAATCGGTACCAACGATCAAGGTTGGTGACGACCTCGATGTATTGAATGAGATCATTAACGATGTGGGCGATGACCGCAATAATATTTTAAGTACCGATAAGGTAGTACTGGTCGTTGAAGACGATATTAATTTCGGCAAGATCATGCTGGAAAAAGCGCATGAGATGGATCTGAAAGCTGTGATCGCAACTAATTTCAGTGAAGTATTTGACCTCACTAATAAATATAATCCTGTTGCCATCACACTTGATGTGAAACTTCCTGATGCCAGCGGATGGCGAATTCTTGATCTCTTTAAGAACGATATTAATTTCAGACATATCCCGGTGCATCTTATTTCGGGAGAAGAGAACTATTTATTGGCAATGCAACGGGGTGCAAGAAGTTTCCATTTAAAACCTTTGAGTACTGAAGCACTAAGCACTTTATTTACTGATATCACTCAATACAATGACCGGAAGGTAAAAAAATTGCTGGTGGTTGAGGACAACGAGCTGGATTCATCACAAATAGCAAAAATTCTTGACAACGGAGAGCTGGTGACTATCGAGATCACTGATTCAGGATTGAAAGCCCTTGAACTTATTAAGGAAAATAAGTATGACGGGATCATTATAGACTTTATGTTGCCCGACATTGACGGACTTAAATTTGTAACAGAGATCAGCGCCATAAAGAAAATGCAGATGACGCCTGTTATTATTTACTCGGCTAAAGACTTTGCGCCGAGAGAAAGAATGAAATTAAAACAATATGCCAACCGGATTTTATTGAAAGATGTAAACTCGCTTGACCTGTTGCTCGAGGAAACAGTTATGCTACTGCATCTCAATCATAAAAAGTTATTACCTGAAAAAAGAAAATTGATCGAAAACCTGCGTTCGAAAAAAGATGTATTGTCGACCAAGACGATCCTGGTGGTGGATGATGACGTTCGAAATCTTTTCGCGCTGACCACAGCTTTTGAAAAATATAATATCCAAACAATAACCGCGGAAAGCGGGCAGGAAGCAATGAATATCCTTAGCGAAAAACCGAACATTGATATGGTGCTGATGGATATAATGATGCCCGAAATGGATGGCTATGAAACCACTCAAAAAATAAGAAGAGAACACAAAAACACGACGTTGCCGATAATAGCCGTTACCGCCAAAGCCATGAAAGGCGACAGGGAAAAATGCATCGAAGCCGGAGCTTCAGATTATATCACCAAACCTTTGAAAATTGACCAATTGCTTTCATTAATGAGAGTATGGTTATATAAATAATGAGTGCATGGAGAAACCGGCAAACATAAAGACTGCCGCTGCTCAAAATGGGCAAATAAAATCAGACATCAAGATCCTTCTTGTTGACGACAGGGAGGACAACTTGTTTTCCATTGAAACAATTCTTGAAAAAGATAATTACACCATTGTAAAAGCAAAGTCGGGGCGTGACGCTTTAAAAGTCCTGTTGCACCAGCAAGACTTTTCTCTTATACTCATGGACGTCCAGATGCCCGAATTGAATGGCTTTGAAACTGCAACCATTATTTATGAAAGGGATAAATTGAAAAACATTCCCATCATTTTCATCACTGCCTTCAGTTATGATGAGGATTATATTTTCAAAGGTTATAAGACAGGGGGTGTTGATTATATTTATAAGCCTATCAAACCAGAGCTATTGAGAATGAAAGTGTCTGTTTTCGTGGAGTTGTACCGCAAGAACCAGCAGTTGCTTCTTCATGAAAAAAAATTATTAGCAGCGAACAGATCCCTGCAAAAGGAGATTGAAGAAAGAAAAACTTCGGAAGAAAAAATAAGATTGTTAAATGGGCAGCTTGTCAATAACAATGCACACCTGAAAGCGATCAACGAGGAATTAGACCGTTTTGCATACGTAGCCTCACATGACCTGCAGGAACCTTTACGAAAGATCATGGTATTTAGCGATAAGATATTGATGAAGGAAAACATGGATGAGGAAACAGAAAAATATTTTAAAAAGATCATCAATTCGTCGAAAAGGATGCAGATGCTTATTAATGACCTGCTGAGTTTTTCACGACAATCCATAAGCCCTTCCGATTTTGAAAGAACGGATTTGAACACATTAGCCAGGGAAGCTATCACCGAACTGGAAATTGAAGTTGACAAAAGCAATGCTAAAATTCAAGTCGGTGAGCTACCGGTTGTCTGGGCCATTCCCAGCTTAATGAAGCAATTGTTCCATAACCTTGTTAGTAATGCCGTTAAATTCAGAAAAAAAGGTATTGATCCCATCATTCATATCGAAGCGAAAAAGGTGTACGGTTCGGATCATTCACGGGCGGTAAACTCTAATGGCCATAAATATCATAAAGTGAGTATCTCCGACAACGGAATTGGGTTTGACCCGAAATATTCAGATGAGATTTTTATGGTTTTTAAAAGACTCAATAGCTATCATGAATATGAAGGAACAGGAGTAGGCCTCTCTATTTGCAAAAAGATCATTGAAAAACATAATGGATCTATCATTGCACAAAGCGAACCGGGCAAAGGTTCTACATTTAGTTTTGTACTTCCGGAGAAACAACCGGGAATAAATCTCCACATATAAGATCTATCGCTTTCCTGATGCTGTTCATTTTTTATTTGCACAGTTATTGAATACACTAAGAAATGTTTAACCGGCAATCCCATGCGTCCCTTTGAAGTTTTGGAAACGAATGACCTTGTCAGCGTGCTTGCAGAATACGCAACGCGTTACAGCAAAATGATGACCGAAGGAGGAAAACAAAAAGACATCATCAACTGCAGGGAAACCATTCAGGCGTTGATCACTGAGATCGAATTGAGAAAAAGGCCAGGCATGTCTGAAGATCCATCCGGCAAAAAACGTTGAGTTTCCTTGGTTTTAACTCCTGCAAATACATATACATTCAATTTTTCCCGAAATTGTCGGCAAATTGCTGAATGAAAAAAATTATAGCCGTCCTTTTCCTGGCCTGGTTTTTCAACGGTTTAAAAGCTCAACAAGATTCCTCATGTAATATCCAAATCAGTTTACTTACATGTTCACCGGGTGAAGAGCTCTATCTCACCTGGGGCCATAGCGCCTTAAGGGTCATTGACAGTGCAACCAATACAGATATTATCTATAACTATGGCACATTTGACTTTGACGACCCTGCATTTTATTCGAAATTCACCCGCGGAAAGTTGATGTACTTTGTCTCCGTTCAGAAATTTGAAAGTTTTTTTGAAGAATATCAATACTACCAGAGAGGAATAGTTGAACAGGTCCTTGACCTCTCTTGCTCAGAAAAAGAGAAACTTGTTTCAGCTTTACGCGAAAATGCAAAAGAAGAAAACAAATACTATAAATATGATTTTATTGTTGACAATTGCACAACCCGCCTGAGAGATATTGTCTTTAAAAATGCGGATGCACCCGTTATTACCAACGAGATCCGGCCAAACGAAAAAATAACTTTCCGCCAATTGATAAATAAATACCTCGACAGCACCTGCCAGTACTGGAGCAAATTTGGTATCGATATTTTACTCGGAAGGCCGGTGGATCAAAAACTCACAAACAATGAAACTATGTTTCTCCCCGATTATTTGCTGAAGGGTTTTGATAGCTCGACTATCGGTAAGAAACCCATGGTATCAAAGAAATATGAAATTCTAAAACCTACTCTGCCGGAACGAAAAAGCAGCCTGTTTACTCCTTTGATCGTTTTCATCGTTTTGTTTCTTGTGATCTTTGTGCTGGGCTTCTTAAAAAATACGGGCAAATTTCTTTCTGTATTTGATTTTATTCTTTTCTTTTTAAGTGGTTTCCTGGGTGTTTTTATTTTATTTATGTGGTTTGGAACAGATCATCCCGAATGCAAAGACAATTTTAACCTCGCCTGGGCTATGCCTTTTCATTTTATAATTATCTTTTTTCTGTTCGGGAAATGGAACCCGGTAATTAGCGGGTGGCTGAAATATTATTTCTTTATTAATTCACTTCTCCTGTTACTCTTTCTTATTGTTTGGAAATGGTTACCGCAGGAAATGAATAATGCTTTGATCCCGGTCGTGTGTTTGCTATTGGTCAGAAGTTTTGCGCAATACAAAAAATTCAATCAATTAAAATAAAATGGATGGTCTTTACTTCGGTAAAGGAGAATTAGTTGATAACCAAACAACTTTTTATCTCCTGCTCCCGATTCTTATCATGAATTAATTGATTTCGCGGGCAGAACCTGCCTCCTAAACTTAAAAGATTTTTGTGCCTTTTATCTCCTTGGATCAAGGAAATGCAACCTTGTCAAAGCATAGTCTGAAACGATGTTTTCTGCCTGAAATGTTGTATTTTCATACTCTTGCTGTGTTGAATTATATGGGTACGATTAAGAAGCCGGAAAATGGCAATAAAGTTTTAAACGATTACTTAATAAACCTGTCTTGATTTAATCCTAACCTCTGTCAATGAAACGTTCCACTCTTTTCATACTTTCGTTCGGGTTATTTTTTTGCGCGAAGGCTAATCATATTACAGGAGGAGAGATTTTTTATAAGTTAAAGAGCCAATCAGGTAATAACTACACCTATACGGTCACTCTCAAACTTTACAGGGATCATTTTTCAACAGGTGCTCAGCTTGATGATGCAGCGTCTATTGCCATCTTTGACAGGTTAACCGGCAATTTGGTTTGGGACAATAATCAGACTGCTATTACCAGGTCATTCGTCGAATTCCTGGATTTAATTTCACCGGGACCCTGTATCAATAATCCGCCCACCGTTTTTTATGACGTAGGACACTATCAATTTGACGTAACGCTTCCCGGCACTGCGAACGGGTATATCATTGCTTATCAACGATGCTGCCGAATTGCTGGCATTAATAATTTATTAGGTTCAAGTTCGGTAGGTGCTACCTACGTAGCCGAAATACCGGGAACGAATCCTCTACCGACCGCTCCTGCTAATAACAGTGCTCATTTTGTAGGGCCTGATACTGTGATCGTTTGTCAACATAATTCTTTTACTTATAGTTTTAATGCCGTCGATGCCGATGGAGACTCATTGTCTTATTCTTTTTGCAATGCTTATGTAGGGGGATCCAGTGCAGCACCGGCACCCGCTCCACCTGCTAAGCCGCCCTATCCAACTGTTCCTTATGCTTCGCCCTTTTCAGCGAGTCAGCCGATGGGCTCGCGTGTAACCATTGATTCAAAAACGGGCATCGTTACCGGCATTGCCCCCGATGCGGGGATCTATGTAATGACAGTTTGTGTGTATGAGCGCCGAAACGGGATCTTAATTGCAACTCAGCGAAAGGACCTGCAAATTAAAGTGGGCGATTGCTCCATTGCAGCAGCGAATCTTCCACCGCAAATAGTCGACTGCGAAAGTTTCAACAGTGGTTTTAGTAATACCGGCGATCAGTCATTAATTCATTCTTACTTATGGATCTTTGGTGATCCCGCCACTGGTAGAAACGATTCATCAACTCTCGCAAATCCGACACACGCCTATAGTGATACCGGCACATACACTGTGACACTTATCACAAACCGTGGTGAACTCTGTTCAGATACCGGGACAACAGTAGTAAAAATTTACCCGGGATTTTTTCCGGGATTTAAGTCGACGGGAATTTGTATAAACAAACCCACTCAATTTATTGACACAACAGATACGCGATACGGCCTTGTCAATACCTGGACCTGGGATTTTGGTGTCCCTTCCGTTTCGACTGATACCTCTCACGTTCAAAATCCGACATTTACTTATACGGAAGTTGGTACTTACAATGCTCAGCTTATCGTTACCTGCAGCAAAGGTTGCATTGATACAGTAATGACACCTATAACAATTATAGATAAGCCGCCGATAAACCTTGCTTTCCGGGACACTTTGATCTGCAAAGGCGACAATCTTCAACTACAGGCTTCAGGTGCTGGTGTATTCAGTTGGACTCCGGGAACAAATATTACGAATGCAAATACGTCAACGCCGACAGTAAATCCTCCAGGCACGGCTTATTATTATGTAAATCTCAATGAAAATGGTTGTATAAATAATGACTCCGTACGAGTAAGGGTCGTTGATCATGTAACACTACAGGCCTTTAGCGATACTGTTATTTGCCAGGGCGATGCAGCCCAACTATACACTACGGGTGATGGGCTTCATTTTGCCTGGACACCCGCTGCCAATTTCAATGATGCAACGTTGCCTAACCCGATCGCTGTTACAAATAGCACAACCAATTACCAGGTAACTGCCACTATTGGCCATTGCACAGCAACCGATAACGTAACGGTAAGAACAGTTCCCTACCCTATTGCCAATGCAGGAAATGACATCTCTGTTTGTTACAATATCTCAGCCCAATTGCACGCAAATATTGTAGCTTCATCATTTAACTGGACACCCGGAGGGTCATTGAGCAATCCGCTTATATTAGATCCGGTTGCATCCCCAAAACAGACTACTTCTTATGTACTTACCGTAACAGATACACTGGGATGCCCGAAACCTATAAGAGACACTATCGTTGTGATCGTGTTGCCGAAAGTAAATGCATTTGCAGGTAATGACACAGCAGTAGTAATCGGCCAGCCCTTACATTTTCATGCGACAGGGGGAATTAATTATTTGTGGTCTCCTCCACTTGCTTTGGATAATATTAATATTGCCGACCCTACGGCCACATATGACGGAAGCGTTGATAGTATTCGTTACAAAGTAATGGTAAGTGATGAGAAAAATTGCCTCGACTCTGCTTACATCAATGTAACAGTATTTAAGACCAATCCTCAAATATTCGTTCCGACTGCCTTTACGCCGAACGGTGATGGTGTAAATGACCTGTTCAGACCCATTGGTGTAGGAATAAAAACTATTGAGTACTTCAGGGTGTATAACCGATGGGGCGAATTAGTGTTCAGTACAACAACCAATGGTAAGGGATGGGACGGAAAAATCAGTGGCACACCTCAAGCCACAAATACATTCGTGTGGATCGTGAAAGGAACTGATTACCTCAACAAGCCTTTCCTCAAAAAAGGAGCGGTAACATTAATTCGTTAGTTTCAAGTTCCAGGTTCAAGAGTTCCAAAAGTTGTCGATAAAACTTGTAAACTTGTGAACTCTTAAACTTTCAAACTTTCTCCATGCCCAAAATAGTTTTTATAACGGGTGCCACTTCTGGCTTTGGTAAAGCCGCGGCTGAAAAATTTGCCTCGCATGGTTATGATCTTATCCTTAATGGACGAAGGGAAGAGCGCCTGGAAGAAATAAAAGCGCGGTTAGAAAAAAAATTCAATATCGCAGTCTGCCTGTTACCCTTCGACGTCCGAAATCGTGGAAAGGTTTTTGAAGCAGTAAAAAACATTCCGGAAGAATGGCAGGGCATTGATGTTTTAATTAATAACGCCGGCCTGGCTCTCGGCCGCGAGTATTTTGATGAGGCTGATATTGATGATTGGGAAACGATGATCGATTCTAATGTAAAAGGGTTGTTGTATGTAAGCAGGGCAGTGATACCTTATATGATCAAACAGGGAAAAGGTCATATAATAAATCTTGGATCTATTGCCGGAATGGAGGTGTATGAAAAAGGAAACGTGTATTGTGCCAGTAAGTTTGCAGTTGATGCCATTAGCCAATCGATGCGAATTGATCTGCTGAGGCACGGCATTAAAGTAACCAACATTGAGCCCGGCGCTGCTGAAACCGAATTTGGCATTGTTCGATTCAAGGGGGACGAAACAACGGCCAAGCAAGTTTACAATGGCATTGTTCCTTTATCTGCGGATGATGTCGCTGAAATTATTTATTACACCACCACACTGCCTCCACATGTTTGTATAAATGAATTAGTCGTTACCTGTACACAACAGGCAAACGCGATTTATTTTAATAGGAAATAGTCCTTATTCAAGACAGGTATAAGCCGCATGAGTTCTTAGAAAAAATACCCAGGCAGATAAAAAGCTGCTTATAAAGTTTATTCTTCAGGATTGTAATTTTTAGATTTATGAGGTTATTCCAATACTATATAAGAATCCACATGAAACGGCCGTACCTACTCTCCACATTGTTATTGATATCTTTTGGAGCATTTGCCCAAAAAGAGGTTATCAAGATCCAATCTTGCGACAATTCAATGATACAGCACGAGGTTGATAGCCTCAAACTACTTTACAACAAAGATGGTTTTGTATTATTAAAAGAAGCCTCAGTGACCATGGAAAGCGAATATGAATTGCCGGTAATAGTTCCCCTGGCAGAAGGAAGCTGGTACCAGTTTGTATTTGTGGGAGATTATACATCCAAGCTTTATGAAGTACGGATGTATGATTGGAATGAAAAAATG
>Ga0157375_10006409_pt1 | contig 10257 bp, 5 predicted proteins | sample M35metaG_FD_115311 | JGI IMG/M metagenome (GOLD analysis project Ga0157375, IMG submission 115311) | Miscanthus rhizosphere microbial communities from Kellogg Biological Station, Michigan, USA - M3-5 metaG | ecosystem: Host-associated > Plants > Roots > Rhizosphere > Soil | place: USA: Michigan... | reverse complement strand
AATCCAGTGGGTTTGCTTGAACAAAAAGAAGATAAAAGTGATGTAAAAAGAAGTATCGGAAATATCCAGTTTGATTATAAACTGCATTTCCTTCCTGACCTTCATGTGAACCTGAATCTTGGTTATGATGTGTCAAAAGGCGAAGGAACCATCTTTATTCCGGATAGTGCAGCCTCATCTTATTTACGTTCTCCGGATGCGAAACATGGAGGTGTTGATAACTAGTATAAGCAAAATAAGTCCAATACAATTCTTGAAACTTATTTGAACTACGTAAAGGATCTTAAATCTATTTACAGCAAGATTGATGTGATTGCCGGTTATTCGTACCAGGATTTTTCAACCACTAACTACAATTTTCCGGATCGTACCACTGATGGATTCGTCATTTCAACTCCGAGTTTTCCATTTGACAAACCGGAAAACAGGTTGATCTCTTTCTACGGAAGATTGAATTATACCTACAAGGGCAAATATCTCCTGACTGGAACACTGAGGAGAGACGGTTCTTCGCGTTTTTCAGAAGAAAACAGGTGGGGTATGTTCCCTTCAGGCGCTTTTGCCTGGAGACTTAAAGAAGAAGACTTCCTGAGGAACTCAACGACGGTAAGTGATCTGAAACTGAGATTGGGCTATGGAGAAACCGGTCAACAGGATGGAATTGGAAATTATGATTACATCCAAGATATTCATTGGCCAACCAACAGGCACAGTACCAGTTTGGCAACAGGTTCGATTCTTTATACAGGCCTGAAGGATACAATCCCAACTTAAAATGGGAACAGACCGCTACTTATAATATAGGTCTCGACTATGGGTTTTTCAATAACCGTATCACTGGTTCGATCGATGTTTATTTAAAGAAGACCACAGATCTATTGAGCATCATCGATCAGCCTGCCGGTACCAATTTTACTAATAAGATCCTTGCCAATATTGGCAACATGGAAAACCGTGGTGTTGAATTCACGATCAACGCACAGCTGGTGCGCAACAGGAATGTGACCTGGGATTTTGGGTTTAATGTCACGTACAACAAAAATGAAATTACCAAACTCACTTTCACAAATGATCCTACTTTTCCCGGCAATTTAACCGGGGGCATAGCTGGCGGAGTTGGAAGCACAGTGCAGATACAATCTGTAGGCTATCCAAAAAATTCATTTTATGTGTATCAACAGATCTACGATAAATCCGGAAAACCCATCGAAAGTTTATTTGAAGACAGAAATCGCGACGGTGTGATCAATGTTGATGATCTGTACCGCTACAAATCTCCCGATCCCAAGGCCTTCCTGGGAGCATATTCCAATGTAAACTGGAATAAATGGAGTGCAGGATTTTCATTAAGGGCCAATATTGGGAACTATATGTACAATAACAGGTTTTCAAATACAGGAGTACAAAGAAATATTATTGACCCACTGGGTTTCCTGGCCAATGGATCGAGGAATTTGCTGGAAACAAATTTTACAGGCAACGGAGACCAATATCTTTTGTCTGATTACTATGTGGAAAATGCCTCCTTCCTCAGGATGGATTACATCAACGTTGGGTACAATGCCGGCAACCTTGTCAGCAAGCATACGAATTTGAGAATTGGAGCCAACGTGCAGAACGTATTTACCGTTACTAAGTACAAGGGGTTAGATCCGGAAGTACCCGGAGGTATTGATAACAATTTCTATCCGCGTCCCAGGATATTTTCTATAAGTCTAGGTCTTGATTTTTAATAAAACGATTTGCATAAAATACTGCATATGAAAAAAGTTTTTTTACAAGCCAGTGTTTGTTTGAGTGTGTTTGTTGTTGCATCGATCCAGTCATGCACTAAAAAACTCGATCTGTCGCCAACAAACGATGTAACCTCTGAAACCGTGTACGCCAACGCTGCCGGTTACGAAGCTGTATTGGCGAAAGTGTATGGCGCTTTTGCCCTCACCGGGAACCAGGCGCCTGCCGGAAATGATCAAACAAAAGATATAAAAGGAATTGATGAAGGATTTTCGGATTTCTTCCGCTTGTTTTGGAAAGCCCAGGAGCTGAGCACCGACGAAGCAGTGATATCCTGGGGTGACGTAGGTATCCAGGATTTTCACAACATGAACTGGACATCAAACAACAGTTTTCTTACAGGTCTGTATTATCGCTCGATGTACCAAATAACATTGTGTAACGAGTTCATCAGACAATCGGCCGATGATCAGTTAAGTAAAAGAGGTATTACCGGTACTGACGTTGATAAAATTCATCAGTTTGCAAGGGAAGCAAGATACCTGAGAGCATTTCAATACTGGGTGCTGATGGATCTTTATGGTAACCCTCCTTTTGCCACAGAAAATACGGTTATTGGTGGTGCTCCTCCGCCACAAATAAGCCGCGGAGATCTTTTCAATTATATTGAATCTGAATTGAAGGCAATCGAACCAGAGATGCCTGCGCCGCATAGTAATGAATATGGTCGCTCAGATGTTGCAGCGGTATGGGCACTCCTGGCCCGCATGTATTTGAATGCTGAAGTATATACAGGAACAGCTCGGTATACAGATGCGATCAACTATTCCAAGAAAGTTATTGATGCGGGTTATTCCTTGGTGAGTGATTATAACTGGTTAATGCTGGCAGATAATAATCTCAACACCAGCAGCACCGGTGAATTTATTTTTACAATCAATTATGATGGATTGAAAACACAGGGATACGGTGGTACCACATTTTTGGTCCATGCTTGCGTAGGTGGATCAATGCCAGCTTCGGAATTTGGTATTTCAGGTGGCTGGAGTGGAACAAGAGCAACGAAAAATCTTCCGGCATTGTTCCCGGGTTACCCTGATTTTACAACGATCACCGATAAGAGAGCTCAATTCTATACGAGTGGCCAAAACCCCGAGATCACCAATATCACTGATTTCACAAATGGACTTGGAGTAACAAAATATAGAAATGTAAAAAGAGACGGATCTCCCGGACAAAGCCAGGACTTCTCCGATGTTGATATGCCACTGTTTCGTCTTGCGGAAATGTATTTGATCTACGCTGAAGCGCAATTAAGAGGTGGAGGTGGAGATGCAGCTACTGCACTTGGATATATCAATGCTCTTCGTACAAGAGCCTACGGAAACACTTCCGGCAATATATCATCGGGAGAATTGACCCTGGACTTTATTCTTAACGAGAGAGCCCGTGAGTTATACTGGGAAGGTTTTCGTCGCACAGACCTGATACGTTATAACAAGTTTGTGGAAGGAAGTTATCTATGGCCGTGGAAAGGTGGAGTTGCTTCTGGTACGGGGGTGTCTGCGATCCGCAAAATTTATCCTCTCCCTTCAAGGGATGTCAACTCGAATACTAACCTTGTTCAAAACACAGGCTATTAATTTTTACAATAATTAATTATGAGACATATATTTCAACTATTGTTTTCAGTGATTTTCCTGGTTGCGATCACAAGTTGCGAAAAGGCAGAGAACAAAGTATTTTTTGAAGGAGGAACTCCTCCCGGCTTATCTGCCTCTACGGCAAATGTGGTTCTTGAACCCGGTTCAGAGTCCAATACAGCGCTGGTTTTGAACTGGACGAATCCCGATTATAAGTTTACAACCGGCATCAGTTCACAGAACGTAACTTATACTCTTGAGATGGATACACTGGGAGGCAACTTCAGCAGTAGCAACAAGGTTACCACTGTGATAGCAAATGATACAAGAAAAGTATATACAGTAGGGGAGTTAAACGGTGTCCTCGGAAATTCAATGGTTCTGCAACTTGATCCGCGACGCGAGTACACATTGCAGGTGAGAGTGACTTCAAGTATCAGTGTTTCAGGTGGCGGAGCGGCAGCGAAGCTTACTTCAAATGTTGTTTCTTTTAAAACTACGCCATTTGCTCCTCCTCCGAAAGTACCGCCTCCCACTAATGGCACCCTATGGGCTACCGGTGACGCATTTGCTTCAGGATGGGGTAATCCTCTGCCGTCTCCTTATGACGTATCTCAGCAATTCACAAAAGTTTCCAACACTTTGTACGAGGCCACAGTTTCCATGGTCGGCGGTGGAGGGTATAAGCTTATACAAATACAAGGTGATTGGGGAACGCAATATCATATGTTGGCTGGCGGCACCTGGCAAGGAGGTAATATTGAAAAGAAAGATTCCGATCCACAGTTTCCTGGTCCTCCGGACGCTGGTAATTATAAAATTACTGTCGATTTTCAATTGGGAAAATTCACAGCTGTAAAACAATAACTCAACTAATACTACTCTTATGCGATCAATAATAAATTTCGTGATCTTGTTAGCAGCGACAGCATTTCTTTTCGCTGGCTGTGAAAAGGTAGCTGAGTTACCCAATTATAAATTAGGTCACCCGGTTACGCTCACTCCATCAGCCACGACGCTTACTCCCTCGATAGCAGATTCTGCCAAAAATGTTTTGACTCTGACCTGGACATTTCCTCAATATGCTACTGATTCAGCGAATATGAAATATATAGTTGAATTAGATTCGACAGGAAGAAATTTTGCAAAAGAGATCACGAGTACTCAAACAAAAAGCTTAAGTAAATCATTTACCGGCCGGGATTTGAACAAGTTTTTGTTGAACTATGGTTACAAAGTAGGTACTCCTGTTAAGTTGGATATGAGAGTAACCTCTTCCTATACGAACAACAATGAAAAGTATATTTCCAATGTTGTACAGGTTACTATTACTCCTTACAGTGACCCATCAAAACTGACGACAGAAAATACTTCGGTCACCGGAACATCGGGTACATCCAGCGCTCATTCAAATACTTTTTCATGGTCACCTGCATTTCCCGGTTACTCAGGAACTGTTACTTACGTTCTCGAGTATGATTCTGCCGGAAAGAATTTTGTTTCGCCACAAACAATAGCAGGATATGGCGGGGCTTCTATTTACAGTGCGTCGCTGAACCAGGGTGACATGAATACAACAGCACTTACTTCAGGAATTGCCGTTGGAAATACAGGGACTGTTGAGTACCGCGTAAAATCAACCACTGCCAGTGGATCTGCTGCTTATTCAAATGTGGTTAATGTAGGCATTACAACTTTCTCACCGGTACCTGCAAGTCTTTATATTGTTGGTGATGCGACTCCGGGTGGATGGAATAATCCAGTGCCTCTTCCTTCACAACAATTTACCAAGGTAGGTGACTATAAGTTTAGTATCAGGCTTGGTCTCACCGGTGGAAAAAGTTATTTGTTTTTACCCGTCAATGGTGATTGGGGTCATAAATATGGAGGCGTAGGCGCCAATAACACTAACAATCCGAACGGTGATAGCTTTAAGCCAGAAGGTGGAGATATGTTGGCACCTGCTTCATCTGGTGTGTACGACATCATTGTCGACTTTCAAGCCAGCACGTGGACGGTTACACCGGTTTCTATTCCCACTAACCTTTATATTGTTGGTGATGCAACAGCAGGAGGATGGAACAACCCGGTCCCGACCCCTTCACAACAATTCACTAAACTGGATACCTATACGTTCGCGATAGTCATTAATCTTACAGCGGGAAAGAGTTATTTATTCTTACCTGTGAATGGTGACTGGAGCCATAAGTTTGGTGGTGCGACGGATGGGTCAACTACGTCCACACTATTGGCTGACGGAGCTGTGCCGGGTTCTAACACACCTGCTCCTGCTTCCGACGGGCAATACCTGATCGTCGTGAATTTTGCGACAAACACGTACAGCGTATCACTGTACACGGGTAACTTATTTATGGTGGGGGATGCCACTTCTGGTGGTTGGAACAATCCTGTGCCGGTTCCGTCACAGCAATTTACAGAAACAAGTTTGGGTGTTTTTGAACTAACAGTACCCTTGACGGCTGGCAAATCCTTTTTATTCCTTCCTACGAATGGAGACTGGGGTCATAAGTTTGGTGGTTCGACAGACGGTACAGCTGCTAACGGAGTATTACTTGCAGACGGTGCAGTGCCAGGTTCAAACACTCCGGCACCAGCGGCATCAGGTACCTATACAATAACAGTGAATTTTATAACTATGACATATAAGGTCCAATAATAGGGACTTAGACAATCTTAAAGGCTGGCTATTCTTAGACAGCCTTTTTTGTTCAACCTATAAATACGTTATTGCGATCAATGAAGACGGTATTCATTTTTTTATTTACTGCTTTTGTAGTTGCAGCTTGTAAAAAAAAGGACTCTTCTCCGGAACCAAATCCACCTCCGGGAAATCAATTTTTTGCCAAAGGTGCTGATGTGAGCTGGCTCACTCAAATGGAGGCTGAAGGACAAAAGTTCTACGATAACAATGGAACAGAAATGGATTGCATGGAACTTTTAAAAAGTCTCGGTGTAAATGCGATACGACTAAGAGCCTGGGTAGATCCCTCCGCTTCAGGTGGATGGTGTAATACAGCTGATCTTGTTACAAAAGCGGTTCGTGCAAAAAACCTTGGAATGAAGATATTGATCGATCTTCATTACAGCGATTGGTGGGCCGATCCTGGTAAACAAAATAAACCTGCTGCCTGGGCATCGCAGGATTTCAATACCCTGAAAACTTCAGTCTATAATTATACAGCCGAAGTAATGAATGCTTTAAAGACAAGTGGTATTACGCCTGAGTGGGTGCAGATTGGAAACGAGACCAACGACGGCATGCTCTGGCCCGATGGGAAAGCTTCAACAAACGTGGTCAACTTTGCGCAGCTGGTAAATACAGGTTACGACGCTGTAAAATCTGTAAGCGATTCTTCAAAAGTGATTGTTCATATTTCCAATGGCTTTGATAACAATTTATTCCGCTGGATGTTCGACGGATTAAAAAGCAACAATGCAAAATGGGATGTGATCGGCATGTCCCTGTATCCTTCTCCTGCTAACTGGTCAACACTCAATGACCAGTGCCTTGCCAATATGAATGATATGATATCGCGTTACAATAAAGAGATAATGATCTGTGAAGTCGGAATGAGCTGGGACCAGCCTTCTGCCTGCAATGCATTCCTCACTGACCTGGTCAAGAAGACAAAATCTCTTGCTGATAATAAAGGACTGGGTGTATTTTATTGGGAACCTGAATGCAATGTTAACTGGAACGGGTATACGTTAGGAGCATTTGATAACTCGGGAAGACCGACCATTGCGTTGAATGCTTTCAAATAATAATTCTATTTAAAACTGCCACATGAAAAAAAATTACGGCCTTTTTTTCCTTGCGCCTGCTTTCTTTTTTTCTTTCATTTCATCAGCACAAAACGTACCTGCTCGTAAGAAGATCGATTTTGATGAAGGATGGAAATTTCATTTTGGTCATGCTGCTGATCCTGCAAAAGATTTTAATTATGGTCTTACAACTATATTTTCAAAAACCGGCAATGCGCCGGGCACTGCCATTGATCCCAGGTTCAGGGACACAGATTGGAGAAGCCTGGACCTTCCGCATGATTGGGCAGTGGAACTTCCATTTGCGAATGTGAAAAATGATGACCTGATGTCGCATGGCTATAAAGCCGTTGGTGGTTTATTCCCGGAAACGAGCATTGGCTGGTACCGTAAACATTTTGCTATTGCAAGATCAGATTCAGGGAATCGTTTCCAGGTCCAGTTCGATGGTGTTTTCAGGAATGCAAATTTTTGGCTCAATGGATTTTATTTGGGAAATAATCTAAGTGGTTATATCGGAGCATCGTTCGACGTCACCGATTATATCAATTACGATCGTGAAAATGTTTTAGTGGTCAGAGTGGATGCTTCGCAATATGAAGGCTGGTTTTATGAAGGAGCGGGTATTTATCGTCATGTATGGCTGAATCAATATAATAACACTCACATTGTGCAGAATGGTGTTTTTGTTTATGCAAATGTTCAAAATAATTCGGCAACCGTTACCATCGAAACTTCAGTTGAGAATCAAAATTTGTCATCATCAACTGTTACGGTCAGTGCGATGGTTACAGATCGGGATGGAAAATTAATTGGGAAAACGACAGAGCAACCCGTTTCACTTAATATAAATGATACAAAAACGGTCAAACAAAAGGTTACAGTAACCAATCCAAAACTATGGTCTCTTGAAAATCCTTATCTCTACCGGGTCACTTCTTTGATAAAGGTCAATGGAAAAATAATAGACAACCAGGTGCAGCGATTTGGGATCAGGACAATTACTGTATCTATAAAGGGACTGTTTGTAAATGGAAAATATGTAAAGGTGTATGGCATGTGCTGTCACCAGGATCACGCAGGCGTGGGAAGTGCATTGCCAGATTATCTTCAATATTATCGCATCCGCTTGTTAAAAGATATGGGGGTAAATTCTTATCGAAGCAGCCATAACCCACCTACTCCTGAATTGCTTGACGCCTGTGATAGCTTGGGAATGTTGGTCCTTGATGAAAACCGTTTATTGAACAGTAGTTCCGAATACATTGATCAATTTGAACGATTGATCAAAAGAGATCGTAGTCGTGCCTGTGTTTTTATGTGGTCGATCGCCAATGAAGAGTTTGGCGTACAGGCTACAAGCTATGGAAAAAGAATTGCGCAAACCCTAATACTAAAACAAAAAGAACTTGATCCCACGAGAACGAGTACCTACGCTTCTGATCTTGCGAATGTTTTTAAAGGCATTAATGAAGTGATCCCCGTTCGTGGATTTAACTACAGGCACTTTGCCGCAGCCGACTATCACAGGGATCATCCAGATCAACCTGTGATGGGAACAGAGATGGGAAGCACTGTGACGACAAGAGGGATTTATGAAAAGGATTCTGTTCGTGCATATGTTCCTGACCAGGATATCACCTTTCCATGGTGGGCAAGCACCGCAGAAACATGGTGGAAACTTTGTGCACCCAATGATTGGTGGATGGGTGGCTATGTCTGGACAGGTTTTGATTACCGCGGCGAGCCTACACCTTACCAATGGCCCAATATCAATTCTCATTTCGGGATCATGGACATGTGTGGATTTCCTAAAAACATCTATTACTACTACCAATCATGGTGGACAAACAAGGATGTATTACACATTTCACCGCACTGGAACTGGAAGGGCAAAGAAGGAAAACCGATCGATGTGTGGGTGAATACTAATGCAGACAACGTTGAATTGTTTTTGAATGGCAAAAGTTTGGGGAAAAAAGATATGCCGCGAAACAGTCATTTACAATGGACGGTAAATTATGAGCCGGGAACATTGGAAGCGGTTGCATATAAGAAAGCCCGCCCGCCCGCCCGTGCCGGTACGGACGGGGATGACCCGGTCGGACGGGAAAAACGGATCGCCACAAAAGTGGAAACAACAGAACAGGCATCTGAAATAGTTGTCACCCCGTATAAAACCACTATGCTGGCAGATGGAAAGGATGCCGCTGTGATCAATATCACTGTTGTTGATAAGCAAGGTCGTGAAGTACCTGATGCGAATAAACTGGTTACGTTTTCAATTAGTGGCGATGCAAAGATCATCGGCGTAGGGAATGGCGACCCAAGCAGTCATGAATTAGATAAAATTTTTGACGGCACCTGGCAACGTCATTTGTTCAATGGGAAATGCCAGGTGATCATTCAAGCTGGTAAGACGCCGGGTGCGATCAAATTTGAAGCAAAGAGCGATGGCCTTTATACCGGTTCCACCGATATTTTTACGATCCCTCCTTCAACTTCACAGATCGCGGGAAGTAAAAATGCTTCAGCAACTAAAAAAAATACCGTGCCTGCCGGCAGGCAGGTTGGAAGAGTATTGGGCGCAGATATTTCTTTTCTACCTCAATTGGAAGAGCGCGGAATGAAATTTAATGACAAAGGAATTCAGAAAGATGCAATTCAAATTTTAAAAGATCATGGCTTTAATTATATCCGTTTGAGGATTTTCAACGATCCTGCGGCTGACAGCGGGTATGCTCCCAAAAAAGGATTTTGTGACCTGGAGCATACAAAGCAAATGGCGAAAAGAATTAAAGCAGCCGGTTTGAAATTGCTGTTGGACTTTCATTATAGCGATACGTGGGCTGACCCGGGAAAACAATTCAAACCCTCTGCATGGAAAGGTTTGAGTTTTTCTGTTGTTAAAGACTCGATGTACGCGTTTACAAAAAAAGTAATCACTGAATTGAAAGCACAGGGTACTACGCCTGATATGGCGCAGATAGCAAACGAGATCAATCATGGAATGATCTGGCCGGATGGACACGTAAGCCATTTGGACAGTCTTGCTCAATTAATAAAAGCAGGCACCGATGCCGTGCTGCAAGTT
>Ga0157375_10006408_pt1 | contig 10258 bp, 7 predicted proteins | sample M35metaG_FD_115311 | JGI IMG/M metagenome (GOLD analysis project Ga0157375, IMG submission 115311) | Miscanthus rhizosphere microbial communities from Kellogg Biological Station, Michigan, USA - M3-5 metaG | ecosystem: Host-associated > Plants > Roots > Rhizosphere > Soil | place: USA: Michigan... | reverse complement strand
CAGCAATCGGGCATGGGCGCACAGGGTAGATATGGACGCTTTCGGACCGTGGGACTGATCGCGAATGCCTTTGCCGGCCTATCCGATATGTCGGGGCTTCCCGAGCCCGCGATGCCCGCGGGTTGGGGCTACTCGTATCTCGACTGGATGGGCGCCTATAGCTTCGCGCTTGCCATGTTGAGCGCACTGTTCCATCGCGCGCGCACGGGCGAAGGACAATGGATCGACGCATCGCAGACCGAGGTCGGACTCTTCATCAACGGTACTGCGATACTCGACTGGTCGGCGAATGAGCGCATCTGGAAACGGTATGGCAATCGCTCACCATACAAGCCGGCGGCGCCACATGGCGCCTATCCTTGCGTAGGGGAAGATCGCTGGATCGCGATCGCGTGTTTCAACGACGCGGAGTGGCGCGCCCTTAGTGAAGTCGCAGGCCATGCTGAGTGGACTAAGGACAGCCGGTTCGCCACTCTCGCACAGCGCATGGCTCATGAGGATGCGCTCGACGAGCTGGTGGGCGCATGGACGCAGTCGCAGGATGCATACGCGCTGATGATGCGGCTGCAGAAAGCCGGCGTGCCGGCCGGTGTGTGCCAGACCGCCGGCGATCGCTGCGACACCGATCCGCAACTGGCAGCGCTCGAATGGCTCACCGAGGTAACCGGAACGAAAATTGGACGTTGGCCGGTTGCGGAAGTGCCGGTCAAGATGAGCGAAAGTCCAGCTTACATCGGTGGACGCATTGACCGGGCCGCGCCCTGTTACGGCGAAGACAATCAGTACGTGTTCGGCGAGTTGCTTGGGATGTCGACTAAAGACATCGACGCCCTGGCGGCGGACGGCGTGATCTGAACAACGCTTAAGAAGTTGTCCACGTGAGGCGCCCCGTCGCGCAGGAGTATCGGGTCTGGTTTCAGGCTCTGGTCCTCATGTGCGGCGCACCGCTGCTCGCACAAGGGCAAACGTATCCAAACAAGCCGATACGTTTCATCCTGCCGTTTGCGGCCGGCGGCGCTGGCGACATCATGATGCGGCCGCTTGCGCAAAAGATGACCGAGCAGTGGGGCCAGTCTGTGGTGCTGGATAGTCGATCCGGAGCAAGCGGCGCAGTCGGACTGCAGATCGCGGCGCACGCGTCTGCCGACGGGTATACGCTCGCAATGGGCACTGCAAGCACGCACGCCATCAATCCGGCGCTGCATCGCGACCTCCCCTATGATGCAATCAGGGATTTCGCGGCGATTGCGTCGCTGATTTCTATTCCGAACGTACTGGTCGCGCATCCGAGCGTGCCCGCGCGCTCACTATACGAACTCATTCAGCTTGCGCGTGCCAGGCCCGGCCAGCTCTCTTATGCTTCCAACGGCACCGGCACATCCGCTCACATGGCCGGCGAAATGCTGGCGCGCGCCGCCGATATCAAGTTGCTGCATGTGCCCTATAAAGGCGCGGGCATCGGCGTCATCGACGTCCTCGGCGGTCATGTGCAACTGCTCTTCGGCGGCATCCCTACGACGCTGCCGCATGTACAGTCGGGTAAGCTCAAATCGCTCGCAGTCACCGGGTTGCAACGCTCGACTGCAGCGCCAACCGTGCCGACAGTTGCCGAGTCCGGGTATCCCGGTTTCGAAGTCGTGCAATGGTTCGGCGCGTTTGCGCCTGCAAAAACACCGCGCGATATCGTGCTGAAAGTAAATGCCGAGATCAACCGCGCGATGGCGCTACCCGAGATGCCCGATGCGTATGCACGGCAGGGATTTGACATTCGCCTCAGTACGCCCGAAGCGTTTGCTGAGTACGTCAAGGCGGAATTATCCAAGTGGTCACGAGTCGTTAAAGAAGCCGGCATACACGCCGATTGAAGGAAGGACCGATGGAGCGAACGGTGCTGTGCGGGATGCTGCTGATGTCGCTTCCCTGGCAGGCGTTCGCGCAGACTACTGTCCTCGCGCCTTATCCGTCGCGCGCCGTTCGCTTGATTACGCCGGTCACATCCGGCGGCACTGCGGATTTCGTCGCGCGCGCTGTGGCGAAGAAACTGGCTGAAGCATGGGGTCAGCCGGTCGTCGTCGATCCGCGTCCCGGTGCCGGCATGATCATCGCAACGGATCTTGGCGCCAAAGCGCCGGCCGACGGCTACACGCTACTGATGGTGGCCGCGAGCTTCAGCGTCAATCCAAGTCTGCACCGCAAACTGCCGTACGACACGCTGCGAGATTTTGCACCGGTGACGATGACATCATTGATTCCATACGTGCTCGTCGTTCATCCGACGCTGGCTGTGCGCACCGTGCAGGATATTGTCGTCTACGCGAAAGCGAAACCCGGCGCGCTCAACTACGGCGCTGCAGGCACGCAGAATCAGCTCGCGATGGAGCTATTGAAGCTGCGCACCGGCGCCAGCATCGTGCACGTAGCGTATCGCTCGTCTGCGCTCGCGATCACCGACCTCGTTGCGGGACAGATCGAGTTGGCGATGGGATCTACGTTGGGCGTAGCGCCGCATGTCAACACTGGCCGACTGCGCAGTGTCGCGGTAACCAGCGCACATCGTGCTTCGTCGATGCCCGATGTTCCAACCATCGCGGAATCCGGTGTGCCGGGGTACGATGTAAGCGCGTGGAATGGCGTAGTGGTTCCCGCCGCCGTGCCGGCATCTGTCGCAGCAAAGCTTAACCGCGACATCGTGAGCGCCGTACGGTCATCTGATTTGCACGACAGACTGGCAGCGGAAGGCGGCGAAGTGGTCGGTAATTCCGCGGACGAGTTCGCCGGTTTCATCCGCGCTGAGATGGCGACGTGGGCGAAAGTTGTGAAAGCGGCCGGCCTGCATGAGGATTCAAGGCGGCCCTGATTAGCAGGGGTTCAAGGATACATCGCCCAACCGACACGCTGCGTCTCTGCTCTAAAGAAATGGCCGTTCGTGCTGGTCACGAATATCGTAGTCAGGTCCGCGCCGCCAAAACAACAATTAGTCGGACGATTCGCCGCGAGCGGATGCGTTTCGAGCACGCGTCCTGCCGGCGAGAACACATACAGCATGGGCCCTGCGCCGCTCGTGTAATAGCCGGCCGTCGCGATGATATTGCCTTCGGCATCGAGACACATGCCGTCGATGCCGCGATGCACGCCGCGCGCATCTTCACCCCATGTAAACAGCGCGTCGTAGGTGCCGAGGCTGCCGTCTTCCTTGATCGGATACGCGCGCAGTTGGCGCGGTATGCCAATCGCGGAACCGCTCTCAGCAACATACAACGTTCTCTGGTCCTGAGATACGAGAATCCCGTTGGGCTGCGTAGTGTCAAACGTAACGCGCGTTACCGTGTAAGTGCCATCTTTCTGCGGATCACAGCGCAGGACTGATCGGTTGTCGAGCTCGCTCACCTCGGTCTTGTCCCAGTTGCCGTCGTTGATGGGATTCGTGAACCAGATCCGTCCTTTGCGATCGATCGCGAGGTCGTTCGGCGTATTGAGCTTCTTGCCGTCGACACGGTCGGCGACAACGACATTTTTGCCATCGGGATCGAAGCGCACGATTGCGCGGCCGCCGGAGCAGCAGCCGAACAGCCGTCCGTCCGCATCGAACGCAAGGCCGTTGGTGCGGTTGGTTCCCGTACGCCATACGTCGATCGCGCCTGTTTTGGGGTCGTAGCGCATGATGCGGCTTTTGCGGATCTGCGTGAAGTAGATGAACTCACCATCCCACACCGGACCTTCCGTGATCAGTTGCTCATCCGCCGGTTTCGTCAGCAATTCAAATTTCCAGGACATGCGATTCCTTTCTCGATGCGTATTTACGTTCAATCAGTAAGGTTCTTTGACGAAGATGAACGTCGTGCCCTGCACGATAGGCGCGCTCGCCCCGACAAAGGAAACGTTCACATCTTTCACCTGACGCTCGCCGGCGCGTCCGGACGCTTGCAGCACGCCTTCGATGATATGCCAGAGCCCATGGATGCGCCCCGTGCTGAGACTGCCGCCGAAAGTGTTGAGCGGTAGTTCGCCGTCGAGCTCCATGCGTCCGTCCTGGATGAAATCGAGTCCTTCGCCTTCCTTGCAAAATCCGTACGATTCCAGCCCGTAGAGCACGGAAGCCGAGAAGCCGTCGTAGATCTGTGCGACATCGACGTCCTTCGGCGTGAAACCCGAGCGCTCCCAGGTTAACTGCGCCGAGCTGCGGCCGCCGTCCATATAGCTGCTCAGACTGCCGATACGTCCCGCGACTTCGAAGTGCAGGCGCTGGCCGTATCCTGCGAGGTACGCAGGCCGCGGTTTCAGATCGCGTGCACGGTCAGCCGTTGTGAGCACGATGGCGACCGCTCCCTGCACCGGAATATCACAGTCATACAGACAGAATGGATAGGCGACCATGCGCGAGCTGAGATACTCCTCGCGTGTGAGTGGCACCTTGAAGTATGAGTGCGGATTCTTCAGGCCATGCTTGCGTTGCGTTACGGCGAGCGTCGCCATTTTCTCGCGATTTTGATTGTTTTTCTCGAGCCACCGCGTGTAGGCAACAGCCATGTGCTGTCCAGGTCCACCGAACCCATACGGCGCGGTGAACTGCAGCGGGCCCTGCGCAAAGGTCCCCGGGAGATTTTGGTACGTGCCACGCGGATTGTGCATGGCGCGCCACACTACTGCGTATTTGCAAACGCCGGCGAGCAGCGCGTTCGTCGCTTGCTGGACCGCGCCGCCGATGTTCACCGAGCCCGTCTGAATGTGCCATGTCAGATTCGGCAGCTTAAGCATCGCCATCATGCAGTTGACGGAAACGATACTGATGCCGTCCACTTCACTGTGACCGGTGGCGGGCAACTCCGGATAGGTCGCCAGGCCGTCGATATCGGCCATCACCAAGCCGGAATCTTCGACCGCGGCCTTGACCGCTTCCAGCGCATGCGCCGCCAGCGGAATTTCCGCCGTACGCGTCGCGCGCGAGAAGCCGACGCCGCTCACGGCGATCTTGCAACGGTTGTCCCACATTTGGTTCGTTCCTGTCTACTGTGCCAGCCGGAACTGGGGCAGCGTGAAGTCCTCGTTCAACGGCTGAAATGTCACTTCGACACGACGGCCGACCTTCGCTTCTGTATAGGGCGCGTCGAGCAGATTTCCGGCGAGCAACGCCCCAGGCGCGGCGTCGATCTCAACGATAATGCTCGCGTACGGCACCGCTGAAGCAAATCGCTTGTCGCCGGTGTGATACATGATGGTATACGCGTAGATGGAGCCTTTGCCCTCGACGGGCTCGAACTTCAGATCGATTGCCATGCAGTTCACGCACGTCGGGTACGGAGGATGCTGAAAGTGCCCGCAACTCTGGCAGCGCTGTAGAGCCAGTACGCGCTGCTTCGCCGCGTCCCAGAACGGCTTGGTCCACTCGTTCGGAACCGGAATCGGCCGTGTCACTTTGCTCCAGTCGCTCATGACTTGATTTCCCGCATTGCCGCTCCTTTGCAAACACTCACGTCATTCTCCCGTAAAGGGTGCGTGCAGCCTCAACTGAGATTTTTCCTTCAACCAGATCGCGCGCTACCGCAGCAGGTTCGCGTTCGCGCGGGTCGCCGTAACCGCCCCCGCCCGGCGACATCACGCGCAGCACGTCGCCGTTCGCGAACGGAGTTCCCGACGTCGTCATCGGCAGCCGCGTTTCACTGGCGGTGCCAGGGTTACGAATGAACGTACCGAGGCCGCCGGGTTTGCCGCCTGCCATGCCGGGAGCCGGAAATTTCTGGCGCGAGCTGCGCAGAGAAACGCCCGCATCGTCCGCGAGCAGACGCATGTCGCGCAGTATTCCCATACCACCGCGGAACTTACCCGGTCCGCCTGAATCAGTAACAAGCTCATAGCGCTCGATGCGCAATGGAAACTCCATCTCCATCGCCTCGACCGGCAGGTTCGATGTGTTAGTCATGTTGATCATCACCACGTCCATGCCATCCGCGCTGCAGCGCGCGCCCTGCCCGCCTGCGAGATTCTCATAGTTGATGAAATAGCGTCCCGTCTGCGGGTCTGCCCCGGCGCTGATGCAGCCCTGTCCCGGCCCGCCCGCTGCGACGCTGCGTGTCGGTGCCGCCTGGCCTAACGCATTGATCATCGCTTCAGCGAGAATCATCGATGTCATGTTGCGCGAGCTCACGGCTGATGGCGGCGTTGGATTAACAACGAGTCCCTCAGGCGCGATGACCGACACCGTACGATACAAGCCTTCATTCGTCGGCACGAACGGATCGACCACCGATTTGAGACAGTAGTAAGCCGTGGCATAGCAATGGGTAAGCGGAACATTTTTTCCACTGGCGATCTGCGGCGAGCACTCCGACAGATCGAGCGTGAGATGACCATCTTTGATGGTGACCGTAACTGCGAGCTTCACGCGTGCACCCGAAACGCCATCTTCATCAAGCCAGTCGACTGCGCTGTATGTGCCTTCCTTTAAGACACTGCGGATACCGATGCGCAGGCGGCGCTCGGTCGCATCGAGCATCTCATCGATGCACTTGAGCATCGTCTCATAGCCGTACTTCGCGAAGAGATCCTGCACACGCGCGTTGCCTCGTGTGCATGAGGCCATCTGCGCCATGAGATCGCCCTCGCCGTAATGCGGCATTCGCGAATTCAGGTGAAACATCTCAAGGACATCCGCCCGCCGCTTGCCGGCGGCGTAGATCTGCACCGGCGGCACGCGTATGCCTTCCTGAAAAATGCTGACGCTGTCACCCGCCTCACTGCCGGGGACGCGCCCGCCGACATCCGAATGATGGGCGACCGCAGCGGCCCACGCGACCATCCGGCCGTCGTGAAAGATGGGTGTAGCCACGGTGCAATCGTTCAAATGGGTGACACCTACGATATAGGGATCATTCGCAAGAAAGGCATCGCCGGCTTTCAGCGCCTCGAGTGGAAACCGCTTGAGTATTGCGCTCACCAACCGCAGCGTCGAACCGAGATGCGCCGGCGCGTTAGTCATCAGCGAGAGCGCGCGGCCGCTCGCATCGCAGATCGCGGTCGAACAGTCCGCGCGCTCTTTGATGTTCGGCGAGAACGCAGTACGAACGAGGCTCGCAGCCATTTCGTGCGTCGCCGCCTCGAAGGCGCTAGCGATGATTTCGAGTTGCGCGTGTGCCATGCTATCTATTCTCCATACGGCCATCCAAGCTCATAGAAAAACAATCAAGTCCTGTTGCCTGGCATGCGCTATCAGCACCATCGTAGGACATGCCGCGGCCGTAACCGCGCACAGCGCAAGCGGGAACGCTGGATACAAAAGTTCCTTGCTCTGCGTGCGCGGGAAGGCCGGGATGAGGGGCGCATGATCGAGTTACCTGACTCAGCTTTCTTACACGCTCATGAGTAAGTTCGACGCATCATCGATGCGCACATTGAAATCCGGCGGAATGACGGTGGTGCAATCCATCTGCTCGATGATGGCAGGGCCCTTGAAGCGATCACCCGGCGACAGATTGCCGCGATCGTAAACCGGGCAGTCGACAAAGCGGCTGGCATTTTCAAAATAAACTTTACGTGAAGCCACCGGCGACAGACCGCCTTTTCGCGCACTCGGCTGGGCGCCCGTGAAATCGGCACGTTCGACGGCCATCCGGGCACGCAATCGAAAGGTCACGAGCTCGATCGGTTTTTCCGGCGAGTCGTAGCCGAACATCTCACGATGCGCGCGATGAAAGTTCGCTTTCATCGCTGCGAGCGATTCAACGTCGAATGTGCCAGGTGGCACTTCTACAGTCAGCTCGTGGTTCTGCCCGGTATAGCGCGCATCGACAGTCCGCAACAAACTCAGTTGCGCACCTTTGTTCTGCTTACCTGCGAATGCCGCATGACCTTTGTCTTCGAGCTCGCGATAGACTGCAGCGACGGCGGCTATGCAGTCCGCCGCTGATTCGCTCGTCATCCGCGTGCGACTGAAATCCGCCTGCAAATCGTTGACGAGAACGCCCATTGCGCACAACACACCGGGCGCGGGCGGCACTAGTACACCGGCGACTCCAAGATTCCGCGCAACGGCGGCGGCGTGAACCGGTCCGGCGCCACCGAACGCCACGAGCATGAAATCGCCGGGATCAAGCCCGCGTTCAACAGAAACGAAACGCACCGCATGCGCCATGTTGGTATCCGCAACAGCGATGATCGAAGCGGCTGCATCGACGACATCGATTCCACGCGGCTTTGCTACATCGCGTTCGATGGCTGCATAGGAGCGCGCAGCGTCGATCTTAAGCGCGCCGCCAAGCAGGAATTGCGGGTTCAATCGTCCGAGCACCACATTCGCATCGGTAACAGTCGCGCGTTCGCCACCGTGGCCATAGCACGCAGGGCCGGGCCGCGCGCCAGCGCTGTGCGGTCCGACCTGCAGCAAGCCACCCGCATCAATGCCGGCAATGCTGCTGCCGCCGGCGCCGACCGTATGAACATCGAGCGCCGCGGCCTTCAGGGGACAACCGTTGATCATGCGGCTGTGGCTCAATTGCGGTTTGCCGTTTTGCACAAGACACACGTCCGTGCTGGTACCGCCCATGTCGAACGTAATAATGTTGACATGGCCGCCTTGCGCGGCAACGTAGACCGCACCGCTAACGCCACCGCTGGGCCCCGAGAACAATGTATCGATGGGACGCTCGCCTGCCTGGTCAGGCGTCATGATGCCGCCGCCCGAGTTCATGATAAACGGCGGCTCCGGAACTTTGAGATCAGCGACCTCTGTCTCGAAGGCGCGAAAGTAATCGCGGGTCGTCGGCATTAGATACGCGTTGACGACGGTCGAGCTCAGGCGTTCGTATTCGCGAAATTCCGGCAGCACGTCGGTGGAGATAGAAACATGACCTGCGGGCCATCGCTCGCGCAACGCGCGGGCGATTGCACGCTCGTGTTCCGGATTCGCATACGAATTCAACAAACAAACTGCAATCGCCTTCACGCCTTCCGCTAGCAGGTGATCGATTGCAGCGTTCAGGCTGTCGCTATCGAGCGGTGTGAGTATGGAACCATCTGCGGCGATACGCTCGGTCACCTCCTGTCGCAGTTGTCGCGGCACGAGCGGTTCAGGCTTCGAAACGAACGGGTCGAATGTGTGCGGCCGCGTCTGGCGGGCGATCTCCAGCAAATCGCGGAATCCGGCTGTAGTAATCAGACCGGTCAAGGCGCCCTTGCGCTCGAGTAGTGCATTGGTCATCACCGTCGTACCGAGTCCGACAAACGCGACGTCATCGCCATCACCGCCGATCTTCGCGAGAATCTCGCGGATGCCGGCGAGCGGCGCGCGATGCGGCTCGCCGGGCGTCGACAACAATTTGTGGCGCGCTACTGCACCGCTCGAGGCGTCGAGTAGAAAGAGATCGGTGAATGTGCCGCCGACGTCGATGCCGATACGATAGCGTGAAGCCAACCTGCCTCCTCGAGGAAAACCTGACTGGAGTTTGTCGCGCGTACTACTCGATGCGGATGTTCGCGTCCTTGATGATCTTCGTGTACAGCGCCGTTTCCTGTTTCACCCAGTCCAGAAACTGCTGCGGCGTACTTGACGTCGCATCGGCGCCCTGCGTTGCGAGTATGTCTTTTACGTCCTGTTGGCCCATCACGCGTGTCACGTCGGCGACGAGCTTATTGACGATCGGCTGCGGCATGCCCGCCGGTCCTACCACACCCCACCACGAGATCGACTCGTACTGCAGTCCGGATTCGAGCACAGTAGGTACATTCGGCAGCGCCGCGTAGCGTTTCTTCCCGGTCGTTGCCAGTGCGCGAATCTTGTTCGCCTGTACTTTCGGTAGTGCAGAAGGCATGCTATCGACCATGAACGACACTTGTCCGCCGACGAGATCGATCTGCGCCTGCGAGCTGCCTTTATAAGGGATATGCAGCACATCGATGCCAGCGACGTTTTTGAAATACTCTCCTGCGAGATGAGTCGTCGCACCAATGCCTGCAGATGCGAACGTGAGCTGGCCGGGACGCCGCTTCGCGAGCGCAATCAGTTCCTTTACGGTAGTTGCGGGGACCGAAGGATGACAAACCAGAATGTTGGGACCGATCGCAATCAATGACACAAACGTAAAATCTTTGATCGTATCGAACGGTAGTTTCGAATAGAGCGCGGGCACAATGGCATGCGTGCTGGGTGCGACGCCGAGCGTGTAACCGTCCGGCGCTGCCTTCGCGATCGCATCGGTGCCGATGTTGCCGCCCGCGCCAGGACGGTTTTCAACGATCACCTGCTGATTCCATACTTCGCCGAGCTTCT
>Ga0157375_10006407_pt1 | contig 10258 bp, 10 predicted proteins | sample M35metaG_FD_115311 | JGI IMG/M metagenome (GOLD analysis project Ga0157375, IMG submission 115311) | Miscanthus rhizosphere microbial communities from Kellogg Biological Station, Michigan, USA - M3-5 metaG | ecosystem: Host-associated > Plants > Roots > Rhizosphere > Soil | place: USA: Michigan... | reverse complement strand
GCGTCGCCAAGGCAAGCGGCACCGGCGCTAACATCGAAGCATCCATTACTTTGGGATCATTTAATTTCCAGCGCCGAATTACCGCCAAAGCTTGGGACGCCTCAGGCGCAAGTTTCAGTACCAGTGTTTTGATCACGGTGAAGTAGTGCTTTGCGCCGTCGTGGCGACATCTACTCTAACGTTGAAGAAACAACATACGCGAGCGTTGAGACTGTTTCAGCCTGTGGAACGGATCTATGCTAAAGGATACATTAGCCGTTGCGTTTAGAATGCTCCTTGAGCGAGTGTTACGGGAAATCGACGTCGAGAGCATAAATCTCCTCACTGCCAACATCGCGTAAAGCCAGCGGAGCATCTTTGGGCGTTAGGCCAATCCAGTCCCAAGCGGGTCGAAACTCCTTCAGGCTGACTACCTTCTCGACTCTGCCGTCAGTGATGCGCACCCGATTGATGCCGGGTGGACTCGCGAAGTAAATATATTTCCCATCCTGGGACCATTCGCTATAGTCCGCTGGAAGTTCCGTTAGATCCTTCCACTCTTTGGTCGTGAAATCAAAAAGCACCATGTGCCAATCCACATGATAAGCGGAAATGTTTTTCCCATCTGGGCTCCAAGCAGGATGAAAATGCATCCGGGAGCCGGGTAAGGTCGAAATTTGGTGCGTCTTTAGATCGAGGATCTGAATGGCGATAGGATGGGACGAATCCGACTCCCAAGGAAGACGACCCCACGCCAGTGAGTTTCCGTCTGGAGACCAGGAGACATCGTATTGCGCGTCACGGTCTTCAGGAATGGCCTGTTCTGGCGCGCCACCGGTGGCAGAGATTAGATAGATTTTTGCCGGCCTGCCTGGAGCCGCCCATCCACTGAAGGCAATGCGCTTCCCATCCGGCGACCAGCGCGGCAAATTGGCTACCATTGGAGGAAAGGTGAGTTGCAGACGGTCGCTACCATCCACCCGGCTTCGCCATAAGCTGCCTTGTGGGTAGCTGACATAGGTAACCCATTGACCATCGCTGGTGAAGTCCAGGAATTGGGCCGAGATCCCTCCAAGATAAGGCTCAAATCGACCTGCCTGGGAATCGTAACGTACGAGTTCGCCGCGTTGCTTGACACCCACGGCGAACAGCTTCTGGCCATCCCGACTCGGTACTAGGTTATAAAAGTTCAGAGGGCCGGCCGTTAACTGGACGGGCTCGCGGTCGGCCTTCCTAACGGAGTCCTTTTGTTCTCGTATGGCCCAGATGTTTGTGGCACCCTCCCGCGTGGAGAGGAAGACGAAATACTTGCCATCAGGAGTCCAATGGCCGCAACATTCGTAGGAGCCCTTGCTCAAGCTTGAAAGCAAGGGACGAAGATCGCTCCCGTCAGCTGCAATCTGCCAAAGTGAAGCTGAGAAGTCGCCCGCAATCGTCAACCGCAGATGCCTTGCATCCGGCGCCCAGCGTAGGTGGAATCCCCTTCCCGGTAGGTCGGCAAGCTTACGAGACTGGCTCCCATCGCTCCTGGCAAGGAAGAGTTTATTGGCATTGGAGTAAGCAACGTGTTTCCCATCTGGAGACCAAGCCGCGTTAGTAGCCACTATGTCGCCGAACCCGCGGGACGTCCCCCCCAATGTCGGCACAACCCAGAGTGGTCCTGGAAGATCGCTGCATCTTGCCGCCACCACGAGGAGCTCGGATCCGTCGGGTGAGATGTCTTGAAGCTGCACTTGCTGAAAGGCTGCCGGGATACGGACTGTCTCCCCCCCGGTGGAGGAGACTCGTGCAACATGCTCTCGGCCGGTATCAACCTCATTGGTAAAGTATATCCGCGAGCCATCGGTGGCTAGGTTAGTTCCTTGAAACCAATCACCCAAGCCCATCGATTTTGACTTGCCATCGTAGGTGATTGGAGTCGTGCGTAAGACCCGAGGCGCGGGTAGAGGTCGGGTCCATAGATAGAGAAACGTCGCGAAACCGGCCAAGAGGGTGGCTGAAATGACCCATAGCCAGCCCCGCTGTTCCGGGTGAGACGGACGAGGAGAGGCTCGCGTTGCCAGCTCGGCGGCACTCGGAGAGGTTCGTTGTGATTGGATGTCTTGCTCGTCGAGCCGTCGCGGTTCGACCAAGACCTCGGTAACGGTGGCAACGAACCGATAACCGCGTTTGGGCACGTTCTCAATCAGTCGCTGTCCACTTTCATTTCCCTCCAGGGCCCTCCGGATCAGCGAGATGTTGTAGGAAAGATTCGCCTCCTCAACAAAAATCCCTGCCCAAACCGCCTTCATCAACTCCTCTTTTTCCAACAAACGACCGTGGTGCTCCACCAGCACCTGCAACAGATCAAAGGCTTTGGGCGGAAGAGGAACCACCTCGCCATTGCGGAAAAGCAGGTGTTGGGCGGGATCTAGCCGATGCTGGCCAAACTGGTAGATGGGCTTTATTTCTAGGCTCATTGCAACACCAAGAACTCCCCAAGGATTCCCTTAGGAGTTCGCAAGAAATTCCTTCGAGACTCCAAAGGATTTTTTCCGGTGCTGACTTTATTGTCGCATCGGATTGAGCCCGATATCGGGACGATCAAGGACAGGGGTCATTTTAAGGAGAGGTCGAGGGGTAATCAATACCAGAAAGCCGATCTCGCCAGACTCCGGTTCAATGAAGCCGAGTCGCTCTCCCAAGAAGCATTGTTCTGGGGAAGGGACCAAACGGAGGAGGACATGGAAACAGGGATCAGGAGTCAGTATTCAGCGAACAACGAAATGCTAAAGCGTGGGCGGCGGCCCTCGCTCCAGGTGAACCTGGAAATCACGCTAGGCTTCCTTAGCCTGTTCGCCGTCTTTCTACCAGAACCTTCATTTGCCGCTGAGGCAAGAGCCACGATCACGGTCCTGGTTTACAACCATTCGCAAGCGTCATCCACCGTACTAGCCGGGGCCGAACGCGAAGCTGGCAGAATCCTCGATGCGGCTGGGGTGCGGGCAGTCTGGTTAGACTGTCTTGCCAGTGACCCCGCTGCGGACCCACAAGGGCTGTGCCACAAGGCGCGCGAGCCCATTGACGTAGTGCTTAGGGTACTCCGAAGTGACGTCCGGAATAGATTGCACGATCCTCTCTGGGGTTTTGCCTTCCCTCCATCGCTCGCCAGTGTCTCCTACGGATATACCGTGCGTCTCGCCACGACTGCCGACGCGATACCCATAATTCTGGGTTGCGCCATCGCACACGAAGTCGGCCATCTGCTGCTTGGCCCGAACAGCCATTCTGCTGCGGGAATCATGCAGGGAGAGTGGGAACCGAAACAATTCCCGCTGATACTGAGGGGGGGGCTGCTTTTTACGTCCCAACAGTCGAACCTCATTCAGGCAGAGGCGCGAAGGCGAATGAGGCTGCAGACAGCTAGTCTAAAGGAGCAGTAGCCCATGATAACAGGCGACCAAGGCTTTCAGGCGATTCATGACCCGGGAAAGATCTTTAACCATGGTCAAATAACTTCGGGCTAGTTCCCGCAGCATGCGTACGCCGGTCTCGCCGTGATAAACCGGCTCCAGATCATTGAGACGCAATAGGTCGGCGAGTTTACGGGCATCGATCTTGTCGCTTTTGTTGCCATGTTTGAGCAGAGCGTTCTTGCGCGGATTGCACACCACTAACTTGGCCACATGCGGCTTGAGCAGATCGTAGAGCCAAGCGGCCCAGGTGCCTTCTTCGAAGGTCACCGACAAAGTTCCGCGCAGTCCCGCAAAGAATTCCAGAATAGTTGCGGCTTTCGTTTCTAGGATGGATTCCATGACTAACTTGCCAGTGGAATCCAATACGGCCGTGCTCTTGACCATAAACAAGAGCTGGGGTTCCAAGCCTTTGATTGGCGAAAAATCTCCGTTTCACTCATTGGCTGGTTGTGAGTGTAAACGCCTTGCTTTCGTCAATTGCAGATTTCAGAGCTGCATACCAAGAGCACTAGCCAAGGCGATAGAACCTTCTCCCATCGGCAGTTCAGGTGCGCTTTCGTCCGCAACAAATTGCAGTCTGCGGAGTACCCTAAGCACTACATCAATGGGTTCGCGCGCCTTGTGGCACCGCCCTTGTGGGTCCGCACCGGGGTTGCTGGCTGGAATGGCTCTTCCGCGATCAATCACTCTGCGGAATGAGTTTAGTTTCCGCCTGGTGATCACCCGTTATCGCGCGCTGGTCCTTACCGCTAGCCGCCTCCAGCCTCATTCGCGCTCGCGCCTCCGCACGCATCAACTGCGCCTCTGCCGTCGTGAAGATTAGAAACCCGGTCATGAGTTGCCGAAATTGGTTGGACCCCCACCGCCCCTGCATAATGCCTGTGCTGGAGTGGCGATTCGTACCCAGTAGCAGGTGTCCGAGCTCGTGGGCGATGACGCAGCCCAGAAGTATTGGGGCCTCGAATTCGGCGTCATCGCTCTTGGCGCGGCGAACCGCATAGTCGTAATACACGCTGGCAAGGACCGGGTTGACGGCAAAGCCGAAAACAGTATCCGGGACCTTATTCTTGACAGGTGCAGCCAGTATCCGCAGTCTGAGGTCTGTTGCTTCGGGTGTTTTCTGGCAGAGTCCTTGCGAACCCGCGGCGGACTGCCCCACCGGACACTTTAACCAGACGAGTTGTAAGCCGGCCTTGCTGAGGATGCGATCGGCTTCGCGTTCCGCCTTGCTCAGGATTGCGGGCGAAGCCTGGGAGTAGTTGTAAACCTGCACAGTAATCGTGACGCTGGGATCGTTCTCGCTGGCAAACGCAATTTCTGGAAATGCAAGACCGGCGATGCCAGTCAAACCGACTGCGACTACCAAGCTTATCCCGGAAGAGCGGGTATTCATGTCGTCCTCCTCCGCGCGGGTTGCGCGGTGAAAGGTGACGGTGGACTTCGGGGGCGACTACCTCAATGCATTGGGCCTCTATTGAGGATCGGAGGAAGCTCGAAAGAAAGTCAGAAGCCAACTCGCTCGAACTAAGGCGTTTGGGAGATCTTCTCAGTCGGTCGAACTGGCATGAGTAAGGGTTGCACAAATGTGGTTGGGTGCTAGAATTGCGGGGTTTGAGGCGAACCTTTGTGGAAGAAGCTGTTCACTCCCCTCGGTTAGTCCGGTTTGGAACCTTTGAAGTTGACCTTCCAGCGGGAGAACTACGCAAAGGTGGGGTGAAGCTGAAACTTACTGGCCAGCCCTTTCAGGTCTTGAGCATCCTGCTGGAGCGCCCGGGTCAGGTGGTGACCCGGCAGGAATTGCAAAAGCGTCTCTGGCCGGACACGTTTGTTGATGTTGACCACAACCTGAATACAGCCATTAACAAGATTCGCGAAGTGCTGGGCGACTTGGCCGAGACTCCGCGCTTTGTCGAGACGCTGCCTCGGCGGGGGTATCGGTTCATCGGTGAGTTGGAACGACCGGTTCAGCCCGTAGTAGAAGGAGAACATCGGCTCCCCCTAGTGAGGCCACCTCGCCGCTGCTATTCAGTAAGAAGGAGATCTAAACCTCTCCCTCAATTCGAGCCTCTCTAGCGATGCTCGCTACTCAGATCCGCGGAAAACGATCCTCCAGCAGTAAGCCCAGAATATGCGGAGCATCTTCGCGATCGGTCTTCTTCTTGCGTACCCGCTTCGCCCGGATCTCACTGGCGTCCCCAATCCACAACTTGCAGTTCAGCTCCGCCAGCTGTCGTTCGAACCACCGGGCCTGCCCACTGGCTTCCATCCCCACTCGTATCTTTCCACCACCGGTTGCCAGATCGCGATAGAACTTTTCCGCTTCCTCGCGATGCTGCAGTCGTCGTTCTTCTAACTCACCTGTCTCAGTATTCACAAAAGCAATTTGCTGAAAGCTCGGGTGATAATCCAGCCTAGGTCACAGTACGCCGCCTGCCGGAAGGGCGCAGTAAGTACTTTCACCTGGCGATGCGGCGGGGACGGAAGATCGCCAAGGTAGCGATGGCGCGGAGACTAGCCATTGCTCTGTACTAGATGTGGCGCAAGAGATGGGATTATGAGCAGGTAAAAAAGTTCGGTTCGCACGCGGGCAGCCCGAACATCGCCATGGTGTGAAGTAGATCACCGAGAAATTGACTGGGCGTCCTGCTCCTCTTCACCGAGGAGTTCGAACTAGTAATCATGATCAAAGTTGCAACCGAAGAGATGCATGGGTCGGACTGAGTTCCTGACCTGAAAACGATTACGAGCGAGCGTTGTTGGTTGGTATGACAGTTCTTCAACTAGAGCGAAATGGCGCGCTCTGCTGAGTGCACGGACTAGTACGTTCGAAAAGTGTTTGACACCGCCGACATTGTCAGAGAGGCGATGTTTCAACAGCCAATTCAGTCAATAAATGCAGCAGAAGTTATACATCCAGCCGATTAGAAGCAGCGACCCGACCGTACCAGTGCCCTGAATCTTTTATCGTGCGCTTCTGGCTACGAAAATCCGTATAGATGAATCCATAGCGCTCGGTATAGCCCTCGGCCCACTGGAAGTTGTCGAGGAGCGTCCAAGCATGAAAGGCGCGAACCCGTGCTCCATCGGAGATTGCCCGCGCCAACTCAGCGAGCACTTCGCGATACCACTGGATGCGACGACCATCGGGTATGCGGCCGTTTTCATCTGGTCCATCGAGATATCCGCATCCGCTCTCTGTGATTTCAATGACCGGATGGTTGTACTCTTTTGATATCTGAGTGACTAAGTCGTACATGCCGCGGGGCCATATTTCGAGACCAGCTTCGGTCAGCGGACCTTCAGTTGGCATGGCGGCGCGGAAGCGCGTGTACGGATCGCGCCCGCCTGGTGAATTGTTCTCAATCTCTGTGCCGCTAAACTTACCGCCGCCGAGAAATTGTTCCTTACTCGCATCCGAGACGATGCGTCGCGTGTAGTAGTGAAAGCCTACCCAATCCAATGGTGCATAAAGGAGTTTTTCATCGCCAGCCTTGAAGCCCATCAATTCATAGGGCGGTTCTCCAACAAAAGCCTTTGGATAACGGCCATGCATGGCCGCTTCGAGAAAGAAGACATTGTTCATCGCATGGTATCGAGCAGCGGCTGCACGATCGTCGTCGGAGTCCATCTTCGGATATGCGGGTGCCATCTCATACGCGCTTCCGAAGGTTGCTTTAGGAGACGCTGCTTTCACTGCGCGGTGTGCCTCAGCCTGAGCAAGAGCGAGCGTGTGCGCTGCTTTCAGAAAATCGTTGAAGCTGGTGCGGCAAGGAGGAAAGGCTCCCGCAGCATAGCCCATGAAGGCGATTGCCCAAGGCATGTTAAAGGGCGCCCAGACGGTGATTCGATCACCGAGATGCTTGGCGAGAATGCCGGCATAGTCTGCGAAGTTTTTGGAAAGATCGCGATTTGGCCAACCACCCCGATCCTCGAGTGCCTGTGGCAGATCCCAGTGATACATGGTGCACCAGGGTCGCATACCAGCTTCAAGCAGAGCATCAACGAAGCGGCTGTAAAAGTCGATGCCCTTCATGTTCGGCGCACCGGTTCCAACCGGTTGAATGCGCGGCCATGAAATGGAAAAACGCTGACTCTTCTGGTTGAGGCTCTTCGCCAAAGCGATGTCTTGCTTATAAAGGTGGTACTGATCGCACGCCACATCACCGGTCACGCCGCCCCTAACTTTCCCGGGCGTATGAGTGAAGCGGTCCCATATCGATTCGCCTTTGCCGTCCTCATTCCATGCGCCTTCATTCTGATACGAGGCCGTAGCAGTGCCCCATAAAAAATGTTCAGGAAAAGGCGCATCCCGTACGGACGATTCGCGCACTGCACCGGAAACCTGGTCTGCAAAGCGTGACGCATCGGCGTAGCTATTGCGATGGAGCACCGCCCCCGCGGCTGCGGCCAGGGAACGAACTGCAAATTGGCGACGGTTCATCGTCTTCCCTTCAAACAGCGATCATACCCTTAGCCAAGGCGGCAAGTGCTGGACGCTTCGCGGAATCGCTATGCCCAGGTATCGTCTACAGCCTCAGTAATCATCCCACACGTTTGAAATCGCGATTTTTCGCCATCTACTTCTGCGAGAACAAAAGCGCGTGCTTGCTCCGACCGCTCTCAGTTCGGCAATCGTCGCGATGTAGGAACCACTTTAATAATGTAGACCCCCGGACTAACGTAGGGTCGCTAAGCTGTAGTCAAAACTGTAGTAGTTCTATGTTCAGATCGCATCCAATTGGAACTTTACGGTACTGATCGTAGTTCTTGTAACCGATTGGAAAGTAAAGTAGAAAATTTTCCAAATGGTTCAGAACCGTTTAGTGAACTTGAAAACCGATGTACCCGGAAGGGTACCGGGGGTTCGAATCCCTCTCCCTCCGCCAGATTCTATTCACAGGACTTAAAGGTCAGAATCGAGCGGCTACAAAGTCGGCTACATTTGAACCGCTGATTTTTCTGGCCCAGTCGGTATTAGCCCCATAAGATCCTGCTCGATTCGCTCATTCTTTTGGCCGCCAGAGTGGATCATCGTCAGGAATCAGTCCGACCTTTCGTATGAGTCTCTGGTCCCCGGTCTTCCAATCGAACAGTTCCAGTTTTCCTGTGAGGCGGGTATCTAAGGTAATGGTGAGTTCCGTTTTATCCTCAAATTCCAAGGAGAGGTAACGACAGTCCAGCTCATTCGAAATGCTGATGGCGTCCAGCACTTTGCCCTTGATGCCCTTCCTGAACCTGTCCACATTCACTTTCCGTTCGTATCGCCTTTGCTTCCGATTAGCCATTGGCCTGGCTCCGTACTAAATCTAAGCGGTACGCCCTAAAAAAGACCACGTACTATTTAGGACGTGATATCTCTTCGCGGCGATTTCCAGCCACAGCAATTGCGCCTGCGGTTTGGACACATAGCGGATGAGAGGTTGTGAAGGTGTGCTCATGAAATGTAATACAAGAGGAGCGGCCAAACTACAAAAGGAATCAGAAATATTGTTGTCACTATATTTAAGTGGGTTGGAGTTCGCGGCGAGTAGGTTTGGGTTTTTCGTGGCTCCGCGCGGGAGGCGGAACTCGCTTCACAAGTCTGTCTTCGGCGCAGAGTTGGATGCGGAGCGAAGTCGCATTGGCAGTTCCTTGATCGCATATCCGGCGAGTGCGGACACGATGGAGCCGGTGATCGTCAGGATGAACGATCCGACGTACCCCGAAAGCCAACCAACGGTGGATGAACTCTCGACCGAAGTACTGCGCGTCCCTTGCCAAGACAGCGAGAGGCCGCTGTGCCGAGCGGAGACGGCGAGATCACATTCAGTGTAATCGGAAAATTCTCCTCGGATGGCGTCTTCCTGCATCGCGGCGTCGTCTGGCTCAATCCGCAGACGAATATCATGCTGGCCAGAGCGCACGGGTATTATCTGCGAGAGGTTGCCCTGTACCGAGTCAGAGGGAATCAACCCAAATTTCTTCTTAGTGGAGCCGGTGATCGTGCCCGCGTAGGCGAGGTCATTATCCACCCATACCGAGACCTGGGCGGTACGGAATTCGTGTTGTAGCTTCAAGTGCAGGCTGGCGTCCTTGGCCGTAATCGCGGTGTGTATCGCCATGAACACAGCGGCGACTAAGAACAGTCCAAGTATTATCCGAGCCTTAAAGGGTACGCCGGAGCTGTACTGGAGGACGCGCTGGCAGAGCCGCACTGCTTTTTCACGAACTTGTACCGTGTGCTGCGAGGTCATGTGGAATGGTTCTATTTTCGCCTCGGGGACGCATTGACTCCAGTTACCAAAGGTACAGGGCATTCCACTGTTGTGCTACGGCTTTGTCCGTATTCCGTTAAACGTGGCATATCGTATTGGCTGCCCGATTTGCCCGAATCATTAGTTGGTACCTAAAGCTGTCGGGGTTGTCGGAATCCCTCTCCCTCCGCCGTTTGAATCAGCGCGGCAATTCTAGTAAGTTTTCTCAGGCTCAATTCACTGCAAACTATGAAAACTATCGTGGTAGCCATCCTATGCTGTGCGTTTTGCGCCACGTTTGTGGAGGCGAAGACAGACGTGACCAAGCAACCGTTCGGAAAAATGCCTGACGGAACTCCTATCGAAATCTTCACCTTGAGCGACGGCAAAGTCGAAGCCCGCATCATGAATTTCGGCGGGATCATCGTGTCGCTGAAAACACCCGACCGCAATGGAAAGATGGAGGACATTGTCCTCGGCTTCGATACGGCGGAAGAGTACGTCGCCAACAGTCACAATTACTACGGCGCCGTGATCGGACGTTACGCGAACCGCATCGCGCATGGCACTTTCACTCTTGAGGGCAAACAG
>Ga0157375_10006400_pt1 | contig 10263 bp, 9 predicted proteins | sample M35metaG_FD_115311 | JGI IMG/M metagenome (GOLD analysis project Ga0157375, IMG submission 115311) | Miscanthus rhizosphere microbial communities from Kellogg Biological Station, Michigan, USA - M3-5 metaG | ecosystem: Host-associated > Plants > Roots > Rhizosphere > Soil | place: USA: Michigan... | reverse complement strand
CGAACAGGGGATTCGCGACCGTGATGGCGATCGGTGAAGTGCAGCTCGCGCCGATCAGCGCGCATACGCTGCGCCTGAGCGTGCTGCCGGGTTCGCGCGACGGCTCGATGCCTGTGCCGCCGAGCTCCTCCTAGCTGGCGATCGGCGCGGCACAGCCGCCGCTGGCGCGTATCCGCTCGCTCTCCGAGCCGCAAGTCGTGGCGTGGAGCGGTGGAAAGGTCGAGGTATCGACCGATCCGCTCGTCGTCGCCGTGACGGCCGGCGACGGACGTTCGTGCCAACGGCTGAGCATCGAGCGCAATGGTGAGATCCGTTTCGCCTTGGGCCACGGACGCTTGTTCGGGCTCGGGCAGGGCGGGCAGCAGTTCGACCGCCGTGGCGGCGTCTTCCCGCTCGTCAACGGCCAAGGCGAGGGCGAGATCTCGGTCGACATGAACCAGCCGGGCGCGCGCGCCCCGCATTACGACTTCGACCTCGCCCACGAAGGCGCGCGCGTCACGATTCCGTGGATCGTGTCGAGCGGAGGCTGGGCGATCTTCTTCCATCGTCCGTACGGCGCCTTCGACTTGAGCGGCGACGAAGGCCGCTTGATCCCGGACGCGTCGGTCGGCGCGTCGCCGCTCGACGCGTTCCTGGTCGTCGCGCACGACCCCGCGCAGATCATGCGCGAGTACGCGGCGATCACAGGGTTTCCGCACCTGCCGCCGCTCTGGTCGCTCGGCTACATGCAATCGCGCCGCACGCTCGAGAGCCGCGAGGCGGTGCTCGACGAGGCCCGCGAGTTCCGGCGCCGGCGCCTGCCTTGCGACACGTTCATCTACCTCGGCACCGGCTTCACCACCGGCGGATGGAACGTCGGCCACGGGAAATTCGAGTTCAACGAGTCGATCTTTCCCGACCCCAAGACGATGATCGACCGGTTGCACGACGATAACCTTCGCGTCGTGCTGCACGTGGTCGATCCGCCGCTGCATTTGTCCGGCACGGTCGACGACACGGGGGCGATCGCGCAGCATCCGGACAATGCCGCGCGCTACTGGAACGAGCACCGCGCGGTGTCACGCCTCGGCGTCGACGGCTGGTGGCCCGATGTCGGCGACATGCTCGACCCGGCGGCGCGCCTGGCGCGCTTCCGCATGTACTGGGACGGGCCGATCCAGGACCGTCCCGACGAGCGCCCTTTCGCGCTCCACCGCAACGGCTATGCAGGCATCCAGCGCTATGGCTGGCTGTGGTCGGGCGACGTCGACTCCACGTGGGACACGCTCGCGATGCAGGTCCCCGTCGGCCTCAACACCGGGCTGACCGGCATCCCTTACTGGGGCACCGACATCGGCGGCTTCGTCACCACGCCCGAGCTCACCGGCGAGCTGTTCGTGCGCTGGTTCCAGTTCGGCGCGTTCTGCCCGTCGTTCCGTGCGCACGGCCGCACGTGGAAGCTGCGGCTGCCGTGGGGCTGGAACACCGGCGAGTACGGGCCCGAGGAATTCGACGGCAGCCGGCTCGTGCCGGGCAAGCTTCCAGATCGCCGGGAACTGCACAATGCCGAGGTCGAGCCGATCTGCAAGGCGTACCTCGAGCTGCGCTATCGCCTGATGCCGTACCTCTATTCGGCCGCGCGCGAGGCGCACGCGACCGGCATGCCGATCATGCGGGCACTGTGGCTGCACTACGCTTCGGATCCGAACGCGGTCGCACGCGGCGACGAATACCTGTGGGGCCGCGACATCCTGGTCGCGCCGGTCGTCGAGAAGGGTGCGACGAGCCGCACGCTGTACCTGCCGCACGGGACCTGGTTCGACTTCTGGACGGGTGCGCAGCAACAAGGCGGCCGTGAGATCACGCGACCGGTCGACCTGCGCACGGTGCCGATCTACGTGCGGGCCGGCGCCATCATCCCGACCGGCCCGGTGAAGCAGCACACGGCCGAGACGTCGGATGCGCCGCTCACGCTCACGATCTATCCGGGGGCCGACGGCGCGACCGAGGTGTACGAGGACGACGGCGTCAGCTTCGCGCACGAGACCGGAACGTACCGCACGATCGCGGCCCACTGGCGCGATGCCGAGCGGCGCCTGGTGGTGAGCTCGCCTCACGGCAGCGGGACGCGCAAGCTCGCGATCGGGTTGGCCACCGGCGGAGCGATGCGCGACATCGTCTTCGAGGGCAAGGAACTGTCACTCCAATTCTGAAGGAGGGTGCATGACGAAGAAACTGATGCTCGCATGCGTCGCCGCGTCGTGGTTGATGACCGGCGGGGCGATGGCCCAGAAAGTCGTCACGCTCTGGCATCCCTATAACCAGGAGACCGACCTGATCCATGTCGGGATCAAGGCGTTCAACGAATCGCAGAAGGAATACCGGATCGAGGCGCGGCTCGTGCCTTACACGCAGCTCACCGCCGAGATGATCAAGGCGGTGGCGACCGGCACGCCGCCCGACCTCGTGACGCTCAACGACCCAGTCGTCGCGAGCTTCGCCTCGCAGGACCAGCTCGTCGACATCACCGACCGCATCAAGAACTCCAAGGTCATCGACCTGGGCCTCTATTACAAGGGTCCGCAGACATCGGGCGTGTGGAAGGGGCGGCGCTACAGCATCGCGCGCGAGGTGAACGCGCTCGCGCTCTTCTACAACGCCGACCTGTTCCGCGCCAAGGGCCTCGATCCGGACAAGCCGCCGCGAACCTGGGCCGAGGTGCGGGCTGCCGCTGAGAAGCTGACCGATCCGTCGAAGCGCGTCTTCGGCATGGGCTTCAGCGCGCACGCGTCCGAGCAAAGCACCTTCCAGTTCCTCCCGTGGTTGTGGCAGGCGGGCGGTTCGATCGACAAGCTCGACGCGCCCGAAGCCATCGAAGCGCTGCAGTACTGGACCGACATGGTGCAGAAGGGCTACGCGTCGAAGGACGTGATCACCCAGCAGCAAAACGACGTCATCAACTCGTTCATGGCGGGCAACTACGCGATGGCGGTCGGCGGCCCCTGGGAGCTGCCGCGAATCCAGAAGGACGCGAAGTTCGACTGGCGCGTGACGACGCTTCCGGTCAAGGACGGCAAGAACATCCGCGCGTCCTCGCTCGGCGGCTTCCATTTCGCGATCCCCAAAGGCGCCAAGGAAGTCGACGGCGCCTTCAAGGCGATCGAGTTCATGTCGAGGCCCACGTTCTTCCAGGACGGCTGGAAGTCCGGGCTGATGTCGCCGCGCTCGGACTCGGAGGTCAAGGACCCGCTGTGGCCGCAGGCGTACGCGGTGTTCCGTGAGCAGGTCAAATACGCGGTCCAGCGCGGCCCGCATCCCGATTGGCCGGAGATCTCGAAGCCGATCCAGACGGCTATCCAGGAATCGTTGACCGGTTCCAAGCCGCCGGCGCAGGCGATGAAGGAAGCCGCGGCCAAGGTGAATCCGATCCTGGCCAAGACGCCGTTCTAGGGATTCGCCGGCCCGCGCGCGACCGCGCGGGCCGGTGCCTTCCGGCTCGTCTCACGCGGACACGATGGCGCATCGAGCGTCTCCCCTGCTGTACGTCTTCCTGCTCGCGCCCGTGTTCTACCTGGTCGCGCTGATCGGGTTCCCGCTCCTCTACAACATCGCGATGAGCCTGCAGGACGTCACGCTGCGCAACCTCGGGCAGCTCGTGCGTCCGTTCGTTGGGCTCGACAACTTCCGCGACGTCGTTGCCGATCCGACGTTCCGCAAGGTGTTCGGCAACTCGCTGGTGTTCGTCGGCGTCAACGTCGTCGGCCAGGTCTCGCTGGGTCTCGTCGCCGCGCTGTTCTTCGCCGAGACGTTCGCGGGCGCGAATTTCCTGCGCGGGCTCTTGCTCGCGACGTGGATGCTGCCTGGGCTGGTCGTCGGCGCCCTGTGGAAGTGGATGTATGCGTCGCAGTACGGCGTGGTCAACTACGTCCTGCAGGCGCTGCATCTGACGACGGGCCCGATCAACTGGCTGTCAGATCCCGCGATGGCCATGACTGCCGTCGTCATGGCGCACATCTGGTTCATCATGCCGTTCACGATGATCCTGATCGCTGCGGCGCTGACCGCGATCCCTGGCGACCTGTATGAAGCCGCCGCCCTGGACGGCGCCGGGCCGTTGGCGCGCTTCCGCTACGTCACGCTGCCGGCGCTGAAGCCGACGCTGCTGGCGGTCTGCTGTCTAGTCACGATCTACTCGATGCGCGCGTTCGACCTGATCTTCGCGCTGACCGGGGGCGGACCGCTCGACGCCAGCAACGTGCTGCCGCTCCTTTCCTACCAATTCTCGTTCCAGCAGTTCAGGTTCGGCATCGGTGCGGCCGTCGGCACGTTCGCGGTCGTGTTCGTCTTCGCCGTCGCGCTCCTGTACGTGCGCACGCTCAAGTACGAGGCGCGGCCGTGACGAAACGGGCCCGGAGCCTGACCTTCACGATCGTCGCCTTCGCCGGGGCGGCGATCTACCTCTTCCCGATCTACTGGATGCTGATCTCCGGCTTCAAGAGCTCGGCGGAGATCTTCGTCAATCCCCCGACGTTCTTTCCGCGCGACCCGAGCCTCGAGGCGTTCCACTCGGTCATCGTGCAGGAGAACATCGCGCGCTACCTCAGGAACAGCGTGGTCATCGCCCTTCCGGTGACGCTCCTGACGCTGGCCCTGGGCTCGATCGGCGCCTATGCGATGAGCCGCATCCGCTCGCGCCTGGTGGACGTGGCCCTGGTGATCGTGCTGCTGCTGCAGGTCTTTCCCGAGGCGCTGATCGCGACGCCGATCTTCATCATCTTCAAGGCGATGGGCCTCCTGAATTCGTTCGTGGCCGTGATCCTCGCTACGACATCGAAGACGCTCGCGTTCGCGCTGGTCATCCTGCGGCCGATGTTCCTGCAGGTCCCGCACGAGCTCGAGGAGGCGTCGTTCGTCGACGGCGCCACCCGCTTCCAGGCGTTCTGGCGCATCGTGCTGCCGATGATGCGGACGCCGCTCCTGGTCGTGGGCGCCATCTGTTTCGCGCAGGCGTACGGCCAGTTCGTCTACCCGATCACCTTGCTCACCCAGCAGGAGCTGCAGCCTGGCTCCGTCGGCATCTACGCCTTCATCGGCGCCGAATTGTCCGACTGGCACCGCGTGATGGCCTTCGCCTCGATCTACGTGCTGCCGATCCTCGCGCTGTTCCTTCTCCTGCAGCGGAACATCGTGGCCGGCCTGACCGGGGGAGCGCTCAAATGACCGACGCGACCTATCCGAGCCTGCGCGACCGCGGCGTGCTCATCACCGGCGGTTCGACCGGCATCGGTGCCAGCCTCGTCGAGCACTTCGCCCGCGCCGGCTCGCGCGTCGGATTCTGCGACATCGACGTGACGAACGGCGAGCGACTGGCGGCGTCGCTCGCGGACCTCGTGCACGCGCCGGTCTTCGTGCCGGCCGACCTGGCCGACGCGGCGGCAATCCCGGCGATGGCGGCCGCCGTGCGGCAACGCTGCGGGCCGGTCTCGATCCTGCTCAACAACGCCGCGAACGACATGCGCCACTCGATCGAGGCGACCACGCCCGCGTCGTGGGACGCGGGCGTCGCGGTGAACCTCAAGCATCAGTTCTTCGTCGCCCAGGCCGTCGTGGACGACATGAAGGGCCTCGGCGGCGGATCGATCGTGAACTTCGGCTCGGTGAGCTGGAAGCTCAAGCAAGGCGGGATGCCGGTCTACACGACGTCCAAGGCCGCCGTCGAAGGCCTCACGCGTAGCCTTGCCCGCGACTTGGGCCCGTTCAACATCCGCGTCAACACGCTTGTGCCCGGCTGGGTGATGACGGAGCGGCAGCTCAAGCTCTGGTTCGACGACAAGGGGCGCGAGGAGGTCAAGCGCGGGCAGTGCATCGACAAGCCGCTGATGCCGGCGCACATCGCTCATATGGCGCTGTTCCTGGCCGCCGACGACAGCGCGATGTGCACCGCGCAAAATTTTGTCGTGGACGGCGGCTGGACCTGAACGGCCCGCCCGGGCTCTTGTCGCCCCGGGGCAACCGGCCCACAATCGCAACCCGCAACAGTCACGTCAACACGAGGAGGCGACAATGAAGCGTTCGATGTTCTGGGTCGTAGGCGCGGCGCTCGTCGCGCTCGCCGCGGCCGGTCCCGCAGCCGCGCAACAGAAAAAGACGCTCGCCGTGGTCGTGAAGGGGCTCGACAACCCGTTCTTCACGGTGCTCGGCGACGGCTGCGCGCTGTGGAACAAGGAGAACCCGACATCCGAGTACACGTGCCTATATACCGGCCCCGCGTCGAGCGCAGACGAGGCCGGCGAGGTTAAGCTCGTCGAGGACCTGATCAACAAGGGCGTGGCCGGAATCGCGATCTCGCCATCCAACGCGCCTGCGATGGGCAAGATGCTCAAGGCGAAGGCGCCGAAGATGCCGATCATGACGATCGACGCCGACCTGGCGGAGGCCGACCGCGCGTTGCGCAAGACCTACCTCGGCACCAACAACTACGACATGGGCGTGTTGATGGCGAAGCACCTGAAAGGCCTGAAGCCCAAGGGCGGTACCGTCTGCATGCAGCTCGGCAACGTCGCGGCCGATAACATCAACGCGCGCGCGGCGGGCTTCCGCGACACGATCGCAGGCAAGAAGGGCGTCAACAAGCTGGCCGGTGACGGCGGCTGGACCGAGATCGCCGGTTGCCCGCTGTTCACCAACGACCAGATCGACCTCGCGAACCAGCAGATGGCGGACGTATTCACCAAGAACCCCAAGCTCGACGCGTTCATCCTGGTCGGTGGCTGGGCGCAGTTCGGTCCGCAGGCGTACGCGCAGGTCACCAACCAAGTGATGGCGAAGCTCAAGTCGAAGGACCTGATCATCATCGCCGGCGATACGCTGCCGCCGCAGCTTGCGGCCCTGAAGGAAGGACGCAGCCACGCGCAGATCGGCCAGCGTCCGTTCGAGATGGGCCACCGGGCGCCTGCGGTGCTGATCGACCTGATCAAGGGCACGAAGGTCGCCGATCCGCTCTACACGGGCCTCGACGAGTGCGTGCCGACGAACCTGGACAAGTGCCCGGCGAAGTAGCGTTGCCGCGACGTTCGCGACGAGGGCGCCCGACGGCGCCCTTGTCTTGTTCGTCGCAGGTCACGCTTCCTTCGTGCTGGCCGGCTGATCGCAAAAACGTGCCCATCCTCGAGCTCGTCAACGTATCGAAGCACTTCGGCGCCATCCAGGCGCTGATCGACGTGTCGCTCACGCTGCACGAGGGCGAGGTCGTCGGGCTGATGGGCGACAACGGCGCGGGAAAGTCGACGCTGGTCAAGATCATCGCCGGCAACTACCCGGCGAGCAGCGGGACCATGTCGTTGCGCGGTGCGAAGGTCGATTTCCACAAGCCCGCCGACGCCCGCGGGGCCGGCATCGAGATCGTCTACCAGGATCTCGCGCTGTGCGACAACCTGACGGCGGCGGAGAACGTATTCCTCGGCCGCGAGCCAATGCGTCGCATCGGCCCGATCAAGGTGCTGAACTATGGCCACATGTTCAACCGCGCGGGAGAGCTCTTCGCAGAGTTGAAATCGGAGACGCGGCCGCGCGACCTGGTGCGCAGGATGTCGGGCGGCCAGCGTCAAGCGGTCGCGATCGCGCGCACGCGCCTCGCCAATCCCAAGATCGTGCTGATGGACGAGCCGACCGCCGCGATCAGCGTGCGTCAGGTGGCCGAGGTGCTGCACCTGATCCGCCACCTGCGCGACCGAGGCATCGCGGTCGTGCTGATCAGCCACCGCATGCCCGACGTCTTCGCCGTGGCCGACCGCATTGTGGTACTGAGGCGCGGCGTGAAGGTCGCCGACAAGCCGGTCGCGCAGAGCTCGCCCGAAGAGGTGACCGGCCTCATCACCGGCGCGATCGAGGCGGCATGATTACTGAACCCGACGAGCCTATCGTCGCGAGCGAGCATCGCTCGTGGCTTTCGTGGCTGGTTAACCAGCAGACGTTCTGGGTTTCGGTGGCGGCCGTCGCGGCATTCGTCGCAATGACGCTCGCGAGCGACGTCTTCGCGACCCAGCAGAACCTGTTCAACGTCACGCGCAACTTCGCGTTCGTCGCCATCATCGCGGTCGGCATGACGGCGGTCATCGTCACCGGCGGCATCGACCTGTCGGTCGGCGCGGTGCTCGTGCTGTCCGGCATGGTGATCGGCATGGCGATGAACGACGGTATGTCGATCTGGCTGGCCGTGCCGCTCGCGCTCGGCGCGGCTTTGCTGGTTGGCGCGATCAACGGCGTCCTGATCGCCTACGTCGGCGTGCCGTCGTTCGTCGTGACGCTCGGCATGCTGTCCATCGCGCGCAGCCTCGCGATGGTGCTGTCCGAGAACCGGATGGTTTACGAGTTCGGATCCGACCAGCCGAAGCTGCTGTGGCTGGGCGGCGGATCGATCGACCTGTGGCTGCCCGGGGTCGACACGGTCCAAATCCCAAATCCGGTGATCATCCTGATCGCGATGACGGCGGTCACCGCGTTCGCGTTCCGCTGGGTGCGGTGGGGGAGGTATCTGTTCGCGATCGGCGGCAACGAAAAGGCCGCGACCGCCACCGGCGTGCCGGTGAAGCGCGTCAAGGTCAGCGTCTACATGTTCTGCAGCCTGTGCGCGGGCATCGCCGGCATCCTTGAGGTCGGCTGGCTCGGCACGATCACGACGAGCCTGGGGCAGGGCATGGAGCTGTCGGTGATCGCCGCGTCGGTGATCGGCGGTGCAAACTTGTCGGGCGGTGTCGGCACCGCGTTCGGCGCCGTCGTCGGCGCTGCGCTGATCGAGGTGATTCGGAACAGCTTGATCCTGCTCGGGATCAGCACGTTTTGGCAGGGGACGTTCGTCGGGACGTTCATCATCGTGGCGGTGTTGTTCGATAGATTGCGCGCGCGTAGCTCAGACGAATAGAGCTTTCTTTCTCAAACCGTAGGAGTAGTGAAGAATGGCTTGGAATGACAGCCTCGACCCAGGTTCGGTAACGTAAGAGATAGCAGCAGCATCACAAAGGCGAATTCGTGTTGTTGCTGGACCAGGAACTGGCAAATCGTTCGCGATGAACAGACGCGGTACCCCGGTTGCTCGAAGGGGAAGCCAACCCGCCGATCTGCTAGCCGTAACGTTGGAGTGTAGGCCACTCATCGGATGTTAAACATCGGATGATTGCTTCGACTACCCAGTCCGTGTATGGTCTGCCCAAGCCGGCGCAACGACCGGCCAGGCGAGGAGGGCCACGTTCTTGCGTACCGGACACGCAAAATCTGCTGAAAAGCGTTCGAAGCCTGGCCGCATCCACGCGGTACTGGGAGCACTCGGCCGCGACATTGCCCGGGAAGTCATCCCTGCCGGCGCCGTGCTGCCACCCGAACACGAACTTGCAAGCCTTTTCGGCGTCGGCCGCGGCGTAGTTCGCGAGGCGATCAAGACGCTTTCGGGAAAAGGGCTCGTCAGCGTCGGGCCGCGCCACGGCACCCGCGTGCTGCCGCGGCGCGATTGGAGCCTTCTCGATCGCGACGTGCTGAACTGGCTGGTCGGCGAAGACAAGCCAGACCGCAAGCTGCTACTGGCCGTACAGGAAGTCCGCCTGATCATCGAGCCGGCCGCCGCCGCGCTCGCCGCGGACCGTGCGACCCAAAAAGACCGGCAGCGCATACGTGCGGCCCTGGCGGCGATGGTAGCCGCGCGCGACCAGCCTACCCAGACTGCCGCGGACAAGGCGTTCCATCTCGCGATCCTGGATGCCACGCACAACCCGGTGCTGCAGGGCTTTCGCGGCGCGATCGACACGATCCTGAGCGCGGTATTCGTGGTCGCCGTCGATAGCGTCGACGGCTGGTTCGAGGACAACATCGCCAACCATGCCGCCGTCGCCGGCGCCATCGAAGAAGGCCACACTGAAGAAGCCCGTCATGCCATGGAGCAGCTCCTTGGTTTCACCCGGTCCAAGCTGTCTCGCCGCGAGGCCGGCGCCGGCCGCCGGAACGGGCGGCCAGGCGGCTCCCGCACGGTGGGGAAGACGTGATGCGGCGTCGGCTCTCGTCGGCGCTCTGGTTCTGCGCTCCTTTCGCAGTTCTGCTCGTCCTATGGGCGTTACTGGTCCCGTACTTCGACATCAATCCCCGCTTGTTTCCGCATCTCGACTCGGTGGCACAGGCAGGTCTCGATGGAATCAAGGACGGCACCTTGGTTCGGCACGTCGGTGCGAGCCTCCTGCGCGTCACCGTCGGCACGGTGCTCGCCCTCGTGTTCGCCATTCCCCTAGGCATCGCCATGGG
>Ga0157375_10006399_pt1 | contig 10263 bp, 14 predicted proteins | sample M35metaG_FD_115311 | JGI IMG/M metagenome (GOLD analysis project Ga0157375, IMG submission 115311) | Miscanthus rhizosphere microbial communities from Kellogg Biological Station, Michigan, USA - M3-5 metaG | ecosystem: Host-associated > Plants > Roots > Rhizosphere > Soil | place: USA: Michigan... | reverse complement strand
GAAGGCGACGACATGAACGAGCCGATTACCGATCACATGCGCGCGATCCTCGACGGCCATATCGTGCTCACTCGCGAATTGGCGACGCGCGGACATCATCCGGCAATCGATCTGTTGCACAGCACGAGCCGCCTGATGAGCCACCTGGCCAGCGACGATGAGCAGGACACCGCGCGCGAGACCAAGGCGTTGCTCGCGGTCTATGAAGGGTCGCGCGACCTGGTCGAACTCGGCGCGCACCAGCGTGGCGCGAATTCCGCGCTCGACATGGCCATCGACAGCAAGTCCGGGCTCGACGCCGTGCTGATCCAGCGGCCGGAGCAATCTGTTCGACGCGACGAGGCTTACCGTCAGCTGCGGCGAGCGCTTGAACAGGGGAGGAAGCAACGATGACCGGCAAACCGACGAAAGTGCAGCGACTGATTCGAATGAACGCATTTTGCGAGGAGCGCGCGGACGATGCGCTGCGCCTAGCCGTCACGAAACAAACGCAGGCCAGGGAAAAGCATGAGGCCGCGACCGGCGCTATCGATCGCTTGGGGGAATGGAAGACGCGCGGCGAAGCGAATGCGGCCCTCGATCTCACGGTCTATGGCGCGGCACTGGAGCTCGAGCAGGTCGCCATGGCGCGCGCGGAAGCGCTGAGAGCGGAACTCGAGAAGCGTGAACAATCCACGCAGCGCGCAAGGGATGATTTGGCCAAGGCTGTATGCGCGACGCGTGTATCCGCCAAGCGTGGCAAGCGCGAGAAGCTGGCCGCGGAAGCGGAACGCGAAAAGCGCACGTTCGACCAGATCAGCGACGTGTGGCTCAACAACCGGGAGCTGCGGCGTGATTGACCACCTCATCCAGCTGTTCACTCCAGCGGCAGCCGGCACCATGCAGCACCGCGCGAGCAACCAGACCGGGCTTCCGGATTTCGGCCCATTGCTGGAAGGCGGAACGGCTATCGAGGCAGCGCGCGTTGGTGACAGGGGAGATGAGGACGCATCGTCGCCGGGCGCCGGAATTGCGCCGCAATCCCAGCATCAGCTTCCGGATCGGACCCCACAAATCCCCGGATCGATGTCGGTAACTGGCTTGGCGAACACCTCGTCGGAAGCGGAGCGGACCGTTGCGGGCGCGATCGGCGAGCGTCGTGAACTTGTTTCGATGCGTTGGGGGCTGCGCGCCAATGCCGGCCTCTCGTACCTCACGAGCAGGACCGAAGCGCAGGCCGCGGCGCCGGATGCGATGTTGGAAGATCTTACTTTGCCGCTGCCGGAGTCATCCACCCGCGGGCAACTCTTCACCTTTGCGGCTGTCGATGAAGGCGCTTCGGCGGGGGACTGGTTGCAGTCGCTGCAACTTCTCGAGGTTGCGTCAATGCCGGAGATTTCTTCAGCCGAGAACGCGCCGATCCTGCGTGCGAATTCCGCAATCGCCACGAGCGCCTCATCGACGTCATGGCCGGAACGGCTGTTGCGCTGGCTTGCAACACCGGACGGCAAGGGTGCGACAGCCTGGATCAGGGACTTCCAGATGACTCCTTCGCAAGCGGCAAGAATGATTGATTCGCTGCGTTCGCTCGCGGCCCAGCAAGGACAGCAGCTGCATCGCATCGTGCTCAACGGCCATGAGTTATGGCGATCCGTTTCGAAACAACCGAACGACAATAGAGGTCAATGACATGTCCGTAGACGCCATCGGCACCTCCCTGAATCCGACCGACCCCGCCACCACGACGCAGAACACGGTCAACCAGAGCGACTTCATCAAGTTGTTCCTGGCTCAATTGCAGTTCCAGGACCCGTTGCAGCCGGTCGACAACCAGGAGTTTCTCGCGCAGCTCGCGCAGTTCTCCAACCTCCAGCAAACGCAGCAGACCAGCCAAAACACCCAGGGTTTGCTGGTGATGAATTCTTCCGCGCAAGCGCTGGCCTTGTTGAATCGGAACGTGGAGGTCCAGTTCGGCGCTGGCGTGCCTTCGTTTACCGGGTCCGTCATCGCGGTGACGTTCGATTCGTCAGGGCCGATGCTGTCCGTTCAACACGGCACGGAAGTAAAGACCAATATCCGACTTTCCCAGGTCAGCATCGTCGGCGTCACGCTCTGACGGAGGATTCGCCATGTTCCAAGCACTCTTCAACAGCCTGTCCGGCCTTTTCAGTTTTTCCAGGGCACTCGACACGGTCAGCAACAACGTCGCGAACATGAATACGCCAGGTTTCCGCGGCAGCGATTCGTTCTTCGAGAACGTCGGAAGCGAATTCGGTACCCAGATGGTAGGAAAAGGCATACGAACGACGCCTGGCCTGCCTTCGTCGACGGGCAGTCCCACCGACCTTGAAATCAAAGGCAATGGTTACTTCGTCCTTCGGGATGCGAGTGGAAACCTTTACTACACGCGCGCGGGCCAATTCACCTTCAATGACAAGGGCGTGTTGATCGATACCGTCAATCACTACGACGTGATGTCGATCGACGCTTCGGGCAACCTGTCGACCATCGACAAGACCCCTTTTCTCACGCTTCCGGGTCAGCCGACCACCACCGTCAATTTGATCGGCAGCATTGTCCGGGGCACAGCCGCCACGACCACCACGCCGTATCAACGGGCTGCGGATTTCACGAGCAGCGTGCAGATCTTTGATACGACCGGAGCGCCGCACACCCTGACGCTCAAGTTCCAAGACACCAGCCTGGGGACCTTGGGGGATAATTCCTCGACTTTTGAGGTGACGCTCATCGATGGCTCAAAGCAGGTTGACCTGGGGTCGATCTCGTTTGACTCCAACGGTGCAGCTCCGTTTGGATCGACGAACACTATCACCGCAAATTTGTCGTATCTGGGCGTTTCGCAGGCTGTCGCATTGAATTTTGGCAGTGGGTTTAATTCTTCCAACGCCACGATTGCGGTTGAGCCAATTGCGGGCGGAAACAACACATCCAGCATTACCGGCACTGCCACCGACGGTCGTGCACCACTGGCAGGCACATTCGCATTCGATATCAACGGGATATTGCAGGTCGCATATTCGGCCTCCGATACGAAACAGGGCCCACAGATCGCGCTCGCATCCTTCAGCAGCGACGACGCGCTGCAGATGATCGGTGGTCGCCTGGTTGCCGCCTCAAGCGCGCAGCAGCGCGTGCTCGGTCATCCCGGCACGGGTGCATTCGGCACCATCACCGGTAACAGCCTGGAACTTTCGAACGTCGATCTGACCCAGGAATTCGCCCAGATGATCATCATCCAGCGCGGCTACCAAGCCAGCTCGAAAGTGATGACGGTGAGCAACCAGATGATCGAACAACTTTACAACGGGCAGAGCGGCGGATGAAAGCGAGACGTCTGCGCTGGCACGGCGCGAACCGACAAGAGGCGCTTGCAAGACGGCTGCAAGCCGAACTTGCGAGTTGGCTCGACGGATGGAGCGTGGCGCCCGCGCTGCTGTCGTTGCGGATTTCCGACAGCGGCGCCTCGCAACCATCGAGCTGGCGGTGGATGCGTGCGAATGCGGCGACTGGCTCCATCCTGCTCGGCGTCGATGCCTCCGCGCTTGGAAGGCTCGGTGGGCTTCTCGCCCAGGCGACGCAAGACGATGCGCCCGGTTTGGGGAAACGGATCGGCGAGCGTGCGCTGCGGGCCTTGTTGACGCAATTTGTTGGCGGTGCCGGAAACCTGATCGATATCGAAGACACCATCGCTCCGGGTGTCGAAGTACGGAATCCGCGTTACGGCTGCTGCGCGCTGGACCTTCACGGTGCCTCCTTCGAGGCGTGCATGCTCGTGGACAACGCGCTGTTCGAATTCTGGGTACCACCGCAGGCACCGGTATTGCCCGCGCTGCAGCCGCGCGACATCGTCATTGGCAACGAACGGATTACGCTGCAGGTCGTCCTCGACCTCGGCAAAGCCAATCTCGAAGACGCGCAGCAGCTGCAGGTCGGCGACGTTCTTGTTTCCAACGCGGCGATCGACAGCGTCTTCTACCTTGCATTGCCGGACGCACGCCGCCTCGTCTCCGCCAACCTCATGCGCAAGGGCGATCAACGTGCCCTGCAAGTGGCCACACCGTCATCGAGAAAAACCCCATGAACAAGACTCCCATCAGTCCGATCGAGCTGCCCGAAGCCGGCGCGAGTTCTACGTCCGGCGGCAATCTGTTGAGCAAGGACATGCACTTGGTCGGCCACGTTCCCATCACGCTCACCGCGTTGATTGGCAGCGTATCGATCAACATCGAGCAATTGTTTGGGCTCAAGAAAGGCGAGGTGCTATCCATGAATGAATCCCTGGATGCACCGATCACCCTACTGCTCAACGACAAACCCGTCGCCCGCGGCGAGTTGGTCGCAGTGGAGGAAAACTTCGGCATCCGGATCACGGAATTATCATGACCTTGATCCTGGCGTCGCAGTCCGACGCCATTCCGGCGACACACCAGGCCGTCGCCGCGCCTGCACCGATCCCGTTTCGCAAGACATCGATCGTCTCCGGGTCCGAAGTGTTCGGAGTACTGCTCACGACGCTGCTTTTCCTTGCGGCCGTTGCGGCGCTGGCATGGTTTGCACGTCGTCAAGGCTGGCTGGGACGCTGGACAGGCGGCAATGCGTCGGCGCGCGATACCGGGCGGTCTCTGGCCGTGCTCGAAGTGTTGCAGGTCAGTCGAAAGACGACGCTCTACCGGATCAGCAATGGCAAGCGCGAGTTCCTGCTCGCCGAATCCAACGCGCAGATCGAGTTGGCGTCGGCGCAAATCGAACAGGAAGTCTCTTCATGACCGGTGCCTCGCGTCGCCTTCGCATCCTGCTCATGGGATTGGGTCTGTTGTCCGGGATGTTGATCTGTTCGTGCGCTTTCGCCGACCAAGTGGTCGATGCCGTTGGCGCCGCAGCCAAGCAGGATTACTCGCCGGTCATCCGCACCTTCGTCCTCCTGAGCCTGCTGTCGATCCTGCCGGTGTTGTTGATCGGGATGACCTCGTTCACCCGCATCATTATTGTCCTGTCGCTGCTAAGGCATGCGTTGGGGCTGCCGCAGACGCCGCCCAATAGCGTGTTGGTCACGCTGGCGATCTTTCTCACGTTGTTTTCGATGGCTCCCGTCGCGAACCAGATCAACGCGCAGGCGCTGCAACCGTATCTGCAGGAAAAAATCACGGTTTCAAGCGCAGTGGATACCGGGATGGTACCGATTCGCAATTTCATGGTGCGCCAGACGCGCGAATCGGACCTGTCTGCCGTGCTCGAGATGGCGCACGCGCCAAGGCCCAAGCGGATCGAGGACATCAATTTCAGCCAGCTCGCGCCGGCGTTCCTGCTCAGTGAATTGAATACCGCTTTCCAGATCGGCTTCATCATCTTCCTGCCGTTCCTGCTGGTGGATATCGTCGTTGCGGCCATCCTCATGGCGTTGGGCATGATCATGGTGCCGCCGAGCACGATCAGTCTGCCGATCAAGATCCTGTTGTTCATCCTGATCAATGGTTGGGTGCTGGTTTCGCGAGCGTTGCTCAACAGCTATTGGACCTAGGCATCCGTTTGATGAACCGCCTGGCCGAAGAGCAGCAGTTGTGGACACGTTATCGTTCTGGAAACGATGCGGAGTCGCACCAACGACTATTCTTCCACTACGTCCCCTGGGCACGCGCGGTGGCGCGCGATGTGTACCGGCGCGTGCGGATTCCACAAATGGAATGGGCTGACTACGCGCAGAATGCGACGGTCGGATTGCTCCAGGCGATGACCCGGTTCGATGCCGGTCGCGGCATCGATTTCGCCGCATATGCCAAGCCCCGGGTGCGCGGAGCGGTCTTCAACGGTCTCAGGTCCTTCCTCGCTGAATCAAGGGCCCGGAACGACAACAATCGATGGCACGAGCGCGCCGCATCGTTCGATGACTCGTCCGAGGATCCGTTGGATCAGATGATTTCCTCGGTGACCGGCCTTGGCCTGGGCTTCCTCCTGGATGCGAACGCGACGACGGAACTGCTCGCTTCACAGTCGGACGCCAGTATGGTGGCCGAGCGCGAGCAAATGGATGTGTTGCTTGCCGGGTCCGTGGCCAGGCTTCCGGAGAAGGAAAGGCTCGTGGTGACGCTGCACTACCACGAGCACATGCCGTTCACCGACATTGCGGAACTCCTCGGCCTGACCAAGGGCCGCATTTCCCAACTCCACAAGGCCGCCCTGGAGCGCATCCGGGCGCAATTACGAGCTGGCGCCGAGGCACCTCAGACGGTGTGAAGAAGACGGCGCACCTGCAACGCCGGCACTCGTCCCGCTCAAACATAACGGCAATACTGGCGAAGCGTCGCCTGGCAGCGTCGGTTAATCTGGCGGGGCGTCGGAATAGCTCCACACGATCTGTGCGGAATAACCAAACTACGACCGACGCGGTCGTCAACTCCGCATGTCCGCGATCGCATGGCCCGAATGATCCGGGTACGAGCGACGCAGTGATCGCCGATTCCATCCGCGATGTTTTCAGCAAGCGGGTGATCGTCGATTGGGCGATGCGTACTGCGTGTTGGATCGAGAAGGGAAGGTTGCTGCTTGGCCGTGCCTGGCTTCCGGGGCCTCAATTACTTCCACGCGCCGCCTCCGCCCTATAGCCAGCGAGCCGACAGCCGCTGGTCAAGAACCCGTCCGCACCCGACAGCGTCTGGAATGCCGACTGCTCCGCGCCCATCTCGACAAATGTCGGCGGCGACAGCGTCCAGAGCACCTGTTTTCGACGCCCGCGGCGATCGATCCCATGCGCGTCATTCTCGGGGACCCCGATCGCGGGTGCTGATGGGAACCTTAGCGCGGCAGTCCTTTTCCATCTTTTTCCACCGAGCTGCGCGGTATCCACAGTTTCAGGCGCGCGACGCCCCCAAGTTGCAGCAGCAGGCAAGAGATCCCGCCTCGACAGGGAGCATGATTGGTCGCAAATGGCTGAATTTAGGACGTATTGTGGTGGCTACGGGTGGACTCGAAGCTCCACCTCAAATAACACCAAACCCCTAGCGTTTATGCGGCTTCCAGCGAGCTGCGAAGTTGCCACTGTAGCAGGGGATGTAGCACGTACTGTAGCGTACAGACGAGGGTCGAGATCTGCGCTTCATGCGGGCCGGAACTTTTTGGTACAAATTTCCGGAGGCCTTCGAGAATGCTCGACGATCTAGATTCCCCCCATGCCCCTCGATCACTTCCAGCGAGTACTGATGCGCTGCTCCTTCTCTGCGAAGAGGCCATCAGCGCTCTGTTTGAACCCACAAGCTGTCACAGACTAGCAACTCTGTTGGGAGAGGCCGAGTTGCAGGGCGTGCCCTCGACGGTGTTTGAACTCCTTCAATGTGCCCAACGCGAGTTCCAGCGAAGAGCAACGGCATCATCTGATGTGGACTTCTGGAACAGACCTGAAGGTCTCGATCGACGCTTGAGAGAGAGCCGAACAAACCTGGGCGGCAGCTCATGGGTTTATCACGGCACCACTTTCGCTCGTCTCAAATCAATCAAGTTGCGTGGACTGATATCGACGGAACGGCCAGTCTGGACTGCAGATCATCTTCAAGAGCACTGCCGCAAGGGAGTCTTCTTCACAGACTCACTCTCGCACGCGCTCAACTTTGCGTTGAGCGCTCATGTTCATAGTTACGGCAGGCGAACGTCAATTCAACGTCGGCCTGTCGTGATTCGAGTGGCTACCACTGGCCTGGAACTGACCTTGGACGAAAGGGGAGCACTTGGTGAATGCTCAATCGCGTCTTCGCCAGTCTCGGTTGCCAAGGCTCAAGTTTTGATCGGCCCCCTAACAGTGATCCCGCATTGGCTCACCTTCGAAGACGCAATCGAACGGACAGACTTGCCACCTCTGCCGGAAGGGTACAAGATAGCCTAACGAACGTTAGGGGAATGTGTACCATGAAGCTCGTCAGCTATCTCAGGGTGTCCACCCAGCAACAAAGCCGAAGTGGGCTTGGTCTTGATGCTCAGCGCGCGGCCATCGATGCCTACGCAGCGCAAAGACAAGCCACGGTGCTGCAGACATTTACAGAGGTCGAGAGCGGCAAGCTCAACACGCGGCCTGAGCTGGCCAAAGCACTGCACCTTGCTAAGGTGACGGGAGCGATCCTGGTGATTGCCAAGCTCGATCGTCTGTCACGCAATGCGTCGTTCTTGCTGGCGCTGAGGGACAGCGGAGTGAAGTTCGTCGCCGCAGATTTGCCGGATGCCAACGAGCTCACCGTAGGGATCATGGCGCTGGTTGCACAACAGGAGCGAGAAGCGATCTCCAAGCGAACGAAGGAAGCCCTAGCGGCTGCGAAGGAGCGAGGGCGAAAGCTCGGCAATCCCAATGGGGCAAGTGCGCTGCTTCGCGCCGCCAAGGGGAATTTGGCGGCACTGGGTGCTATCCAGAGAGGGGCAGACGCGCACGCGATCCAGTTGCGACCAGTGATTGTTGCGCTGACAGGCGAGGGGATTGAGTCGCTCGGCGCTATTGCTTCAGAACTGAACACGAGGGGCATGCTCACGCCACGTGGCGGCACGTGGCACAAGTCCTCGGTACGCAATCTCTTGAGCCGGCTGGAGCGGATGCCTGTCTCGCCTGTCTAATTTCTAACATCGCTTAGCTATCAACCTGTTCGGGCGTCGAGGAATTCATCGAGTGACGGATATTTCTCGAATAGCACATGTGCAATGCGCTTGCGCAAAGACTCTGTCATCGGCGGGCCAAATTTATCGCCAGCCATGAACATGGGGTTGTGGCAGTTAGTTACCAACACGTCGGGGCGGCGTCCCGCGTTGACTGATTCAACGTACCAGCCAGGCAGCGCCACCACTGGGACAACCCGGATGCTTTCGCCAGCGCCGTTCGCCAAGAACTTTCCGAGCCATTCCGCCTGATAGCGCGCCTGCTCGATAGGCTTGCTTTCGGTGTGTTTGTCAGGGAAGGCTAGTCGCGTCCCGTCGTAGGTGACGCGCGCGGATTCCCGCCCATTGTCGACAGGTTTTTTACGCGACTTCGTTTCGATCGCGAACACGACGCTGCGACCGACAACAATGTGGTCGATGTTGAATCGATCGCACGGAAAATCGTGGAAAACCAAACCGCCTTCGGCATTCAATTGGGTCAGCGATTGGGCAACAGCGAGTTCAGCATCCAGACCTTCGCGATAGCTCCGCGCCTGACTCGCGTGACTGATCATCTGCCACAGGGACCATGCAACGAATCCCAATGCTAGCAATACGAACATCGCGTCTCCCCAGGCAAACCGTACACGGTTCCAGTCCATGCGCAGCAGAAGCCACGCGCACAGACAAATCGGCCCAATGAGGAGAGAGATGATGGCTGCTTCGTCATACGCATCCCGATGAGTTGAAATTTGCTTCCTCAAGTACTCGCCAGGCAAGTTCAAAATCTTGTCCTTCAGCGGTGAACGGCGCTTGTCACGCCTCCGCTGTGCTCGCCAGAGCAGCATGCCGCCAACGGCAATAGCCAAGGGAATACCAATCGACAACAACATGATCAGCAGATTCGTCAACATGCATGGCCTGGTAACGGTACGGAGGAAGTTCGCTCAGGATAACCAGCTCTGTCGCCTCTTAGTCTTGCTAGTGCCTCACTACGATGCTGACCAGCAATGCGAGAATGCCTAGAACCGCTGTTAACCACCAACGTCTTTCTTGTTGGTGATTGATCTCTCGCTCATGAACGCTGATAGCAACATCAATCAGCTTTGCAACCTCGGTCGTTTCGAGTGGCGGTCGTGAAAGTTGTATCTCAGTCGTCTCAGGGTCATTCACTGCCATGGCCATCGCTTCATCGCGGGAGAGTGTTCGGTGCTCATGCGTGTCATAATTTCTTTCGTGGCTCCTGCGCCAAACCAGCGAAACGTTTTCGTCCTGGAACGTGAAGAACTCCGGGTGTTGCAGAAAGAGCGTCTTCCAATCAGGCGCGCTCACCGGCTTTCTTCCCAGTCTGCCCTCCCACTTTGCAACGCGACGATTCGCGTAGCGATAGGTGCCCATGACTTGAATTGCAGCAATCAGGTCGGCCAGCCTTGACGGATACTTGATATAGGGTGATCGAGCCATAGCGAATACTCCGGACACTTCGATTGGTGCCTGCTGGCAACAACTACCTAGAGACCTCACCGCTTTGATTCTGAAGAATGTCGCGAATTTGACTTGGCTCAAAGGCGACGTCATGCGCCCATACCCCGAAACCACCCTTCTGATTCACGCCCTGCACCCACGCCGCCAGCGCTGATCTCTTCGCACGGTTTTGGT
>Ga0157375_10006392_pt1 | contig 10269 bp, 8 predicted proteins | sample M35metaG_FD_115311 | JGI IMG/M metagenome (GOLD analysis project Ga0157375, IMG submission 115311) | Miscanthus rhizosphere microbial communities from Kellogg Biological Station, Michigan, USA - M3-5 metaG | ecosystem: Host-associated > Plants > Roots > Rhizosphere > Soil | place: USA: Michigan... | reverse complement strand
AGGCGGCCGGAGGCCGTCTCTACAGCGACAAGATGGGCCGGATCGCCTTCCTGCAGCTGCTGATCTTCTCGATGCCGATCGGCTTGCATCACCTGTTTGCCGATCCGCAAATCGGCGCCGGCTTCAAGTTCCTGCACACCGTGTTCACCGGAATGGTCGCGGTGCCGACCCTGCTGACGATCTTCACCATCTGCGCCTCGCTCGAGATCGCCGGCCGGCTGCGCGGCGGGCGCGGCCTGCTCGGCTGGATTGCGGCGCTGCCCTGGGACCGGCCGTTCGTGCTGGCCTCGGCGTTCTCGCTGCTGATGCTCGGCCTGGGCGGCGCCGGCGGGCTGATCAACATGAGCTACACCCTCAACTCGACGATCCACAACACGCAGTGGGTGACCGGGCACTTCCACCTGATCTATGGCGGCGCGATCGTCATCATGTACTTCGCGATCGCCTACGAGCTGTGGCCGCGCCTGACCGGGCGACCCCTGGCCTCACCCAAGCTCGTCCGGCTGCAGCTGTGGACCTGGTTCCTCGGCATGATGCTGACCACCTTGCCGTGGCACGTGGTCGGTGTGATGGGCCAGCCGCGGCGCATGGCCTACTTCGACTTCAGCGATCCGGCGCTGGCGCCACAGGCGATCTGGGTCAGCCTCTCGGCGGTCGGCGGCTTCGTGCTCGTGTTCTCGGCCTTGTTGCTGGTCGTGGTGCTGCTGACCTCGCAGCGCGGGCCGGTGGCCAAGCGGGTGCCGCCGCTGACCTTCTCGGTGGCGCTGCGGCCACCGCGCAGCCTGCCGGCATCGCTGAATGGCTTTCGCGTCTGGGTGCTGCTGGTGCTGGCGTTGACCGTCGCCAACTACGGCTACCCGTTGGCGCAGTTCGTGTTCCTGCGCGATACCGGCGTTCCGGCGTATCCGGTGCAAGCCCGCTGAGTCGACAGCGATGAGCGACGGCGCCGTGCGACCCGAAACCGACTCGCGCTTCGGCGTGTGGATCGGCGCCACCATCCTGCTCTTCGCGGCGGCAGTGGTGGTGGGCTTTGCCTGGCTGCCCTCGGCCCAATCGGACGCGGTCGGCCTATGGGATGTGATCTGCCGCGCGATCGGCTTGCCGGGGAGCGCGAGCACCCGCACGGCGGTGTCTCCCGGCGTACCGAGCTCGACGGTGGCCTGGACCCCCGCGACCCGCGAACTGCTGGGCCGCGGCAGCGCGGCACGCGGCGCGACGTCGGCGGCCATGTGCAACAACTGCCACGGCGCGAACGGCGTCAGCACCGATGCCGCGATTCCCAATCTCGCCGGCCACGACGCCGCGGCGGTCTACAAGCAGCTCGAGGACTTCAAGAGCAATCGGCGCAACGCCACGGTGATGGGGGTTTTCGTCGCGCCTTTGTCGCAGCAGCAGATGCTCGACCTCGCTGCGCACTACGCGGCGATGCCCGGCGTACCGAGCGGCGGGCGCACGAATGCGGCCGCGGCGGACACGGTGGCCAAGACACTGGCCGAGGTCGGAGCGCCGCTGCGCGGCATCGCGCCGTGCTCGGCCTGCCACGGGCCGATGGGCCAGACGCAAGGTGCACCGGGGTTGCGCGGCCAGCAGCGCGCCTACCTCGAGGAGCAGCTGCTGGCCTTCAAGGCCGGCAGCCGACACAACGACATCAGCGCGCAGATGCGCAGCGTGGCGCGCCAACTCACCGGCGACGAGATCACGCGTCTCGCTGCCTACTATTCCGCTCTCGGCCGCTGACCCCACATCGGGACACTCCCCATGCTCGGCTTCGAACTCGATTTCTGGGACTACGTGACCTTCGCCACCGCCTTTATCGCGGGCGGAGCGGGCGTCCTGACCTACATCTGGATCGCCGGCCTGCCCGGACGGATCGCGCTGGCGCGCCATCACCCCGAGGCCGAAGCCGTCAAGCTGATGGGCTGGGCGGGGTTGCTGCCCACCGTGCTGCCCTGGGTCCAGGCGCTGATCTGGGCATTCAAGCCGACGGAGATCGTCGATGTGCGGCGCTTCCCTCGCGAAGAGGCCCGGGCCATCGAAGAAGACATGGCGCGTCTGCAGGACGGGCGGCATGCGCCCGCGGGCCACGCTAAGGCGGCGGCGGTTGCACCGAGGCTTGCCGACCCCGATCCGATTTCGCCGCCGCCGCCGCCCCCGCGGCTCGGCCCGCAAGGCCCGTTGGAGTAGACCATGCTGCTCGGCTTTGTCCTCCTCTTCGCCTACGCCTTTGCCGTCTGGCTGGTGTTCTTCAAGTTCAAATGGCTGAAGTTCACGATCGCCTGGGGCTTCTTCTCGACCTTCTTCGTGCTGCACCTGGGCATCATCTTCCTCATCGGCCTGCGCTACGTGGCGCCGGCGTCAACCGACGCGCGGGTCATCCAGCGGACGATCCAGCTCACGCCGCGGCTCTCGGAGCCGACGCTGGTCACCGCCGTCCTGGTCGAGCCGAACGTACCGGTCAAGCGCGGCACGCCGCTGTTCCAGTTCGATCGCAGGCCCTACGAGTTCAAGGTGCGCAAGCTCGAGGCGCAACTGGCCAAGGCCAAGCAGGACGTGCTCGTGCTGAAGGCCGACACCGCGATCAACGCGCAGAAGATCGCCAAGTCCACGGCCGACCTGGCGTACGCCAGATACCAGCTGAAGCTGTCGACTCAGCTCGCGAGCAAGGGCGCCGGACCGGAAGAGGACGCACAGAAGTGGACCGCCCAGGTGGCGTCGAACGAAGCCGCCATCAAGGAGGCGCAGGCCGAGGAAACGCGCGCGCGGCTACGCTACACCTCCGACATCGGCGGCGTCAACACCACCGTGGCCGAGATCCAGGCCGAGCTCGACCAGGCGCGCTATTACCTCGACAACACGCTGATGGTGGCGCCGGAGGACGGCTACATCATGAACCTCCAGGTCAGGCCGGGCATGGTGGCCGGCGACGTGCGCTTCGGCGCGATCGCCTCGTTCATCTGCGATGCCGACCGCTATCTGCTGGCGAACTACTTCCAGGAAAACCTCAAATACGTCAAGCCTGGGCAGACGGTCGAGATCGCACTCGACCTGTATCCCGGCCAGATCTGGCCCGGCAAGGTCGCGGCGATCTGGCAGGGCAGCGGCGCCGGGCAGATGCTGCCGAGCGGCACCTTGCCCAGCTTCAACTATTTGCCGGCGGAGGCGCCGCAGGGCCAGTTCGTCGTGGCGATCACGCTGGACGATGCCGATCAGTCGAAATTCCCGATCGGCACGCAGGGGCGAGCGGCAATCTTCACCAGTCCGGGGAGCGCCTTCGCTGCCTTGCGCAAGGTCGCGATCCGCTCCTACACCTGGTACAACTGGCTCTATCCGTTCTCCGGCTGATGCGACTCGTCCTCCTGTTCGTCGCAGCGCTGCTCGGCGGCTGCGCGCTAAAAGCGCCGCCGACGCACAGCGATGTCGTCGACCAGGCGCTTCCGACCGAGACGCGCGTGCCGCCCGCCTGGCGCGCCGACGCGCGCGCCGGCTACGTCGCCAACGACTGGCTGAAATCGTTCGACGATCCGCTGCTCGATGCCATCGTCGCGGAGGCCATCGCCCACAACCCCGACCTGCGCGCCGCCGCGGCGCAGGTGGCGATCGCTCAGCAAGCCGTGGTGGTGGTCGCTTCGCGGCTGCAGCCGTTCGTCGGGCTGCAACTCGGCGCCACTGCCACGTACGACGATGACAAGGGCAGGTCCAGCAGCAGCACCGCATTTCTCGGTGTGGCGTGGGAAGTCGACGTCTGGGGCAGGCTGCGGGCGCAGCGCTCGGCCGCCGAAGCGAGCGCAGAAGCCGTGGCCCTGGACTATGCCTATGCGCGCCAGTCGCTCGCGGCGACGACGGCCAAACTCTGGTACCTGGCCGTCGAGACGCGGCAAGTGCTGGCATTGAGCCAGCGCGCGGTCGCCATCTACAGCGAACTGTTGTCGCTGGTCCAAATGCGGCGCGACTCCGGCAAGGATTCCGACCTGGACGTGGTCGACGTGCGCGCCAAGCTCGAGGCGGCGCAGAGCGACGTCGTCCGCTCCGAGGAGGCGTATGGCGAAGCCCGGCGCGGGCTGGAGGTGCTGCTGGGTCGCTACCCCGCCGCGGAGATCGAGGTGGCCGTGGTGTATCCGACATTGCCGCCGCTCGGGGGGACCGGCGTGCCGTCGACACTCCTCGAACGGCGGCCCGACCTCCTCGCTGCCGAACGCGAAGTGCTGGTGGCGTTCCGCCGCGAAGAAGCGGCGGAGCTGGCGCTGCTGCCCGAGTTCTCGTTGTCGCTGGCCGCCGGTCGGCTGGGCGACCAGGTGCTGTCGCTGCTGCGGCTCAATCCCTGGCTCGCTTCGGCGGGCATCGGCATCTCGGTTCCGATCTACGAAGGCGGGGCACTGCGCGCCAGGGTCCAGATCGCTACCGCGCAGCAACTGCAGGCGGTCGCGCGCTACGGCGCCGCCGTGCTGATCGCATTCCGCGAAGTGGAGAACGGCCTGGCGAACGAGCGGCTGCTGGCGCTGCAGCTGCCACTCGACCAGAAGGCGACGGCCGATCGCAGCGAAGCCGTGCGCATCGCCACCCTCCAGTACAAGGCCGGACGGCGCGACCTGCTGTGGGTGGCACAGCTTCAAACGGCGCAGCTGGCGAGCGAGGCGAGCTTGATCAAGCTGCGCGCAACGCAGCGCACCAACCGCGTTCGCCTGGTGCTGGCGCTCGGCGGCAGCTTCGATTCACAACCCGCGACCGCGACTGCCACGGCGCCCTGAGGGGCCGCTCGCCTCATTCCGCCGAGTCTGGTCACGAGACGCGATGTCATGCCGGAACCGTTGCCTCATCCGACGCGTCACCTGCCGGGCTGGCTGCCTGGCCAGAGCCGTCGGCGCGTGATCTTCTGGACCCTGTTCGTGGCCGCCCTGGTGGTCGCGATCTGGGCCGTCGTCCGGTTTGTCAGTCCGCTGCCGCCGCGCACGCTGACGATGAGCACCGGCGTCGTCGACGGCGCCTATCACCAGTTCGGCGAGCGCTACCGAGAGCTCCTGCGCGCCAACGGCATCGCTCTCGAGCTTCGAAGTTCCACCGGCGCCATCGAAAACCTGGCCCGGCTCAACGACGGGTCCGTCTCGGTCGGCTTCGTTCAGGGCGGCACCGGGCCGCTGTCGGTGGATATCGAGGCGCTCGCCGAGGCGACGCCGTTGCGCTCGTTGGCCACCATCGCCTACGAGCCGGTCTGGATCTTCAGTCACACCCTCGACCTCTCTCGGGGCCTGGATGCCCTGGCCGGGCGGCGGGTGGCCGTCGGCGTCGCCGGCAGCGGTAACCAGAAGGTGGCGACGCAGCTCCTGGCTGCGTACGGCATCACGGCCACCAGCCAGTCGCCTGCGGCCGCGACGCTGGTGACCGAAGGTGGCATGGCGGTGGTCGAATCGCTTCGGCGCCGCGAGATCGACGCGGCGATCATCGTCGCCGCATCGGCGGCTCCCGCCGTGCAGCGGCTGCTTGCCGACGAGTCGATGCATCTGGCGTCGCTCGCCCACGTCGAGGGCCTGGCGCGGCGATTCGGCTACTTCCAGTCAGTGACGCTGAAGCGCGGCTCGGTCGATCCGCAGCGAGACCGGCCCGATCGCGACATCCAGCTGCTGTCGACGACCGCGAATCTGGTCGTGCACGAGGGGGTGCATCCGGCGTTGGCTTACCTGTTGCTCGACGCCGCGCGGCAGATCCACGGCGGGCCGAGCCTGATTCACGCAGCGGGCGAATTCCCGAGCCCGAAAGCGACCGAGTTCCCGCTGGCGCCGGCGGCCGAGCGCTTCTTCCGGGACGGAAGGCCGTTCCTGCTGAACTATCTGCCGTTCTGGATGGCGAACCTCGTGCAGCGTCTCGTGTTCCTGCTCGTTCCCTTGGCCGCCATCCTGATTCCGCTGGCCAGGCTGCTGCCCGAAGTCATTTCGCAACGTCAGAAGAGGGGGCTGTACCGCCGCTACGGCGAGTTGAAGTTTCTCGAGCAGGATCTGGCCGCGCGTCGGCTCGACGACGAAGAACGACACAAGGCGAGCGAACAGCTCGACCGGATCGAGAACGAGCTGGTGCAAGCCAAGTTCCCGCTCGACCTGTCGGACCGCGTCTACACGCTGCGCCAGCACGTCGACTTCGTCCGGGCGCAGCTGAATCGCCAGATGGATAAGTGATTCAGACGTCTCTCAAGATTGCTACAGCAGCCATTCGATCGGCAGCCACGAGAGGATCGAGACACCCATCTTCTTCATCGGCGTCGCGCCCGGCTCGTCCTGGTGGACGACTTCCTTGCCGTCGATCCGCTCGATCCACTCGAGGCCGCCGTCGCTCGCCAGGCGCACCCGGTAGGCACGTTCGGGGACCACCGTCTCGAAGCCTTCCGCGATCTGCCCGGCGAGGGTCGGCGATTCGATGACGAAGCCCATCTCGGTGTTCAGCTTCGCCGAGCGCGGATCGAAGTTGAACGAGCCGATGAAGACCAGCGAGTCGTCGAGCGCGAACGTCTTGGCGTGCAGGCTCGACCCCGAGACTCCCTTGCTGCCGCCGCGACTCTGCCTGGGCTCCGAGGACTCTCGCTTGGCTTCATACAGAACCACGCCTGCCTCGAGCAGGTCCTTTCTGCGCTTGGCATAGCCCGCATGCACCGGAACGACATCCGTCGATTCGAGGGAGTTGGTCAGGATCTGCACCTTGACGCCTCGCCGGGCCATCGCGGCGAGATCGGCGGTTCCCTGCTCGCCGGGAACGAAATAGGGCGACAGGAGCCTGAAGGCACGACTCGGGGGCGTCGTTGCCGCCTTGAGGCGCGTCCACAGCAGCTGATCGGTACTCTCGCGTCCCAGGCCCTTGGCCGGGTCGTCACTGACCATCTTCACCGCCGACCACTCGAACGCCAGCCGGTCCGCGAGCAGGTCGCGGATCAGCGGCGACTCGGCAAGCATGGCTCGATACTCCGCCGCTTCGACGCCTTGCTCGACCTTCGCCGCCGAGGCGTCGAGGGCGACACTGGCCGACGCGTCGATCGGCGCAACGATGCGCTCGGCCGGATACGCCGAGTCGCTCGCCCAGTACTGGTCGAATTCCCGCGACACGGCGCGGACCACCGGACCGATCGCCAGCGCGTCGAGATCGACGAACAGCACGTCGCCGCCGGCCTCGAAGTACTCGTCGCCGACGTTGCGCCCGCCGACCACGGTTGCCAGGTTGTCGGCCGTGAACGACTTGTTGTGCATGCGCCGGTTGAGCCGCTCGAAGTCGAGCAGGTAGCCGAGCGCGCGCGAGCCGCGTCCGGGAAACGGGTTGAAAAGACGCACTTCGACGTTGGGCAGCGCGGCAAGCGCGGCCAGCGGCCCGTCGAGCCCGGAGGTGTTGGCGTCGTCGAGGAGGAGTCGCACCCGCACGCCGCGGGCCGCCGCGCGACGCAACGCCTCGATGAGCAACGTGCCCGACAGGTCGGCGCGCCAGATGTAGTACTGGACATCGATGCTGCGCTCGGCCGCGTCCGCCAGAAGAACGCGGGTGGCAAACGCGTCGCGCCCGCGCTTCAGGGGCACGATTCCCGACCGGTCTGGATGAGCCTCGGTCAAAGGCACGATCGCACGCCCGAGCCGACTGTCGTGTGCCGGCGCCACGCTCGACGAGGCCGGCCGACCGGCGAGGGATGGCAGCGAAGCGCAGCCTTGCATCAGCAGCAGCAGGCCGAGCGTCGACGCTCCCAGCATTCGAAGAGCCATCTGACGCGCGTCCATCGCGCCTTCAAGCGTCGTGGGTCCGCGCATGGATCGCTGCTCCGGCAATGGCGGTTGAGGGGAGCGTTGGCATCGCGACGCCCCAGCGCAACGACGCCAGCGCGAACGCGGTTCCCAGGACCAGCCCTGCGGCGGCGTCGAGGACGACGTGCTGCTTGATGAGCAGCGTCGACAGCACGATCGCCAATGACCAGGCGAGGTTCGCCGCCCTGAGCGGCCCGGGCGAGCCGGTCGTGCGCAGCACCTGGTCGATTCGCACCGCCGTGAACGATGCGAAGGCGACGTGCATCGACGGGCAGGCATTTCCCGCGGCATCGATCCCCTGCAACATCGCGAAGCCGAAGTAGGGCGAGAGGTCGCGACCCGACGATGGCACCTGGCTCGGCCAGAAGTGGAAGATCGCCAGACCCGCCGCGCACAGCATCAGGGACCACGCTGCGTAGTTGACCAGCTCGACCAGGCGCAGCTGCAGTCCGGGCCCGGCGCCGACGTAAAGCCAGAGCGAGAGATAGACAAACAGGGCTTCGGGCCGGAACGGCAAGAGCCGATCGAGCTCGGTCGACGGCATCACCGTCACCGGGTAGACGGGATGGTGCAGCAGGTGGAGATAGGCAAAGAAGAAGACGCCGATGATGAGCGACGTGCCGGCGGCTTTCAACACCAGATAGCGGCGCATTCGCTCCCCGAGAGGCGAGGCCCACCGCGGGTCAAGCATTCAATCGCGCTGCGAGCGTGCTGCCTGTTGGAGCGGCGCGCATTCGCTGCGCGCCTTGTGGCGCGGCTCGTCGCATAGGCGCCGGATACAAAAGGGTCGCATGAAGAAATTGCTGGCGGCACATAGTTCGGTCGGCCCTTGCGCGGCCAGGTTCGTAGCCCCGATTCTGCGCTTGTGGGCGGCCTTCTCGCTTGCTGGCGAACGCGCCTTCGCAGAGGCTGCGGCCACGCGGGTGCCCGGGTCGCCCCGCCGCACGACCGGGGGCGGCTGCGCCGACGATGCGGCCGGCTGCGGGACGAGTGCAGAGGACGAAGCGGCCAGCGCCATCGCCGGGATCGGCGCCAGCTCGACCGCACTTGGGACGGGCAGGGCAGGAAGCGCGGCCGGCGGGTCGAGACGTTGCGCAGTCGGCGCGACAGCGGCGAGCTGCGAGTCGGTCGCCGCGGCCTCATCCGGCGCTCGCGACCACAGCACCACTCCCGCCGCGACAGCCGTCAGCAGCAAGGCGGCGGCGCTCAGCGGACGAAGGGCCCGGGCAGAGCCGCGGCCGATCGGGGGCAACGCCCGATGACGCGATCGTGGCAGCGAATTCGGCGCGCCGCGGCCGAGCGCGCTGCGCAGCGCCGCCACGCTTTGCGGCCGGTCCTGTGGCCTGACGGCCAGCGCCCAGTCGATGGCCGAGAGGAAGCGCGTCGAGACGTTCGGAACGCGACGCTTGGCAAGTGCCGGTCGCTCGTCGTGGATGGCGCGCGCCGTCGAGGCTGGCGGCGGCGACCCGTCGAGGAGGAAGGTCACCAGCGCGCCGAGCGCGTACAGGTCGGTCCAGGGTCCCTGACGGAGCTGCTTGCTCTCGGCGTACTGCTCGATCGGCGCGAAGTTTGGCTTCAGGACCGCGGTGAGCGGCTGAGTGCGATCACCGATGACGTGTCGCGCGGCGCCGAAGTCGAGCAGCACCGGCAGGCCGGGACCCGCGAGCAGCACGTTGTCGGGCGAGATGTCGCGGTGGTAGAAGCCTTCGGCGTGCAGCATCCCCAGGGCGTCGAGCAAGGGGTCGATGACCGAACGCAGCCACGCCTCGGTCGGCGGCTCCGACATCGAGCGGCGCACGTCCTTCAGCGTCGGGCCGCGCAGGTACGGCATCACCATGTAGGCCGTGCCGTTGGCCTCCCAGAAGTGGTAGACCTTGACCATCGCCGGATGGCTGAACCGGGCGAGCAGCCGGGCCTCGTTGACGAACGACTTGAGGCCGAGCGCGAACGTCTCGCCGTCAGAGACCGAGCGCACGCCGACCTGCATTCCCTCGCTGCGGTCGACCAGACGCGAGGGCATGAACTCCTTGAGCGCGACGTCGCGATCGAGCGCGTGATCGCGTGCCAGGTAGACAATGCCGAAGCCGCCGACCGCGAGGACGCGCAGGATTTCGAGCTCGCCCAGACGTGAGCCGGGCGGCAGCGCAGAGGCGTTCATCGTCAGCTCAAGGTCCAGGTGCAACGGGTCAGGCAGACCGTCACGGTTCTATCGTGGCTCTCCTAATCTAAATCGAAGACGCGACTTTGGCCAGCCGAGCTGGCTCTTCTTCCGACAGCGCGACGGGACGTCGTCTGACGACGGTCGCTAGGAACGCTGGTCGAGGCGAGCCGACTTCGGCTGAAGTCGACGCGGCTCTGCTCCAAGGTCTGCATCGCTGCGGCGCGCGTGTCCAGCAACGCGAACGCGGCCACTGCCAGCCTCGCGCAGGCTTCGCCTGCTTCGATGCGCAGCCGGCGCGCCGCTTCGGCCATCTGCTCGGCGGTAGGATCGTCCGTCGCGGAGTCT
>Ga0157375_10006388_pt1 | contig 10273 bp, 6 predicted proteins | sample M35metaG_FD_115311 | JGI IMG/M metagenome (GOLD analysis project Ga0157375, IMG submission 115311) | Miscanthus rhizosphere microbial communities from Kellogg Biological Station, Michigan, USA - M3-5 metaG | ecosystem: Host-associated > Plants > Roots > Rhizosphere > Soil | place: USA: Michigan... | reverse complement strand
TCGTTGGCGGGCTTACCGGCGTGCCATTCCCGCCAGATCCATCCCACCATCTACGATCGCAGTCGCTTCCGCTGAACTGAGCGCGTGCGCTCAAACCATTTTTCTGGATCAAGTAACCGGCGCTCGTTAGCAAACCTGCTTTGATTAGGTCACGACGGCTCAGGCGTGCTGCGATTATCTCGCGCCGGTTCTTCGCAGCGTTCCGTATCTCCCTTTCTCGCCGCCGATTTCGTTTCGAAATGTAAGCCATGGATTCTCCTTTGCGGACTTGGCCTATAAATGCTCCAAGTTGGTGTTAACCAGTACTATCTGGGTGGGGAACAGCTAGCGATTAATACGGGTTTACGTCAGAGGTACTGACTGGAGGAACGCACGTTTTTTATGATTATGCGTTTGCGACCAGAAAACGAAGACAAGACACCTTGAAACGAGCGTGGCGTCCTGCAAAGCTCTGGGCTAAAGTTTGCTCGAATGCCAGCGAAGGCCAATAGGATTTACAATGTGCCAGAATCTACTCAGCGAGAAAAGCAAAGTCAACATTTATTCGTTGGCGGATCTTGCTGCGATCTCCATCACGTAGCGACGGTCGAAGCCGAAGTCTTTATATCTGTGTTAATCCGTACCAATGAGTACCGAACTGCTAAATCGGATCACCTCGAACCCGCGTCAGTGTGGCGGGCGTCCGTGCATTCGCGGGATGCGAATCCGCGTCAAAGACATTCTCGACATGCTCGCCGGCGGTGCTTCGGAAGAACAGATACTCGCTGATTTTCCCTACCTTGAACCTGACGATATTCGAGCGTCTCTCGAATACGCCGCCGCCCAGATCGATCACGCGGTGGTCATGGTCTCGTAGTGAATTTCCTGGTCGATGCCCAACTGCCTCCAGGATTGGCTCGGTGGCTGGCCGACTAGGGACACTCAGCCAATTTTCTTGACTTCACCAGCGTTGAGATCTAGCCTCTGGTACACCTTGAATCAATCGGGGCTCCTCGCCCTTACGCTGGCTACTTCTAATTTCGCCCACAGCGGTCGGCTTCATTCGAGTAGCCTCTCACAAATAAAGGAGTAAGACATGCGGCCCGCCGACACCTCGACCATCTCTCACAGCACGACTCATCATTTGTCTCTCGCCGGAAGTAATGGAGAACTGCCTACAACCGAGGATAAGAAGGATGCGACTCGAGCCAAGGCAGAGCCGGAGGAGATGAAAGAGAGCAGGGATAAGAGGAGGATTCTCGACACGCTCCGCCGGTTCTCGGCACTGAAAGTCCTTCTGGCAACACTCTCGCTTTTCATCATCGGAGGCGGCGTCGTCTACTTTACACATGAGAGGGCGGCGCAAAGCCCCCTGTTCTATATCCTCCAGGAGATCGGAAAAGGAATCATCGTGACGGGGTTAGTCTCGGGCGCCGTCAAATGGTACGTGACCCGCCAGGCCGTGGAATTCGACCGCGGGGTTAAAGAATTAGACGAGCAAAAGGACGAAGCTTTCCGCGAGGAGTCGAAGAAGGCTCTGTCAGAGCTCAGGAAAGAGGTCACGCGTCAGACGGACCGAATGGTGGCATCGGCCTCGTCCTTAGCCTCCTTGCAGGCAGCCGGGATAGTAAGGGCGTTCCTTAACCGAGAAGAAGCGGCCGCAGACATTAAGTCAACATTGGTGAGAGAGGGCGTGACCGCGATTAAGCTGATTGGGATATCCCTCAACGATTTCGTGCGCGATGAGAACTCAGTACTGCATTCGGCCATACAAGAGTTAGAACGGCGCATCGACAGAGCAAGCCGGACCCGGGACGGTAGGGGTGAAGTATCCGAGCCGGTACTCTCCATTCAAGTGCTGCTCATCGATCCAAAATCTAATGCAGCCTTCCTGCGCTCGCACGCGGAGGGCGAGGGCGTTCTCGCTAAACCGAGATTGATTGAAGATGTGGAGTACTCGATCGGTTATTTCAGGGACTTGGAGGAACTTTCGAGAGGCGGCCCCCTCCAACTCCAGGTGCGACTTTACCGCTACGCCCCGATGCTGCATCTCGTCTGGACGCCCGATGTGTGTTTCGTGCAGCAGTATTACTTCTGCTCAAGTCATAGCGCCGCGATCAAGGTGCCCGTCTTCAAATGCGAAAGATACGCAGGAACAGAAGTTCAGACGTTCTCCGCCATCAACGATTTAGAATTTCACTTCGACTGGCTCTGGAAATACGCTTCGATATCCGCTTCGGAGTACCGGGATAACCATCTGGATGGTGTCGACACTGCCATCCGCAAGGCCAACATCCAGAACATTTATTACGACCCTGGAAAGAGTCAGCAGCGCATCTTGCGCCTGATCGAGCGGACACAAAAGATTCTTTATATCAAAGGTGTTTCGCTGCACAGCTTCTTCCGCCATGGCGATCTATTCACGGCGATCATCAACGCGTATAAGCGCGGCGTTACAGTCAAGGTCCTTCTAGTCGAGCCGAACTGCGAGGAGGCGAGATACAGATCGTTCCGGGAGTACCGAATTTTGCACAAGCAGGCCACGCTCGCGGAGTTTACCGAGACCATACAGAAAAATGAGAGGCTCTACAGCGACACTGTGGCAAGTATTCAGTTCATAAAAAAACAGAGGAAGCTCCATGACCTCAACAACCTGAACGCCCGTCTGTACTTTTCCGCGGCGGAGGCCTTCTGCCTGCTTACTGACGAGTCCGTTATCGTTGAGCAATACCATTACGGGACAATCTCGCCGGACCCGTATGAGAGTTCTCTAGGCGGCGATGTGCCGGTAATCGAGTATAAAAATTTCACCCCGGAAGATGAGGACATTCACCTGTTGACTGGCCGAGACAAAGTGAAAGACCCTTATTTACTCTTCAAAGATCATTTCAATTTTGTCTTCGAGCACTGCTCAAAAGGAATCGATGATGGGACAGAGCCGGCCAAGAGACTTTAGACCACTCCTTGTATGCGCTGGAAGTGAACACTTCATCTGCTAATGTCATTGGCGCATCATGTACTACAACAGCGTGCGCCACGAGACTAAAATAAAATAACCGCGCCCCTTCCACGCCACATTTTGCGCGTTACTTCCCAAAGGTCGCAATAACGCGCCCTCCGAAGACAACTCGCTTCATCTGCCGGAGGTTCTATGTCCTGTCTAATCGAACCTGTCCTCTTCTCAGGTAAATCGCTGCCCCGAAAAGTCCTGCGCTTCATACTCCTGAGTCTGCTCCTGTTACTTACACCAACAGCCATAACGCTCGCTGACAATGTCTCGTTAGAGCGGCTACCGGCTCTCGAGCCCGGCAAGCCCATTGACCAGGCGCTTAGCGGCGGGGAAACACACTCCTATAAGCTCCCTCTAATAGCCGGCCAATACGTTCGCATATTCGCAGACCAGCAGCGTATAGACGTGGCGTTGGCGGCTTTTACCCCTGAGGGCAAGAAGATCGTCGAGGCAGACGGATTTGCAATGGGAAACGCCGAGCGCATCATGTTCATAGCAGAAACTTCCGGTACTTACCGAGTGGAAGTGCGATCACCTGATCAGACCGCTCACAAAGGTAATTACGAGATCACCATTCGATATTTGCGAGCCGCGACCGAGCACGACAAAAGCCACGTCATTTGCGATAGTCTGATGTACGAGGGCCTCTTACTCGAGCAGCAGCAATCACCAACAGAATCCTTCAGGAAGGCCATCGAGAAATTTCAGCAATCAATCCCGTTCTGCCAATCAGCCAAAGAACCCTCATGGGAAGCCACCGACCTCTACCTGATCGCCGGTGCCTATACTTTTTTACGCGATAAGCAGAAGGCGCTGGACTTCGCAACTCAAGCGCTGTCTATCGCGGAGGCCGCTGTCAACCTGCCAGGCGAGGAGGATCGACGTCTTGGGATCAAAGTCAAAGCAAATGCGCTCAGTACTATTGGCGAAATCTACAACCAATTCGGAGATCGGAAGCAAGCGCTGGAGAACTTCAAGCTCGCCCTTCCACTCAGCAGGGCGATTGGCGACCCAGTCGCCGAGGTTAGCGCACTCAGCAGTATAGCCACGGCTTACAGCGACATGGGCGAGTATCATAAGTCACTCGATACTCTTAACCAGTCGCTTGTGATCTCCAGGAACCTGGGAGATCGCATAAGAGAGAGCAACCTCCTGAATAACATCTGTGTGGTCGACACCAAACTGGGCGATTACAAGCATGCAATAGATTTCTGTACTCAGGCGCTTTCGCTTAGGCGCGAACATAAATTTCAGTTTGGCGAAGCGGTAACGCTCGGCAATATGGGGAATATCTATTCGGATTCAGGGCAATATCAGAAGAGCCTCGACTTCTACACCCAGGCACAGGCCTTATATAAGTTGGCAGGTAGCCCCCAGGGCGAGGGTGTCACACTCAACAACATCGGATTTCTGTATGCCATCCTGGGCGACTACGAAAGGGCGATTCACGCTTACAATCAATCTCTGGACATCTTCCGCACCGCTCATGATCAGTATCGGGAGGCAACCGTTCTTGGCAATATTGGCGCTACCTACGCCAAGTTGAAGGAGTTTCGCAAGGCGCTTGAGATCAATCAACAGGCGCTCGCTCTTCACCGTCTCGTTGGTAATCAACCAAACGAGGCAAGCAGTCTCGCTAATATCGCTGATTGCTACTCGAACTTGGGAGAGAAAGATAAGAGCCTCGACTACCTTAATCAGTCGCTTGCACTTCACCGCACCATTGGTGATCCCAGTCGACTCGCAAAAGTGCTCAAGAGCATCGGTGTGCTGTATCTGGACCTGGGCCAACCTCAGAAAGCCCTTGACTTCTTTAACGAAGGGCTTGAACTCACTCGGGCCGTTGGTGATCGAAACAGCGAAGCAGCGATGCTCTCCGACATTGCTCGTCTTGAGCGTGACGGCGGCAATCTTGTTCAGGCCAGGAAACGGATCGAAGAATCACTCGCCGCTATCGAGTCATTGCGCGTCAGTGTGAAGAGCCAACAATTGCGCGCCTCATTCGTTGCTTCAGTGCGCAAGTATTACGAGTTTGACATAGACGTTTTGATGCGTCTTCACCAGCTACATCCGTCAGAAGGATTTGACGCTGCCGCCCTTGCCGCCAGTGAAAAAAGCCGTGCGCGATCTCTACTCGAGTTGCTTGCTGAAGCAAATGCCGAGATTCGCCAGGGGGTTGATTCTCAGCTCCTGGAACGCGAACGGCAGTTGCGAGTCGTCATAGCCGATAAAGCGGAACGTCAGACTCGGATGCTTAGCGGCAAGCACACTGACGAGCAGGCCAAGACGGCGGCCACGGAAATCGATGCACTCACAACTGAGTACGAGCAGGTCATAGCCCGTATCCGCGAAACCAGTCCGCGATATGCAGGGTTGACGCAGCCTTTGCCGCTCGATCTGAAACAGATCCAGACAGAGGTGCTCGATCGTGACACTCTGCTGCTGGAATACTCATTGGGTGAGGATCGAAGTTTCTTATGGGCTGTCAGTCAGAATTCTATCAACAGTTTTGGCCTGCAAAAGCGCGAGGTCTTGGAAGCAGCAGCAAGACGTTTTTATGAAGTGTTAACTGAACGCAATCGCGTGGTGAAAAACGAAACGCCGGAGCAAAGACGCCTGCGTCTCGATCGCAGCGACGCGGAGTACGCTGATGCGGCGAAGGCGCTCAGCGACTTGCTGTTGCAGCCTGTTGCTTCGCAACTTGGAGCAAAGCGCTTGCTGATAGTCGGCGAAGGTCTGTTGCAATACGTGCCATTCGCAGGACTGCCGATTCCGGTGGACCAGAAAACTTATCAAGCTGACCAGGGGTATCGCCCGCTGGTCCTTGAGCATGAAATCATCAATCTGCCGTCAGCATCGGTGATGGCCGTACTCCGGCGAGAGGTGATGGGACGCAAGCCTGCTCCGAAAACGCTGGCGGTTCTGGCCGATCCGGTTTTTCAAAGTGACGATCCGCGAATAGGAGGAGTCGACAAGAGTCCTTCAGTAACAGCTCAAGACGACTCATCAACCGACACCTACAGGTCGGCCAAAGAATCGGGATTGGACGGCTTCGTCCGTTTGCGTTTCACGCGGCAGGAAGCTAATGAAATCACGAAGTTCGCAACTCCTGAAAAACGGCTCGAAGCGCTTGATTTTGTTGCCAGTCGCGCAACGGCGACGAGTTCCGAACTCGGCCAATACCGGATCCTGCACTTCGCCACGCACGGGCTCATCAACACTCAGAACCCCGAGTTATCAGGAATGGTCCTATCCCTCGTAAACGAAAAAGGCCAGCCGCAAAACGGTTTCCTGCGACTCTATGAAATCTACAATCTGAAGCTCGGCGCGGATCTCGTTGTGCTGAGCGCTTGTCAAACTGCCCTGGGTAAAGAGGTCAAGGGAGAAGGGCTTGGCGGACTAGCGCGTGGGTTCATGTACGCGGGAGCGCCACGCGTGGTTGCGAGCTTGTGGCAAGTTGACGATAGGGCCACGGCACAATTTATGAAACGGTTCTACGAGGAGATGCTCGGTCATGGTCTGCGACCAGCCGCCGCGCTCAGGGCAGCACAGGTTTCAATGCAGAGCGACAAGCGCTGGAGCGCTCCGCATTTTTGGGCCGGCTTCACACTACAGGGAGAATGGAAGTAGTGTGCTCACCCGCACGTAGGCGGTTTGTCCTCGACATGCGTTGCACCCTTGTAGCCGTCGAGACAAATCCTCTTACCTGGGGACCTTCTTGAAACCATCGTTCGAGTCCTACCTGCGGAGCCACGAATTGAAGAAAGGCCGCTGGAAGTAATTCCAGCGGCTTTTCTCGTACCAAGCTATGTTCGTAATCGCTATCCTCTCAATCGGTTGACGAACATCGCAGTGAGAGTTTGATCATTCCATGTGAGTTCGAGAAAGATTTTAAGTGAGTCAATTCGATGCCTTGACTTTGCCATCGAACGGGTCTAATGTCCCGGCGTTGTCATAAAAGGCTGAATTCTCACGAGCCTGCTCATCCTTGCATACTCGAAAAAATCAGCCTTCGCTTACTAATACAATTCCTGACCTCTGAATTACCCAAGGCGATTATGGCCCGCACTAAACCCCTTGGAACCCTCGTTAAGCTGACGGGAAACTTCGTCCGGTTTTCTGCTGCGCTCCTGAGGAACGTCACGCGCCATACGCTGCCCCAGAAACGGCAAACTTCTACAAGCTCCATAGCAGATGATAAGCAAGAAAGAGAAACCTCTTCGACTGAGACCACGATACTTCACATTTCCGATCTACATTTCGGATGGAAATTTGATGAGGATTCATGGACTGACCTACTCAACATAGCCAGGCAACTGGGGCCTAAAATAGTTCTGGTAACAGGCGATCTTGTCAACAGTCCACACCGACTGAGCTTGAATTGGGCCATGGATGAACTTAATAGCCTTCAAACCATGCTTGAGTGCGATCTGATCGTCGTTCCCGGTAATCACGACACGCGCTTCCTTGGACTTCTTCCGATAAAGTGGGTTAATCCTTTTGGTTTGTTATTGCTTTTGGCGCTGTCTTTGGCGATTTATAAGAGTGGCCTTCTAACAGTGTTTCCAACTTTACTGTGGTTGATTCTTGCCACAGTTCTGGTTGGGCTCTTTTTGATTCGATCCCTATTCTTTATTGACTTCAATAAGAAGTTCAAAAAATTCATTCTTCCGGCACCGGGTTTCTATTCGAAATATGGACTCGAAATTTATGCGTTCGATTCAGCCAGTCAGGCGCTAGTTGGAGCTAGGGGGAGGATTCCTAAAAAACAGTTCGTTGATGCTCAGGGGAATCTTCGTAAACAGCTTTTGAATCTGCACACTTCGGCGCCAGAGCAAAATGCTAACGGTTCAATTGCACCCTACCGGATCGCGATCTTGCATCATCATCCGATACCAATTCCTTATGACGACGCGAACGAGCCGCTGATGGTTGCGGATAATGCTGGCACCTTCCTCTCAGAAGTTAGCAGACTCGGTGTTCGCTTGATCCTGCACGGCCACAAACATCACAAACACTTTTCTCGAACCACCATCAATGCCGGAGGCGACGATGAGCACGAAATTGCGGTGCTTTCCACCGGCACTGCCACCAGTAACATCGGCAATGACCGTCGCGAACACCACTTCTACCTGTTAAAGCTCGATGGCCGCGGTAATATGGAGGTAGCGCCGTATTTAGCTGAGGAGGGCGCAGCATTCCAGCGCCAAGAGCCTTTTTTGATCGAACAGTCAAGCTTGGCGGATAAGCGACTGTATGAAGGGACAGCCCAGCAATGCGGTCTGAAGTGTGAGTCCAATTTGCTCACGGTTGAGATCACTCCTGATGGGGATATGGATTTTCGACAGGAATTCCATGGGTTTCGGGTCGTAAGAGAAAATCATTCAGTTTCTGGATTGCCTAGGCCCATAGAAATTCAAGTCGGTACAGGGCACATAGACGATTTAAGCGCTGGAGACCTAGACGCGAACTCTGGTGAGCCGATTCAAATCACTGAGGAGATCAAAGAGTTATCACATCGAAAAGGGGAAGTCTCATTCGGGCGCAACATCGGTCCCCAGGACCAAGCTCTCAATTTCTACACTCACTATGTTGCTTTGAATGCCTTTGCTATGTCGGGCCAACAGCACACTCAGATGTACGGAGAACCGCCTCCAACAGAGCATCTAGAGCTGGCACTACAACCAATTCCGACTCAGGTTTTGGACTTTGTGGTGAAGCTCCCAGCGGGCTTTAGGATATCGGGTGAACCGAGGTTCTTCATCGAAAAGGATGGGCGACGGGAACCGGTCCTGGAGCAGAAACTAAAAGGCAACTTACGATACTACCCACATCTAAATGTAATTGTTTCCACAATCCCATATCCACCACTGGACTTGACTTACAAGTTGCAGTGGAAATTGACGGAGGATGCACCACCATCCGGGCTCTCTTCGATCAGCTTGACCGGTGAAACGGAGGAACTTGCGCGGGGCCTATTGAAATTACCCGACTCCGCTACCGAGTCCCTCGAACTCAAACAACTTCTAGGTGTGATTGAACAAATAACAAGAAGCCATTTCAATTTGGACAAGTCGACGCAAGATCCCATTGAGATTAGCTTAATGGCTTACGATCAGGAAGAACGCACACTCAAGATTGTTCTCGCAAACTTTGAGATGACCGAACAGATGCGTCTATTCAGATTGAAGTATGGTGACGGTATTGCAGGCCGAGCATATAAAATGAATAAGGGCCGCATGTTCATTAAGCGGCTTGCGATTCAGAAGAATACTCCAAGTTACTACTACCCCCTCGACGGCAAACCATATGACCTCCGGAACATTAATGAGGAGGTGATCATTTCTTACCCCTTGCACCATCCGGAAAACGAAGAGCTTATTTACGCCGTGCTTAGCCTGAGTTCAAAGAAGCCTTCATCGAAGCTTCAAAACATCAAAGAACCACGACTCCTGGAGGAATCCGTTCTCTTCCGAAAGGCCGTCAACAAGGCTTGCTTTGAGATTTTAAAACGGAGTATCTTGTCGCAAGAATGAACCAGGCATCGGTATTCGGATGATCGGGTTTAACAAGGAGAGGAATTAAATGGAGATTTCACCATCACTTTTTGAGCTTGAAGAAGGAACAAGCGTTTCTATTCAAAGGGTTGAGGAATTGGCCAATGAGATCATTAGAAGGTATGATAATGTTGTGGAAAAACTCAAGGAGCAGGATAAGAACCAAGTTTTAATAGAAAATCAGCTTGTAGTAAGAGATGATGATTGAGCGCCGCTTAGGCCTTCCTGTCTTCGACCTTAGACTCACCCTTACGATTGGCAATTCGCATTTCGTTCAGAAGCCCTCATAGCACATAAAACTGGAATATCCACTATAAATTTGGTAGGCCGTGGATTGTCTTCTTTCTTCAGATAATCTCGACCCTGGCAAGAATGACGAACAGGAACTTGTCGCAGTCCGGGACCTCGGTTGTCTTTGAAAGCCCAGATGGTCACCAGAAGTGGCCTACATTGACACCGATGTTAATTGTTGGAAGAAACTCCGCACTTCTGTCGTTGGCGTCAAAAGGAAGTTGCGAAGATTGTCCAGTGTGGGGAAGCAGGCTGGGGGTATTCCGCGGCCTTTCTCTTTCATTAACGCGGATCGGGGTTCACCGCTGGTTTGGGTAGCGTCAATTGTTTTGTGTAAACGATCGTTTGTTATTAGGGTCGGCCGCTTTTTATCTAAATTTATTACTAGCAGCAGGGGCTGTGGGAACGGTGGAAAAACGCAGTTTGTTTTTCCACG
>Ga0157375_10006386_pt1 | contig 10275 bp, 10 predicted proteins | sample M35metaG_FD_115311 | JGI IMG/M metagenome (GOLD analysis project Ga0157375, IMG submission 115311) | Miscanthus rhizosphere microbial communities from Kellogg Biological Station, Michigan, USA - M3-5 metaG | ecosystem: Host-associated > Plants > Roots > Rhizosphere > Soil | place: USA: Michigan... | reverse complement strand
GATCTCGCCCACACCGCGGATGATCTCGTCGGTGCGGTCGCCCGGGGTGCCCATGACCAGCCGCACCGACGCGTCCGGCCCGCCCAGCCCGCGCAGCACCTCGAGCAGGGCCGCCACGCCGGCCTCGTTGTGGGCCAGGTCGACCACGATGGTGACGCCGTTGAGCTCGTAGACGTTCATCCGGCCCGGGTTGTCCTCGGGCCCCGGCCGGAACGACCGCAGCCCGTCGACCACGGCGGCCCGGGGCAGCCCGACACCAAGGCCGGCACCGACCGCAGCGAGCGCGTTCTCCACGTTGACGTGCGAGAGGCCGGCCAGGGTCATCGGCACGTCGACCACCGGGACCAGCGGGTCCGCCTCGACCCGGGGCTCGAGCACGGTGATGTCACCGTCGATCAGTGTCACCGCCCGGCCGCCCTCGTCGAGCACCTTCCGCAGCGCCGGCGACTCCGGGTCGCGGGAGAAGACGCACACGTTGGCGGTGACGCCGAGCCGCATGGCGAAGGTCCGCGGGTCGTCGCCGTTGAGCACGACCCAGCCGCGCGACCGGGTGACGCGGGTGACCACCGCCTTCACCTCGGCGAGCTGGTCGACGGTGTCGATGCCCTGCTGCCCGAGGTGGTCGGCGCTGACGTTCGTCACGACCGACACGTCGTTGTGCACGACACCGAGGCCGCGCAGCAGGATCCCGCCGCGGGCCGTCTCGGTGACCGCGAGCCGCACCCGCGGGTCGTCGAGCACCCGGGCCGCGCCGCTCGGCCCGGAGTAGTCACCTGCCTCCACCAGCTCGCCGTCGATGTAGACGCCGTCGGTCGACGACCAGCCGACGACCAGGCCGGCGCAGCGACCCATCCGGGCCACCATCCGGGACGTCGTCGTCTTGCCGTTGGTGCCGGTGACGGCTACGACAGGGACGTGCGGACGCCGGGCACCGGGTGGGTCACCGAGCTCGGAGCGGCGCACCAGTGCGGCCGCCGCGGCCACGACTGCGTCGACGTCGTCGGCCGGCAGCGCGTCGAGCACCCCGGCCACCGCGTGGCCCAGGGCCTGGGCCCGGTCGCGGTGCCGCCAGGGGAACGCCACCACGGTGCGGTGCAGGTCGGCCGTCGGCCGGCTGCGCACCGCGAGCCTGGTGGTGCCCGACTCGCGGGCCACCCGGCGTACGACGGCAACGACGACCCGCAGCGCGAACCGTTGCCGCAATCCGGTCCCCGCAGCACCGGGACGGGCCGTCGCCAGGCCCAGCGACTGGCCCACCTCGCGGGCCGAGGCGTCCGGCAGCTCAAGCAGCGTCGAGATGTCGAGCGTCAGCTTGACCGCGGCGCGCGGGAAGTAGAGGTTCGCGCCCTCGAGCACCCGTAGCTCGACCAGCGACGGTCGCTCGGCGTCCACGGGAGCCACCCGGCCCTTACGCGCCCATGGCGTGCACGCCGCCGTCGACGTGCACGATCTCCCCCGTGGTGCGCGGGAACCAGTCCGACAGCAGGGCGACACAGGCCCGCGCCGCCGGCTCGAAGTCGGACACGTCCCAGTCCAGCGGTGCCCGGCTGGACCAGACGTCCTTGAGCTCGTCGAATCCGGGGATCGACTTGGCGGCCGTGCTGAGCAGCGGGCCGGCGGCCACCAGGTTGACCCGGACACCCGCCGGTCCGAGGTCGCGGGCCAGGTAGCGCGAGGTCGACTCGAACGCGGCCTTGGCCACGCCCATCCAGTCGTACTTCGGCCAGGCCAGCGACGCGTCGAAGGTCAGGCCGACCACCGAGCCGCCGGTCGGCATCAGCGGCTGGGCCGCCACCGCAAGGGCCTTGAGCGAGTACGCCGAGATCTGCAGCGCCGTCGCGACGTCCGACCACTCGGTCTTGAGGAAGTTGCCGCCCAGCGCCGCCTCCGGGGCGAAGCCGATCGAGTGCAGCAGCCCGTCGAGGCCGTCGACGTGCTCGCGGACCCGGTCGGCGAGCGCGTCGAAGTCCTCCGCGTTGCTCGCGTCCAGCTCGATCACCGGCGGCGCCGTGGGCAGCCGCTTGGCGATCGTCTGGGTGATCCGCATGGTCCGGCCGAAGGACGTGAGGACGAGCTCGGCGCCCTCCTGCTGGGCGATGCGCGCGACGTGGAAGGCGATGGAGGACTCCATCAGTACGCCGGTCACGAGGATCCGCTTGCCGTCCAGGATTCCCATCTAGTGCCCCATTCCTAGTCCGCCGTCGACGGGTATCACCGCACCGGTGATGTAGCCCGCGTCCTCGCTGGCAAGGAACCGCACGACGTTCGCGACCTCGTCCACCGAGGCGAACCGGCCGAGCGGGATCTGCCCGCGGTAGGTCTTCTGCAGGTCGTCCGGCAGCTCGGCCGTCATGTCGGTCTCGACGAAGCCGGGTGCCACCACGTTGTAGGTGATGCCGCGCGAGCCGAGCTCACGGGCGAGCGACCGGGCCAGGCCCACCAGGCCGGCCTTGGAGGCCGCGTAGTTGGTCTGCCCCGCGGAGCCGAGCAGCCCGACCACCGAGGAGATGAACACCACCCGGCCGCGACGCAGCTTCAGCATCCCCTTCGAGGCGCGCTTGGCCACCCGCCAGGAGCCCGCGAGGTTGGTGGCCACGACGGTGCCGAAGTCCTCCTCGGACATCCGCATGATCAGCTGGTCGCGAGTGACGCCGGCGTTCGCGACCAGGACCTCGACGGGTCCTTGCTTCTCCTCGACCTCTGCGAAGGCGGCCTCGACCGAGTCGGGGTCGGTGACGTCGCAGCGGACGCCGGCCAGGCCCTCGGGTGGCTGGCCGGAGCGGTAGGTGACGGTGACCCGGTCGCCGCCGGCCGCGAGGGCGCGGGCGATGGCCAGGCCGATGCCGCGGTTCCCGCCGGTCACCAGCACGGACCGGCCGGCGGGGGCCGCAGAGGGCTGCGATGGCTGATCGGTCACGGGCGCGACGCTATCGCGGCATCCAGCCGTGACGGGGGCCGGGTTAGGGTCTGTTCCGATGCGCGCCATCCAGGTCAAGCAGTTCGGGGGCCCCGAGGTCCTCGAGCTTGTCGACCTGCCCGCACCCACACCGCAGGGCCCGCTCCAGCTGCTCTCCGTGACCGCGTCCGGCGTGAACTACGCCGACACCCACCAGGCGGCCGACGACTACCTCGCGCCGCAGACCCTCCCGTTCGTTCCGGGTGCCGAGGTGGTCGGGATCGACGCGGACGGGCGCCGGGTCGTCGCGCTGGTGCCCTCCGGCGGGTACGCCGAGCAGGCGCTGGCCCACCCGGGAACCACGTTCACGCTGCCGGACGAGGTCGACGACACCACCGCCCTCGCCTTCGTGCTGCAGGGCACCACGGCGTGGCACCTGCTCCGCACCAGCGCCCGGATGGCGCCGGGCGAGACGGTCGTCGTGCACGCGGGAGCCGGCGGCGTCGGCTGCCTCGCCGTGCAGCTGGCCCGCGAGCTGGGCGCCCGACGCATCATCGCGACCGCCTCCTCGCCGGGGAAGCGGGACCTGGCCCGCGACCTCGGCGCCGACGTCGCGCTCGACCCGGGCCCGGTCACCGGCGACTCGACCGACCTGCGCGACGCCCTGGTCGAGGCCAACGAGGGCCGCCCCGTCGACATCGTGCTCGAGATGGCCGGCGGCCGGGTGTTCGACGCGTCCCTGCGCGCGTTGGCCCCGTTCGGCCGGGTCGTCACCTACGGGATGGCCTCCCGGGTCCCGCCGACCCCGGTGCAGCCAGGCCGGCTGATCGCGACCTCGCGGTCGGTCGTCGGCTTCTGGCTGATGCACGCGCTGCGGCTGCCCGGCGGCCTGCGACCGGCGATGGAGGAGCTGCTCGACCTCCATGCGGCCGGCCGGCTGCATGCGGTCGACGGCGGCCGGTACCCGCTCGAGCACGCCCGGCAGGCGCACGAGGACATCGCCTCCCGGCGTACCCAGGGCAAGCTCGTCCTCGACCTCGCGTTGACCCCTGACCATGCAGAACCCTGACCTAGCCAGTACTCGAGGAGACCACCCGTGCCTGAGATCGACGCGGCCTTCACCGACCTGCCCCTGCGCCGGCTTGCCGACGCCGCGCTGAGCCGGGCCAAGACCCTCGGTGCCGACCACGCCGACATCCGGGTCGAACGCATCAAGGACTCGCACCTGAGCCTGCACGACGCCCGGCTGGACGGCACCAGCGACGGCGAGGACGTCGGGTTCGCGGTGCGGGTGCTGCTCGACGGCTCGTGGGGGTTCGCCTCGCACGTCGACCTCACGCCGGAGTCGGCCGAACGGGTCGCCGAGCAGGCCATCGAGGTGGCCAAGGTCAGCCGGCCGCTGTCGACCCAGCGCATCGAGCTCGCCGACGAACCGGCGTACGGGGACCTGACCTGGGTGTCGCCGTACGACGTCGACCCGTTCTCGGTGTCCGACTCGGACAAGATCTCGCTGCTGGCCGACTGGAGCTCGGGCCTGCTGGCGCACGACATCGTGGCGCACGCCGACGCGTCGGTGCACTCGGTGGTCGAGAACAAGTTCTACAGCGACCTGGCCGGGACGACGACGACCCAGCAGCGGGTGCGCATCCAGTGCCAGCTGGAGGCCCTGGGCATCGACAAGGAGTCCGGCCGGTTCGACACCATGCGCACGCTGGCGGCACCGGCCGGCCGCGGCTGGGAGTACCTGACCGGCACCGGGTACGACTGGGCGGCCGAGCTCGACGAGCTGCCGGAGCACCTGACCGAGAAGCTCCGGGCGCCCTCGGTCGAGGGCGGTGTCTACGACCTGGTCATCGACCCGACCAACCTGTTCCTCACCATCCACGAGTCGATCGGGCATGCCACCGAGCTGGACCGGGCGCTCGGCTACGAGGCCAACTACGCGGGCACGTCGTTCGCGACCTTCGACCAGCTGGGGACGCTGAAGTACGGCTCGCCGGTGATGAACGTGACCGGTGACCGGGTCGCCGAGCACGGGCTGGCCTCGATCGGCTGGGACGACGAAGGCGTCGCCGGCCAGGAGTGGGACATCATCAAGGACGGCGTGCTCGTCGGATACCAGCTCGACCGCCCGATGGCGCGGCTCAAGGAGCTCGGCCGGTCCAACGGGTGCGCGTTCGCCGACTCCCCCGGCCACGTGCCGATGCAGCGGATGGCCAACGTGTCGCTGCAGCCGGCCGCAGGTGGGCCCTCGACCGACGAGCTCATCTCCCGGGTCGACCGCGGCATCTACGTGGTCGGCGACAAGAGCTGGTCGATCGACATGCAGCGCTACAACTTCCAGTTCACCGGGCAGCGGTTCTTCAAGATCGAGAACGGCCGGCTGGCCGGCCAGCTGCGCGACGTCGCGTACCAGGCGACGACGACCGACTTCTGGGGGTCGCTGGAAGCGGTCGGCGGCCCGCAGACCTACTACCTGGGCGGCGCGTTCAACTGCGGCAAGGGCCAGCCCGGCCAGGTGGCGGCGGTCAGCCACGGCTGCCCGGCGACACTGTTCCGCGACGTGCGGATCCTCAACACCCAGGCGGAGGCAGGCCGATGAGCACCACGACAGTCACCGGCGTGAAGGCGCAGGACGTCGTCGAGCGGGCCCTGCAGCTGTCCACCAGCGACGGCTGCATCGTGCTCGCCCAGGAGTCCAGCGAGGCGAACCTGCGCTGGGCGGCGAACACCCTGACCACCAACGGCGTGATGCGCGGCCGGCGGCTGACCGTGATCGCGACGGACGGCGGCAACGAGGGAACGGCCACCGGGGTCGTGTCGCGCAGCAACGTGGGCCTGGACCAGGTCGAGTCGCTGGTGCGCGCCGCCGAGGAGGCTGCCCGCACCGGCCGTGCCGCTGAGGACGCGCGGCCGCTGATCACGCCCGACCAGGTGCCGGCCGGTGCGCAGGGCTGGGAGCAGGAGCCGGCCGAGACGTCGATCGGGGTCTTCGGGCAGCTCGCCTCGACCCTGGGCGAGGTGTTCCTCGACGCGCGGGCCGCCGGTCGCGAGCTGTTCGGGTTCGCCGAGCACCAGCTGCACACGACGTACCTGGGCACCTCGACCGGCGTCCGGGTCCGGCATGCCCAGCCGACCGGCCGGATCGAGGTCACAGGCAAGACCGCCGACTGGTCCCGCTCCTCGTGGGTCGGTCACAGCACCCGTGACTTCAGCGACATCGACATGGCGGCCGTCGACGCCGAGCTGGCCCGCCGGCTCGGCTGGGCGAAGCGCCGGGTCGACCTGGACGCGGGGCGGTACGAGACGCTGCTGCCGCCGAGCGCGGTCGCGGACCTGATGGCCTACATGTACTGGACCTCGGTGGCCCGCGACGCCGACGACGGGCGCACCGTGTTCAGCCGGCAGGGCGGTGGCACCCGGGTGGGCGAGCGGCTGGCCAGCAAGCCGCTGCGGGTGTGGAGCGACCCGGCGGCCGAGGGCCTGCAGTGCGACCCGGTGGTGTTCGCGACGTCGTCCGGCTCGTCGCAGTCCGTCTTCGACAACGGGCTGCCGATCGGCGAGACGGACTGGATCGCGGACGGCGAGCTCAAGGCGCTGATCCAGACCCGGCACTCGGCCGAGCTGACCGGGTTGCCGATGACCCCAGGCGTCGACAACCTGCTGATGGCCTCGGCCGACGCGACCCGCGGGCTGGACGAGATGGTGGCCGACACCTCACGCGGCCTGCTGCTGACCTGCCTCTGGTACATCCGCGAGGTCGAGCCGCAGACGCTGCTGCTCACCGGGCTGACCCGGGACGGCGTGTACCTGGTCGAGGGCGGCGAGGTCGTGGCCGAGGTGAACAACTTCCGCTTCAACGAGAGCCCGGTCGACCTGATGGGCCGGCTGACCGAGGTGGGCCTCACCCAGCGCACCCTGGCCCGCGAGTTCGGCGACTACTTCACCCGCTCGGCGATGCCCACCTGGCGGGTCGGCGACTTCAACATGTCCTCGGTCAGCAAGGCGTCCTAGCGCTCGCGGGCGCCGGGGCTCGCGCTGCCGTCCCCACCCGATCGGCAGCGCGAGCCCGGTCTCGCGCGGCCTGCTGCTCGACCGCTCGCCAGTTCCATCGGCGCAGCACCCAGCCGCGTTACGGGCGGTGCCATCACGAAGGAGTCACGACCCGCCGGGACAGCGGTCAGGCGTCCTCGAGCCGGAAGCCGACCTTCATGCCGACCTGGAAGTGCTGCGGTGCCCCGTCCACGACCTGGCCACGGACCTGGGTGACCTCGAACCAGTCGAGGTGGCGCAGGGTCTGCGCCGCGCGGGCGATCCCGTTGCGGATGGCGTCGTCGACACCGGTCTCGGAGGTGCCGACGATCTCGGTGACGCGGTAGGTGCGGTTGCTCATGATGGGCTGCTCCGGGGGGGCTCGACAGGTGACCTACTGTGAAGGTGTGACGCGTCGACCCGGCAGGCCAGGCCGCAAGGTCGAGCGCGCACCGGTCTACCAGATCACAGGGGCCCGCCGGGGCGTTCGCGACGACGTGGACTCCCGGACCAAGCGCTACCTGTTCTCGATGGGCATCCGGACGGTCTGCTTCGTCGCCGCGGTGCTCACCCACGGCTGGCTCCGCTGGGTGCTGATCTTCCTGGCGCTGGCGCTCCCCTACGTGTCCGTGGTGTTCGCCAACGGCGGCCGGGAACGGATCGAGCAGATGCCGGACGCGGACCTTGCTCACGACCGGCGCGCCATCGACGGCACCCAGGGCTGACGTGACACCGATTCGTGCAATACTCATCCCCGAGCGTCGCGCCTCGTGGCGGCCAGTGGCTGGCCGGGGTGCGGACGCAGCGAGCGCGATGCCGGGCGGCTCCCCCCGTGGCTGCCCGGCATCGCCCCTCGCCTCGCAGCGTGTGGTGCCGTCGCGGTGAGCACCGAGACCACCTCGCCGGTCTGCTCGGCCAAGGGCTGCAAGGCGCCCGCGACCTGGGTCCTGGCCTGGAACAACCCCAAGCTGCACGCGCCGGAGCGGCGCAAGACCTGGACCGCGTGCGACGACCACCGCGAGCACCTCACCGGCTTCCTCGAGACGCGGGGGTTCCTGCGTCAGACGGTGCCGTACGCCGAGTGGCCGGCCGACGAGCCGACCTGAGCCGACGCTGCGGTCAGCCGCCGATGGCCGACATCGGCCGGGTCGGCTGCAGGAAGCCCGGGTCGTCGATGCCGTGACCCGGCAGCTTGGCCAGCAAGGACGCCCGCATCCGAGCGCCGAGCTCCTCGTCCGAGGCGCCGGCCCGCAGCGCCCCGCGAAGGTCGGACTCCTCCCGGGCGAACAGGCAGTTGCGCAGCTGTCCATCAGCGGTGAGCCGGACCCGGTCGCACGAGCCGCAGAACGGCCGGGTGACCGAGGCGATGACACCGACCCGGCCCGGACCGCCGTCGACGACCCACTCCTCGGCCGGGTCGCTGCCCCGCTCGCCCTCGCCCACCGGCGTCAGGTCGAACTCGGCCTGCAGGCAGGCCAGGATCTCCTCGGCGGTGACCATGGTGGCGCGGTCCCACCCGTGCTGGGCGTCCAGCGGCATCTGCTCGATGAACCGCAGGTGGTAGCCCTCGCCCAGCGCCCAGCGCAGCAGCGCCGCCGCCTCGTCGTCGTTCACACCGCGCATCAGGACTGCGTTCACCTTCACCGGCGTGAGGCCGGCGTCGGCCGCACCCGCCAGCCCGGCCAGGACGTCGGCCAGACGGTCGCGACGGGCCAGCGTGACGAACCGCTCCCGGTCCAGGGTGTCCAGCGAGACGTTCACCCGGTCCAGGCCTGCGGCGGCGAGCGCCGGAGCCACCTTGGCCAGCCCGATGCCGTTGGTGGTCACCTGCATCCGGGGTCGCGGCGAGAGCGCGCCGACCCGCTCGACGATCGACACCAGGCCCCGGCGCAGCAGCGGCTCACCGCCGGTGAAGCGCACCTCGGTCACGCCCAGGCCGACGGCCACCGAGACCAGTCGCACCAGCTCGTCGTCGGTGAGCAGGTCAGGACCGGGCAGCCACTCCAGCCCCTCCGGCGGCATGCAGTAGGAGCAGCGCAGGTTGCACTTGTCGGTCAGCGAGACCCGAAGGTCGGTCGCGACGCGGCCATAGTTGTCCACCAGCACCTGCCCACCCTACGTCGCCGTACCGACGCCCGGCGGTTACCGTCGGGACGGTGTACCGGTTCCTGCTCACCCGCCGCTGGCTGGGGCTGCTCGCGCTGGCCCTCGCGGTGGCGGCGGCCTGCGTGCTGCTGGGCCGCTGGCAGCTGCACCGGCTGGAGGCGCGGCACGCCAAGAACCACGTGATCACGAGCAACTCGACCGCCCGCCCGGTCCCCCCGGACTCCCTGATGTCCACCACCCGCGGCCCGAGCAGCGACGACCAGTACGCCCGGGTCCGGGTCACCGGGCGCTACGACCAGGCGCACCAGCTGCTGGTGCGCAACCGGCCGTTCGAGGGCGCGAACGGCTACTACGTGCTGGTCCCCCTGGTGCGAGCCGACGGGCCGGCGCTGCTGGTCGACCGCGGCTGGGTGTCTGCGGGCGAGTCAGCCACCGACGTGCCGCGGGTGCCCCCGGCTCCGACCGGCGAGGTCACCGTGGTGGCGCGGGTCCGTCCCAGCGAGCCGGCGTCCACGACCGGCACGCCGCCGCGGGGCCAGGTGACCCGCATCGACGTCGCCTCGATCCGACGAGACCTGCCCTACGAGGTGTACGCCGGGTTCGGCGACCTGGTGCGCGAGCAACCCGCTCCGCGCCAGGCTCCGCAGCTGCTGCCACCACCCGAGACCAGCGAGGGGCCCCACCTGGCCTACGCCGTCCAGTGGTTCCTGTTCGCCTGCTGCGCCCTCGCCGGCTACGTCGTGCTGGCCCGCCGCGAGGCGGCCGACCGGCGAGCGGCCCTGGCCGGACCCACGACCACCGTCGCCGTCCGGATCCCGGGCTAGGCCGCGCGTCATGGCGTCCCGCATCGAGGACTACGCGCTCATCTCGGACCGGCTCTCGGCCGGGCTGATCGGCCGGGACGGATCGCTGGACTGGCTGTGCTTCCCGCGGTTCGACTCCGACGCGGTCTTCGCCGCCCTGCTGGGCACCGAGCAGAACGGCCACTGGCGCCTTGCACCGCGAGGCGGCCCGGCGACCTGCACCAGTCGGCGCTACCGCGGCGACACGATGATCCTCGAGTCCGAGTGGGCCACTCCCGGCGGCACCGTCCGCGTCATCGACTTCATGCCGGAGCGCGATGAGGCACCCGACGTGGTGCGGATCGTCGAAGGCATCGAGGGCCGGGTGGACATGCGCAGCGAGCTGCGGTTCCGGTTCGGCTACGGCGACGTCATCCCGTGGGTCCGAAGCCTCGACGG
>Ga0157375_10006384_pt1 | contig 10276 bp, 8 predicted proteins | sample M35metaG_FD_115311 | JGI IMG/M metagenome (GOLD analysis project Ga0157375, IMG submission 115311) | Miscanthus rhizosphere microbial communities from Kellogg Biological Station, Michigan, USA - M3-5 metaG | ecosystem: Host-associated > Plants > Roots > Rhizosphere > Soil | place: USA: Michigan... | reverse complement strand
GGCCTCGCCGGCCACCACGCTGGCCGCCCTCGTGCACGTCGAGCTGTCCGAGCTCGAGGAGCGCCGGTCCCGCCTCGACGCGGTCCGGGCCAGCCTGTCCGGCTTCGCGGCCGACCACATGGTCGGCCAGTCCCGGGCCTGGTCCAGCATGCCGTTCGAGCTGCTGAGCATGGACGAGTCGTTCGCCGCCGTCGAGGACATCCAACGCGGTACGACGGGTGAGGTGCTCTCCTGCCACCCGGCCGTCAACATCGAGGTCGACGCACCGACGTACGTGGACCTGCTGACCCACCAGCTCGCCGAGGGCCGTCCGATGCGCGGGCTCTACCCGACCGACGTGCTGGGCGACCCGGCCAGGCTGGCCTACGTGCGCCAGTGGTCCGACGCCGGCGAGGACGTGCGGCTGATGAGCCAGACGCTGCCGGCCATCGCCGTGTTCGGGACCGAGATCGCGCTGGTGTCCTCGGCCTGGGGCGGCGGGTCGGCGGGCACCCTGCTGGTCCGGGCCCCCGCCCTGGTGGCCCTGGTCCGCGAGCTGTTCGACCAGTACTGGACCCGCGGCACCCCCCTGCCGGCCCGCACCACGCTCCTGGGTCCCGCCACCCACGACGACGACGTCCGCGCCGTGCTCGACCTGCTCCAGCTCGGCCTCAAGGACGAGAGCATCGCCCGGCACCTCGGCATCTCGCTACGCACCGTACGGCGGCGGATCGCGGCGCTGATGGACGACCTCGGCGCGACCACACGTTTCCAGGCGGGTATGGAGGCTGCACGACGCGGCTTGCCGAATGCCGTCCCCAACGGAAGGAACCCCGAGTGACCGACCAGGTCGACATGCTCCGCCGCCGCCTCGAGGTGGTGATCGGCACGCCGTTCACCGAGGGCAACTCGATCGAGGTGCTCCGCAACGGCGACCAGATCTTCCCGGCCATGCTCGACGCGATCCGCGGCGCCGAGGCCACCGTCGACCTGATGACGTTTGTGTACTGGCAGGGCGACATCGCGGTGGAGTTCGCCGAGGCGATGTCCGACCGGGCCAGGGCCGGGGTCCGGGTCCGGCTGCTCATCGACGCCCTCGGTGGCCGCCTGATCGAGAAGACGCTGGTCGAGCAGATGGACCGCGCCGGCGTCCAGGTCGAGTGGTTCCGCAAGCCGCTGCTCAAGTCGCCGTTCAAGTCCAACCACCGGTTGCACCGCAAGGTCTGCGTGGTGGACGGCCGGGTCGGCTTCACCGGCGGCGTCGGCATCGCGCAGGAGTGGTGCGGTGACGCGCGGGACGAGGACGAGTGGCGCGACACGCACCTGCGGGTCGAAGGGCCGGCGGTCGACGGGCTGCAGTCGGCCTTCATCCAGGACTGGGCCGAGACCGACCGGCCCCTGTTCGACGACAACGACGAGTTCCCGGTGCAGCCGCAACGCGGCACGAGCACCGTGCAGATCGTCCGCGGCTCGGCCAGCCTCGGCTGGGACGACATGCAGTCCGCGTTCCACGTGATGCTGGCGTCGGCCCGGGAGCGGCTGCGGATCGCGACGGCCTACTTCGCGCCCGACGACGACTTCCTCGACACCCTGTGCGCGGCCCCCGCCCGCGGCGTCAAGGTCGACCTCCTGGTGCCCGGACCGCACGCGGACAAGCGGGTGTCCCAGCTCACCAGCGAAGGCGTCTACGAGCGCCTGGTCGGGTGCGGCGTCACGGTCTGGACCTTCCAGCCGTCGATGATGCACGCGAAGGTGATGACCGTCGACGGCATGGCTGCCGTCGTGGGCTCGTCGAACTTCAACCGACGCTCCCTCGACCACGACGAGGAGGTCGTGCTGATCGCGCTGGACCGCGACCTCACGGCAACTCTCGACAGCCACCTGGACGACGACTTCACGCGCAGTGTCGAGATCGACCTCACCCGGTGGCGCAACCGGTCGACGGCGCAGCGAGCGCTGGAGACTGCCGTCAAGCCGATCCGTCGCTGGATGTAGCGGGGGCGAGGAGCGACCAGGCGGCCGGGCGCACGGTCCAGGTCCGCGCCGTCACGGGGCCGTCCAGCTCGCCGTCGGCGTTGAGCGGGAACGGGTCGCCCGTCACTGTCACCGAGCGCCCGCGCACCACCAGCACGTCGTCCCGTTCCACGTGCTCGCCGTCCCGCAGCGCCACCGCGAAGCCGAGCCGGGCCAGCGGCCCGGTCGAGGTCGCGACCACCACGTCGGCCAGCCCGTCGTCCGGTGACGCGTCCGGCGCGAGCGGCGCCCCGCCGCCGATGGTGCGCCCGTTGGCCACCGCCACCATCAGCACCTCGCGGTCGACGTCCACGGGAACCCCGTCGACCACGACCTGCAGGTGCCAGCCGGTCGCGCCGGCACCCGCGGCCACGCTGCCCACCGCGTAGGCCGCCCGGCCGAGACGGTCCTTGAGCGCGCTCGCCTTCTCGGCCGCCTCGGCCCCCACCCCCAGGTGCACGGCGTTGACCACCACGCCGCCGGCATCGTCCACCACCAGGTCGAGCGGCCGCGACCGACCGGCCAGCAGCGCTCGCGCCGCCGCAGCAGGGTCCAGCGGGATCCCCAGCGTCCGGGCCAGGTCGTTGCCGGTGCCCAACGGGATCAGGCCGATCGGCCGGTCCGCCGAGAGCTCGCCCCGGGAGAGCAACGTCGCGACCGCCGTGTGCACGGAGCCGTCCCCGCCGACCACGACGAGGGCGCGCTCACCGAGACCGTCCAGCACCCGGCCCAGGTCGTCCGGCTCGCGGCACACCTCCCGTCGTACGTCGGTAGCCGAGCGCAGCACCGTGAGCGCCGCGTCGACCTGCGCGTCGGCCGTCCCACCTGCGGCCTCGTTCGTGACCACGAGCAACGGGTTCACGTAGCATCTCCTCGCACACCGCACGGCAGGTCTCTGCCGGTCATTCCCCCCCACGAGGTAGGTGTATCCCTGTGCCGGCCATCGTGCTGCTCGGCGCCCAGTGGGGTGACGAGGGCAAGGGCAAGGCGACCGACCTGCTCGGGTCGTCGGTCGACTACGTGGTCAAGTACAACGGCGGCAACAACGCCGGCCACACGATCGTCATCGGCGACGAGAAGTACGCCCTGCACCTGCTGCCCTCGGGGATCCTCACCCCCGGCTGCACGCCCGTCATCGGCAACGGGGTGGTCATCGACCTTGCGGTGCTGTTCACCGAGATCGACGACCTCGAGGCCCGCGGCGTCGACACCTCGCGGCTGCTCGTCAGCGCCAGCGCGCACCTCATCGGTCAGTACCACCGGGTGATCGACAAGGTCGCCGAGCGGTTCCTGGGCGACGCGAAGCTGGGCACCACCGGACGGGGCATCGGGCCGACGTACGCCGACAAGATGTCGCGGGTCGGCGTCCGTGTCCAGGACCTGTTCGACGAGAAGATCCTGCGGCAGAAGGTCGAGGGCGCCCTCGACGTCAAGAACAGCCTGCTCGTCAAGGTCTACAACCGTCGCGCCATCACCGTCGACGAGGTGGTCGAGGAGTTCCTCTCGTACGCCGATCGGCTGCGCCCGATGGTCGCGGACACCTCGCTGGTGCTCGGCCAGGCACTCGACGCCGGCAAGACCGTGCTGCTCGAGGGTGGCCAGGCCACCCTGCTCGACGTCGACCACGGGACGTATCCGTTCGTCACCTCGTCCAACCCGACGGCCGGCGGCGCGTGCACCGGCAGCGGCATCCCGCCCACCCGGATCGACCGCGTCATCGCGGTGGTCAAGGCCTACGCCACCCGGGTCGGCTCCGGTCCGTTCCCGACCGAGCTGCATGACGCGGATGGCGAGAAGCTGCGCACCGACGGCGCCGAGTTCGGCACCACGACCGGCCGGCCGCGGCGCTGCGGCTGGTACGACGCCCCTGTTGCCCGGTACGCCGCCCGGGTCAACGGCGTCACCGACTTCGTGCTCACCAAGCTCGACGTGCTCACCGGCTGGGAGCGCATCCCGGTCTGCGTGGCCTACGAGGTGGAGGGAGTCCGCCACGACGAGATGCCGATGACGCAGACCGACTTCCACCACGCGGTGCCTGTCTACGAGCACCTGGCCGGCTGGGACGAGGACATCACCGGCGCGCGCACCCTGGCCGACCTGCCGAAGACGGCCCAGGCCTACGTCCAGGCCCTCGAGGACATGTCGGGTGCGCCCATCTCCGCCATCGGCGTCGGTCCCGGGCGGGACCAGACCGTGGAGATTCGCTCGCTCCTCGGCTAACCGATGGTCACGGTGCGTCACCACGCGTCCGCGCTCTTCCCCGTCGCGGTCACTGGACGTAAGGTCGCCGGGTTCGCCGCCGTCGTACGCCAGGAGTCCTCGTGCCCAGCCTCACTCGTCCCGCTCTCGCTGTCGTCGCTGTGGCCGGGCTGCTCGGCGCCCTGTCCGGCTCCCCTGCTGCCGGTGCCGGTGCCCCGCAGGGAGCGGTCTTCGCCGTCAACCCGGTGCAGTCCAGCGGGAACGAGAACCTGGTGGACGCCAAGGACTCCGGGACCGCGGTGCCGGCGTCGGAGTACAAGCTCGTCCCGCTGACCAACCTGGACGGCAGCGGGTACCTGCGTGGGGACTGGGCCAACGTCGTCACCGCGACCGGGAAGCCGGTGTCGGCCAAGACCGGCTATGTCTTCAACCGGCACGACGACGGCTTCGAGCAGGTGATGGCCTACTACTGGGTCACCCAGGCGCAGCTGTACCTGCAGAGCCTCGGGTTCGGGGCCGGCGGTGCCGGCGGTTTGCGTGCGGTGAACAAGGAGTCGCAGGACGTCCGGCTCAACCAGTACGGCGCCGACAACTCGTTCTCCTGGGACAAGCACGACCTGCTGCGGTTCGGCAAGGGCGGCGTGGACGACGCCGAGGACGCCGAGGTGATCGTGCACGAGTACGGCCACGCGGTGCACGACGCCCAGGTCCCCGGCTTCGGCAGCTCGGAGGAGGCCGGCTCGATCGGCGAGGCGTTCGGCGACTACCTGGCCGTCTCTGTCGGCCTCTGGACCTCGGCCCAGAACGGATGGGTCGCCAAGACCCCGGCTGTCTGCGTCGCCGACTGGGACTCCGTGTCCTACACGTCAGACGTGCCGCACTGCCTGCGCCGCCTCGACGCCGGCCTGCACTACCCCGCGGACAAGAGCGGCGAGGTCCACCACGACGGCACCATCTGGTCGCAGGCCCTGTGGGACATCCGCACCGCTCTCGGTGACACGGAGGCCAACCGCATCATCATCAACGCTCAGTTCTCGTTCAAGGCCGACACGACCTTCGCGGCCGCGGCGGCGACGACCGTGAAGACGGCCAACGACATGTACGGACCGGGTGCTGCCAACGCGGTGACGGCCTCCTTCCACGCCCGCGGCATCCTCTAGCGTTCGGGCGTGACCCGCCCCCCACAGCCGGTCGAGCTGGCCAACCACGTGGTCCGGCTCGCGCCGGCGACCACCGACGACGCGGCCGACCTGTTCGCCGCGATGGACGACGAGCGGGTCTGGGCGGCCGGCTACGGCGGCGGCCCGGGCGGCCGCTGGGCCGACGTGGCCGCCACCCGGGCTGCGCTGGCGCGGGCCGGCGTCGGACGCACCGGCCCCCGCCTGGCGTACGTCGTGCGGCTGGCCGCCGACTCCGGCCTCGGACCGGCCGGCACCGTCGTCGGCACCAGCAGCCTGGCCGAGTGGGACCTCGACAACGAGGGCGTGCACCTGGGCTGGACGGCCTACGGGCCGCAGTGGTGGGGCACGTCGGTCAACCCGGCCTGCAAGCTCGCCCTGCTCACCCACGCCTTCGACGACTGCGGCTTCGGCCGGGTCAAGCTGCAGACCGACCTCATCAACACTCGTTCGCAGGCCGCGATGCTCAAGCTGGGCGCCATCCGGGAGGGCGTGGTCCGCCGGGACATCCGCCGGGCCGATGGCTCCTGGCGGGACTCGGTGCTGTTCTCGATCCTGGTCGACGAGTGGCCCGCTGTGCGGGCCGGCCTCGCGGCCCGGATCGGCGGGTCGGCGTAGCGAGCGCCTATTCTGCGGCGCATGAGCGACCTCACCCCAGCACCTGACCCGGCCACGGGGGCCCGCGTCTACGAGCTCGACCGCGCGCACGTCTTCCACTCCTGGTCGGCCCAGGCCCAGATCAGGCCGATGGTGGTCGCAGGTGCGCTCGGGTCGCACATCTGGGACTACGACGGCAACCGCTACCTGGACTTCTCCTCACAGCTGGTCAACGTGAACATCGGCCACCAGCACCCCAAGGTGGTTGCCGCGATCCAGGAGCAGGCTGCCCGGCTGTGCACCATCGCGCCGCAGCACGCCAACGACCAGCGGTCCGAGGCGGCCCGGCTGATCGTCGAGCGGGCACCCGAGGGGCTGGAGAAGGTGTTCTTCACCAACGGCGGCGCCGACGCGATCGAGAACGCGGTCCGGATGGCCCGGCTGCACACCGGCCGGCACAAGGTGCTCACGACGTACCGGAGCTACCACGGCAACACGGCCACCGCGATCCAGATGACCGGCGACCCGCGCCGCTGGGCCAACGACGGTGGCGCGACCGGCGTCGTGCACTTCTTCGGTCCCTACGCCTACCGGTCGCCGTTCTGGTCGGGGTCGGTGGAGCAGGAGTGCGAGCGGGCGCTGGAGCACCTCGAGCAGGTGGTCGCGTTCGAAGGCCCCGGCACGATCGCGGCGCTGGTGCTCGAGACCATTCCCGGTACGGCGGGCATCCTCGTCCCGCCGGACGGCTACCTGGCCGGCGTCCGCGAGATCTGCGACCGCCACGGCATCGTCTACGTGGCCGACGAGGTGATGGCCGGCTTCGGCCGGGCCGGCGAGTGGTTCGCCGTCGACAGGTGGGACGTCCGGCCGGACCTGATCGCCTTCGCCAAGGGAAGCAACTCCGGCTACGTGCCGCTGGGCGGCGTGATCATCTCGGCCGAGATCGCCGAGACGTTCGCGCAGCGGGTGTTCCCCGGCGGCCTGACCTACTCCGGCCACCCGCTGGCCTGCGCAGCCGCCGTCGCGAGCATCAACGCCATGACCGACGAGGGCATCGTCGAGCACGCCCGCCAGCTCGGTGCTGACGTGCTCGGCCCGGGGCTGGGTGAGATCGGCGACCGGCACCCCAGCGTCGGCGAGGTCCGCGGGCTGGGCGTCTTCTGGGCGCTCGACCTGGTCAAGGACAAGGCCACCCGGGAGATGCTCGTGCCCTACAACGCCAGTGGCGAGGCCAACGAGCCGATGGCCGCGCTGGTGGCCGCCTGCAAGGAGCGCGGGCTGCTGCCGTTCGTCAACTACAACCGGCTGCACGTGGTGCCGCCGTGCACCACCACCGACGAGGAGGCGAAGGAGGGACTCGCGATCCTCGACGACGCGCTGGCCGTGGCCGACCGATACGCCACCAGCTGATCACCGGTACGGTCGCCCCGATGAGCTACGACATCTTCTTCGTCCGCCGCGACCCGGGGCAGACGTTCGAGGACGCGCTCGACGGGGTCGAGGACTCCTACGAGAGCGGGGACCCGGGGCCACTGACCGAGGAGGACCTCGAGCTCTGGGAGGCCGTGCTGCCCCAGGCACGCGAGATTCTCGGTGACCAGGTCGAGATCACCCAGCACGACGAGGAGACCCGGGAGCTCACCGACCCGGCCACCGGCATCGGCATCACGCTGCTGGAGGGGGAGCTGGAGATCCACGTCCCGCACCACCAGGCCGGCGCCGGTAGCGAGGTGATGAGCACGGTCTACGACCTGGCCCGGGCGCTGGAGGAGGCGACCGGGCTGGAGGGCTACGACCCGCAGCTGGACGAGCCGGTCAGCGACACCAGCGACACCTCGCCCACCCGACGCCGCTGGGACGACGACAGCGAGGAGGACGAGAACGCCGACGACCTCCCCGGCCGGTCACCGACCCGGCCCGTGACCGGCAGGAGCGGCACGAGCGGCACGAGGGGCACAGCGCGCGCGTCCGACGCGGCCGCCGCGGGCGTTCCGGCCGAGCGGGGGCGCTGGTGGGAGTTCTGGAAGTCGTGAGGGTCCTCGTCGTGGGCGGGGGCGCCCGGGAGCACGCCCTGGTGCACTCGCTGCTGGCCGACCCGTCGGTCACCGAGGTGCTCGCGGCTCCGGGAAACGCGGGCATCGCGACCGAGATCGACACGATGCCGCTGGACGTGACCGATCCGGTGGCGATCGCCGAGCTGGCCGGCGACCTCGCGGTCGACCTGGTCGTGATCGGCCCCGAGGGTCCGCTGGTGGCCGGCGCCGCCGACCTGGTCCGCGCCCAGGGCATCGCCTGCTTCGGGCCGTCGAAGGCGGCCGCCGCCCTCGAGGGGTCCAAGGCCTTCGCCAAGGAGGTCATGGCCGCCGCCGGGGTGGCCACCGGCGCGTCCGTCGTCTGCTCGACCCCGGACGAGGTCGCCGTCGCGCTGGACGCGCTCGGTTCGCCGTACGTGGTGAAGGACGACGGGCTGGCGGCCGGCAAGGGCGTGGTCGTCACCACCGACCGGGAGGCGGCGCTGGCGCACGCGGCGACCTGCGCGCGGGTGGTCGTCGAGGAGTACCTGGACGGGCCCGAGGTGTCGCTGTTCGCCGTGACGGACGGCACGACCGTTCTGCCGCTGTCGCCTGCCCAGGACTTCAAGCGGGTGCACGACGGTGACGCGGGCCCGAACACCGGCGGGATGGGCGCCTACTCACCGCTGCCGTGGGCCCCGGCCGGGCTGGTCGAGGAGGTGCTGCGCGACGTGCTGCAGCCGACGGTCGACGAGATGGCCCGCCGCGGGACCCCGTTCGCCGGGCTGCTGTACGCCGGGTTGGCGCTGACCTCGCGCGGGGTCCGGGTGATCGAGTTCAACGCGCGGTTCGGCGACCCGGAGACCCAGGTCGTGCTGGCCCGGCTCGGCACCCCGATCGCCGGCGTCCTGCACGCCGCCGCCACCGGACGGCTGGCCGAGATCGGCGAGCTGGAGTGGTCCGAGGGCGCGGCCGTCACGGTGGTGGTGGCCGCGGAGGGCTATCCCGAGGCGCCGGTGGCCGGTGCCGTGGTGCACGGGCTGGACCTCGCGGGCGAGGTCGACGGCGCGCATGTGCTGCACGCGGGGACGGCGGTCGGCGCGGACGGCAACGTGGTCGTCACTGGCGGCCGGGTGCTCTCGGTGGTGGGCACCGGCGCGACCGTCGCGGACGCCCGGCTGGCGGCCTACGCGGCGGTGGACCGGATCTCGCTGGCTGGCTCGCACCACCGCACCGACATCGCCGCGGCCGTCTGAGGCAAGGTCGGTGGACCGGTGCCGCGTCGAGTGGCGCGTTGCCGCACGCCGCGAGCGTGCCGACCTGCAGCAACGCGCCACTCGTCCGGTGGGAGAGAATGGCCGGCGTGACAGGGATCCCGAACGTGCTCGCCGCGCGCTACGCGAGCGCGGAGCTGACCCGCATCTGGTCGCCTGAGCACAAGGTGGTGCTGGAGCGTCGGCTGTGGCTGGCCGTGCTGGTCGCCCAGCGCGAGCTCGGCGTCGAGGTGCCCGACGGCGTGGTCGAGGCCTACGAGAAGGTCGTCGAGGACGTCGACCTCGACTCGATCCGGCGTCGCGAGGCCGTGACCCGGCACGACGTGAAGGCGCGGATCGAGGAGTTCTCGGCACTGGCGGGGCACGAGCACATCCACAAGGGCATGACCAGCCGCGACCTCACCGAGAACGTCGAGCAGCTTCAGGTGCGCTCGTCGCTCGAGCTGGTCCGGGACCGGGCCGTCGCCGCCCTGGCCCGGCTGGCCCGGCTCGCCACCGAGCACTCCGGGCTGGTGATGGCCGGCCGGTCGCACAACGTGGCCGCGCAGGCCACCACACTCGGCAAGCGGTTCGCCTCGGCCGCGGAGGAGCTGCTCGTCGCGGTCGAGCGGCTCGACGACCTGATCGAGCGGTACCCCCTGCGCGGCATCAAGGGCCCGGTCGGGACCGCGCAGGACCAGCTCGACCTGCTCGACGGTGACGTCGAGAAGCTCGCCATCCTCGAGGCCAAGGTCGCCGAGCACCTGGGCTTCAGCCGGGTGCTGACCAGCGTGGGCCAGGTCTACCCCCGCTCGCTGGACCTGGACGCCGTCTCTGCGCTGGTGCAGCTGGCGGCCGGGCCCTCGTCGCTGGCCCACACGATCCGGCTGATGGCCGGCCAGGAGCTGGCCACCGAGGGCTTTCGGGCCGGCCAGGTCGGCTCCAGCGCGATGCCGCACAAGATGAACACCCGGTCCTGCGAACGGGTCAACGGACTGGCCGTGGTCCTGCGCGGCTACCAGTCGATGGTCGGTGAGCTGGCCGG
>Ga0157375_10006382_pt1 | contig 10278 bp, 10 predicted proteins | sample M35metaG_FD_115311 | JGI IMG/M metagenome (GOLD analysis project Ga0157375, IMG submission 115311) | Miscanthus rhizosphere microbial communities from Kellogg Biological Station, Michigan, USA - M3-5 metaG | ecosystem: Host-associated > Plants > Roots > Rhizosphere > Soil | place: USA: Michigan... | reverse complement strand
TCGCTGGTCATTGCCGCCCTTGCCGCGCAAGGCGAAACCATGATCGGCCGGGTATATCATCTCGATCGGGGCTTCGAGCGCATGGAAGAGAAGCTCGGCCAATGCGGCGCGCAGATCGAGCGGTTATCCAGCTAAGGGATCCCCCGAAGTTGACAGTTTCATGTCGTGGCGCGGCGTGCTAGCCCTACGTCGTAACGAGTTTGGCCACCCCTGCCGCCATGCAACCGCTCAAACTGATCGCCCTCGATGAGGAGGACCTCGCCGTCGTCTCGTCGCATCTCCAGGATGCGGTGGTGCGCGTCGGCGACATGGTTTATCAGCCGTCGAAGAAGCGGTTCGCCGCAGTGCTCAACCGCTTCGACTGGGAGTCGGCGCAAGGCGGCAACGGCAAGGACTTCAAGCGGCGGCGAACGGCGCTCCGATTCGAGCGGGTGTTTGGCGCCAAGCTCAGGCATGTGAGGCCAAGCGCCGAGGAGAGGGTGCTGTCGCTGCTCGCGGTGCGCTTCGAGCCTGACGATGCGCCCGCCGGCAGGGTCATCCTCACGTTCTCCGGCGACGCCTCGATCCAACTCCAGGTTGAATGCATCGAGGCCGAGCTCAAGGATCTCGGCCCCGCCTGGAGCACGCGCTCGAAGCCTGAGCACCCGGGCACCGAGCCCGGCTCCTGAACGCGCTTCCATGGCCGCGTGGCTCAAGACCGCTGACCCTGATTTCGAGGACCGCTTCAAGCTGCTGCTCGGACTGAAACGCGAGCAGGCGGCCGACGTGAACGCGGCGGTCGCCGCCATCATCGCGCGCGTACGCGCCGAGGGTGACGCGGCATTGATCGAGCTCACGCGGCAATTCGACGATCTCGATCTGGGCAAAGTCGGCATCAAGGTAACGCGAGCCGAGATCGAGGCGGCGCACGAGGGCGTTGAGCAGACGACGCGCGAAGCGCTGGAGCTGGCGCATGACCGTATCCTCGAGCACCATAAGCGGCAGCTGCCGAAGAACGACCTCTATCGCGACCGGCTTGGTGTAGAGCTCGGCACGCGCTGGACTCCGGTCGCCTCCGCCGGCCTCTATGTGCCGGGCGGAACCGCGAGCTATCCGAGCTCGGTGTTGATGAATGCGGTGCCGGCCAAGGTCGCCGGCGTGCCGCGCATCGTCATGGTCGTGCCGGCGCAAAAGGGTGCGCTCAATCCGTTGGTGCTGGTCGCGGCCAAACTCGCCGGCGTGAGCGAGATCTACCGCGTGGGCGGCGCGCAGGCGATTGCCGCGCTTGCTTACGGCACTGAGAGCATCGTTCCCGTGGTCAAGATCGTCGGGCCCGGCAACGCTTATGTCGCCGCCGCTAAGCGGCAGGTGTTCGGTCAGGTTGGCATCGACATGGTGGCGGGCCCGTCGGAGGTGGTGGTGATCGCCGACGCCGACAACGATCCGGCTTGGATCGCCGCGGACCTGCTCGCCCAAGCCGAGCACGACACGGCCGCGCAAGCGATCCTCATCACCGACGATCGAGCTTTCGCCCGGGCGGTCGAGCAGGCCGTCGAGGCGGAGCTTGCCGTGCTGCCGCGGGCCGCCACCGCGCGCGCGAGCTGGCGCGATTTCGGCGCCGTGATCCTGGTCGAGCGCCTCGACGACGCGGCGTCTCTCGCCGACCGGCTCGCGCCGGAGCACCTCGAAATCGCCACGGGCGATCCCGACGCGCTTGCGGGCCGCATCCACGACGCCGGCGCCATCTTTATCGGCCGCTACACACCGGAAGTGATCGGCGACTATGTCGCCGGCTCGAACCATGTGCTGCCCACGGCGCGAAGCGCCCGCTTTTCTTCAGGTCTCGGCGTGCTCGATTTCATGAAGCGCACCTCCACATTGAAGCTCGATCCGGACAGCCTCGCCGCGCTCGGCCCCGCCGCGATGGCGCTTGCCGAAGCCGAGGGGCTCGACGCGCATCGCCGCTCCGTCGCCATCAGGCTCAATCGGCGAGACTAGGCCATGGCCACCGAGGAGCACGACACAGAGGAGCAGCAGGTTTGGCCGGAGGCGGCTCGCCTCATCGAGGTGACGCTGGATGACGCCTCGATCGGCCGCAACAATGCCGAGGTCGAGCATGAGCGCGAGGTCGCCATCTTCGATCTTCTGGAGCGCAATCGCTTCGCGCTGGAGAACCATGACGCGGGTCCCTATACGCTGCGCCTTTCGCTTGCCGACAATCGCCTCGTGTTCACCGTGGGCGACACCGAGCGGGAGCCGATCCAGCATGTGATGCTGTCGCTGTCTCCCTTCCGCCGCTTGGTGAAGGACTATTTCCTGATCTGCGAGAGCTATTACCAGGCGATCAAGACGCAACCCGCCTCCAAGATCGAGGCGATCGACATGGGGCGGCGCGGATTGCACGACGAGGGCAGCCGGCTTCTGCTGGAGCGGCTCAAGGGCAAGATCACGGTCGATATCGCCACCGCCCGCCGCCTGTTCACGCTGCTCTGCGCGTTGCACTGGAAGGGCTGATCTCTTGCGGCCAACGGGTGATCTGCCGGGCGCGGTCCTCTTCGCCTGCGACCACAATGCCGTGCGCTCGCCGATGGCCGAAGCGATCCTCAAGCATCTTGCCGGATCGCGCATCTACGTCGACTCGGCCGGCGTGCGCGCCGGCGAGCCAGACCCGTTCGCCGCCGCGGTGATGGACGAGATCGGCATCGATCTGTCGCGGCATATGCCGAAGTCGCTTGCTGCGCTCAAGGATGGCTCGTTCGATCTGATCGTGAGCCTCTCGCCGGAGGCTCATCACAAGGCGCTGCAGTTGGCGCAAGGCTTCGCCGTCGATGTCGAATACTGGCCGACGCCCGATCCCTCGCTTGCCGAGGGCAGCCGCGAGCAGATTCTCGATGCTTACCGCGGTTTGCGTGACATGCTGTTCCGCAAGATCAAGCAGCGCTTTCCGCTGATGGGGGCGGCGGACGTCTAGCGGCTCTTTTTGACTGGGTACGGAGCGCCGTCTATCAAAAGAAACGCGAAGCACGGTCGACCATGAGCCGAGAGATTAGTCTGTTGCTTGCCGGCGATGCCTTGCTCACGCGGCCCTGGTCGCACGTGCGCGACGCCGAATTTCTCGGCTTGATCGAGGAAATTCGCGACGCCGATGTGGCCATCGCCAATCTCGAGACCGTCACCCATGAGTTCAAAGGTCATGCCCAGGCCGACTCTGGCGGGACCTATATGGCCTCCCCTCCGCACATTGCCGCCGAGCTGAAATGGGCCGGCTTCGATATGCTGGCGCACGCCAACAATCACGCGTTCGATTACGGCGCGTCCGGCATCCTGGAGACGTTCGAGCATGCCAGGTGCGAGGGCCTGATCGTCGCCGGATCGGGGCCGGACCTGCAACGCGCCCGCGCGCCGCGATATTTGCAGTGCGACGGCGGCAGAGTGGCCCTGGTCGCCATGGCGGTCGATTTCGTGAGTTACGGCAAGGCATCCTTGTCGCGACCCGATCTGCACGGCCGGCCGGGGATCAACCCTCTCTCACTGGAAAGCGAACGGACATTGACGGTTCGGCCTTTCCATGCGGCGGCAAGTTCCTGGGAGTATTGCCGGCGAATATTGGGGGCACCGGCCTGGCGTGCCCGTCCGGAGTTGGAGATCGTCGTCTCCTGGGGCCGTAAGATCTCCGCCATGGACCGAAAGGCCAATCTCGACTCCATCTCCGAGGCCGCCGCCAACGCCGACATCGTCGTGGTGTCGATTCATGCGCACAGGAGGGGGAAATGGCTCGCGCAATTTGCCCATGATGCCATCGAACAGGGGGCGCACGTGATTTTCGTGTCCGGTCCTCACGAGGTTCGCGGCGTCGAGATTTATCGCGGCAGGCCGATCTTCTACTCGATGGGGGCGTGCGCTTTCGAGCTCGAATATATCCGGCGCTTTCCCGCAGAGGCCTATGAATCGGTGGGGCTTTCGGCCGACGCATCGATCGAGGAATTTCGCTCCCGGATCGGGCCTTTGGCGGAGCGGTTAAGAGATCGTCGGGCGTTCGAAGGCTTTGTCAGCCGCGTCACTATTGCCGACGGCAATCTCGCCCGCATTCAGCTTCTGCCCATCGACCTGCAATTCCATGGCGATGGCGAGCAGCGCGGTCGGCCGAAGCTCGCCTCCGCCGAATTGGCAGAACGGATCGTCGCCGCCGTCGCGGCCAAATCGAAAAAGTGGGGCGCCCAGATCCGCTACGACCGGCGCAGCAATCGGGGCGAGGTCGTGCTTGAAGCTTAAGGAGCTAGATCCATCATGCGGCCAGCGCCGGCTCGCCGGGTCGATAGCCGCAAGAGCTGAGCGGACCTCAGGCGCGGACCTTGGTGGCGACCTCTTTCGTCATTAACGGATTGTCAGCCTGCAAGATCGTCGCTGCGGCGTTGTGGCGCTGGAACGGTAGGCCGCGACGCGCGTAAGTCGGAGTCACCGGGGTGGACGACTTTGCTGACAGACACGGCTCGACCGCGCATGATTGGTAAACCGATTTTCTTCGATCCGACGGGTAAACGCGGGCGCGTCTTGCGTGGACTGGCTTGGGCAATGGGTACGCTCAGCGCGGTCGTTTTCGTCATGTTCGCCGCGACCCTGGTTGTCGTTCACCGGCCAGGCAGCGACGGCTTCGACGCGCAGGTTTCACCACACGTCCCGATCCGCTGTGCCTGGGCCCCGACCTGTTCCGCGGGCCATGGGATTACGGTCACGACCGGGGCTGACCCCGAGATGCTTAAATCTGCTTCAATGCTCGCCGCCGAATTGCGCGAGCAGGAACGCGAGCTTGTTCCGCGGCATCCGCAAGCGGAGGTGGTGAATCGCAACCCCCTGCCCAGCCCGCTGAGGAGTTCGACGGAAAGGCCCTTGAGCATCGGCTTCTATGTCGATTGGGACGACAACAGCTACCCCGCGCTCAAGCGGGCGCTCCCCAAGCTCGACTGGGTGGTTCCAAGCTGGCTCTCGCTGTCCGGGCCCAGCTTGGAGCTGAAGGCCGATATCGATGATCGGGCGCTGAAGCTGATCCAGGACACCAAGCCCGATATTCCGGTCCTGCCCATGATCCAGAACGCAGTCGAGGGGGAATGGGACGGCCCTGGGCTGGCGCGGCTGCTGGCCAACCCGACGGCGCGGGAGGCGCGGCTCAATGAAATCATCGCATTTCTGGGCAAGAATAAGTTCCAAGGGCTGACCGTCGACTTCGAGGAAGTCCCCGTAAGCGCGCAAAAGAACCTGAAGGCCTTTCTCACCGAAATGTCGCAGGCTTTAGCCGGGCACGGCATGGCCCTCGTTCTCGCCGTGCCCTTCGACGACGATGAATGGCCTTACGCCGACTATGCTAAGATCGCCGATTATTTGCTGCTTATGGGCTATGACGAGCATTGGGACGGGAGCCGGCCCGGCAGCATCGCCGGCCAGGTCTGGTTCGAGGACGCTCTCGACAAGCGCATGAAGGATCTGGATCCGGACCGCACCATCATCGCGATCGGCGGCTATGGCTATGATTGGGTGAAAGGGCAGGCCACCCAAGAGCTGACCTTCGAGGAGGCCGTGCTCTCCGCGCGGGACTCAGAAGCTGAAATCGAGTTCGACCCGGAAACGAGCAACCCACACTTCTCCTTCATCGAGGATGACGGGAAACGGCATGACGTGTGGTTTCTCGACGGCGTCACTGCCTACAACGAAATCCAATCCGGCGATGCCTACCATCCCGCCGGCTATGCGGTGTGGCGGTTGGGTTCCGAAGATCCCTCGATCTGGTCGGTGATGGGCCGGCCTTACAACGCTCCCGCGCCAAAATCACTGCGCCAGATCGGGACGAGCCAGGATATCGACATCGAAGGAGTTGGCGAGTTGCTGCGCGTGGCCGAGGAGCCGGCCAAAGGCGAACGCCGCTTTGAGGTTGACGACAAGACCGGTGAGATTGTCGACGAGACTTATAAGGCTGTGCCGACCCCTTTCGTCATCGAGCGCACGGGCGACACGCGTGGAAAACTCGCGCTCACGTTCGACGACGGTCCTGATCCCGACTGGACCCCAAAAATTCTCGATATCTTGAAAGCCAAGGGTGTCCATGCCAGCTTTTTCATCATCGGTGAGAACGCCGAAGCCAATCCGGACCTCGTGCAGCGCCTCGTGGCCGAAGGTCACGACGTCGGCAACCACACGTTCACCCATCCCAATCTAGGAGACATCCCGGCCTCGCTCGTCACCTTAGAGATCAATGCCACCCAGCGGCTGTTCGAGGCGCTCACCGGCCGCTCGATGCGATTGTTCCGCGCGCCGTTTCTCGGCGACGCCGAGCCCTCCACCAGCGATGAGATCGTGCCGATCGAGATCGCCCAGTCCATGGGCTATGTCTCGGTCGGGCTGCATGTCGATCCCAACGATTGGCAAGAGCCGACCGCCGAAGAGATCACCGAGCGGGTTCTTGAGCAGGTCAGCGATACCAATCCCGAGGTTAGCGGCCATATTATCCTGCTGCACGATTCCGGCGGCGATCGCTCGCAGACGGTGGTGGCGCTGCCCGGGCTGATCGATGCCTTGCGCGCCAAAGGTTACGACCTGGTGCCGGTCTCCGAGCTCGCCGGGCTGTCGCGCGATCAGGCGATGCCGCCGGTGCCGGCACGCTCGCTCGCGCGCATGGTGAGCCTACCGGTGTTCATAACGCTCGGTTGGCTCGGCCATTTCCTCACCACCCTGTTCTTCGTGGGGATTTTTCTCGGCGTAGCGCGGGTCGTGTTCCTGGGCGCGGTCGGCTTTTGCAACCGGCATGTCGAGACGCGCCGGGTGCCGCCGCGAATGCCGGAGACACCACCGCTGCAGACCGTGCTGATTCCCGCTCATAACGAAGCCAAAGTCATCGTCGGCTCCATCCGCCATGTCTTGGCGAGCGACTACCCGGCTTTGCAGGTCATCGTCATCGATGATGGATCGACCGACGCCACCTCGGACCTGGTGCGCGAGCAGTTCGGCGACGACGCGCGCGTCCAGCTCGTCACCAGCAAGAGCGGCGGCAAGGCTGCGGCGCTGAATCGCGGCTTGCAGCATGCTCGCGGAGACGTGGTCGTGGCGCTCGATGCCGACACGCATTTCCAGGCCGACTCGATTTCCAGGTTGGTGCGCTGGTTCGCCGATCCTAAGGTCGGTGCGGTCGCCGGCAACGCCAAGGTCGGCAATCGCATCAACGTCATCACGCGCTGGCAGGCGCTCGAATATATCACCAGCCAAAATCTGGAACGTCGGGCGCTGGCGACGCTGGGCTGCATCACCGTCGTTCCCGGCGCTATTGGCGCCTGGAGACGCGAGGCGCTCGAGCGGATGGGCGGCTTCCCGCTCGATACGCTCGCCGAGGACCAGGATCTGACGATCGCGTTTCAGAAAGCCGGTTACGCCGTCCTCTATGACAGCACCGCGATTGCCTGGACCGAAGCGCCGGATACGATCAGAGGTCTTGCCAAACAGCGGTTCCGTTGGTCCTTCGGCACGCTACAGTGTCTCTGGAAGCACCGTGAGGTGACGTTCAGGCGGCGCTACGGTACGCTCGGCATGATCGGCATGCCGCAGACCTGGCTGTTCCAATTCCTGCTGACATCGGTGGCGCCTCTCGTCGATATCGCGTTGGCTTGGCAGATCACCATCTCCGTATTGAAGCTGCTCGAGCATCAGGATCAGTTCGATGGCGATGCCTTGCGCAAGACCTGCTTCTATTATCTCGCCTTTCTGCTCCTCGATCTCGGCAGCGCGGCGCTCGCCTTCGTGTTGGAGCGGCGCGAGAAATGGTCGCTTGTGCCTTGGCTCGTACTGCAACGCTTCGGCTACCGCCAACTCATGTATGGCATCGTGCTCAAGGCATTGCTTTCCGCCGCAGTTGGCGCACTGGTCGGCTGGGGAAAGCTGGAGCGAAAGTCGAGCGTGGCGGCGGTTGCCTGAGGCCAGCTCAGTTCGAGCGTATCGCCGGTCATGGCCCTTAACGGCCCAATCGCGCGCCTAATTCGGCGTCCGACCTTATTTGCGAAAGGCGCCTGGCCGAACTTCGCCACAAAAATAGCTTTCAATGAGCGCGATGGACGAAGGTAACAAAAGGCCGACCGCGACAGCCGTGAGCATGACACGACGTGACGTTTTGACGGCGGCGATCGCGGTCGCGGGTTCAACCCTGGTTGCGGAGGCACCTTTGCGCAGTGAACCGTCCGGATTCAAGTCAGCGATCACCACCGTCTTTTGGGTCGGCGAACCCTCCAACGCTGAAAACAATTTCATTCCCAATCACCAAAGTTATTGGGACAAGGATTGGCAAGCGAGTTACGGCGGCGTGGACGACCCGGATCACAGAGACGGTCATTGGCCGGCCGGTTTCAGGCCGAAGGAAAATCCGTTCTACGTGGCGCTTCCCTACGGCGAGTTTACCGACGCCGACCTCCTAAAGATTTCGGCTCGACGTATCCCCTGGTACCGTTCCGGCGTTTCGCCTCTTTTGAAGAACCGCTGGGTGGAGATCAGACGGAATGGACTCTCCTGCTTTGCGCAATGGCAGGATGTCGGGCCGTGCGGTGAGGATGATTTCGACTTCGTATTCGGCGATGCCACCATGCCGCTCAACGTCTTTGATACACGGGCTGGCTTGGATGTATCTCCCGCGGTTTGGCACTACCTCGGCATGCGCGACAACGATTTGACGGGTTGGCGCTTTGTAGCCGAAGCCGACGTGCCCGAAGGACCTTGGACGGAAACCGTCACGACCTCGCGTAATAATCGATAGGCCGAGGCTCGTTCTTGGCAAGAAGCGCACCTCGCGAGGAGTGTTGCGAGCGGGGACAAGAGCGTTGCCCGTCAGGCCCAAGCTAATCCGGCCACTTATGCCGTGACGGCTCGCGGATGGCTGACCAGCGGATCGGTTTGCCGGGCCAAGCCCGTAACGGGCGAGGCTGGAATCGGCCTTGATTTTGTACGCCCACACGACCATTCTCCGCCGAACTTCGATGCGGAAGGAGCCTTATGGCGAAAGAAGAGATGCTCGAATTTCCGGGAGTGGTCACGGAGCTGCTCCCGAACGCCACCTTCAGGGTGAAGCTCGAGAACGAACACGAGATCATCGCCCATACGGCGGGACGAATGCGCAAGAACCGCATCAGGGTGCTTGCGGGCGACAAGGTTCTGGTCGAGATGACGCCCTATGATCTCACTAAAGGTCGGATCACTTACCGCTTTAAGTAGCAAGCTCGGGCTGAAGCGGGCCGAACCCGCCAAGGCCGAGCAGCAGGCTAGGCCCGAGCCGAAAAAGGCGAGGGCGCTGCCGCCGCCGTCGCGCGCCCCGCGCTCGACGCGTGCGGAGCCGAGCGCGTTCAGGCCAAAGCTGGTGCTGGCGTCGGCCTCGCCACGGCGCTTGGCGCTGCTCGAGCAGGTTGGCATCACGCCCGATGCGCTCCGCCCCGCCACCATCGATGAGAGCGTGGCCAAGGGCGAGGTGCCGCGGCATATCGTGCGGCGGCTGGCGCGCGCCAAGGCCGAAGCCGCGCTCAAGCTGATCCGTGGCGATAAGGACTATGGCAAGGCCTTCCTGCTTGCCGCCGATACGGTGGTAGCGGTCGGGCGGCGCGTGCTCGGCAAGGCCGAGCTCGAGCATGAGGCGGGCGACGCGCTGCGACTGCTGCGCGGACGCGCGCATCGCGTGCATACCGCCATCTGCTTGCTGACGCCTGACGGCAAATGGCGCGAGCGGGTGGTCGAGACGCGCGTCAGATTCCGCAATCTCTCCAACGAGGAGATCGGCAATTATCTCGCGAGCGGCGAGTGGAAGGGCAAGGCGGGCGGTTATGCGATCCAGGGCATCGCCGGGTCGTTCGTGGTGAAGATGGTAGGTTCCTATACCAACGTGGTGGGTTTGCCGTTGACCGAGGTGGTGAGCCTGCTGCAAGGCGAGGGCTTTCCGGTGAGCCATCTTTGGCTGTCGAAAGCCGAGGTCGAGACCGAGTGAGCGCGCGCTCCCGCGGGGCCGAAGGGTCCGGCAAGGCCGCGAAACGATCGGCCAAGGCGCTCAAGTGTCCGATCTGCGGCAAGCCGCGATCCGAGGCGTTCAAGCCGTTCTGCTCGAAACATTGCGCCGATGTCGATCTTGGCCGCTGGCTCGGTGGCCGCTATGCGGTGCCGGGCGCGCCGGTTGCGAGCAACGAGGGTGAACAGGAAGAAGATTAGCGGCGTGAGCGCGATCCTAGTCTCGACAGGGGAGAGGCGATTTTCTATAAGCCAAGGTCTCGCCGTCCGAGGCTAAGGCCTCCC
>Ga0157375_10006380_pt1 | contig 10280 bp, 8 predicted proteins | sample M35metaG_FD_115311 | JGI IMG/M metagenome (GOLD analysis project Ga0157375, IMG submission 115311) | Miscanthus rhizosphere microbial communities from Kellogg Biological Station, Michigan, USA - M3-5 metaG | ecosystem: Host-associated > Plants > Roots > Rhizosphere > Soil | place: USA: Michigan... | reverse complement strand
ATCGGGCTTGATGTTTGGCGATCGGATTGAACTAAGCGTTATCATAGCTCATCATGGCCCCCTCCGGAGGAGGTCAGCTTTTCCTTTGTTGCCAATTCCTAGTCAAAACTTGTCTGGCTTGACAAGGTCCAAACGCAAGATTCGGCGCAAGTTTCCCAATTCTTGGTGAGCCGCTGAGGGTCTTCAGCAGGATGCTGCGCGCTGAAGGAGGGGAGATAAAAAGTGAATTATTCATTGGTGGCGCCAGGTAAGGAGGGCGCACACGCTGCAAACGTCATCGCGGGGGTTCTCAGCCTGGTATCCCAGGCTCGGGACAAATATACAAAGGTCAGTTCACGTCCGGTTTGGTCTGGATGTTTGTCGGAATACCCTGTGCGATCTGGGTCGGAATTCTGCTCAGCCTGGCCACAGCCGGTCCTGGGCTTATTCTTCCGGTGTTATGCTGGGTGGGCCAGGCAGTGGGTGCCTACTTTGAGGTTGATCTACGGCGACGCCGGCATCATCACCTCGCGGAACCGACGATCTACGACGACTATGATTAGGCCGGGCGCCGCGCGCGACGTCGGCCGGAAATTGGAGCGTGCCTTTCGAGGTGGTCCTCGTTAGGCCGGATTGGATTATGCCCGCGCCTCGAGACTCGTTTCCTTCGCTGATGCCACTGGGGGAATTTCTTTTCGCCTACCTGCACCGCTGCGGGGTGCGCCACAGTTTCGGTCTGCCGGGGGATTTTGCTCTTTCCACCTATGCCTGGCTGGAAAAATCAAAAATCCGAAGCATCACGATGACCCACGAACCCAGTGCCGGTTTTGCCGCCGATGCTTATGCCCGGGTCAACGGTCTCGGGCTCGTCTGTGTGACCTATTGCGTGGGCGGGCTCAATGTCCTGAATGCGATCGCCGGCGCCTATGCCGAGAAATCTCCGGTCGTAGTCGTGAGCGGTGCGCCGGGTCGTAAAGATCGCGAGAAAGATCCGCTTCTGCATCACAAGGTGAAAACCTTTGAGACCCAGCGCCGCGTCTACGATGAAGTGACAGTCGCAAGCACCGTGCTGCTCGAGGAAGAGCGGGCCGCCGCGGAAATCGTCCGCTGCGTCGAAGCGTGCCTGCGACATAAGCGCCCAGTTTACATCGAAGTGCCACACGACATGGCGGATCGCCTCATCTCGACGGCCGCCATTCCTGCCCAACCGCATGAGGAATCCGACCCGCACACACTCGCCGCTTCGGTCGCGGAAACACTGGGATTGATTCGGGCCGCAAAGAAACCTGTCATTCTTGCGGGAGTCGAGCTGGCGCGCTATCGCCTGGCGCCGGTCGCTCTCCGCATGGCGGAGCGGTTGCAAATCCCAATGGCGGCCGATCTCCTGAGCAAGAGCGCGATTCCGGAAAATCATCCGCTTTATCTCGGCGTCTATGGCGGCGCCATGAGCAGCGATGAGCAGGTGCGGAAGTATGTCGAGGCCTCCGACCTTGTGCTCATGCTCGGCACTTTTATTACTGACATGAGCATGGGGTTCTATACCGCCAAGCTGGATCGCGGGCGGAGCGTCCTTGCCACTACAGAACGGATCAATGTGCGCTATCACCGTTACGAATCAGTTCGATTCCCGGATTTTCTGGGAGCGGTTGCCGCGGCCAGAATTCCACCGAAACGCTTCCGTCCATCCAAGCATCACCCAGCTCCGAAGGCGCTGAGGAAGAAAGAGCGGTCCGATCGCCTCAGCGTGGTCGATGTTTTCCGTATCCTCTCACTCCATCTTGATGAGCATTGCTGCGTTGTGGCGGATATCGGAGATTCGATCTTCGGTGCGGTGGGAATTCGCAGCGCGCGCCAGGCGCAATTCATCGCTCCGGCTTATTACATGTCGATGGGTTTTGCAGTGCCGGCGAGCATTGGGGTCGAGCTGGCTCGCGCTGATCTCCGGCCCTACGTGGTGGTAGGCGACGGGGCATTTCAAATGACCGGAACTGAGATTTCGACGGCAGTGCGGCTCGGTCTTGATCCAGTCTTTTTGATCTTGAACAACGACGGCTACGGCACGATGCGACAGATCTGCGAAGGCTCCTTCAATCAGATCACGCGCTGGAATTACGACAAGATTTGCGAGCTGGTCGGCGGTGGCGTTTCCGCTAACGTGAAGACCAAGGGCGAGCTGGACGATGCACTGCGCAGCGCCCGAGAGGCCGGCGGTCTGCGCGTTCTCAATCTCGTCTTGCCGCGTGCGAATATCAGCCCCCAGCTGGAAACAATCACCCGCGAAGTGAAGCGGATTCGCGGTTTAGGCAAAGCGGGCGCCCGACGGGAAAAGCGTTTACGCCCGGGTCGCCGACCCGCATGATGCGGCCATGCAAGCTTTCTATCCGCATTTGCTACTCTGGCATGGGCTTCTCCGCTGGGTTGTTCTGGCGGCCGGGTTAGCTGCACTTTTCGTGGGCTTCTCCGGTTGGAGCGGCGCAAAACCCGTTTCAACTTTGCGCTCCTTCAGCCTTCTCTTCGTTATCGCGATCGATATCGAGTTCCTGCTTGGCTTGCTTTTGTACTTCGGCGCCAGCCCGATTACGCGCGCCGCGCTGCAGAATTTCGGTGCAGCCATGAAAGAGCAGGAGTCGCGCTTCTTCGCCATCGAGCACGCGACACTCATGTTGCTGGCGGTGGTTCTTGCGCACGTCGGCGCAGCTCTGGGGCGCAAGGCAAGAACGGAGACGATGAAATTCCGCGCTGCCGCTGTCGCGTGGATGATTTCCCTGCTCTTAATCCTCGGCGGGATTCCGTGGTGGCGTCCGCTTCTGCGCCTTGGCTTCTAGGTCGGGCGGCGACTGCCCATGCAGCCATCCGCACCAATCTCTCCCGTTGCTGGGCGTCTCTGGCCCGGCGACAAATGCCAGGCAAGACAAGGCCTTTCGCTCTGCAGTGGGGCGACGAGGTTTGATTGCGACGGGTTTCCGCGTAAGAATCCTCCCCGATAAATGCCCGACCGCGCCTATCTCCATCCCGTTGATCCGGAACTGATCCCCGGCGCGCGTAACGCGATCGAAGTCTGCCTGCGTCTCCAGCCTGACGAGCGGATTACGATCATCACCGATACCGCCACCCGCGAGATCGCGGCGGCCTTACAGACGGAGGTGGACAGAGTGGGCGCAGATTACAGCCTCTTCGTGCTCGAACATCATGCGCGCCGTCCGCTCAAGTTCATGCCCGAGGCGATCCTCGAGGATCTCGCCGCCTCGCAGGTCTCGATTTTCGCCGCCCAAACCCAGACCGGCGAGCTCGGTTCGCGCATTCAAATGACGGCTGTGGTCAACAATTACGGCTTGCGCCATGGGCACATGGTCAACATCAATCACGAGATCATGCTCGAGGGGATGCGCGCCGATTTTCTCCAGGTAGACGAACTCAGCCAGCGCCTCGTCGAACGCGCTCGCCAGGCGGAACGAGTGAGCTGCAAGACGCCGGCCGGCACCGATTTCGTCGCCGAGCTTTCGCCGAAATTAAAGTGGCTCAAGACGAGCGGCATCATCACCAAGGAAAAATGGGGCAACCTTCCCGGTGGCGAAATTTTCACTTCGCCTATGAACACGAGCGGGGTTTTTGTCGTCGACGGCGTGGTTGGCGATTATCTCTGTGAGCGCTACGGCGATCTCAAGGACAGCCCGCTCACGATCGAGGTGGAAAACAACCGCATCGTTAGTTTGAAATCTGAGAACAAGGATCTGCGCGACGACTTCCGCCTTTACACGAGCACCGACGAAAACAGCAATCGGGTGGGCGAATTCGCGGTCGGGACAAACACCGCCTGTACCCATATCATCGGGAACATTTTGCAGGACGAAAAAATTCCCGGCATCCACATCGCCTTTGGCCATCCCTACGCCGAGCACACCGGCCAGAACTGGATTTCGAAAACGCACATCGACTGTGTCGGCCGCGATTTCGACATCTGGTTCGACGACGAACAGGTGATGGCAAAGGGTAAATTCCTCGTTTAAGGGGCGCTCTTGATTTTGGGGAACAGAGGGTGGCGCCCCGTGCTCCCCGGACTAACCGTTACTCCGTGCGGAGGGCTGCCATCGGGCTGATTCGCGTGGCGCGTCGCGCGGGCAGCCAGGTTGCGAGCAACGCCGTCGCCGCGAGCATGGCCGGCGCAAGGGTAAACGCGACGGGATCGAGCGCGCCGACTTCGTAAAGCAATCCGCTTAACAATTTTCCCGTGCCGGCGGCGAGGAGGAGGCCGAGCAGGACGCCGCCCGCCAGCATCACCGCGCCTTCCCGCATGAACATGCGCAAGACCACGCCGCGTTGCGCGCCGAGCGCCATCCGAATGCCAATCTCACGCGTCCGTCGCGCCACCGCGTAGGCCTTCACTCCATAGACACCCACCGTCGCCAGCGCCAGCGCGAGGCCGCCGAAGACGCTGAATAAGGCCGCACCCGCGCGCACGATCCAGAGTTCGAAATTGCTCTCGAGATGTTGCGCAAACGTCTTCAAGCTCAGGATCGGAACTGCGGCATCGATTTCGTCTACCGTGCGGCGAATCAGATCGGTCGTCGCCGCGGCGTCGCGACCGGCGTTAGGCGCAAATTTGAGGTGGAAGAAAACATTGCTCTGGAAACCCTCGGCGAATGGGAGGTAGAGCGTTCCGTCGGGATCCTGATCGAACAAACTTCGTCGCGCATACGGCACGACGCCAACGATCTCAATCTGCGCTTTCGTCCCGTCCTTGGTCTTCAGCGCGTCCTTTTCCGCGAACTGGATTTGCTGGCCGAGCGCGTTGCCGTCAGGCCAGAGTTTTTTCGCCAGCACTTCATCAACGATTGCGACCGTCGGGGTCGTCTGATGCATCGCTTCGGTCGCGTTAAAGGCGCGCCCGCGCAGCAGCGGCAGCCCGACAGTTTTGAAATAATCAGCGCCCACGCTATTCCAATTCGCGGTGAAGACGCGGCCTTCCGCGGCGGTCGCGGGCCGGGCGTCCGGCGCCGGATGGGCCCCGCCGCGCTGGACCTTTTTGTCGAGCGAGATCAGCCCGAACGGCACGGTCGATGAAATGCTGGCGCTTTCGACGCCGGGAAGGGCGGCGAGCCGCTCCTCCAGTGCGCGGTAGAGATTCTGCGATCGCGCCTGGTCGTAGCTCGCGAGACTCGCGTCCACTTCGAGGAGATAGTTCGATTTCGTCTGCAAACCGGTCTCGACCGCCGCCGCCTTGTTCGCTCCGCGAATGAAAAGTGCGGCTGCAGTCAGAAGCGCGAGCGAAAAGGCGATCTGCGCCACCACGAGCGGATTGCGCGGCAGGAATTTCCAGCGTCTCACGACCGTGTCTTCGCCCGCGTGTTCCTTTAGGTCGCCGATCACCGCCGCCTTCGATAACTTCAATGCCGGCCCGAGCGCGAAGGCGAGCGTCCCGAAAAGGCAAAAGGCGAATGTTGCCGCCAATACCGGCACGCTCAGCCCGGTCGACCAGACCATATCGATCGGGAGAGCTTTGCCTAACGACGCGACAAGCAAATCCGACGACCACAGCCCCAGCACCATTCCGAAAACTCCGCCGGTGAGCGCGAGGACGAAGCCTTCGCAGAGCAATTGCCTGACGATCCGCCCGCGGCTTGCCCCGAGCGCGAGCCGGATGGCGATTTCCTTCCGCCGCGCCGTGCCCCGGGCGAGGAGCATGTTGGCCAGGTTCAGGCAGGCGACCAGCAGCACCACCCCCGCCATCCCGAAGAGAAGCGGCGCGAGCCGTTTGACTTTGTTGCCGCTGGTTGGGCTTGTGCTCAGGCTGAAACGGGAAAGCTGTTCCAACATGAAAGTCTGATCCTTCTGCTCGACGAGGTAGGTCCGCTCCAGATTTGCCGCGAGCGTCTTCAAAGCCGGTCCCGCCGCCGTAGCCGTTACGCCCGGCTTCAACCGCCCCACGACCATGAACTGCCGCCCGGCACGATCGTTGAGCTTCTCCTTATTTTGTGTCTCGAAATCATTCGCCACCTGATCGTAAACCCCGAGCGGCAACCAGATCTCCGGCGCAAAGATCTGGGTCGTGCCGGTGAAACCTTGTGGGAGGATCCCGACGACTGTGAACTGCCTCCCGTCGATCGCGATCGTCGATCCGAGCATGGCGGGGTTGAGCCCGTTCTTCTTCCAATAATTGTAACTCACGACCGCCACCGCCGCGCTGCGCCCGGGCGTCTCTTCTTCTGCCGTGAAAGCGCGGCCCTGCAACGGCGACACGCCCATAACTGAAAAATAGTTCGAGCTCACTACATCAGTGAACGCGCGTCGCGTGCTGCCCTTCTCGCCGAGGCCGACCATCGCGAGGTTGTGCGCCATCAACCCCGTGAAGACGCTGTTCTGCGCGCGCAGATCTAGGTAAGTCGGATAAGAAAATCCGCGAAATATCTTCGGATTCTTCTTGTCCTGAGAAAAAACCTGCACCACCTCATCCGGCTTCGAGTAATGAGGCGGCTGGAAAAGCAGCGCATTGACGAGACTAAAGATGGCGGTATTGACCCCGATCCCGAGCGCGAGCACGATCACCGCCGCCGCTGTAAAAGCCCGCGCCTTGCCGAGCTGCCGAAACGCAAACCTGAAGTCCTGAAGCATATGGTGAGATGCGGCGAGCGTGGCGTTTGGATTCAACTTCCGCCTTGAGGATGGCAGGCCAGGTCGCAAAATGCGGCATGCATAAGCACGCTTTGCTCCTTGCAGGTCTGGTCGCGAGTTTCTTGCCGCTTGCCGTCCGCGGAGACGAAACCATCACGCAGGACGAACTGGTCCGTCGCACCCAGGAGTTGTTCGACGCGGTTGTTCCGGCCAATCCGGAGCCGTGGAAGAAGTATTACGCGGATGATTGCCTTTTTGCCGACGAGAAAGGGCGGCAGCTCGATAAGACGAAGTTAGTCGCTGACATCACTCCGCTACCGCAGGGGTATTCCGGGACCATCAAGCTCGTGAAGCCGGTCAGCCGAATCATCGGCGACACGGCCATCCTGAGCTATGACCTCGATGAGACCGAGACGGTTTTCGGTCAGCATCTTACGGCGCGTTATCATGGGACCGACACGTGGCTGCGACGCAACGGCACCTGGCAGATCGTGGCCAGCCAGGCGATGCGTTACTACGAAGACCCGGCGATCGGGCGCGCGGTTCCCGCGAAGTTCCCCGAGTTTAGCGGCGTTTATCAACTGGCCGATGGCCCAACGAGAAAGGTCTTTGCCGAAAATGGAAGTCTTTTTGTCGAGCGCGACGGCAAACGCCAGCAACTTTATCCCGAGTCGCCCGACATCTTTTTTCGCAAAGGAGTCGAGGGCCGCATCCTTTTCCGCGCCGATCACGACGGCAAGGTCGATGCCTTGATCGATCGCCGGAACAACGAAGACATCATCTGGCTGAAGAAAGCGCCGGCCTAGTCCGGCGCCCGCCTTTGTTGCCGGCGGTTCTTCGTGCCATCCTACTGCTCCAGATGGAACCGACCCAGCGCGCCCGCTTCAACGCCGATTTTTCGCCGGCCAAATACGAAGCTCTGCTCCGCTGTGTGCAGGAGAGTGAGCGGTGGCCGGCCGATTTCCGAATCGCAGAAACGCCGCTTTTTCTCACGCGCGAATTCACCGATGAAATTGTCGACGCCGCCCGCGCGATCGTGGCCGCGACGCGCACGCCGGGGTTTGCCCGGCATGCCGCGGAAGCGATCCCGCCGGGGCTGGAAGTGCCTAACGAGACCGCGCACGCCAACTTTCTCGTCGTCGATTTCGGTATTTGCGAGGAAAACGGCCGCCTGACGCCGCGCCTGATTGAGTTGCAGGCTTTTCCCAGTCTCTACGGCTTTCAGTTTCTCCTGCTCGGGTGCATGCGCCGCGCTTTTCCAACGATCGCGCGCGAATGGACCTCCGCCTTCAGCGGATTGAAGGATGAAAGCTATCTCGCGCTTCTCCGCGAGGTCATCGTCGGCCCGGCCTACCCGGAGAATGTCATCCTGCTCGAAATCGAGCCGGAAGTGCAAAAGACGCGAATCGATTTCGCCTGCACCGAAACGCTCCTCGGCGTGCGGCCGGTTTGCCTGACGAAAATAAAAAAGCGCGGCCGCCAGTTGTTTTACGAGCGCAACGGACGCGAAGTGCGGATCGAGCGCATCTACAACCGCGTCATCTTCGACGAACTGCTGCGCCGGCCAGACGTGACGCCGGGTTTTAATTTCCAGGATGATCTCGATGTCGTCTGGGCCGGGCACCCGAACTGGTATTTCCGGATCAGCAAGCATTCGCTTCCGTTTCTGAAAACGCCGCACACTTCGCCCGCTTGGTTCGCGGATGAGTTCCCGCCTAACGAGTTGCTGACAGACTACGTGCTCAAGCCGCTTTATTCCTTTGCCGGACTGGGCGTCGATATGGAACCGACGCCGGAGAAGCTGGCTGCGCTCGACGCGCCGCATAGCTGGATCCTGCAAAAAAAAGTGCAGTACGCCGAGTTTCTCAAGACGGTCGATGATCGCCACTCGAAGGCCGAGGTGCGAATGATGTTTCTTTGGCCCGATGGGGGCGAACCCATCCTGGTCAACAACCTCGTCCGGATGAGCCAGGGCAAGATGATGGGCGTCGATTTCAATAAGGACAAAACCTGGGTCGGCGCCAGTATCGCGTTGCACGAGGTTGCCTAACGAAAGAATGTCCCGCAGGAGGACAGGCTGGAGCGGTGTGACGTCAGAACACGCATTCCGCGGCACAAGGCTCAGGCTGGCCTAACGACCGACCAGGCGCGCATCGAAGGCAAACTCGACCGGCTTGTGCTGGCGGACCTTGCGAAAATCCGGATGCGCAGGGTTGAGAAGAAAATTGCGCTCCGCCGGCACGATCGCGCTCGGCACCGCGAGGACAACGGAGCGCGCCTCGCGGACCCATTGATCGCCGATCCGCATGGTGGCGGCTCCGGGCGGTGAGGCGCGCCAGTCGGGCGGGAGCTTCTTGCTCGAAAGCTTTTCCATCAGCGCCTCGTCCCACTCGACGAAGTAGGCGAGATATTTGTCGCGCGGAATGAGCGGCTGGACGTGGACAAAAATTTCCAGCGCGGCGAGCGACTGATGCTCGCTGAGATAAACCACCGCGATTCCGGGAGAATTCCAGCGGCCGCCGAAACGTCGCGCGCCTTCGCCGGAAAAAGCGTTGCGTCGCGGCCTGTCGATCCGCCAGCCGGACGGCATCAGGAGTAAACGCCGTAATCGATCCGGCCGAGCAAGTTTTCCACTTCGCGCGCGCCGGCTTCGGTCTGCGCGTACTCGAGCGGGACCGCTCCGCCGAGTCCGCGCTGCGGGGCCTTCAACCAGCGGCGTGCGTCCTCGATGCCGCCGAAGAGATGGACGGCATGCCCAAGCAAGCGGGCGAAGCGCACCACCTTGTCCGACTCGTCACTCGTGAGGCGCCCACCCGATTTCCGGCGATGGAGCGTGGCCCGCGCCATTCCGAGCAAAGTGGCAAGGCGATCGAGTGGCAGGTCCAGTTGTTCCCGGAGCGCTTCCAGCTCGGCAAAGTCGAGCCCAGCCTGAACCACGCGAATGACCTGGGCGGGAGTGGGGTTCGGCGTTTCTTTGGCAACATGGGAAGCTACCACTCCCGCGGCTTTGGTCTTATGTCTCATGTGATACACCCTAACGTATCAAATGATACGATGCAACCTGACTTGTTCCCAAGTGACAATGAGCAGTCCAACCCGGGTTCAGGCTACCAGTTCCCGGTTCGTTTCTGCAAAGGCGTTCACTGCGTGCTCGAGTTCTTCGCGGCTGTGGGCCGCACTCACTTGCGTGCGCACTCGCGCGGTCCCGTGTGGTACGACCGGGTAAAAGAAGCCGATCACATAGACGCCTTTCTCCAACATCCGGGCGGCGAACTTTTGCGAAAGCGCCGCGTCGCCGAGCATGATCGGAACGATCGGATGAGTGCCGGGCTTTATCGTCAGGCCGCGCTCCGTCAGAGCGGCGCGGAAATATTTCGTGTTCTCTTCCAGCTTGTCGCGCAGCTCGGTTGAGCTGGTGAGAAGCTCGAGCGCTTTCAATGATGCCGCTACAATCGGCGGCGCGACGCTGTTGGAAAAGAGATAGGGCCGTGAGCGCTGGCGCAGGAGTGAGACGATCTCTTTCCGCCCGCTGGTGTAGCCGCCGCTCGCGCCACCGAGCGCTTTCCCTAACGTTCCGGTGAGAACGTCGATGCGTCCCTGCACGCCACAATGTTCCGGCGTGCCCCGGCCGGTCTTGCCAATGAAACCAGCGGCGTGCGCGTCGTCCACCATGACCAGTGCGTCGTATTTTT
>Ga0157375_10006378_pt1 | contig 10284 bp, 7 predicted proteins | sample M35metaG_FD_115311 | JGI IMG/M metagenome (GOLD analysis project Ga0157375, IMG submission 115311) | Miscanthus rhizosphere microbial communities from Kellogg Biological Station, Michigan, USA - M3-5 metaG | ecosystem: Host-associated > Plants > Roots > Rhizosphere > Soil | place: USA: Michigan... | reverse complement strand
GGCGGCGTTCAGACGCGCGATCTGCACCGCCGCGGCCAGCCCGACCAGGAAGCCCATCAACGCGAACGTCTTGACGATCGTTCGCTTCGTCTTGATGCCCGCGAGCGCGGCGGCCTCGGGGTTACCGCCGATGCCGTAGACGTAGCGACCGAACCGGCGGCGGGTCGCGATGAACGTCATCACGATCGCCGTGGCGACGGCGATCAGCACCGGGATCGCCAGGCCGAGGGAGATGTTGGTTCCGGGCGGCTCGCCCCGCTGCGCGACGAGACCCTCCGGCAGGTAGTACCGGTTCAGGTACCAGACGGCCGCGAGCACCGCGCCGCACAACACCGCGCCGAGCGCGATCTCGGCCCACATCGGTCGCAGGCCGAACCCGTACCGGATGCGCTGCCGTCGCCGCATCGCGAGCACCGCCACGATCGCGATGCAGGCGAGCACCCCGACGATCCAGCTCCAGGTCCCGCCGATCGTCCCTTCGGAGCCTCCGCCGAGGCGCCGGAAGAGCGTGTCCATCGGCGCGATGGTCTGTCCACTGGCGATCCACCAGGCGACCCCGCGCCACACCAGGAACCCTCCCAGGGTCACGATGAACGAGGGGACGCCGATGTAGGCGACGATCGCGCCTTGGAACGCACCGACCGCGGAGCCGAGGACCAATCCGAGCACGATGACGATGATCCACGTGAGCGGGTGATCGAACCCGATCCATCCCGGGAGCCAGTCGTGCTGCGCGACGGCCATCACCATCCCCACCGCCGCCATCACCGCGCCGACCGACAGGTCGATGTTGCGGGTCACGATGATCAGGACCATCCCGGTCGCCATGATCGCGACGACCGATGTCTGGACCGACAGGTTCCAGAGGTTCCGTGGGGTGAGGAACGTGTGGTTCGGGGTGATGATCTGGAAGAGGATCCAGATGATCGCCAGGGCGACGAGCATCCCGACGAGGCGAGCGTCGATCTCGGCCGACCGTAGCACCGATCTGATGGAACGGGGCTCGGCCGCCTCCTCCCGGTCGGGAGTCTGAGCTGCCGGTGCCGGCCCGGTCGCAGATATCTCGGTCTCAGCCAAAGCGCTTCATCCTATGCCACCGAGGCCTGCGCCCCGCACGGGCCTCAACCCGTGCGGGGCGCCTGCCGCGAGCGATCAGGCTTCAGCCAGCGTTAGCCGCAGGCGTCCACCTTGCCGGGCTTCACGCCCTGACACAGCTCTTCCTGCGTGATCCAGCCGGCGTCGAGCACGACGTTGAGGTTGTCCGGCGTGATCGCGATCGGCGTCAACAGGATCGCGGTCATCGAGTTCCCGCCGGGGGAGTCGAACGCGACGGTCCCTTCGACATCACCGAGCGCCGCACCGTTCGCGAGCGCGACCGCAGCCTCGCCGGCCGCCTTCCCGAGCTCCCGCGAGTCCTTCCATACGTCAACGGTCTGCGTGCCGAGCGCGACGCGGTTCAATGCCGCCCCGTCGCCGTCCTGCCCGGACACCGCAACCTGGCCCGCCAAGCCCTGAGCCTCGAGCGCGGCAACAACGCCGCCGGCCATGCCGTCGTTCTCGGCGACGACCGCCTGCACGTCGTTGTTGTTCTCGGTCAGGAACTGCTCCATCTCGGTCTGCGCGAGCGCCGGGTCCCAGTTGTCGGTGTAGGTCTCGCCGACGTTCTTGATGTCACCCGCGTCCTCCGCGTCCTGCAGCACCTCTTGCTGGCCACTGCGGAGGAAGTCCGCGTTCGCGTCGGCGGAGTTGCCCTTGATGTAGACGTAGTTCCCCTTCGGGACCTGCGCGAGGACGGCCTCCGCCTGCATGCGTCCGACTTCGACGTTGTCGAACGTGATGTACAGCGCACCCGGGTCCTCGATCAGGCGGTCGTACGCGATCACCGGGATGCCCTGGTCGAGGGCACTCTGGACAGCCGGCAGGATCGCCTCGCCGTCCTGCGCCAGGATGATCAGCGCGTCCGCACCCTGCGAGATCAGGTTCTCGACGTCGGTCAGCTGCTGCTCCGCCGACGATCCGGCGTCCGTCGAGATGTACTCGGCGCCGCCCGCCTGCAACGCGTCCTGGATCGCGGGCTCGTCCCACTTCGCCCAGCGCTCCTCGTTGTAGTTGTTCCAGGAGACGCCGACGGTGATACCTCCGCCTCCGGTGGTTCCGGTGGTACCAGTGGTGTCGCCACCGCCGTTGTCATCGCTACTGCAGGCGGCGCCCACCATCGCGAGCACCGCGACGAGCGCGACCATTGCCAACAACCGACGCTTCATCCTGTCCCCTCCTTCCGGATGGACGCCCCAGCGACGCGCCATCCTTTCCCCCACTACTACGGCGATGCCCACCTACGAGGCTTCGGCACGGCCGTCTGTAACGCCCGATGGATCACCATGCGCCATGGTCCTTGACCCGCCACCCGGTGCACCGGAACCCTGCTGGCGGCACACGATGGCACAATTCCCCGGGCCGCGCAACAAAACGGATCGGCGTGCCCGAAGGCGTCGCGATGGTCGCGCGAACGCACGCCGGCAACGACTGTTGCGCCGGTTCGGCGTGCTCGGATACCCTGCCTGCCGAGCGCTGAGGAGTGCACACTGGTCCATACGACGGAGTTCCCAACAAACCCGGTCGGCGACGTCGGCGGAACCGACACGCCCATCGGGCAGCCCGGTCTCGGGCGGCGCCGTGGGGTCGCGACCGAGGAGGTTCGGCGTCACAACCTCGGTGCGGTGCTCGAACGGATCCACTTCTCGGGGTCTCTGTCCCGTTCCGAGCTCACGACCATGACGGGGCTGAACCGCTCGACCATCGCGGACCTGCTCGCCGAGCTCACCAGCCTCGGGCTGGTCGAGGAACGCCCCGGGCAGTCCGCGTCGGGCCCGGGGCGGCCGTCCCCCCTGGTCCAGAGCAGGCCCGAGGGGGCGACGGTGCTCGCGGTCGATCTCGCGGTCGATTCGATCGCGGTCGCCACGCTGGGCCTGGGTGGTCACATGTACAACCAGGTCCGCGTCGCGAGACCCCGGGGGCGGTTCTCCCCAGAAGAGACGGTCCAGGACGTGGCGAAGCTGGCGGGGCCGCTCCTGGATTCACTCCCGACGAAGCACGCCCTGGCCGGGGTCGGCGTCTCCGTGGTCGGCATCACCCGGCGGTCCGACGGCTTCGTCCACCTCGCTCCCAACCTGGGGTGGCGAGACGTCCCTCTCGCGGCCATGCTCGCCGCCGAGATCGATCTGGGCGTGCCCGTGCTTGCCGCCAACGACGCCGATCTCGGGGCCCTTGCGGAGTACCGCCGCGGGATGCGCCCCGGCATCGGTGATCTGATCTACGTCGCCGGCGAGTTCGGGATCGGGGCGGGGGTCATCGTGGACGGGAGGCCCCTGCGCGGAGCAGCCGGATACGCCGGCGAAGCGGGACACACCCTGATCAATCCCGCCGGGCTGCAGTGCCGCTGCGGAGCGATCGGCTGCTGGGAGACCGAGGCCGGAGAGGTCGCGCTCCTGCGCCACGCCGGACTGACCGAGGGCACCGGCCGCGTCGACGAGGTGGCCGAGCGAGCGGCGGTGGGAGACGGACCGACGCTTCGAGCGATCGCCGAGGTCGGCCGATGGCTGGGCTTCGGCATCGGCAACCTCATCAACATCTTCAACCCCGACCTCGTGATCCTCGGTGGTCTCTATCAGCGCCTGTTCACGTATCTCGAGCCCTCCGTGATCGAAGGTGCCGGACTTCGGACGCTCCTTCCGTCAGGGGAGCTCGCGACGATCGCCCGCAGCAGCCTGGGTCCCGATGCGCCGCTCATCGGAGCCGCTGAGCTGGTGCTGTCGGACGTGATCGCCGATCCCGCCGGCACCAACGGCCGGAGCGCCGTCGGGTGACCCCAAGGACCGCCGGTCGCAGATCACTCGTGTGGCTCGTCCTCGGCGTCACGGCCGGGTCGTTGGCGGCGCTCGCCGTGGTGGTGTTGATCCTCAACGTGTTCGGGTCCAACGCATCCGCCGCGGCGGCGGATCCGCCGCACTTCGTCGAGGAAGCGGCCGCCGCCGGCGTGCATCACGTCTATGACGGCGACTTCACGTTCTTCGTGGGAGGGGGCGTCGCCGCGTTCGATTGCGACGACGACGGCCGGCCCGATCTCTACTTCGCCGGCGGCACGAACCCCGCGGCGCTCTATCGCAACGAGAGCCCGGTCGGAGGAGAGCTGCGTTTCGTCGAGATGCCGGATGTGGCCACCGACCTCACCAGCGTCGTCGGCGCCTATCCCGTGGACATCGACGGAGACGGCCACATCGACCTCGCCGTCCTGCGGTACGGCGAGAACGTGCTCCTTCGCGGCCTCGGCGACTGCCGCTTCGAACGTGCCAACGAAGCATGGGGGTACGACGGCGGTGACGCGTGGACGACGGCGTTCAGCGCCAAGTGGGAGGGCTCGGCGACGCTCCCCACGCTCGCGTTCGGCAACTACCTGGATATGAGCCGTGGCCAGCAGGACGCGACCTGCGCCGACAACGAGTTGGTGCGGCCGAAGGACGGCGTCGCCACGTATGCCGAACCGATACCCCTCACGCCCGGCTGGTGCACCCTGTCGATCCTGTTCAGCGACTGGGACCGGTCCGGGCGTGGCGACCTGCGGATGACCAACGACCGTCATTACTACCTGGACGGCGAGGAGCAGCTGTGGCGCGTCGCCGAGGGCGAGCCTCCGCGCCTCTATACCCACGACGAGGGCTGGCAGCAGATGAGGATCTGGGGCATGGGCATCGCCAGCTATGACCTCACCGGAGACGGTCTGCCGGAGGTGTTCCTGACGAGCCAAGGCGACAACAAGCTCCAGACGCTCGCGGATGGAGCCGCCCAACCGCACTACCGCGACATCGCGCTCCAAGCTGGCGTGACCGCACCGCGACCGTATGCAGGAGGCGACGTGCTGCCGTCCACGGCGTGGCACGCCGAGTTCCAGGACGTGAACAACGACGGCTTCGTCGACCTCTTCGTCACCAAAGGCAACGTCGAGGCGATGCCGGACTTCGCCGCGAAGGATCCGAGCAACCTGATGTTGGGCAACGCGGACGGGACGTTCACCGAGAGTGGCGAGGCGGCCGGCATCGTGTCCTTCACCCGCGGCCGTGGTGCGGCCGTGGTCGACCTCAACCTCGACGGGATGCTCGACCTCGTCGAGGTGAACCGCCGCGCGGACGTGAGCATCTACCGCAACGTCGGGTGGGGCGACCCCACACAGCCGGAGCCGATGGGCGATTGGGTCTCGGTGCGACTGGAGCAACCGGGTCCCAACCGCGACGCGATCGGCTCCTGGATCGAGGTCCGGACCGGCGATCGGACGACCCAGCGGGAGGTGACGATCGGTGGAGGACACGCGAGTGGCGAGCTCGGCTGGATCCACTTCGGTCTGGGCGGCGCCGATGAGGCCCAGATCCGCGTTCACTGGCCGGACGGTCAGATGGGACCGTGGCTCACGTTGCCGGGGGATCGATTCGCGACGGTCGAGCGTGGAGCGACGGCACCGCTGATCTGGGACCCGCAGGGCTGATCGGACACGGCCGGGATGACGAACGCGCGGCTCGCGGAGATCTCCCTCCCCGACTTCGGCATGTCCGATGAGATGCCAACGATCCCCGCCGAGATCTATCGCGATCGCCTGGAGCGGCTCCGCGCGCGCGCGGATGAGCAGGGGTACGACCAGCTCGTCGTGTACGCCGACCGTGAGCACAGCGCCAACCTCGCCTACCTCACCGGCTTCGACCCCCGCTTCGAGGAGGCCATGCTCGTCGTCAACCCGACGGGCGAGCCGGCGATCCTGGTGGGCAACGAGTGCTTCGGCATGGCCGGGGCGGCGCCCGTGGAGATGCGGCGCCATCTGTTCCAGGACTTCAGCCTGCCCGGCCAGCCCCGGGATCGTTCCCGTCCGCTCGCTGAGATCCTCGCCGCCGAGGGCACCCGGGACGGAAGCCGCGTAGGCGTGATCGGCTGGAAGGAATACGCGGACCGCGAGACGATCGACGTGCCGGCGTTCATCGTCGACGAGTTGCGGCGGATGACCCCCGCCGGCTCGGTCTCGAACGCGGCGCATCTCGTCATCGGTGCGGCCGACGGACTCCGTGTGATCAACGAGGTGGAACAGCTCGCCGCGTTCGAGTACGCCGCGTGCCGGACTTCGCGCGGCGTCCGGCAGCTGCTGTTCGGACTCGCGCCCGGCATGCGCGAGGATGACGCCGTCGCGTTGCTCGGATGGAACGGGATGCCCCTCTCATGCCACCTGATGCTGTCGAGCGGAGATCGAGCAACGCTCGGATTGCTCAGCCCGAGCGACCGCCGGATCGAGCGCGGCGATCGGTTCACCGTCGCGTTCGGCATCTGGGGTGCGTTGAACTGTCGCGCGGGTTTCGTCGTCGACGATGCGGCGGAGCTGCCGTCGGAGATCGGCGACTACGTCGATCGGTTGGTCGCCCCGTACTTCGCGGCCGTGGCCGAGTGGTACGGCGCGCTTCGCATCGGCCAGACGGGCGGTGCGCTCCACGAGATCATCTCCCGCCACCTGGGTGACCCGTTCTTCGGCATCTTCCTCAACCCCGGTCACCAGATCCATCTCGACGAGTGGGTGAACTCGCCGGTGGCGCCGGGGTCGCGCGTCGAGCTGCGCTCCGGCATGGCGTTGCAGGTCGACACCATCCCCGCGACCGGCACCGAGTACTTCACGACGAACATCGAGGATGGCGTCGCGCTCGCCGACGACACGCTGCGCGCGGCGTTCGCCGACCGGTACCCGGACGCATGGGCTCGCATCCAGGAGCGCCGACGATTCATGGCGGACGCGCTGGGGATCGCGCTGCATCCCGACGTGCTGCCGTTCTCCAACATCCCCGCGTGGCTGCCGCCGTTCCTGCTCAGCCCCGATCGCGCGATGGCGATGCGCTGAGGCGCCGTCAGCCGTCGATGACCGCGACGGCCTCGATCTCCACCAGTTGTCCGCGGTACCCCAGGATCGGGACGCCCACCAGCGTGCTCGGCGCCGCCGCGATCGGTGAACGCTGGACCGCCTCCCACACCATCGACTGGCGGTCGTGGTCCGCTCCCGCGACGTAGACGGTGGTCTTCACGATATCGTCCGGCCCCGCTCCGGCCGCCGTCAGGGCGGCGATCAGGTTCGCCACGACCTGATCCGTCTGTGCCATTGGGTCGTCGGCTCCCACCACCTCGCCGGTCGCGTCCAGTGGCACGGCGCCTGCCGTGAAAACGAGCGTGGCGCCGCGGGCGATCGCCACGTGGGAATAACCGGGGGGGGAGGCAAGCCCGGGCACGTTCCGGCGTTCAACGCTCATGTGTCGAACGGTAGCAAGACCATGCCTGATGGAGGCTCGGCGTGCCGTGGCTTCCTGACGCCCAAGATATCCTGAGGCGATTCCTCGAGGCTGCGAGGGTGACACGATGGCCGAGCGCAACACGTTCTGGGTCATGGCGCGGGCGAAGCAGTGGATCGTCCGGCACGATGACGTGGACCTCGCCACGCTTCCCAGCCGAACGCACGCGGTGGCGGTGGCGATCAACCGCGCCAAAGCGGACCAGCCCAGCGAGGTCCTGATCCTCGGTCCCAGCGGCGCCATCGAGGAGCGCCGAGCGTTCGGAGAGGACCCCTTGGCTTAAGGAGACGCGCTGTCGGACGTGGCCATGATGGGGATGCGGCCCGACACCGTGGTCCCCTGGTCGGGAGCGCTGCGCACGTCGAGCGTTCCGCCGAGCGCGGCGAGCCGGTCGGCCATGTTCTGCAGTCCCATCCCGTACGGGGTGGCTCGTACGTCGAATCCGCGCCCGTCGTCCTCCACCGAGAAGGCGAGGTCGCCGTGATCGCGGCGGAGACGTACCACGACGTTCGAGGCCTCTGCGTACTTCGCCACGTTCTGCAGCGCCTCGAGCACCGAGAAGTAGACGGCCGCCTCGATGTCGCGCGGGTATCGCCCGACGCCGTCGTGGTCGACCGTCACCGGGAACGGCGCCTTGCGTGCCTGCGCCTCGATCGCCTCGGGAAGACCACGTTCGGCCAGGAGCGGCGGGTAGATCCCGCGCGCGAGGTCGCGCAGGTTCTCCAGTGCGTCCTGCGCGTCATCGAGGATGCCGTGGAGCGCCTCGCGTTGTCGTTGCTGGTCCTGCCCGACCAGTCCTTCCGCAAGCCGCACCTTCACGGCCAGCGCGACCAGCTGTTGCTGCGCCCCGTCGTGGATGTTGCGCTCCAGACGGCGGCGCTCCTCGTCCTGCGCCGCCACCAACCGCAAACGCGAAGAACGCAGGTCTTCGATCAACCGGAAGTTCTCCAAGACCAGGCCGGCCTGTGCGGCCAGGTCTCCCAGCAGCTTGTCCTCCTCGGGAAGGATCGGATCGCTCGGTGGCTTCGTGACCGTGAGCGCTCCGAGCAGATCGCTCCCGTGCCGAACGGCGACGGCGGCATCCACGTCGGGGAACGCCGGAAGCCCGTCGGCGTCCGACGCGATGGACGTCCGCGGCTGGGCCGGAACCGGCCACGTGGCGGCGGGGCGCATCTCGTCGTCGACGCGCAACCACACCGTGGCGTCGGTGGCGCCGGTCCCCTCGGCCAAGAGTCGCGCCATGCGCGGCAGGATGTCCTCGCCGCCGTACGTCTCGCTCACGTGCTCGGAGAACCCCGACAGCACCTCGTACGGCGTGGCGCGCTTGCCGTAGATCACGCGGTTCGCGGTGCGTTTCGCACGATCGCGAGCTGGTTGGAACGCGATCGCGACGACAGCCGTCGCCACCAGCGAGAGGAACTGCGTCGCGCCGATGAACGTGCCGACCACCACGACGATCGCCACGTAGACGACCGTGATGAACGCGCCGAGGATCCCGTAGACGACCGCCTTGCTGATGATGACGTCGATGTCGTAGAGCCGGTGTTTCAGGATCGCGACGCCGATCGCCACATAGAGGAACACCAGCGCGAGGTCGAACGAGATCTGCGCGACCGGGAGGTTGGTCAGCAGCGTGGCCGTGAACGTCAGGAGGACGAACAACGCGGCCGTCACGAACCACTTGAGCTGGATGCGCTCGTCGCCGACCGCCCCGCGATATCGGACCGCGACCGAAACGAACGACACGCCAGCGGCGATCGGCTGGAGGAAGAGGACGACCACGAATAGCGTGACCGCGAAGGATCCACCCGATCGAGCCGTGTCGGCGAGGGTGAACGGCTCGTTCCACACCGAGGTCGCGAAGACGACGGTGCCGACCATGAGCAGTTCGAGCGACACGATCGCGAACCATAGCGCCGGCCTCCACCGACGCGACGACAGACGTCCGGTCGGGAAGAGCAGGAAGAGGAAGGGGAGCATGCCCACCGGGATCGGCCAGAGCGCGTTCGCGATCCACGCCGCTACCTGTCCGCCCGGAAGTGAGCCGGGCTCTGCGACCAGCACGTGGAGCGCGTACGCACGAGAGAACCCCGTCAGCCCCAACGCGAGCCCGGCCGCAAGCAGGAGCCAACCGATCGCATTCTCCGGGCGTCGAGAAGCGATCACGATGCCCAGGATCGGCACCCCGATGTTGACGATAACGTCGAACACGTTCTGGAAGCTCCACCCGTCGGACTCAAGGGGAAGCGTCACCGACTTGTCGACGTACATCAGGACGAGGGTCCCGAGCATCAAGACGATGGACGCCAGTCCGATCGTCGATGCCACCCACCGGGCTCGCCACCATGAGAGGTCGCTGCTGGTCACGTCGCGATTCTCCGCGCGGCGGCGGGAGAATGAAAGCCCGGACGCTGGACGGTCAGTTGCCGTACTGCTCGGTCTCGGGCTTCTCCAGCATCAGCGCGTGCGCCACGTCGTCGGCGACGGGCCGATGCTCGACACCCGCGGGCACGACGAACAGGTCGCCTGCCCGGAGCTCGACCTCGTCTCGATCGTGCAGTTCGATCCGGAACGAGCCGTCCCAACACAGGAACAGCTCGTCCTCGTCGTGGTGGTGCCACGGGAACTCGCCTTCCAATCGCGCGATCCGAACGACCGCGTCGTTCACGGTGATCAGGTCGCGTGGTTGCCACGGCCCCGGGAGATCACGCGCGACGGCGTCGACCGAGACGCGTTCGTCCACAGGACCGGCGTTCGGGCCTTCACCCACACGGATCCGGTTACCGTCAGGATCCTCGAGCTCGAGATCACGCCCCCAATCATTGTCGTGCGCGTGCGTGCCGAACTCGCGGGCGATCGCGTCGAGGTCGTCGTCCAGGAACAGGTAGACGAGCGAACCCGGCCGGGCGTCACCCTCGTG
>Ga0157375_10006376_pt1 | contig 10285 bp, 6 predicted proteins | sample M35metaG_FD_115311 | JGI IMG/M metagenome (GOLD analysis project Ga0157375, IMG submission 115311) | Miscanthus rhizosphere microbial communities from Kellogg Biological Station, Michigan, USA - M3-5 metaG | ecosystem: Host-associated > Plants > Roots > Rhizosphere > Soil | place: USA: Michigan... | reverse complement strand
TCAATCGATTCTGTGCTGATAGGAAACAATTACCGGAAAAGATGGAATATCACCGGGTGCATAAACGGCTGCTCGGCATTTATTATTGAAGGCATCGGTTCTTCCAGCGGAGTAATTCGAAGTGCATGCAATTTTTGTCAGCCTCATTCACCTTACTACACGCTGAACTGTTACACCGAAAACGGAGTGGTTTTATACACAGATGGAACAACGCAATGCCAGTTTATCGACAATGTAAATCATGGAACAAGTGCTGCATTAAAAACTGATCTGTTTCCCAATCCATTTCACAGCAACGCAAGGTTGGAAATTAAAAATATTGAACTGGGAAATGGGGCCTTCAAACTCATAATCTATAATTCACTCGGAATGATGGTGCGCGATGAGCAAATAATTTATTCTGGATCATACATCTTAAATCGCGAAAGCTTAAACGATGGTTTGTATTTCTACGAATTGATCTCGTCTGACATTAAGCACCTTTCAAGCGGTAAATTTGTAATCGAGTAACACCAATTCGCTTTTCGTAAATTCGCAGAGATTCGTTATTCGAACCACCGTGTATTCAATCGAACAAATAACAACCATCATAAAAGGGAAACTTTTCCTGAACATCCCCAAGTCGGATGAAATAGAAGAACTCCTTACCGACAGCCGGAAAATTGCGCATGCGGAGACGTCACTTTTCTTTGCGCTGAAAGGCGACAGGCATGACGGGCACCGCTTTGTTGAAAGCTGCGTGGAACAGGGTGTTTCAAATTTTGTCGTCAGCGAATACAAAGAAGCATGGAAACCGCTAAAGGCAAATTTTCTGGTTGTTCATGATACCCTCGATGAGCTCCAACTCCTTGCAACGCACCACCGCGAACAATTTACTATTCCTGTAATCGGAATCACTGGCTCCAACGGGAAAACGATTGTGAAAGAATGGCTTTACCAGCTCATGCGCGATGACAAAAATATCGTGCGCAGTCCGAAGAGCTACAACTCCCAAACGGGCGTGCCGCTCAGCGTGTGGCAGCTCAGCGAAGAACATGAACTGGCCATCTTCGAAGCGGGCCTTTCGCAGCCCGGCGAGATGGACAGGCTTGAAAAAATTATCCAGCCTACCATCGGCATTTTTACAAACATCGGTTCGGCCCACGATGAAAATTTCGACAACCTGAATTTGAAGGTTATCGAGAAGCTTAAGCTTTTCCAGTCGTGCGAAATGCTGATTTACTGCAAAGACTACAATACCATCCAGCTTGAAATTTCAAAGGTTGACTTCCTTCCGCGCAAGCTGAAATTTTTTTCCTGGAGCAGGAAGACAAAAGCTGACTTGCAAATCGGGCGCGTAAATAAAACGGCCGATGAAACTGAAATCCAGGGCATCTGGCAAAGTCGCTTTTTGAAAATAAAAATTCCTTTTACCGATGATGCTTCTATAGAAAACGCCATTCATTGCTGGGCGATGATGCTTCATCTCGGATATGCTGCAGAAGTGATTGAGGAACGCATGACACTGCTCAGTCCGGTGGCCATGCGACTCGAGCTTAAAGAAGGCATCAACGATTGCAGTATCATCAACGACAGCTACAGCAGCGACCTCGGTTCACTCACCATCGCGCTTGATTTTCTCAACCAGCAAAAGCAGCATGAGAAGCGCACAGTGATTTTATCCGACATCCTGCAAAGCGGAAAAAACGAAGAAGCATTGTACGGCGAAGTGGCGCAATTGCTGGAAGCAAAAAATATTGACAGGATGGTGGGAATCGGTTCGGCAATTCTTCGTCAGCAAAATCAATTTTCCATTCCGAAAAAATTCTATACCGATACAGAAGATTTTCTCCGCTCTTTCTCTCCCATGGATTTCAGCGATGAAACAATCCTCCTGAAAGGAGCGCGCATTTATGGTTTTGAAAAAATCAGCAAGGTGCTGCAGCAAAAGGCGCATGAAACGGTGATGGAAATCAACCTGAATGCACTCGTACACAACCTCAACTATTTCCGCTCGCGCCTGAAACCCGAAGTAAAGCTGATGGCCATGGTGAAAGCGACATCTTATGGTAGCGGGAGTTTTGAGATCGCAAACATCCTCCAGTTTCACCACGTGGATTACCTCGCTGTGGCTTACACCGATGAAGGCGTTGAGCTGCGCAAAGCCGGCATCACGCTTCCCATCATGGTGATGAATCCTGAAATGCAAAGCTTCGAAGCGATGATCAGCTACAAGCTGGAACCGGAGATCTACAATTTCAGGCTGCTCAACCAGGTCGCCGAAGTACTGCAAAAACATACGGGCGGAGACGGCTTTGTTTTTCCCATTCATATCAAACTCGACACAGGTATGCATCGCCTCGGTTTTGAAGAACGGGAGCTGAATGAATTGATGATCCGGGTAAAAAATATCCGTACAATGAAAGTGCAAAGCATATTCACACACCTCGCTGCCACCGATGAAAGTGAACATGATGGATTTACAAAACAGCAGCTGGAAAAATTCGAACGCATGAGTGCGCAGATCCAGAAATCGTTTTCATATCCTATTCTCCGCCATGCATTGAATTCTGCGGGAATCATACGTTTCAATGAAGCGCAGTTTGACATGGTGCGACTGGGAATCGGCATGTATGGATTTGCATCTACGTGGCATGAACAACGACAGCTGCAGCACGTGGCAACACTTCGCACCACCATTTCACAAATCAAAAATGTTCCAGCAGGAGAAACCATCGGTTATAACAGGTCGGCGCGACTGACGCGCGACACACTTGTTGCAACCGTTGCCATCGGCTATGCTGACGGAATCAACCGCAAACTCAGCAACGGCAAAGGCAGCATGATGATCAACGGAAAGCTCGCGCCTATCATCGGCAATGTTTGCATGGACATGTGCATGCTCGACATCACTGAAGTCCCGGCAAAAGAAGGTGATGAAGTAATTGTCTTCGGTGCAGACCATCCCGTGACAGAGATGTCAAAAATTCTGAACACCATTCCTTATGAAGTGCTGACAGGAATTTCGCAGCGTGTGAAAAGAGTATACTACCAGGAGTAGAAAAAAGTAATAAGTATTAAGTACTAAGTACTAAGAAAATACCCGTTGCTGTTTCTCACTACTAGTTACTATTTACTTTCTACTTCTTTTTCAATTCTCATCCCCGCATCCATCACCTGTGGAAGTGGGTTGATGCGCATCGCTTGCTGAAGTTCAAAATGCCAAAGGCCTGCTTCAGGAAATTTATAATCGCGCTTGAATAAAATCCTGTTGTCCCATACATCTCCCGATCCGTTTCCCAGCCATTTACCACGAACATCAGCCAGCGTAAGTTCAAGCGTGTCATGCGCCACCTGCCCTCTTGGTGTGATGGTCGTCATGAATAAAAATAAATTACTGTATTCGTAACCACTGCCGTTGCGCACATTGATATAAATATTGTGCGGACTGATGGTATCATTGATTTCTGTTTCCAGCCTGAGAATATTATTCATATCCCATTTGTAATCCGGGATGGAAATATTCTTGTCAAACACGACTTTCTTATCGCATGAATAAAGAAAAGCCAGGAGAATTAAAATAAAATATCGTGTTACCGGTCGCAGCATGGTTTTTTTCTCGTGGCGAAGATAGAGTTTAACGGACAATGGAAAACCGCTGTGTGCTTGTTCCTTTTGAAGACTCAATTTTTACAAAATAAATTCCCGGGGGAAGGGTGTGAACATCTAGATCAGTAGGCAATAGGCGGTAGGCGGTAGGCAAGTTAACAGCCGCACCAAAAGAGTTAAAAATTGAAACAATGGCGGCTGTTCCAATTCTGCATTGTGCATTGTGAATTGTGCATTTGTCTTCCACCGGATTCGGATAAATCATGAATTCCTCCTCTGCGCCAATTTCATTCACAGCATTTGGAAATCCTTCCAGTGGTAAGGTAATATAGGATGCATCTGTGTTGTTCATGTAAACGTTATTCTGCGCGATGAGTGTATCGCCTGCTACATACATCGTTTGACCATTATTCAGGTTGCTGTCAAAACGAGGATAGTTGGACGAACTAATATCCACGCGGATGCGGTGACCCGCAAGAAAAGTAATTGCAGTATTTGCAAACAGGTCAATGTCCAGCGGATAAATGCTTCCGGGAGAAATCACCGAAGTATCATTTGCCGTGTACCCGCTCCTGAAACGCATCCTGCGAATGCCATCAAGCAACAGCATGCTCCTTCCATCAGGATAAACATCTGTGAGCCTGATGGAAAAATCAGTATCCAGTTTGTCGGAAGAAACTTTCAGGTGCGCCGTGGGCCTTCCGCGCATCACAACATCAGAAGTAAGCGGTGCAGTTGTAAAAGTCAGCAGATCATTCCTGCTCTCAACAATTGGTTGCTGGTCGTAAGGACCCTGGTCCAGCGTATTCAGCAATGTCGGTCCGCCAACAGTTGGCGAAGGATCGCGCGGATCATAATTGATTTGCAAGAGATCATTAGCCGCCGAAGGAATATTTAAATCAAGGTTTCCATTTGCATTAAAATACAAATTGAAATTTGTGAGTCCTGAATTATTCCATGACACATCGTTGTTCCACGTATTTTCTCCCATCTGGAAATATTCCACCACAGGACGACCGGCCCAGCCATTGGCATCATGCAATAAATAGTAATCGAAAAATTTTCTCGCCAAAGAATCACTGGCATTTACAGCTTCAGGATAATCAAGTTCTCCCACATGCAAAGGCGCGCTTGAAGTGGTGTTGTGCGTCCACGGACCCATGAGTAATTTCTGCTGCGACCTGACGGCAACAGCGCTTTGCGTCCTGATGCCTTCAAAAGATTCAAGCACTTCTTCAGTGGCATGGTCATACCATCCGCCGATCATAAACATGGGAACGTTGATCGATGCGGGATAAAATGTTGAAGCTTCCGCTACGCTCCAGTAAATGTCGTGCACAGGATGCGCAAGCAAAATGGTTGACAGTCCATATCCCAATGCATCCAGCATCTGAACATATTCAGTCCTGTAAACGCCTCCGGGAAAATACCTTTCATAATCTGATCTCATGCCTGCAACAATCGGAACGCAGCATGTAAGGTGAGGTGGATTTTCTTTGGCCGTCTGAAATTGTATGATGCCTAACGCCGATGGTCCCCATGTTCCCGTGGAATCATTGCTCCATGATTGTTGTGCAATCCATTCCACGCAATCGTAACCATCTTGTCCGCGGTTCACAGAAGTTGTGCAAGCTGCAACCGATCCGTAAAAACACCGCCAGTCAACGATTACAAAATTGAACGGACTTGCATTGATGTTGAACATCACATCCAGCGGCAGCCCAAGCCCATGATAAAAATTCTTGTTGTAAGGCGTTTGTATAAGAATCGTGGGTCGCGGAAGGGAATCGTTGTTGGGCAGGTAAACATCAGCAGCCAGGAATTTTCCGTCACGCATGGGAATGTTGACAGCGATGGGATTGAGCTGGGCAAAAAGCCCGTTCATCAGGCAATTTGCAATAAACTGAATGACTAAGAATTTTTTCATGAGCATTAAGATTTACGAAAGTAGGGAGAAAAGCTTCTGGCCAAAACCGGTACATAATTAATTTGTGAGATCGGCTTTCTTTGATTTATTTTCCGGACACAAGTTTAACGCCACATGAAATGAAACACACAGGACTTCTGACCGCTGCATTTTTTTGCTTCCTGGTAACAAGCGCGCAGAGCTTTAAATACCGCTCTTACAAATATGAATGGGCTCCCGGTCAGCCTGAAGCTATTCCGGTCGAAGACCAGTTTAAAAATGAAGATGCTGTAATCCTGGAGGAGAAATGTATTTATAATGCAGGCGGCAATAAAGTTCCTCCTTACCAATACATAAATAACCGCGCAAATTATTTTTACATAGATGAATCAACCAATGGCGTTTCTCCGATTGTCCAGAAACACGTACGCATAAAATTTCTTACACAAAAAGGCATAAAAAAATATGCAACATTTGCTTTGCCCGAAACCTTTGATCCTTCAAGTGACCGGAGTACGGTCCGTCCTGAAAAGCGCGATTCTATTTACCGCCCCAAAGGAGAGTTTGATTGTATCAGGTATTTTGCCGCACGCATCATTCAGCCGGATGGAAAAATAAAACCGGCTGTTGTTGATGAAAAAACACAACTCGAAATTGACTTCCATCACCAGGCACTTGTAAAAGTCTACAGTTGGATTTTCAGGGTCATTAACCTTGAACCGGATGATGAATTGGAGCTGGACTATTCCTATGAAGGTTGTTTCAATTATGATCCAAGTTCGCGTATTTTTTTCAATGGAGAAATCCCCAAGCAACGTTATCACCTGACATTCCGTTATTCCTATGAGGATTATTATGTGCTCACTTATGCAAATGGAGCGCTGCCCGACGATTCAATCATGGAAACAAAAACGCATCCTAAATATACGGAATATTATTTCTCGAAAAAGGATCTTCCCGGCGAGTTGTCTGAACCAGGTGGCAGGCCTTACAAACAATACCCGTACATAACCTACTATGATCACAAAAGAGATTTCGGTATCATAAATCCAAAAACAAAATTCATTTCCAGGCCACTGCCTTACCCGTGGTCATATGTAATGCTGCCATTGGTGAATTATCAATATGAAAGCCTGAGATTGCATTTGTCAAAAATTGACAATGCCACGCTCGCCATGAATAGTTTTTATGAAACCGAAAAGAACAAGGTATCGGATACTGCGCTTGCAGCATTGATGTCTTCCATTCAGCATACGCTTGCTGAAGATTTCAACTATCATCCGGATCCTGAACTTTATGAAAATGACCCTGATGAAATCGAACATCTTGGAAAATTTATTGAAAATAAAACAGTAAGGGAAATCAGCAGGCATAGGATTTACGATGAACTTTTGCAGCGAACCGATAAAGATTATTACGCCATACTCTTTTGCGACAAACGCATTTCGGAAATAGATATGAATGAATATAAGAGCAGCACTTCTTTCCGGACCGGATATGCCGTTCCGTACAAAGAAAATTTTATTTACCTCTACCCGAAATCATACCGCTTCGGTTATGAAGCAAATGAACTTCCGTTTTATTATGAAGACATTCGATCTCTTCTCATCCCGCAACATGAACCGGCAGATAAAAAGTACGACCTCATTCCATCCGTAAATTTTACATTCGTGATAACCCCCTTCAGCGGGGTGAAGGATAACATCAGAATCACAAGTGGCCTGGTGAATGTTTCGCTTGATTCAACTTATTTCACCTTAAGTGCGCGGATCAAACTGAGCGGACAGTTCTCAACGCTGATGCGCGGCTATTATTTATATGGCGACCAGGATTCAACCGTCAACCCGGATTATTTTAATACCCTCGCATCTCTTGCCGATGATGCACGCCCGGCAAAGGTCAATGTAACGAGTACAAGCAAATTGTTTCCTTACGATGCCAGTGTTTCGATTGACCTCTCCAATCATACCGCCATTGAAAAGGAAGCCGACGGTACTTTTTCAATAGACCTTGATGGCTGGTTTAATAATGTGATCGATGATGATTTCACTGCTGTGAATCGTCACCTGGATTATTACCCGGATTTTCAATTCCAGGATTCACATAAATACATGCTGAAGTTTGACAAGAAAATACAACTGGTGAATGCTGAATTGCTTCAAAAAAATATCAGCAATGGTTTTGCAGATTACATGATTAAAATTTCGCAGACAAGCGAAGAAAGCATTCTTATCGAAAGCAGTTATGTTGTAAAACCGGAATACGCACCCGCAACGCATGCCCGCGATGTGCAGGATGTTTTTGACGCAATAAAAAAAATAAATAATTCTTCTTTAAAGATTAAAACCATTTGATGGTCGGGGCTTATTTGCCTCCATCGCTATTTTCTCTTCATCCTGGTTGACCATGCATTTGAAATGACCTTTGGGGCATTTGTCAAAACCGATTTTCGAACATGGCCTGCAGGAAAGATGTAAGACTTCAGACTTGAGATTTGAGATGGAAAAATCACCGTAGTACGGTGACATACCAAATTCAGGAATAGTATTTCCCCACACTGAAATAATTTCTTTTTTATATGCAGCGGCAATGTGCATGAGCCCTGTGTCATGGGAGATCACGCGGGTTGAAAATTTTATCAGCGCTGCCGATTCATTGAGAGAAAATTTTCCGCAGGCATTGAAAATAGTTTGGGATTGAAGAGCTGCAACAATTTTTTCTCCTGTTTCAAAGTCTTCCTTCCCGCCCATCAGTACGATGGGATGATTTATTTTTTTACAAATAGAAATAATTTTTTCATCGGGAAGTTTTTTCGTGTTGTGTTTGGCGCCAATTACAAAAGCAACATAGCCCTGATGAAACGCAGGAGGTAATTTCTGAATTGCGTCTCCGTCCTCCACGGAAATATAATAGTCCAGTCCCTTGCCGTCATTCATTACCCCGAAAGATGCAACCGTTTTCATATAGCGGTCCACAATATGAATGTCGGGCAGGCGATTTATTTTCAGGTTCACCAGCAACCATTTTTCGATGTTCAGCTTATCGAAAGAAAATGCCTTTACACCCAGCGCTCTTTTCAATTTCAGTGTGCGGAGATTATGGTGCAGGTCGATGATAAAATCGTAGTTCTCTTTTTTAAGCTGTCGAATTAGTTTTGACAAAGGGTTTTCAGAAGCCTTCCCTTCGGGAAGGTTTGGATGGGCACCTTCAAGGTAAATTTTTTTATCGATGAAGGGGTTGTGTTCGATGACGGCCGAAAAACTTTTCTTCGTAAGAAAATGGACTTCTGCATCTTTCACCTGCTGTTTCAGGCAGCGGACCACAGGAGATGTGAGTACAATGTCGCCGATGGAAGAAAAACGAATGACCAGGAATTTAGGCATGAACGACACGAAAGTAAAACATAGTTCCCAATTTGCTTTTTCTATTTTTGCAGCTTGCAAATCACCGACACCCATACCCATCTCTACGCTGATGAATTCACATCAGATCGCGACCTTTTAATCAGTGAAGCAATCACTAAAGGAGTTCAACGTTTTTTCCTGCCGAACATTGACAGTACTTCCGTGGATGCATTAACGCAGCTTTCGGAAAAATATCCTGAAAATTGTTTCCCGATGATGGGATTACATCCATGTTCGGTAAAAGAAAACTGGAAGGATGAACTGAATTTGGTCGAAAAACTCCTTGCTGAAAAAAAATACCTTGCTGTCGGGGAAATCGGCATCGACCTCTATTGGGACAAGACATTTGTAAAAGAACAGGTGACTGTATTCCGGAAGCAAATCGAACTTGCAAATCATTACAAACTTCCTGTTTCGATTCATTCCCGTGAATCATTTGAAGAAATTTATTCGATTCTCCTCGATACAAAAAAAGAAATGCCTTGCGGGATATTCCATTGTTTCACGGGCAATGCAGACCAGGCACAGCGCGCCATTGGTCTTGGCTTTTATCTTGGAATCGGCGGCGTGGTTACTTTTAAAAATTCCGGGCTCGACAAAGTCCTGGAGCAAATTGATCTTAAATACCTCGTCCTAGAAACCGACGCACCATACCTTGCTCCCGTTCCCTTCAGGGGAAAAAGAAATCTCCCGGAATACATCGTGAAAGTGGCAGAGAAAGTAGCTGAGGTTAAGAAGACTTCTTTGGAAGAAGTGGCAAGGGTTACGAGTGAGAATTCTAAACTGATTTTCGGGGTGTAAGAAGAAGTAGATGGTATTAAGTACTGAGTATTAAGAAAAACCATAAGCCGTCTGTTCTCTTAATACTTAATACTGTTTACTTTGTACTTCTTTTATATGTCTTCAAACTCCAAGCGTATTCTAATCATCTACACCGGTGGAACCATCGGCATGATGCATCACCACAAGACAAAGACGCTGGTGCCGCTGAATTTTTCCGAGATCACCAGCCACATTCCCGAACTCCGTCACCTCAAATGCATCATTCATTTTCATTCCTGGAAAAAACCGATTGACTCCTCCAATGTAGACATTGAATTCTGGCGATCACTGGCTGCTGTGATAGAAAAAAATTACGCGAAGCATGATGGCTTTGTCATCCTGCACGGAACCGATACGATGGCGTATACTGCTTCAGCTTTGAGCTTCATGCTGGAGAATTTGTCCAAGCCCGTAATTCTGACCGGTTCACAGGTTCCGCTGGGCGCCATCAGGAATGATGCGCGCAGGAATATCATCACGGCTATGGAAATCGCATCGAGCAATGTTGTGATCCCGGAAGTATGCATTTATTTCAGCAACCAGTTGTACCGCGGAAACCGCTCAG